>Ga0075272_1000200_pt1 | contig 13329 bp, 13 predicted proteins | sample SF_Rice_5C_0N_40_FD_69776 | JGI IMG/M metagenome (GOLD analysis project Ga0075272, IMG submission 69776) | Rice paddy soil microbial communities from Twitchell Island, California, USA - SF_Rice_5C_0N_404 | ecosystem: Environmental > Terrestrial > Soil > Paddy field/soil | place: USA: Twitchell... | reverse complement strand
AGCAGAAGGCGTTCGCCGCGATGCACTTCCCGCCCTCCTCCGGGAAACGTCCCGGTGCGGATCTTCGGGCCTGAGAGGTCGAACACGATCGGAATCGGCCGGCCGAGCTCCCTTTCGAGACGCCGCACGGCCTCGATTCTCGACCGGTGCGCCGCCGCGTCGCCGTGCGACGCGTTCAGGCGCACGATGTCGACGCCCGCCGCGAGGACGGAGCGGAGCACGCCGGGAACGTCGGTCGAGGGGCCGAGGGTGGCCACGATCTTCGTGCGCCGGAATGCGGCGCGGCGGCGGGTCACGCGAGCGCGCGCCCGGCGAGCTTCTCGAGAACGGCGATCGGGGCGCGATCCGGGACCGCGAGCGAGCGGCGCGCGATCCGGACCGTCTGCTCGATGGCGAACCGTCCCGAGAGCACCGCGTGGCTGACCGTGTCGGTGCAGACCATCCACGACGAGCCCGGCGGAAATCGGAATTCGTCGGCCGGAGCGCTCCGCTGGTGCCCGTCGTCGGTCTTGAGGAAATCGTGGAAGAGGAGCACGAAGCGATCGTACGCCGAGTGGGCGGCGACGGGGAAACCGAGCGCCGCTCCCCATCGGCGCGCCCGCGAGACGAGGCCGCCGCGCTCGGCTTTCGCGAGCAGCCCCGAGGCGCGCGCGAACCGCTCGGCGAGCGCCGGGAAGACCTCCGAACCCGTCTTCCAATGCCGCGGATTTTCCGGGTTGACGTTCGTGAAGAACCGCAGGATCCGGTCGCCGCGGGTCGGCCGGGTGGGAGACGCGTCGACGTGCAGCCGGTCGTTGCGCTTCGACGCGGACAGATCGCGCCCCGCCTCCTCGAGCCGACGAAAGCTCGCGTAATCGACCGTCCAGGCCGCAGCGTAGCGCGGGAACAACCCGCCGAGAAACGCGATGGTGCTCTTCGAATAGCGGCGGAGGACGTCGCGCAGGCGCACGCCGCCACCGGGATTTCCGGCGGTGAAACCGCTGACGCGTTCCTGCGCCGGCCGGTACGCGATGTTCTTGTGGTATGCGGCGCGGGTCTGCCGAAGGCTCAGAAGGAACTCGCGGTCTTGCGCCGCGATCGCGATCGGGAAGCACGGAAAGGAGAGGATCGCCCCTCCGTCGAGCGCCCGCTGGATCTCGGCTCGGGCCTCATCGCGAAGGGCCCGCGGATCCGGAATCTCGACGCCCGCCGCCATGGCGCGGATTCTAACCAAGCTCGAGGCCGCTCGCCCGAGCTCGTCCCTTTTTCCGGACCGCCGGAAAATCACCGGCCCGGAAATTGCTGCCCGAAAGCGCCGGAGGGCTCGCATGACGCGAAAGACGCTTCCCATCATCGGAACCCTTCCCATCCTCGCTCTCCTGGTCGGGTGCCTCGTTCCTCCACCCCCCGGCGTCGCGTACGTTCGGCGCCCGCCGCCGCCCGCGCGGGTCGAAGTGATCGAGCGATCTCCCGGCCCGGACTACGTCTGGATCGGCGGGCATCAGGCGTGGGTCGCCGGCACGTACGTCTGGAGCCCGGGGCACTGGGAGAGACGGCCGCGCGCCCGCGCGCGATGGGTGCCCGGGCACTGGAGGCACAACCGGAGCGGGTATTACTGGGTCGAAGGCCACTGGAGGTAGCAAGCGCGGCGATGCATCGAGCCGGGCGCGCGCGTCTTCCCGGTCGGCGGCTCGACGTACGGCTTTCGGTACGCCTTCACCGCCGCCCGGAAGCCCGCATCCCGCCGGGCTCGCGCCTCGCCGCGCTTTCGGGTGGTTCTGAACCGAGAGGCGTTGTCGCGGGAATCAGGGGAATAACCGGGGCCGCAATGCATCGAGCCGTCCGCCTCCGCTCTGGCGAGCTACGGCGCGATCGCCGGTGAGCTTGCGCGAACCGTTTCGGATGCTCGATGGCAATAGGATCGCGCCGACTCAGCTCGCACCGGTTGACCAACGAGCTGATCGTTCCGCACACCGGGATCGCTCGCCGCAGCACAGGCGCGGCGAGGCGCGAGCCCGGCGGGATGCGGGGCAGCCGGCCCGCGGGCGCGGCGTACCAGAGATGTACGTTAAGCCCGCGGGCGGGTGCCACGCGCCCGCCCGGCTCGATGCATCGCCGCGCCTGTTATGGCTTCGCCGCCTCCCCCGACATGGGCACGAACCTCACGGGTATCACCGAGTTCTCCGTCACGTTTCCCTTCGCGTCCTTCGCGTAGACCTTCAGCTCCTGGAAGAAGTCGCCGACCGGAATGACCATGCGGCCGTTCGGCGCCAGCTGACCGAGCAGGGCCGGCGGAATCTGGCGGGGCGCCGCGGTGACGATGATCCCGTCGAACGGCGCCGCCTCCGGCCAACCCCGGTAGCCGTCGCCGATGCGGAATCGGACGTTGCCGCAGTGCAGGGCCTGGAGTCTCTCCTGCGCCCGGCGCGAAATGTCCGGGAGGATCTCGATCGAGAAGACCTCCGAGGCGAGGCGCGACAGCACCGCGGACTCGTAGCCGGAACCCGTCCCGATCTCGAGGATCCGATCCGACGGCTGGATGTCGAGAAGCTGAGTCATCAGAGCGGCCACATAGGGCTGGGTCATCGTCTGCCCCTCGCCGATCGGCACCGGGCGGTCCGCGTACGCTTCTCCCCGATGCGCCGGATCGACGAAGAGATGGCGCGGGACCTCGCGCAGCGCCGCCAGGAGCCGGGGGTCGCCGATCCCGCGGGCCACGATCTGAGTGCGCACCATGGCCTCCCGCGCCGCGGTCTCCGGGTCCCCGGCGGGGACCGGCGGCTTCCGGCACGCGGCGGCCGCGAGAAGGACGGCCGCGACCCCCGCGAGAAACGCGGCAGCGGGTCCCGCGGGGCGCGCGCGCTTCATCGGCGCGGGAAAGCGACGTGTCCGGCGACGATCGTCATGAGGACGCGCGCCTTCGCGATCTCGGCCGCGGGGCAGGCCGCGAGATCCCGGTCGACCACGGTGAAGTCGGCGTCCCGTCCGGCGGAGATCGATCCGCGGCGGGTTTCCTGGAACATGGCGTAGGCTGCGCCGCTCGTGTACAGCGCGATCGCGTCCTTCCGCGACAGATCCTCCCCCGGACGCCATCCGCCGGGCGGGTGTCCCTGGGCGTCCTCCCGCGTTACGGCGGCGTAGATCCCCTTCCGGGGATCGTTCGACTCGACCGGGAAATCGCTTCCGCCGGCGAGCTTCGCGCCCGCCTTCTGGAGCGACCGCCACGCGTATGATTCGCCGATCCGCTCGGGGGAGAGCCTCGCCTCCGCCCACGGCATGTCCGAGGTCGTGAACGCGGGCTGGATCGACGCGATCACGCCGAGCCGCGCGAATCGCGGCCGGTCCTCCGGCGTCACCACCTGCGCGTGCTCGATCCGCGGCCGCGGGTCGGCGGCCGGGACCTTCCTCTCGGCCGCTTCGATCGCGTCGAGCGCGGAACGGTTGGCCCGGTCGCCGATCGCGTGGATCCAGATCTGGAAGCCGGCCTTCAGACACCGCTGCGCGATCGACTCGATCGCGGCCGGCGGCGTGACGGTGAGCCCGCGGTTTCCCGGATCGTCGGAATAGTCGGAGAGGAGGGCCGCGCCGCGGCTGCCGAGCGCGCCGTCGGCGTAGATCTTCGCCGCGCGCACGCTGAGCATGTCGCCCGTCTGCGGCCCGCGTGCGAGAAGCGCGTCGAAGCCGGGATCGCTCGCCCCGATCGTCGCGTAGACGCGGATCGGGAGCTCCCCGTCCGCGGCCATCTTCTCGAGGACGCCGATCTCCCGCTCTCCGTAGCCGGTCGCGTCGCCGACCTCGGTCAGGCCGACCGAAGCGCAGGAGGCGAGCGCCGACGCGAACCACCGGCGCACGTCGGCGTCCGACGGCTCGGGTCGCGCGCGCATCACGGTGTCCATCGCGTTGTCGACGAAAACTCCCGAAGGCGACCCGTCGGCCCGGCGGACGATCCGGCCGCCTGCCGGGTCCGGCGTCGCGGCGGTCACCCCCGCGGCCCGCATCGCCGCGCTGTTGAGCCACACGGCGTGCCCGTCGACGCGCCTCGCGAACGCGGGACGATCCGGGATGACCGCATCGAGCGCCCGCGCGTCGGGAAATTCCTTCGGGGTCCAGAGGTTCTGGTCCCAGCCGTCTCCTTCGATCCACGTTCCCGCGGGCACCGCCTGCGCGCGCATCCGCTCCGCGCAGGCGCGCGCCGAGCGCACGCCCTTGAGGTCGGCCGATTCGAGGGCCTTTCCCAGCTCCGCGAGATGCCCGTGGGCGTCGGCGAATCCCGGATAGACGAACGCCCCGGCGAGATCGACCCTCGAGGCTGCCGGACGGAACCGGCGCGCCTCCGCCCGGGAGCCGACGAAGGCGATCCGGCCGTCCTCGACGACGATCGAGAGGTCTTTCGGCGCCGCTCCGGCGTCGAGCGCCACCCGCCCGTTCTCGAGGAGCGTCGCCCCGACTGCCGCACGCCCGACCGCCATCATCGCGACCCCGATCCACACGGCGGACTGTTTCATTCCGGAAATCTACAACGATTCCGGGCCGCTCCGGGCGAGAATGAGGAGCGTCTGGTCGTCGTACTGCGGCTCGGAGCCCGCGAAGAGGAGCACTTCGCCGAAGAGTCGCGACGCCGCCTCGCGGACCGGGAGCCCCGCGACCCTCGAAAAGTACGCGGCGAGGCGTGCCGTGCCGAACTCCTCCTGAACCGGGTTCTGCGCCTCGGTGATCCCGTCGGTGTAGACGCAGAGCCGGTCGCCCGGGTGGAGCGTCGCGCGCGCCTCCGTCCACGTCGAGTCCGGGAGGATGCCGACGGGACGGCCGGTCGCGGGCAGCCACTCGATCTCCCCGCTTCCACGGGCGAGCAGCGCGGGATCGTGCCCGGCCGAGACGTATTGCAGCTCGCCGGTGCGCGTGTGGAACACGCCGAGGAACAGGGTGGCGAACTTCCGCGCCCGCGAGAAACGCCGGAGATGCCGGTCCACGCGCTCGACGAGCTCGGCCGGCGTCCGCGCGTCCTCGATCTGGAGGTGGATCGCCGAGGCGAGGGTCGAGACGAGGAGAGCGGCGGGAACGCCTTTTCCGGACACGTCGGCGACGACGAACGCGAAGCGGTCGCCCGCGAGCGGGAAAAAGTCGAAGTAGTCTCCTCCGACCTGCCGGGTCGAGCGGTTCTCCGCCGCGATCGCGAGCCCCGGGAAAGTCGGCACCTCGCGCGGCAGGATCTCCCGCTGGATCGCCGCGGCGAGCTCGAGCTCCCGCTCCATCCGCTCCTTCTCGAGCGCTTCCTTGTGGAGCCGGGCCGTCTCGATCGCGGTCGCGGCCTGGCTGGCGAAAAGAGCGAGGAGCCGCGCGTCGGCGGGGAAGAAGTCGCGGACGGTGCCGTCGCGCGTCTCCTTGTCGGCGACCGCGAGCACGCCGAGGCGCCGGGTTTCCGACTGGATCGGCACGAGGAGGCATTTCTGGCAGTCGGAGAGCCACACGCCCGACGTGGGGAGCGTGACGGCGTCGTTGTTGATCGCGCCCTCGGGACCGACGTCGAGCCGCACGGCGTCTTCGGGCGCCAGCATGGCGCCGCCGAAGGAGCGAGAGAGGATCGGGCGGTTCCCGTCGAAGAGGTGCAGCGCGCCCGACCGCGAGTTCGTCAGCGAGATCGACCGCAGCAGGATCTCGTCCGCCAGGCGGTCGAGGTCGAGCTGTCCGCCAATCGAGAGTCCGAGGTCGTAGAGCGACTCGAGCTCGAGGACCCGTTCCTTGAGCTCGAAACGGGCTTCCTTCAGCGCGCGGCCGAGGAGCCGCGCGGCGACCCAGGCGGCGCTCGAGCGTCCGTCGGGAGCGGCCGCCGCCGCTTCCTCGATCCTCGCGAGCAGCGTCTCCTCGTCGCCCGGGTCCTCCCCGATCGCCGCGAGGATCTCGCGGATCCGAGGGGCGAGGGCCGCGGCGCCCCCGCCGTCGGCGGCCGTCATGCCGTCGCCGACAGGGCGGAGCGGGCCTCCTCCTCGGTCGCGTGGATCCCGGCGTACTGGGCGAGCCCCATGATCCGGAAGGTCTTGTCGATCGTCGGGGTGAGCCGGCAGAAGGCGAGGGCGCCCTTCCGGTCCATCATCTTCTCGAGGACCTCGATCAGGATCGAGATGCCGATCGAGTTGACGATCTTCGTCTTCTCGAGATTGAGGACGATCCGGCAGACTCCCGCGTCGAGGAGGGTCTGGATGCATCGCTCGATCTCCTCGCCCCCTTCGCGGTTGATGTATCCCTCGGTCCGGACGACGGCGAGGTCGCCGTCCCGGAGGGTTTCCACGCGGCACGATTCGTTCATTTGTACTTCCGCATCACGATCGTCGTTCCGTTTTCGGTGGAGCGAATTTCGACCTCGTCCATCAGGCTCTGGATGAATTTCAGCCCCCATCCCCGCTTGTTGCCGCGGCCGCGGAGCTTCCGCTCGAGCTCGGGCGGCTCCACCCGCGACGGGTCGAACCCTCTTCCGCGATCCGCCACCGTGACCTCCAGCATCTCGGCGCCGCCCGGCCGGCGGGAGACGCGAAAGCGCAGATCCACTCGCCCGGCGTTCTGCCCCGCGTGCTCGAACGCGTTGATGCACGCCTCGACGAGAGCGAACTTGACCTCGTCGATCTTATCGCGACCGAGACACATGGCTTCGCCGAGGGCCTCTGCCTGCGCGGTCGCGGCGAGCTCCATTCCCGGAGTCGACGGGATCGAGAGGGAAACCTCTTTGGCCATCAGGGGCGCGTCCGCCGCCTCAAAACTGCAGGAAGGCCCGCAGAGCCGCCCAGCCCCAGGCGGGGACCGGAATCACCAGCAGCGCACCCGCCGCGGCCGCAGCCGTCGCGAAAAGCGCGACTCTCGTCAGGGAGTCGATGAGGAGCGGGCGTGTGATCGATTTCATGTTCGGCTTCGCGATCCGATCGCATCGCAAGTGCCCTGCCAGATCGCGAGAATCGAGGCAACCCGGCCAAGCTCCTGTCAATACGATAGTTAGCAGTGACGCCGGACACGATCGCCGCGCATCCCGATTGCGACATTATACGACATACCGATTCAATATTCACGATGTTGATCATACTAACATATTTATAATGATATGTTTGACATAGGTATCGTCGCATCCTGCCACAGTGTCGTATTGCCTCATGTCTTCTTGCGGTACAGCGTCCGGCGGTCGATGCCGAGGATCCGCGCCGCGCGGCTCTTGTTCCCGTGGGCGAGCCTCAAGACACGCTGGATGTGCCGCGTCTCGAGCTGGCGCAGCGAGACCGCTTCTCCCTCGCCTGCCGGCGCCATGCCTTCGTCGACGGGGGCGTCGATCCACTGGAGGTCCTCGCGGCGGATCGTCCCCCCGCGGGCGAGCGCGGCGGCGCCTTCGAGCAGGTTCTCGAGCTCGCGGATGTTTCCGCGGAAGGGATGCGCCATGAGCGCCCGCATCGCGTCACGATCGACCGAAGGCGCCGGCCTTCCTTCCCGCGCGGCGAACCGGCCGAGAAAATAGCGCACGAGGCGCGGGAGATCTTCGCGGCGGGCGCGGAGCGGCGGGAGAACGATCTCGACGACGCGGAGCCGATAGTAGAGGTCCTCGCGGAACCTCTTCTCGGCGATCATCCGGGAAAGGTCCTGGTGCGTGGCCGAGAGCACCCGGACGTCGAGGGCGATCTTGCGCCGTCCGCCCACCCGCTCCGACTCCTTCTCCTGCAGCACGCGAAGGATCTTCGCCTGCAGCGCGAGCGGCATGTCGCCGATCTCGTCGAGCAGGATCGTGCCTCCCTGCGCCTGCTCGAATTTCCCGGCGCGCGCCTCGACGCCGGTCGCGACCCCCCTCTCGATGCCGAAGAGCTCCGCCTCGAGGAGCGACTCCGGTAGCGCCGCGCAGTTGATCGCGACGAAGGGGGCTTGCCGGCGGGGGCTCTTCTCGTGGAGCAGCCGAGCGACCAGCTCCTTGCCGGTGCCGCTCTCGCCCGTGATCAGGACCGAAACCGACGACGGCGCGACGCGCCCGATCAGGTCGATGACCCGCTTCATCGCCGGAGACTCGCCGACGAGGAACAGGTCCGCGGCGGCGCGTCCCGACTCGTCGCGCAGGCGCCGGTTCTCCTCCTCGAGCCTTCGGCGCTCGCGCTCGAGGCGGGCCACGTGGCGGCGCTTCTCGAGCGCCACCCCGCACAGCGCCGCGAGCGACGACAGGAAACGGCCGTCCTCCGACGTGAACGGCAGGTCGCCGCCGCGCGACTCCTTGTCGGCGAGCACGAGCCAGCCGAGGCTCCCCGATCGCGAGCCGATCACCGCTCCGAGGGCGTTGCCGACCGGCACCTTGAACAGCGACGTCCGACCCCGGACCGCGGGGGCCCCCGCCGACTCGAGCTCGGCCAGGAAGGGCTCGGCGAGCACCGCGGCATCGCCGATCTTCTTGAAGCCGAGAAACGCGCGGGACCCGATCTCTCCGTCCTCGGAGAGCGTCACGAAGAACCCCCGCGAGGCGTCGAGCACCGACGCCGCGCGGGCGAGGGCCTCCTCCGCGAGCTGCTGCTCCGACTCGATCGCCGGCAGCGCGAGCGCGGCGTCGTAGAGCGTCTCGAGCTGCAGCAGCCGCCGCTGCGTCTCGAACGCGGTGGCATGCTCGGCCTTCACGCGCCCTTCTTCTCCCCGGCGATCTCCGCCGCGGCCTCCGCCGTCTCGGCGTTGTTGGGATTGAACCGCCGGTTGATCGCGAGCAGCGCCTCCGCGCCGGCGACGTCCCCCGCGCGCGCCTTCGCGCGGGCGAGGAGCGCCCGGGCGCGGATCGCCATCGCCTGGTCCTGCAGCGTTCCCTCGCGTCCGGGCTCGGCGAGGTTGGCGGAAAGCCAGCGGATCGCCTCCGGAAGGTGCCCCGCTTCGAACTCGATCCGCCCCCGGAAGAGTCCCGCGATGCGGGCGTACTGGGCGCGCATCTTCTCGTCGGCCTTCGCCGGAGGAGAGAACTCCTTCCATTGCGCGATCGCGTCGTCGTAGCGTCCCTCGTCCGCGGCGAGGAGCGCCCGAAGCAGCGGACGGGGATCCGGGGCCTCCCCGAGGTTCAACGCGGCGGCGCGGGCGACCGCCTGCCGCTCGAGCGCGAGATCCTTCTGGCGATGGCCGACGGACATGATCTCGAACAGGATCCCGAGGCGCTGCGCCGGCTCGGCCGCGTATCCCCGGTCGGCGGCCTCGAACGCGGCGAGCGCCTCCGCGAACCGTCCCTCTCCCGCGTAAGCCACGCCGAGGTGCAGGTCGCTCGGGTAGAAATCCGGCTTGATCGCCAGGGCCCTCTTCAGGTCGCGGATCGCCTCCGCGTACCGCCCGTTGGCGGCTTCGATCTCGCCGAGGCTGTCGAACGGATTCGCCTCGTCGGGCGCGAGATAAGCGTATTTCTTCAGGTCCGCGACCGCCTCGGCGTAGTCGCCGCGAAAGGCGGAGTTGTACCCGAGGAGGTTGTAGGCCGAGGCATTGTTCGGGTTCGTCGCGAGCCACTCGCGGTAGATCGCGCGCGCGTCCTCGGTCTGGCCGCGGCTGCTCGCGAGATTTCCGAGGAAGCTGTAGCCGCGCTCGTCGTGGTAGTCGTCCTTGAGCGCGGTCGCGAGCCGCGTCGCGTCGTCGACGCGGTTCTCCGACTGCGCGCGCGCGAGGTCGAGCGCCATCCTCTCCCGCCGGCTGACGCGATCCCGCCCGGAATTGGCGCGCGCGAGCCACTGCTTCGCCGAGGGCGGGTTGGAGTACATGTCGATCCCCGCCATCGACACCATCGCCATCACGAAATGCGGATCGTGCGCGATCGCCGCCTCGAAATGGCGCCGGGCGTCGGACATGTACATCCGGTGGAGCTCGTCCTGCCCCGCGAGATACTCGCGGTACGCCTCGGCGGAGGACGTCGTCACCGTCCTCTTCGGCGGGACCAGGAACGCGGCCGCGAGCGCCGCGACCAGCACCGCGCCGCCGGCCAGCGCCGTCGTCTTCCGGTGTTTCATGGCTTTCCTTTCGTCACGTTCATGAGGAGGAACGTCATGTCGTCGTACTGCTCCGCGTCGCCCACGTGCCGGCGCACGTCCGCGAGGATCCCGCTCGCCGTCGCGTCGAGGTCCGCCGACGCGTGGCGGGCGAGCGACTCCGCGAGGAGATCCTCGCCGAACGGGTTCATCCCGGCGTCCATCGCCTCGGTGAACCCGTCCGTGTAGAAGAACAGCAGGTCGCCAGGCGTCAGGAACACCTCCCGCGTATCGTACGGCACGTCGCGGAGAGCGCCGAGCGGGAGCCGGAACTCCGGAGGGTCGAGCGGCCGGGGTCCGCCGTCGCCCGGGCGCAGGAGGAGGGGAAGGGGCTGCCCCCCGATCGCGTAACGGAGCGAGAGCGCCTGGGCGTCCAGCACGAAATAGCTCATCGCCACGAACATCTTGCGCTTGATGTCGTAGATCCTCCGGTTCGACTCGCGGAAGAGCGCTCCCGGGTCCTCGATGCCCCGGGATCCCGCGTACATGATCTCGCGCGAGGCGACCATCAGGAGCGACGCGGGGATCGACTTGCCCGAAACGTCCCCCATGACGAAGCCGACGCGGTTGGCGCCGTCCATCGGGAAGAAATCGTAGAAGTCCCCGCCCACCACCCTGGCGGGCAGGCTTCCCCCGGTGAAGCGGACGCCCGCGAGCTTCGGGAACTCGGTCGGGAAGAGGCTCGTCTGGATGTCGCGCGCGATCTCGAGGTCGCGCCGGAACTCCGCCTGCTGCGTCATCTCGTCGTGGAGCCGCGCCGTTTCGATCGCGGTCGCGGCCTGGTTGGCGAGGGTCTCGAGGAGGAGCAGGTCCTCCCGGTCGAACTCCTCCTCCGAGAGCTTCGGGTTCAGCGCGAAGAAGCCCATCAGCTTCTCCCGGTAGACGACCGGCACGAGGAGCCTCACGCCCCGGTGCGACAGCGCCGAGAGCAGCCGCGCGCTCTCCGGCTCGCCCCAGCATCCGGACGAGAGCTCGCCGATCTCGCGCGCCCGCCCCGATCCGCGGAGGAACCGCGCGATGAGAGAGCCGAGCGAGACGCCCTCGTCGCGGTGCTCCCGGCCGACGATCCGCTGCTCCCGGTCGCGGAGGTAGATCTCCGCGCCCGAAAGGCGGAGCAGCGAGACGAGCCGCGCCGTGAGGTAGTCGGCGACCTTCGCGAGATCGAGCTCGCCCGCGACCGTCTCGGAAACCTCGAGCACGGCATTCTGGTAGTCGACCTTCTCGCGAAAGAACAGCCGGTCGATCGGCGTCTGGAGCCGGCGGCGGAGGAACTCGAAGAGCGGGATGACGACGAGGAAGAAGCCGAAGAAGAAGAGCCGCGACGTCGAGAGGCGGGAGTTCGCGAACAGGGTGTTCGCCGCCGCGAGCGCGCCGGCGTAGAGCGCGAAGATCACCGCGGTCGTGATCGTGTAGAGGATCGACTTCCGGACGATCACGCGGACGTTCAGGATCTGGTACCGCACGATCGCGTAGGCGAACGTCAGCGGGATCAGGATCATCGGCGCGATGCCCCAGAACACGTAGGCGTCGTTGTGGAAGACCGTCGGCAAGATGATCCCGAAGACGACGAAAGGGGCGGTTCCCAGGATCGTCCCGAAGAAGACCTGCATGACCTGCCGGCGCTCGGCGGGGTTGCCCAGCGTGAACGCGGAGTGGGCGAGCGCGACGAGACCCAGCACGAGATAGTCGCCCAGAAGCACCCACGACGCGATCGGCGCTCCCGAGAGGAGGGTCACCGGCCTGCCGGCGATCTGGCGCCGCACGTCGACGATGAAGACGACGGGAGGAACGGCGTAGATCAGGAAATAGAGGAGCGGGCTCCCGTTCAAGAACTCCTGCAGCCGGCGCGCCGCCGCCGACGGCGCGCGCCCGAAGGCGTCCGCGGGCGCGTCCGCAAAATGGAACCGATTCGGCCGCGGAAAGACGAGGAAGAAATGGAGGAACGCCGCCGGAAGGAGGAAGAGCGAGATCGTCCCGGTGTTCTGGACGAAGAGATCGACCCACCAGTAGGAGGAGGGGCGCAGCCGGCAGACGAAGAAGAGGAGGAACAGGACGCAGACCACGAAGAAGATCCACACCGCTTCGTCCTCCGGGCGTTTCCAGAAGACGAAGGAGCCGATCGCGAAGAAGAGGAGCCCGATGATCGCTTCGTAGAGATAGGTCGGGTCCCCCAGAGTCCGGCCGGCGAGCGGCACGGCGGCCGTGAAGATCTCTCCGCGGCGCTCGACGAGGTAGTCGACGGTCGAGCCGATGCGGCAGCGGAGGAGCTCCCGCGAGGCGTCCGACGGCTTCTTGACGATGCGGTGGTTGATCCCCTCGATCCGATCCCCCGGGCGGATCCCGGCCTTCTCCGCCCCCGAGCCGCGCGCGACCTCGCGCACGAGCACGCCGTCCTGGCCGTACGGGTACGGGACGATCCCGTCGGACGGGCGGCGCGCGAACATGTCGGCGAGCGAGCCGAGCGCGATCGCCAGGCCCACGAAACCGAAGACCAGCAAGGCTTTCCGACGCGACGCGAGGTTCATGGCCGTCCGGTAATCATACGGCCCCGGCCGGACGGAGTTCTCGGGCGCAAAGCCCGCTTCCCGGCGAATCCTTCGTCGTCAATAATGGGTTTCCGATGCCCCTCGTCACGTTCGAAGGAATCGAAGGATCCGGAAAGTCGACGCAGGCGCGCCGCGCGGCCGAGCTCTGCCGCGCACGCGGGCGCGACGTCGTTCTCGAGCGCGAGCCGGGAGGGACCCGGATCGGCGTCCGGCTCCGGGAGGTCCTGCTCGACCCCGCGTCGCGGGGGCTGGACCCATTTTCCGAGCTCCTCCTCATGGAGGCCGACCGCCGGCAGCACGTCGCCGAGATCCTCGAGCCGGCGCTCGCGCGCGGGATCCTCGTGCTGTGCGACCGGTTCAACGACGCGACGTTCGCCTACCAGGGAGGGGGCCGCGGGCTTCCGGCCGACGTCGTCTCGGCGATCGACGGCTGGGCCGTGCGGGGGCTCCGCCCCGACCGGACGCTCCTCTTCGACTGCCCCGTCGAGCTCGGGCTCGCGCGGGCGCGCCGCCGCGACGGGGAGGCGACTCCCCGATTCGAGGCCGAGGACGCCGCGTTCCACGAGAGGGTCCGCCGGACGTACCTCGAGATCGCGCGCCGCGACCCGGCGCGCGTGAAAGTGATCGACACGACCCGCCCGCCGGACGCCGTCTTCGCGGACGTCGCGGCGCAGCTCGAAGGGTTCTGACCACGGCATGCCGACGCTCCTGATCACCGCCGATTCCGACTCGCGGCTCCGCGTCGAGGCGATGCGCCTGGCCGAAGGGATCCTCTGCCGCGGGCACGCGGACCCGCGCGCGTGCGCCGT
>Ga0075272_1000199_pt1 | contig 13363 bp, 11 predicted proteins | sample SF_Rice_5C_0N_40_FD_69776 | JGI IMG/M metagenome (GOLD analysis project Ga0075272, IMG submission 69776) | Rice paddy soil microbial communities from Twitchell Island, California, USA - SF_Rice_5C_0N_404 | ecosystem: Environmental > Terrestrial > Soil > Paddy field/soil | place: USA: Twitchell... | reverse complement strand
GAGGCAGGTTTCGGGCGAAATACACGCCGGCGGCGCCGGCAATGCCGGGCAGGAAAAGCGCGGCGACAATCGCGATGATGGTCTCGATGCGGCGCTCCCCCGGACTCTCGGCGTCTCGGGGGATCCCGCCGGCTTCGAAGATGCGGCTCTTGCGATTCGCACGGAAGGCTTCGAGCGAAGCGTGAACGTACGCGCTGAACATCGGTCCCCCCTTCCCTTGCCGGGCACGATGGCCTCTGTGGAATAATTCGTCTTGGGAGTTTCCATAGGTTCTCGCTGGATTTTTTCTGGCCCGCAAAATGGGTGAAGCAGATAAGTTGAATGTTTCCAATGGCCTCTACGAATTCGGCCCGTTTCGGCTGGAGGCGCGCGAGCGCCGCCTTCTGAACGGCGGGAAATCGATTGCTCTTCAGCCCAAGGTCTTCGACACGCTCCGGCTCCTCGTCGAAAACGCCGGGCACGTCGTGACGAAGGGTGAGCTGATGGCGGCCCTGTGGCCGGGAACCGCCGTCGAGGAGGGCAACCTCACCAAGAACATCTGGCTCATTCGAAGAGCGCTCGGCGAAGCGGAAGGAGAAAATCGCTATATCGAGACCGTTCCGAAGGCCGGATACCGATTCGTCGCATCGGTGCGCCGGATCGCGGAATCTCCTCCTCCGGCCGCGGCCCCGACGTCGCCGAAGCCGTCTCTCGTGGATCGAGAAACGACTCCGGCGCCGATCGTCGCGCTCGAGAGGAAGAGCCGGCGCGGGCGCGCGATCGCCGCGGCGGCGATTCTGGCGGTAGTCCTCGTTCCAGCGATCTTCTGGATGAAAAATCGGAGCGCGGGCGCTCGGCGGAAATCCTCCACACGGATTGCCACGGCCGCCGTCCCAGTCCGCCGGTCGGTCGCCGTGCTCGGGTTCAAGAACCTCTCCGGCCGATCCGACGCCGAGTGGCTCTCGACGGCGGTCTCCGAGATGATGTCGGCCGAGCTTGCTGCCGGAGAGCGTCTGAGGCTCGTCCCGATGGAGAACGTCGTGCGGATCGCGGGCGCACGTTTCCCGACCTCGCCCGGGACGCTTTCGCGCGAAAGTCTCTCGAAGCTGCGGACGAGTCTCGGCGCCGACTTCGTCCTTTCCGGCTCCTACGTCGCGATTTCCTCGACCCCCGGGGAGGCGGTTCGATTCGACATGGTTCTCCAGGATGCCTCGACCGGCGAGTCTCTTGCCACGGTGACGGAAACGGGAAATGAAAGCGATCTCTTCAAGCTCGTGGCCTCGGCCGGCGACAGCCTTCGATCGCGGCTCGGCCTCGAGGCAACGTCTTCTTCACAATCCGGCAGCATCGCCGCTTCACTTCCGAAGGATCGAGAGGCCGCGCGTCTCTACGCGTCCGGGCTCGCGAAGCTCCGGGCATTCGACGCCCTCGCCGCGCAGCCGCTCCTCGAGGCCTCGATCCGGGCCGAGCCGGACTTCGGGCCGGCTCACGAGACCCTCTCGGAGACCTGGTCGGCTCTGGGGTACGACGAGAACGCGCGCAGGGAGGCGGAGAAATCCTTTCGGCTCGCGAGCGGATCGCCGGCGGCCCGTACCGCGGCGGAGGCGCGTCTCGCCGAGACCCGCAAGGAGTGGTCTCGCGCCGAGAGTCTGGACGCCTCGATCCTCCGCTCGCACCCCGACGATCTGGAAGCCGGCCTTCGGCTCGTCTCGGTGCAGGTGGCGGGGGGCCGCGCCCGGGAGGCGCTCGGGACGCTGTCCTCGCTCGCCTCGCTGCCGGCGCCGACACGCGACGACCCCCGGATCGACCTCGCGCGGGCCGACGCCTTCGACGCTTTCTCGAAATGGCGGGACGAGTTCTCGGCGGCCGAGTCGGCAGCGACGAAGGCCCGGCGGAACGGTTCGGCGCTCCTGCTCGCCGAGAGCCGGCTCCGGGAGGCGGCGGCTCTCAGGAGTCTCGGCGACACGGCTCGGGGTCGGCGAGCTTACGAGACGGCGGCGGAGCTGTTTCGGAGCGCCGGAGACAGCAACGGCGAAGCCGAGGCGTTGATCGGAATCGCCAACGCGACCAGTGACGAAGGAAAATACGACGATGCGCAAACCCTCTGGCGGCGGGCGGAGGCGACCTTCGTGCGGACCGGCAACCGAAAGGGCGAAGCGCACGCTCTGAGCGACCTTGCGATCATCGACTGGCTTCGGGGCGACGTCGACTCCACGCTCAACGAGGGTCGTCAGATTCTCGCGATCTATCGCGAGATCGCCGACCAGCGGGGAATCGTGTGGGGTCTGACGGCCACCGGCAACGTCCTGGCGGATCAGGGTCAGTTCGAACGTGCGCTCGCGCTCCAGGAAGAGGGCGTGTCAATCAGCCGAAGAATCGACGACGATGGAGATCTCGCCTACGGCCTCGCCTCTCTCGCGGACACGTTTCTGGCGCAGGGGCGTCTCGACGAAGCGCGCAGGAATTACGAGAGCGCGCTCGCGCTGTCGAAAAAACTCGGGGACCCCGACGCCGAAGCGACGCACGAGAACGACCTCGGAAACGTGTTTTTCGACGAAGGCGACCTTTCGCAGGCGGAGACCCATTATCAGAAAGCCCTCGCCGGAAGACGCAAGTTGGGGATCAAAGACAAGGCGGCGGAATCGCAGATGCTGATCGCGACTCTCCGCGACGCCGAAGGGCGCTACGCGGAGGCCGCGCCGCTCGCGGCAGAGGCGGCCCGGGTTTTCGCAAATTTGCGGCAAACCGGCAACGGAGCGAATGCGCTCGCCGAAGAGGCGCGGGCGGATCTGGGTTTGGGCAGGGCCTCCCAAGCCCGGTCACTCTGCGAGAAGGCTCGAACCCTGTTGAAAGACAACCACCAGAACGGCGCGAATCTTGCCGTTCTCCTGGAGGCCGTTCGAGTCGAAACCGAGGCGCGGGACCTGGGGGCGGCGCGGAGGCTCTTTGCGGAATTCCAGGATCGAGCCGGAAACTCCGGATGGCTCTTCTACATTCTCGAGGCTCGCCGCGCCGGCGCGGAGATCGAAATCCTCGCCGGAAGAAAGCAGGAGGGCTACCGGCAGCTCCGGATTCTCGCGAAGGAATCCCGCGACAGGGGCTTCGGCCTCGTCGCTGCCGAGGCGCAGAATCTCAACGATTCGTCCCGATAGGCCGATCCGACGCCGGCGGTTTTCTTGTATTACTGAATGCGCGGGAAGAAAGCGGCCAGATGCGAGCGCCGACGGCGTGGCCAGCCGAGAGCCCGCCGGGGCATTCCGGGGCCGCGGCGTACCGGGGAGTACGTTGCGGCCGCGGGTGGGCCGTTCGCGCACGGAGGGCTCGATGGATGGTCCGCGCCAGCCGAACCTCGGCGGCGAAGACCACTTCAGTTGACCGAACGACGAGGCGCGGTGAGGCGCGAGGCCGACGGGATGCGGGTCGCCGGTCGTCGCCTAAGGCGTACCGGCGAGCGTACGTCGTGGCGGCGGCCGGCGGCACGCGCCCGTCCGCCTCGATGCATCGCCGCGCCCGCGAGAATTCAATGTGTGAGCGGCCCGGAGCCGCTCACACATTGAATTTGAACAGCATCACGTCGCCGTCCTGCACCACGTACTCCTTCCCCTCCTGCCGGACGATCCCTTTTTCGCGCGCGGCCGCCATCGATCCGGTGTCGATCAGGTCCTTGTACGCGACCGTCTCCGCGCGAATGAACCCGCGCTCGAAGTCGGAGTGGATCACGCCGGCCGCCCTGGGGGCGGTGTCCCCCTGGTGGATCGTCCACGCGCGGACCTCCTTCTCGCCGGCCGTCAGGAACGTTCGAAGGCCGAGCAGGTGATACGTCGCTCGGATCAGCCGCCCGACGCCCGACTCCAGGACGCCGAGGGACTTCAAGTACTCGGCCGCCTCCGCGTCGGAGAGCTCGGAGAGCTCCGCCTCGATCTGCGCGGAGATGACGATCGCCTCGCTCCCGGCGTGCCGCTCCGCGAATTCCATGACCGCCTGCACGGCCGGGAGCTTCTCGGCGTTGGTGAGGTCGGACTCGGCGACGTTGCAGGCGAAGAGCGTGGGCTTCATCGACAGGAGGAACCAGCGCCTCGCCGCGATCTCGCGATCTTCGGGGCCGAAATCGAACTCGATCGCCGGGCGTCCGGCGTCGAGATGCGCCTGCATCCGCCGCGCGAGATCGGCCTCCGCCTTCGCCTCCTTGTTGTTCCCCTTGGCGAGCCGCTCGGCCTTCTCGAGCGCCTTGCCGACGGTCTCGAGATCGGCCAGGACGAGCTCCGTCGTGATCGTCTCGATGTCGGCGACCGGGTCGATTTTCCCCGAGACGTGAATGATGTCCTTGTCCTCGAAGCAGCGGACGACCTCGACGATCGCGTCGACCTCGCGGATGTGCGAGAGGAACTTGTTGCCGAGCCCTTCCCCCTTCGACGCACCCGCGACGAGGCCGGCGATGTCGACGAACTCGACCGTCGCCGGGATCAGGACCTGCGTCTTGACGATCTTCGCGAGCGGCTCCAGCCGTTCGTCGGGAACGGTCACGACCCCGACGTTGGGGTCGATCGTGCAGAACGGGTAGTTCGCGGCCTCGGCCTTGCGCGTCTTCGTCAGCGCGTTGAAGAGCGTCGATTTCCCGACGTTGGGCAGTCCCACGATCCCGGCGCGCAGCATGAGGCGGGGAAGATAGCACGCGTTCTGCGTCACCCTGACGCTTCGGCATCGCGGGCAAACCCCTCTCCCGGCGGGAGAGGGGCGGGGGTGAGGGAGCCCTGCACGCCCGAGCGGCGGTTCCTGACCCCTCACCTCATCGGGTGGAGCTTGTCCGAAAAGGGCGCTTCCAACCGGTCCGGCGACGGAGGCGTGTCTCCCGCCCATTCGGCCTGGCTCACGATGATCGGATCGTCCGACTTCGCGAGCGACGCGAGCGTCTCGGCCGCCTTCTCCCGCTGCGCCGGCTTTCCCAGGAACCGAACGATGTTCAGAGACATCATCGACTCGAAACGGAATCTGCGGTCGGGATCCTTCGTCGCGACCGTGACGATCTCGTCGAGCTTCTTGTCCGGCAGCGCGAGCGTGACGTGCGACGGGTCGGGTCCGGAAAGGTAGGGCATGACGTCGATCCGCGTCACCTGCTCGGCGGTGCGAAACCTTTGCGGCGCGGCTTCGCCCAGGACCAGGGACGCCGCGAGAGCCAGCTTCATGTCTCCCCGACGGCGGGCCAGATCGTAGATCCCCTCGGTGCCGATGCGGATCGCCGCCAGGCCGACGAGATCGCTGATCAGGACGGTGTCGTCCTGCCGGAGCAGCCGCCCGAGCCGGATCGCTCGGCGGAAATCTTCCATCGCCCGCTCCGGATCGGGAGACGCCTCGCCTCGCGCCACCCACGACCTTGCGAACGCGAGAGCGAGGAGCAGGTTCGGAATCTGGGTGTCGGTCCCCCTCGTTGCGAAGACGTCCGGATAGAAGCGCATCGTCGCCTGATCGCACCACGGCTCGGCCTCGCGCAGCAGCGGATCCTCCGGAGGCAGGACTTTTCCGACATCGTTCGGGCCTTCGACTCGACGGTCCATCGCCGCGTCCCCTTCGCGAGAGCGTCGACCGTTCGGCTTCGCAAAGTCCGCGAACCACCTCGCCGCGTTCTCCGTCCCCGTTCCGAGCGGAGCGATCAGGTCGAGATCGGTTCTGAATTGAATCGGCCAGGAAAGCGAGAACTGACTGCATGCCCAGCACGGAAACGTGAGCGCCGCCATCCGGATCGGCGCGGGATCGGGGACGACCGCGCCCCCGATCGCCAGCGGATGCGCCTCTGCCGTCCCGCCGCGCCGGTGGAGCCGGACCCCGAGAAGGACGGCGAGTGCGGCGGTCATCGAGACCACGGCAGCGAGCTTTCCGAGAGACGAGCGATCCTGGGAAGTCATCATGATTTCTCCTTTCCGGAGGGCGGCCTCACGGAATGCCGTCGATGGCCGATTTCGTCGGTACCCGCTTCCTCGAAGAGAGCAGTCCAGGCTTCGTCGTCGGGATCGATCCGCGGAAGCGAGATCGCGCGAGCGAGCTCCGGCTCGTGGCGGGGTCGAGCCGCCCGTTCGTTGTCACGGGGAACCGAGGCCACGACGGGAGGTCCTTCCCGGCGCGGGGCCCTCAGCGAAAGTGCGACGTGCGCGAGCGCGAGAAGAGCCATCGCGGCGGCCCAGGAGATCCTCAAGGGCCGGCTCTGCCAGATCCGCGTCCATCGGCCGACAGGCTCGCGCGCAAGGACCGGACCCACGGCCGCGAGCACCCGGGCGCGCAGCTCCGCCGGCGGCAAAGGAGGCCCGGCGCCGTCGAGGGGGTCGCGATCGTCTCTCATTTCTCTTCTCCCATGCGTTTGCGAAGCCTCGCCATCCCGAGCCGGTAGCGGCTCGCGGCCGTGAATGTCGGAACGTGGGTGATGTCGCCGATCGTCTCGAACGTGCAATCGGCGAAGTGCCGCAGGTAGATCGCCTCGCGCTGCGCCGAAGGAAGCGCGGCCATCCAACGCGACGCCCGGGCGGCGTCGATCGCGCGTCCCGGATCGTTTTCCGCCGCGACGAGCAAAGGGCAATCTTCGAGGGAGCTCGTCGGCCGGCGTTTCTTTCGCCGGGTCACGTCGACCGCCAGGCGGCGCGCGACGGAAAGCAGCCATGCCCTGGGGTTCGCCACCCCTGAAAGATCGCCGCGTCGTTGGACGAGCCTGACGAAGAGCTCCTGGACGACGTCGTTTGCGTCCTCGATCGATCCCGTCCTCCAGACGGCGAGCCCGAAGACCTGTCGTGAGCAGACGTCGTAGAGCTCCTCGATGGCGGAAGTCCGGCCGCTCGCCAGCTCCGAGAACAGTCGTCGCCAGAGGCCAACACCGGCGTCCCCCGCCGGAGCGGCGTCCACGATCTTCCCCGCGGGACTTCGGGGAATCTCGTCGGTCATGGCGATCATGGTAGTAGAGACGCCCGAGAGTCCACCGTTTGTCATTTCGAAGTGCCGATCGGCGATAATTCGGCCTCCGCCGATGCCCGACGGTCACCCGGATCGCTTGATTCCGCTGCTATGCTTCCGCCACAACTTGGAGGTCCGATGAAACGTCTCCCGACCGTCCTGATGGCCGTATTCCTTCTCGCCGCGGCGGCGCGCGCCGACGAGAAGTCGGCGATCCGCGGCTTCCTCGCCGGCTCCGCGGCGGACGAGACCGCGCGCGAGACCGCGTTCCGCTCCGCGATCGATCCGAACACGATCCGCGAAACGATGCGCACGCTTTCCGCGCGCCCGCACCACACCGGGTCCGAGCAGGACCGGATCAATGCCGAATGGATCCTCGATCGGTTCCGAAGCTTCGGCTGGGACGCGAAGATCGAGACCTTCGACGTCCTCTTCCCCACGCCCTCCGAACGGATCCTCGAGATGACCGCGCCCGTGCAGTTCACGGCGAAGCTGGCGGAGCCGGCGGTTGCCGAGGACCCGACTTCGAGTCAGAAATCCGAGCAACTCCCCACCTACAACGCCTATTCGATCGACGGCGACGTTACGGCGCCGCTCGTGTATGTCAACTACGGAATCCCGGCCGACTACGAGGAGCTCGACCGGCTCGGGGTGAGTGTCGCCGGAAAGATCGCGATCGCCCGTTACGGGCATTCGTGGCGGGGGATCAAGCCGAAGGTCGCGGCCGAGCACGGCGCCGTCGGCTGCATCATCTATTCCGACCCGCACGAGGACGGCTACCGCGAAGGAGACGTCTTCCCGAAGGGGCCGTTCCGGCCGCCGGACGGCGTGCAGCGCGGGAGCGTCGCCGACATGCCGCTCTATCCGGGCGATCCCGAAACTCCCGGCACGGGATCGGTCCCGGGCGGGAAGCGCCTGGCGCTTTCGGAAGCGAAGACTTTGACGAAGATCCCCGTCATGCCGATTTCCTACGCCGACGCGGAACCGATGCTCCGGCGCCTCGACGGGCCGATGGCGCCGGACGGCTGGCGCGGCGCGCTTCCTTTTTCGTACCACGTCGGGCCGGGAGCGGCGACGGTCCATCTGCGCGTGAAGTCTCACTGGGACGTCAAGCCCGTCCGGGACGTCGTCGCGACCCTCCGGGGCGCGCAATTCCCGGACGACTGGATCGTGCGCGGCAATCACTACGACGCGTGGGTCAACGGCGCCGAAGACCCGATCTCCGGCCAATCCGCGATGCTCGAGGAGGCGCGCGCGCTCGGCGATCTCTGGAAGAAAGGGTGGCGGCCGAAGCGGACGATCGTCTACTGCGCGTGGGACGGCGAGGAGCCGGGCCTCCTCGGCTCGACCGAGTGGGCGGAGACGCATGCGGACGAGCTTTCCCGGAAGGCCGTCGTCTACATCAATTCCGACTCGAACGCGCGCGGGTTCTGGAACGCCGGCGCATCGCACAGTCTCCAGCGCTTTTTCCAGGGTGTGGCCGAATCCGTGACGGACCCCGAGAGCCGGGTGTCGATCGCCGAGCGGCTGCGGCGGCGCGCGATCTCCGAAGCGGCGCGGCGGGAACGCGCGGGGGAACGGGATTCGGAGGAAGCGCCCACCCCGGAGGAGGTCCGCGGCCGGAAAGAGAATCCGGTGGACGCGCTCGGGTCCGGATCCGATTACACGGTATTCATCGACCACCTCGGAATCGCTTCCGCGAACGTCGGGTTCGACGGCGAGGACGACGGCGGCATCTACCACTCGATCTACGACGATTTCTTCTGGTACACCCATTTCTCGGACCGTGATTTCGTGTACGGCCGGGCGCTCGCGCAAGCCGCGGGAACCGCGGTGCTCCGCCTGGCCGGCGCGGACCTCCTGCCCTTCGACTTCGAAGCGCTCTCCGAGGCGGTCGCTCACTACATCCGCGACATCCGCCGCCAGGCCGAGAAGGAGCGCGCCGAGGTGCGCGAGAGGAACCGCGAGATCGAGGAGGGTGTCTTTGCCGCCATCGACGACCCGCGGCGGCCGACGATCGCCCCGAAGGAAGCGCCGGTCCCTCCGGTGATCGGTTTCGCTCCGCTCGAGAACGCGCAGGCGAAGCTCGCCGACGCGGCGAAGGCGTTCGACCGGGCGTTCGACGCCGCGCTCGCCGCGGGAGCGCGCCCGGAGATTCTCGCGGCGGCCAACGAGAAGTTGAAACGCGCCGAACGGACGCTGCTTTCCGACGCGGGCCTCCCGGGCCGCCCGTGGTTCCGGCACCAGGTGTATGCGCCCGGTTTCTACACGGGATACGGAGTCAAGACGCTGCCGGCCGTGCGCGAGGCCGTCGAGCAGAAGAAATGGGACCTCGCCGAGCGCGAGGTCGCCCGAGTCGCCGGGGTGATCGAGAAGGAGGCGGCGTTGGTCGCCGATATCGCCGCCGGGCTCGGGAAGGCTCCGAGGTAGAGACCGCCCGGGGACTTGCGCCCGCGCCGGGACGGCGTATCGTAGGTTCAGGAGCGGAGATGGCTCGCGGTTGGGGAAAAAGCGAGGAAGACCTCCCGGCGGAGAAGGAATCGGCCCGGGAAGAACGCTCGGCCGTCTCCGACGCCGCCCGGCGCGCCGACACCCGGCTTCGGGGGGAGCGCCACGCGATCGACCTGTCGCTCGCGCGGATCGCCGAGCAGCTCGCGCGCACCACGAATCCGGACCGGCGCGCCGCGCTCGAGTCGGCGAAGCGGGAGCTCGAGGAAAAGAAGAAAGCGCTCGGATAGGACCCGCCTCTCCCGGCGGGAGAGGCCGGCGCGCGGAGCGCGCCGGGTGAGGGAGCCTCGGCGGTGACCTGGCAGGCTGCTGAAAAAGGGAATCCGAGCGGGGTGTCGCGAGTCTTGCCGATCGTTCGCACTACCGCGCGGCTCTCGAGGCGAAGCGTCGTGTCGCGCCGGACGTGATGACAGGCGAACGGCAAGACTCACTCCACCAAAAGGTTGCGGCGGCGCCGGCCCGCCTGCGGCGTTGCCGTCGCTGGACGATGCAATCGGCATCGTCTTCGCGACGGCGTCTTGCGTTCGAGCCGGCGGCGCTCGCAACCCCGCCACGGACCCTTTTTCAGCAACCGGCTAGGGCGCCGAGAACCGCCGCGCCGTGTCCGGAAGGACCATTTCGAGGAGGAAGCCGGGGAAGGCGCGGCGGATGCGCTCGACCCGTTCCGCTCCCGATCCGTCTTCGCGGACGAGCTCGCGGATTCGCGTCAGGTACTTCCGTTCCGCTTCCACGATCTCCGCTCCTCCCGGCGCGCCGTGCCCGGGGACGTACGTCGCGGCGCCGATCGAAAGCAGCCTTTCGAGGCCGGCCTCGAAGCCCTCGAGCGAGGCGTCCTCGAAGTTGACGTGATACCCGTTCGAGACGAGGTCTCCGGTCACGACGACGGATTCCGCGGGAACATGGACGGCCGCGTCTCCCGCCGTGTGTCCGTGGCCGGTGTGGAACACCCGAACCCCGACGCCGCCGAGGTCGATCGTGAGCTCTCCGGAAAAAGTCAGGGCGGGAGGGAGACACTCCGCGTCGGCGAAGAGCCCGGCGAGCGCCGGGTCGCGCTTCCGCTCGGCGACGATCGCCGGATGGAACGTCTCGATCCCGCGCCGGCATTGGGCGTGCGCGACGACCGTCGCCCCGTTCCGCGCGAACCAGGAGGAGCCGAGCGCGTGATCGGTGTGATGATGCGTCAGCACGACCCACCGCACCGGCGCCGCGAAAATCCGCGTGACCGCCTCTTCGACCGCCCGCGCGTGCGCCGGCGCGATCAGGGGATCGACGACGAGCGTCGCATGAGCGCCCCCGATCGCGGTGCAGTTGGCGCCCCAGCTCGTCGTCATCTCCTCGCCGCCCAACGTGAGGACGGCGATGTTCTCGCGGATCCGGGTCTCGGTCAGATCGTTCATCGTGCCGCGTAGAATACCGTCCGACTGATGAAAACGCGCTCCGGTTTCCCGAGCAAGCTCCCGCGACGCCTCTCCGGGCTTCGTTCTCCCGATTCCTCCCTGGCCGCGCTGCCGGCAGCGCAATGGCGGCCCGAGTGCGCGGGGCCCATCGCGGCGCGACTAAGTCTCGCGCCATCGCTGCGCGAGACGACTTGCGCCGCGGGAGCGGGAGCGCAGCGAGGGGGTGGCGGTCCCGGCGGTCGAGTCGCTCGTTCGACGAGCCGCCGGGCCGCCACGCGCTCCGGTTTCCCGAGCAAGCTCCCGCGACGGTGCGCCTGGGCCGGGACCGATCCCCTGTACGTCGGCTACCACGACGCGGAATGGGGCGTCCCGGTCCGCGACGACCGCGTGCTGTTCGAGTTTTTGATTCTCGAGGGTTTCCAGGCGGGCCTTTCGTGGATCACGATCCTTCGCAAACGCGAGGCCTTCCGGAGAGCGTTCGACGAGTTCGACGCCGCGAAGATCGCGCGGTACGGAGCGCGCGTCCGGGAACGGCTGATGAAGAATGAAGCGATCGTCCGGAACCGCGCGAAGATCGCGGCGGCCTCCGGCAACGCGAAGGCGTTCCTGGACGTCCGCCGGGAACGCGGCTCCTTCGCGAGCTATCTCTGGGACTTCGTCGGCGGCCGGCCGATCCGCAACCGGTTCCGGACGCTCGCCGACGTCCCTGCCGAAACCGACGAGTCCCGGGCGCTTTCGAAGGACCTCCGGGCCCGCGGATTCAACTTCGTCGGCCCGACGATCTGCTACGCGTTCATGCAGGCGACCGGGATGGTGAACGATCACGTCGTCTCGTGCTTTCGGCACGCGGAGATCGCGAAGCTCGGATAGCGCGACGCCCCATTCGCCGCCGGGAACGCAAATTGCTCTTCCCTCTCTCATGGCGCGTTACGAAGTTTCGGAATTCCAGCTCGACGGGTTCCACGGTTTTCGATTGACCGATTCGGAAAGCGGCGCCGAGACGCACGTCTTTCCGCAGCTCGGCGACAACGCGACGACGTTCCGGACGGTCCCGCGCGGCCTCGACGGTCCGCCCATCGACGTCGTCCTGCCGCCCGAGCGGCTGAGCGAGCTCGCGCGCGTCCCTTTCTCCGCCGGAGTCCCGATCCTCTTCGCCTTCCCGAACCGGGTTCGTGACGGACGCTACGAATTCGAGGGGAACACGTACGAGATGCGCGACCTTTATTCGAAGAAGTGGGACCACGCCGCCGGGCAGGCCATCCACGGGCTCGTCGACGACAAGCCGTGGAGCGTCGAGCAGGCGGCGGCCAACCGGGCGGGCGCCTTCGTCACCTGCTCGCTCCGCGCGGAGTCGTTCTCGCTCGTCGCCGCCCAGTTCCCCTTCCCCTGCCGGCTCGTCGTGACGCACCGCCTCCGCGAAGGCCGGCTCCATCTCGAGGCGGCGGTCCACAACACGGGCGAGACGGACCTTCCGCTCGGATTCGGCCTGCACCCGTGGTTTCCGGCCGCGATCCTGCCGGGCGCGATCCTCCCCGACGTCGTCGACACGATCCCGGCGCAACGCCGCGCCGGATCCGAGGTCCGGATGCCCGCCGCGGGCCATTGGGAGCTCGTCGACCGGATGCCGACCGGAAGGGTGCTCCCGGCCGAGGCCGACGCAACGAAATACGATCTCCGGGAATTCCGGCCGCTCGACGGGCGCCATTACGACGACGTCTTCACCGGCGTACGACGCGACGACCGGGGCTGGTCGGAAGCCGCGCTGCGCGACCCGGAGAGCGGCCTCGAGCTCTTCGTCGCCGCGGGCCCGGAGTTCCGGGAGTGGGTGCTCTACGCGCCTCCCGATCGCTCCGTCGTCGCGATCGAGCCGTACACTTGCACGACCGACGCCGCCAACCTCGCCGCGCGCGGAATCGACTCGGGCCTGATCGCGCTTCCGCCGGGAGAAACATGGGGGAGCGAAGTGGAATTCGGGCTGCGAGCCTTCTGACCGCCGACGATCGCCCGCCGGCGCCCGCGTAGAATCGCGGCATGACCGAAAACGAACGTCTGCTCGACCAGCTCCGGCGCGCCTACCGCGGCGGGGCCTTCCACGGCCCCGCCGTCTTCGAGATCCTCGAGGGCGTGAGCGCGGAAACCGCGGCCGCGAAGCCCCTCGCCGGCGCGCACTCGATCTGGGAGCTCGTGCGGCACGTCGCGACATGGAACCGGATCCCGGTGCAGCGGATCCGCGAGCGCCGCGCGATCGACCCGATCGACGCCGAGAATTTTCCGGTGGTCGGCGACCCGTCGGAATCCGCGTGGTCGGCCGCGAAGCAGGAGCTGTCGGCCTCGGCCGACGACGTGGCCGCGACGATCGAAGCGCTTCCCGCCGAGCGGTTCGCCGAGATCGTGCCCGGACGCACCTACACCGTCGTCGCGATGCTCGACGGCGTCATCCAGCATGCGCTCTACCACGCCGGGCAGATGGCGCTCATCAAGAAGGCGAGCGGAAAATGACGGCAGAACGAAAAAGAAAATGGACGTCGTCCGAGCTTTCCGCGGTT
>Ga0075272_1000198_pt1 | contig 13369 bp, 10 predicted proteins | sample SF_Rice_5C_0N_40_FD_69776 | JGI IMG/M metagenome (GOLD analysis project Ga0075272, IMG submission 69776) | Rice paddy soil microbial communities from Twitchell Island, California, USA - SF_Rice_5C_0N_404 | ecosystem: Environmental > Terrestrial > Soil > Paddy field/soil | place: USA: Twitchell... | reverse complement strand
TCGCCGCGCCTGCCCGCCAGAAGATCACGGGACCATCGATGTGAGTTGACGCCACGACGAGGCGCGGCGAGGCGCGAGCCCGCCGGGATGCGGGTCGCCGGCCGGCGCCCAAGGCGTACCGACGAGCGTACGTCGTGGCGACGGCCGGTGGCACGCGCCCGGCCGGCTCGATGCAACGCCGCGCCCGCTCCTAGAACCGGTAACTGAGGCCGGCGTCGGCGGTGATCAGCGTCCGATGCGGCTTCGTCTGCGGGAAGTGCGCCGTGATCCGTCCGACGACCGCGAGCGTGCGCCAGACCGTGAGCTGTGCGTCGACCCCCGCGTGAAGCCCCCAGACGGTCTCGTCCTTGTCGGCGGCGACCGCGAGGTCCCCGGCGGGAACACCCGGCCGAATCCGGTAGATCCCGACGCCCCCGAAGAGGCCCGACGTCCAGGCGGACTCGATGAAATCGTACGACGTCGACAGCAGGCCGTAGTCGATTCGGTCGCGCAGGTCCTCCGGGCCGACAACCGCCGTGTCACCGCTGCCGACGCTCTGGCCGGCGTTGTGCGCGGCGACGTTCATCCGCCCGACGGTCCCGCGCAGGACCACCTGTTCCTCGACCGCGTACTGGAGCCACAGGTTGACGTCGCTCCGGTCGAATTCGCTGAAACGGAAGTTCCGCTCGGCGGAGTCGACGAGGCCTCCCGACGCGCCGACGCCGAACACGGACGCCTGGGCGCGCGCGGCGCCGGACGAGAGCACGATTGCCACGAAGAACAGGGGCGCGATCCGGAGAATTCGCACGCGGCCTCCTTTGACGCGACGACTCTAACCTCCGCGCGGGAGGAGAATCAACGGCGACTGCCGGTATACGGCGCGCGGCGCGAAGGCGTCGCGCAACGGCGGGAGGGGGACTCGGATAGAATCCCGCCCGATGAGTGAGGCGCATCGCGCGGCACGCCCCGGAGAGGACGCGTGATCGCCGCCGTCCGACCCGTTCTCGAGCGCTTCTCGCAGTTCGTTTTCCCTCCCGCCTGCTGGGCGTGCGGCTCCGGACGCAGCCGCGCCCGCGAAGGGGGGATCTGCGCGGCATGCTGGGGCTCCCTTCCGCGCCCGGCCGGTATCCGGTGCGCGATCTGCGACCTGCCGATCGCCGCGGCCGGCGCCGACGAGCTGGAGCCGCCGCGCTGCGGCCGCTGCCTCGCCGATCCGCCCGACTACGATTCCCTCCGGTGTCCCGCCGTTTACGCGGGAGCCGCCGGAGAAGTGCTCAAGGCGTTCAAGTACGCCGGGGTCGACTATCTCGCTCCCGCGCTCGCCGGGTTCATGGCCGGGGCGGCGGCCGCAGCGCCCGCCGACGCCGTGATCGCGCCGGTGCCGTCGACCCGCCGCGAGCGCCGCGGCCGCGGGTTCTTCCCCGCCGCGGAGCTCGCCGCCGAGCTCGCGCGCGCGACCGGACGGGGGCTCGCCCCGCGCCTGATCGTCAAGACGCGCGAGACGGAGCGCCAGGCGGGCCTCCCGCTCTCGCGGCGCGCCGAGAACGTCCGCGGCGCGTTCCGCGCGGGATCCACCCCGGCGCCGGTGCTCCTCGTCGACGACGTCGCCACGTCCGGGGCGACGCTCTCCGCCTGTGCCCGCGCCCTGAAGAGGCGCGGCGCGCCGCGCGTCGACGCCGTCGCGTTCGCGCGCGCCCTGCCGGAGGTCCCGTGAGTCTCTTCGACCGCGCCGTCGCGGCGAGCCTTCCTTTCGTGCCGTCGCCGGTCATCCGCAAGGTCGCTTCGCGCTACGTCGCCGGCGAGACCCTCGCCGACGCGCTCGACGCCGTGTCGCGGCTCAATCGGGAAGGAGCGTCGGCGACGCTCGACGTCCTCGGCGAGGACGTCACGCGGCGCGAAGAGACGCGGTTCTTCGTCGAGGAATATCAGCGGGCGCTCGCCGGGATCGCCGAGCGTCAGCTCGACTCGAACATCTCCGTCAAGCTCTCCGCGATGGGGCTGAAGTTCGACCCGGAGCTCGCCTGGGAGAACTTCCGCGAGGTCGCGGCGGACGCCCGCCGGCGCGGCAACTTCGTCCGGATCGACATGGAGGACTCGTCGGTCACCCAGGCGACGCTCGATCTCTTCCGCCGGGCCCGCCCGGAGTTCGACAACGTGGGAATCGTCCTGCAGGCCTATCTCCGGCGGACCCAGGCGGATGTCGCGCGCGCGATCGCCGAACGGTGGAGCGTCCGGATCTGCAAGGGTATCTACGTCGAGCCTCGGGAGATCGCCTTCCGAGATCCGGACCTCATCCGCCGCAGCTACGCCTATGCCGCCGACCGGATGCTCGAGGCCCGACTCCCGGTCGGGATCGCCACCCACGACGAGGCGATGGTTCTCGAGGCGCTCCATTCGATCGAACGGCACGGCGCCCGCCGGGAGGACTACGAGTTCCAGATGCTGATGGGGGTCGCCGTCGGCCTCCGGCGCCTCATCCTCCGGCAGGGGCACCGCCTGAGGGTCTACGTCCCGTTCGGAACTTCCTGGAAAGGCTACTCTTTGCGCCGGCTCAAGGAAAATCCGGCGATCGTCCGCCACGTGATCGCGGGGATGTTCCGGCGGGAGGGCGGCTTTTGACTTCCCTTTGGGTCCGGTATACGCTCCTCGCTGGATCGATATGAGCCGAGTACGCGGGTCCGGCTTGATCTTGGTTTTGTCGCTCGCCGCGGCGTCCGCCGCCTCGGGAGAGGCCGCCCCCGTGGCCGGAATCGTCAAGCATCTCCAGGTCCCCATCCCCGGAGCGCTCGTCTTCGTCTATGGCGTGTCGGACGCGCGCTTGAACCGCGCGCGCACCCAGCCGGACGGGTCGTTCCAGGTCGAGTCCGTGCCCGCCGGAGTCTACGACGTCATCGCCTACAAGACCGGCTTCTATCCGTCCCTGATCCGGCTGTGGCATCAGTCGACGCCCGCGGTCTCGACGATCGCGATCGACCTCGTCCCGGCGAAGGCCCCGGCGCTCGGCAAGAGCGAAGTCGACGTGTGGTCCTGGCGCGACCGGCTTCCCGCCGACGTCCTCCGCGAGATCACGTCCGAATCGGCGGCCGAGCCCTACCGAGCGACCGCGGCGGAACAGATCCGGCTGGCGCGGGTCGTCAACGGCGACGTCTCGAACCGCACGAACGTCGCGGGCTCGGGCGGGGGGTTCTCGCGGACCGAAGCGAACCTCTTCGGCAGCCTGCCCGGCGCGCTGCAGTACTCCTTCCGCGGCTCGTACGCGTCGCTGACTCCCGACCATGACGTTTCGCGCCTCGCGGAGGGAACCGCCCGCGACGGCGTTCTCCTGATCGCGGCTTCCCCCGACACCGGCCTCGCGCTGACCTACGCGGGACGCAACTTCGCGTCGCCCGACGGCGTGCCGGCCTCGCTCCAGCGGGAAGCGGTGCGATTCGACCACGAGTTCGAGACGGCGGGACGCATGGAATGGTCGGTGTCGCGGCGCTCGGACGACGGGTTCGACCGGGCGACGTCGGTCGCCGCGGAGCGGCTCCCGGCGGCGACGCGGCAGGACGAGATCCGCGGCCGGTGGTCGCGGGAAACCGAGGAAAGCCGCGCGGCGGTGACGCTCCAGGTGTACCGCCGCGCGCTCTCCGACTCCGTCGATCCGGGAGACCCGCGCCGCGGGTCTCTGCTCGACGCCGGCCTTTCGGCCGCCGCGGAGCGCTCGGTCGGCGGACCTCTTTCCGTGGGCGCCCGCGTGAGCGCCCGGGCCGGATCGGCCGGGTCGGTCGTCTCTCCCGGCGGCCTCGTCCGGCTGCGGCTCGGAAGCGACGCGTCGCTCGTGATCTCCGCCGCGCGCGGCGTGTCCTCCTCCCCCGCCGGAGTGCTCGCGGCGTCGGCGCCGCGCGTCGTCTCCGGCGACGAGTGGCAGACGGCCGTCTCCTCCGACGCCTCGGCGGCCCTCACCGTCGGGTCGGGGCGCGACGGCACGCTCGAGCTCCGCGCGAGCGCCTCCGACATCGCCGAGCCGCTCCGCCTCTACTTCGACGGCGATCTGCTGCTGGACGTCGGCAGCATCTATCTCTTCGATGGGAACCGGCTCGAAAAGCTTTCCGGATCGGCGTCCGCGCGACTTTCGGACCTCTTCGACGGAGCGGTCACGGCCGAGACCGGGTGGATCTCGGGGCGCCTCGCCGACTCCTCCCGGCAGGCGTTCGCGCTCGCGTCGAGCGACGGGAGCTACTATGCGGGCACCGCCTCGGTCACGCTGCGTCCCACGCGCACCGATGTATCGTGCGCCCTTCGCCGGGTCCGGCAGGTCCTGCAGGGCGACGCGTCGCGCGCCGAGAACTACTCCGAGATGTTCCGCGTTTCGGTCGGCCAGGACCTCACCGTCCTCGGCTTCGACCCGTTCGGCTCGGCCTGGCGGCTGATCGTCGCCTACGAGACGGACGCCACGCCGCTGGCCGATCCGGCCGTCGAGGAGACCGCGCTGCTGAAGCATCGCTTGATGGGCGGCCTTTCGGTCTCGTTCTGACCCTTGCGCGGGGCGCCTCGCCCCGGAGGATCCGACCCAAATCAGAACTTTCGCAGGGGAAAAGACTTCCAAAGTTTTGGATGTCATCCGAACGGTTGAATGAAACCGATTGAACCCCGGAACGCCCCGTCGTCAATCGTTTAAAAACACGCGACTTGCCGCGATCCGAATTGTCGGACCGATGGCACCCGCGTTGCTGAATGGTCTCGCCGAATGCGAGAGCTGAGGAAATTGCTCCTGGGAGCGGGTTTCCTCCTTTTTCTCGGAGGCGCTCTCGCCGTCGCGTTCCTTTCGTTCCAGCGCAAGATCGAGTCGTTTTCGCGGATCGAAATGAACGCGCGGGCGGGACGCGGCGAGATCGAGGTGATCACGCCGCCGGATCCGGAATCGACGGCGTCGACGCTCCGCGCCGGAGACCGGATCGTCCTCGTCGACGGGCAGCCCGTCGCCGGCCTCGCCGACCCGCTGGGCACGCTCTCGAGGCCTCCGTTCCCCCACGCGCTCGCCGTCGTCCGCGGCAACGAAGTCGCCGAAGCGGCCACCGGCGCGCCGGCGCCGCGCATCGACCTCCCGTACCTCTTCCTCGCGTTCGTCGGGATCCTCTACCTTCTGATCGGTCTCGTCACACTCGGCCGCGAGCGGACGACGGCGACCGCGCTTTTCACGCTCTTCTGCGTGAGCTCGTTCGCGATCGACGTCCTGACCCCGTCGGGCCCCGTCGACGGAATCTGGAAGACGATCTGGCTGGCGGAGGATTTCTACCGCGCTCTCGCTCCGGCGCTCCTCCTGCACTTCTTCCTCGTGTTCCCGCGTCCGGCCCGACGACGGGCGGCCGCGATCTACCTGCTCCCGGCGCTCTATCTCGGCGGGCAGATCGCGCTCTCGGTGCCGGGAGCCGTCTCCGCGCCGCGCCTTTCGTTCTGGGTCGAGCTCCTCGAGCGATTCTGGCTCTTCTACTTCGCCGCGTACACGGCCGCCGCCATCGTGCGCATCGTCAACGCGGCGCGCAACCGGGCCGACGCTTCGTCGCAGCGACAGGCGCGCTGGATCGCGCTCGGCACGACGTTCGGCCTCTCGCCGTTCCTGCTGCTCTACGTGATCCCGCGGGCGTTCGGGCTGTCGAGCACCTGGGCGGCGTGCGCGGGCGTCGTGCCGCTCGTCTTCGTGCCGCTCGGCTTCGCGTATGCGCTCTGGCGCTGGCGTCTCTGGGACGTCGACATCTTCGCGCGGGAGGCGGTCGCCACGACCGCGGCGGTCTTCCTCGGCGCCGCGTCGTTCGTCGTCGTCAACACGCTCCTGAACCGCGTGCTCGTCGGCTTCGCCTCGGAAGCGAAAAACCTCCTCGCGTTCGGGTCGGGCCTCTTCCTCGCCTCCCTGCTCGTTCCGGTCAAGCGCCGGTTCTCCAACGCGATCGAGCGGATCCAGTACGGGGAGACCTACCGCGCCCGGCGCGCGCTCCTCGACTTCTCGCGCGAATGGCGCGGAGTTCGCGACACCGCGCTGCTGGCCGAAGCGCTCGCGTCGGCCGTCTCCGAGGCGCTCAAGGTCTCGCCGTGCCGGCTCTTCCTGTTCGACCGCCCGCTTCCGCCCGGGATCTCGGGCGAGGCGCTCCTCGAGAAGCTTTCCGCCGCCGATTCCATTCGGATCCGTTCGGTCACGTTCCCGTCGGGCGAAGACCTGACGTTCCTCCGCCTCCACGACGACGGCTATCGCCATCTGCTGGCGCTGAAGTCGGGAGGGCGGGTCGTCGGCGCCCTCGCGGTCGGAACGAAGGAAGGGAAGGTCCCGCTTTCGAGCGAAGACCACGCCCTGCTGGCGACCGTCCTCGCGCAGGCCTCTCTCGCCGTCGAGAACTCCGAGCTCTATCGCGCGCTCGAGCGCCGCATGGACGAGATCCGCGGCCTCCAGGAATTCCAGGAGGGGGTGATCCGGTCCTCCTCGGCCGGGATCGTCGTGCTCGACGCGGGCGGACGGCTCGTCTCGGTCAACCCCGCCTTCGAGAAGCTGATCGAAGCCGCCGAGAAGGACCTGGTCGGGCGGCCGCTCGCCGAGATCCTTCCGGAGATTCCGGCCGGAGAGCTCGACGGAGGGACTGCCGAGCGTTCGTTCGACGTGCAGACGGCGAACCGGCGCGGCGAGGCGCGGATCTACCGCATCTCCGCGTCGCCGCTGCGCGGCTCCGCGACCTCTCGCGTCGTCATCTTCGACGACATCACCGAACGGATCGCGCTCGAGAAGGGGCTCTCCGAGAAGGAACGCCTCGCCTCGCTCGGCGTGCTGGCGGCGGGAGTGGCGCACGAGGTCAACACGCCGCTCGCCGGCATCTCCTCGTACGCCCAGATGCTGCTCGCCGACACCGACCACGCCGATCCCCGCTACGCGATCTTGAAGAAGATGGAGCGCCAGACCTTCCGCGCCTCCCGGCTCGTCGGAAACCTCCTCGAGTTCGCGCGCGGACGCCACGGGACCCACGACGCGGTCGACCTCGCCCGCGTCCTGCACGACGCGATCGAGTCCTCGGAGCCGGCGTTCGCCGCCCGCGCGGTGCGGGTCGAGGTCCGCGGAATCGGCTCTCCCCTGCCGTCCCGCGGCGACGCCCGCGAGCTCGAGCAGGTGTTCGTCAACCTCCTCATCAACGGGCGCGACGCGTCGCCGGACGGCGGGACCGTCGAGGTGAGCGTCGCGGCGGAGCCGGAGCGCTGGAGGACCGAGATCGCCGACCGGGGGAAGGGCCTGACGGAGGAGGAAGCGCGGCGCGCCTTCGAGCCGTTCTTCACGACGCGCCAGTCGGGAGGGACCGGTCTCGGCCTCACGATCGCGCGGGAGATCGTCGAGCGGCACGGCGGCGAGATCCGCCTCGCGCCGCGCGAAGGCGGGGGCGCCGTCGCGACGGTCTTCCTTCCACGGGCGTGAGGGCGCGCGGGGGACGCCCCGGTTAGAATGAGCCGATGAACGTCCTGGTCGTCGACGACGAAGAGGTCATCCGCGACGTCCTCTCCTCGCTGCTGGCGCGGGAGGGACACCGGGTCCGCGAGGCGGCGACGGCCGCCGCCGCGCTCGCCGCCGCCGAAGAGGAGTCCTTCGACGTCATTCTCCTCGACCTGATGCTCCCGGACCGGCCGGGGATGGACGTCCTGCGGGAGATCAAGCGCCGCGACCCGGAGGCGGTCGTCGTGGTCGTCACCGCGTACTCGTCGATCGAGAGCGCGATCGCCGCGATGCGCGAGGGGGCGTTCCACTACATCCCGAAGCCGTTCCAGAACGAGGAGGTCGTTCTCACGGTCCGGAAGGGGGGCGAACAGCGCCGTCTCGCCGAGGAGAACCGGAGGCTCCGGGACGAGCTCTTCCAGCGGCGCGGCCTCGACCGAATCGTGGGGAAATCGCCGCCGATGCAGCGCGTGTTCGAGCTCGTCCGGATGGCCGCGCCCTCGAAGTCGACGATCCTGATCGAAGGCGAGTCGGGGACCGGCAAGGAGCTCGTCGCGAAGGCGATCCACCATCTCTCGCCCCGCGCGTCGAGCGCGTTCGTGACGGTCAACTCCGGGTCGATGCCGGCCGACCTGCTGGAATCGAACCTCTTCGGCCACGTCCGCGGCGCCTTCACCGGCGCGATCGCGCACAAGAAGGGCCTCTTCGAGGTCGCCGACGGCGGCACGCTGTTCTTCGACGAGATCGGGACGATCTCGCTCGAGACGCAGGCCAAGCTCCTCCGCGTGATCCAGGAGCGGGAATTCATGCGCCTCGGCGCGACCGACACCCAGAAGGCGGACGTCCGGATACTCGCCGCGACGAACGTGGACTTGAAGCATCTCGTGAGCCAGGGAAGGTTCCGCGAGGACCTCTACTACCGCCTCTGCGTGATCCGCATCACGCTCCCGCCTCTGCGCGACCGGAAGGAAGACCTGCCGCTGCTCGCCGAACACTTCCTCCGGTACTACGCGGCGGAGAACGGCAAGAAGGTCCAGTCGATCGAGCCGGACGCGATGAAGGCGCTGTTCCAGCACCAGTGGCCCGGAAACGTGCGCGAGCTCGAGAACGCGATCGAGCGGTCGGTCGTCCTGAGCGGCGGCGGCGGGATCACGACCGACCTGCTGCCGGAATCGGTGTTCGCGGCGGACGAGCCGTCGGCGGTGTCGATCCCCGCCGAAGGGCTGTCGTACCGCGAAGCCGTCGAGAACTTCGAGCGCCGGCTCGTCGTTTCGGCGTTGAAGCGCGCCGGGGGGGTGCAGAAGAAGGCGGCCGAGCTCCTGAAGACCCGTCCGACGACGCTCCACGAGATCATCAAGCGTCTCGGGCTGTCCTCGCGGGAATCCGCCGCGCCGGAGCCGGTGGACGACTCCCCCGTTCCCGCCGCGAAGTAGGCGGCGTCGCCGGCGTTCGGCCTTCTTCCGGCAGCTTCAGCGGACCAAACGCTATCTTCGCTGGGCGAAGACGAATCTCGGTTTCGAAAAGTCGAAGGCGCGGCGAGGCGCGAGCCCGGCGGGATGCGGAGACACGGCCGGCCGTGAAGGCGTACCGACAGCCGTACGTCGAGCGGCCGGCCGGGGCTTCGCGCCCGCCCGGCTCGATGCATCGCCGCGCTAGCTTTTCCGGCGGACGAGGACCAGAGTCCGATCGTCCCCGAACGGCACGTCCTCGGCGAACTGGTCCAGATCGCGGAAGAGCGCCGTGCCGATCGCCTCGAGCGGGTCTCCCCGCTTGGCCGTGGCGAAGGTCGAGAGCCTCTCGACGCCGTACTCCTCCTCCTTCGGGTTGTTCGCCTCGGTGACGCCGTCGGTGTAGAGGAGCAGCAGGTCTCCCGGAGAGAGCCCGATCGTCGTCGACTTGTACGGCTGCGGAAAGAGCGCGAGGGGCCGGCCGTGGGTCGGGAGGAACTGGATCTCGCCCGCCGATTTCACCCAGAGCGGCGGATTGTGCCCCGCGTTCACGTACTCGACCTCTCCCTTCTCCCGGTCGATCAGGAGAAAGAAGGCCGTGATGAAGCGACCTTCGGCGGTGCGGGCGGCGAGCCGCTCCGAGATCCGAGTGACCATGGTCGCGAGCGGCATGGACTCGTCGGCCCACGCCGAGAACGTCGCCTGGAGCCAGGCCATCAGGAGGGCGGGGCCGACCCCCTTGCCGCAGACGTCCGCGATGACGGCGTAGAGCTTCCCGTCCGGCCGCTGCCGGAAATCGTAGTAGTCGCCCGAGACCTCCTTCGACGGGATGTTCGCGCCGAGGAGCTCGTAGCCGGGATACTCCGGAGCCTCGTCCGGGAGGAGCTTCTGCTGGATCTCGCGGGCGAGGTAGAAGTCGCGCTCCATCCGCCGTTTCTCGGCGGCCTCGAGCGTCAGCGCGGCGTTCTGGATCTTCGCGGCGGCGACGTTGGCGAGCGAGGTCAGCAGCCGCAGGTCGTCTTCCGTGTAGGTCTTCTTGCCGAGGCGGCTGTCGACGTAAATCAGGCCGACGACGTTCCCCGCGTTCTCCAGCGGGGCGGCGAGGATCGACTTGATTCCGGAGATGCGGATCGACTGCGCCATCGCGACGCCGTCCATCTGGCCGGCGTCCATCACCAGGAGACCCTGTCGTTTCTCGACGACCGTCGACACGAGCGTCTGCGACAGGCGGATCTCGTCTCCGCCGACCCCGTCCGCCGTCCGCGCGAGCGCGGTCTCCAGAACGTCGCCGCGCTTCAGGAGCACGACGCCGCGGTCGGGTTTGAGGCACTCGAACACCTTTTCCATCAAAAAATTGAGCATGTCGCCGATCGGGACGTCGCGGATGAGCTCGAGCGTCATCTCGTTGACGACGCGCATCGACTCGACGAGCTTGGCGAGCTGCGTGGCCGGGAGGTTCGGGTCTGTGTAGTGCGGCTGGACGCGGAGCAGCGAAGCCTCCGCGCGGAAGACCGTGGAGTCGTGCGGATCGAACCGCTGGGCGGGGTCGATCTGAACCTGCGTGGTCGAGCTCCGCGAGACGGTGAGCGTGCACGCGCCGATCGTGATCCGGTCGCCCTCGCCGAGCGGGCGGACGGAGGTGAGGCGCTCGCCGTTGAAGAACGTGCCGTTCCGGGAATCGAGGTCCTCGACCGAGAGCCCGTCGCCGTCCTTGAGGATGCGGGCGTGCCGCCGCGACAGGCTCTTGTCCCCCAGGACGACGTCGTTGAAGGAGGAGCGCCCGATCGTGATCACGGGCTTGTCGAGGGGAATTCGGCGAGGCTCTTCCCCGGGGACCTCGATCTTGAGCGTGAACATCGCTCCCATTCTAACGTGACCGCGCCCGTCCGAGCGGCGGGGAGTTTCGGAAACGCTTGAGCGGACGGGAATTTTTGTTTACAATACGCGTTTCGGCTTGAACGGAAGAGAAAGAAGATGAAAAAGAACATCCATCCCGAATATCAGGAAGTTCTCGTCCACTGCGCGTGCGGCGAGACCTTCACGACCCGCTCGACCAAGAAGGAGCTCCGGCTCGAGATCTGCAGCAAGTGCCACCCGTTCTTCACGGGCAAGCAGAAGCTCGTCGACTCCGCGGGGCGCGTCGAGCGGTTCCAGAAGCGCTATCAGAAACGGGCCTGACGGGAGGCCGGCGGTGTCCTCCGACGCCTACGCGCTCAATCCCGACATGCTCGTCGGCGGACAGGCAGTGCTCGACGGCGTGATGATGCGGTCCGCCAGCGGCTTCGCCGTCGCGGTACGGCGCCCCGACGGGACCGTGGCCGTGGACCGCGACCGGGTCGCGTCCCCCGCCGCGCGCGTTGCGCTCCTCAAGCTGCCCGTGCTCCGCGGCTCCGCCGTGCTCCTGCAGTCGCTCTTCCTCGGATTTCGGGCGCTCTCGTTCGCCGCGCACCACGCGACCGCCGAGGCCGAACGGCCGGACGGCTCGAGCGACAAGGCGACGTCGGCGGCGATCGCCGGGGCGATGGCGGTCGCGGTGCTCTTCGGGGTCGGGCTCTTCCTCTTTCTCCCCCTGCTGCTGACGAACCTCGTGAAGGGACACCTCGCGCCGGGAATGGGGACGTTCGCCTTCAACGCGCTCGACGGCGGCATCCGCGTCGTCCTGTTCTTCGGGTATCTCCTCGCGATCTCGCGCATGCGCGACATCCAGCGGGTCTTCGAATACCACGGGGCCGAGCACAAGGTCGTGTACACGTTCGAGGCGGGCGAAGACCTGACCGTCGAGAACGCCCGCGGCAAGTCGCGGCTCCATCCCCGATGCGGAACGTCCTTCCTCCTCTTCGTGCTCGCGCTTTCGGTCGCGCTCTTCGCGTTCGTCCCGGCGTCGGCGCCGCTCGCGGCCAAGCTCGCCTCGCGGCTCGTCCTGATCCCTGTGATCGCGGGGCTCGCCTACGAGACGATCCGATTCTCGTCGAAGCACGTCGACCATCCCGTCCTGAGGCTCCTGATCGCGCCGGGACTCCTGCTCCAGAAGATCACGACGCGCGAGCCGGACGACTCCCAGATCGAGATCGCCCTGACCGCGCTCCGCGAGGCGCTCCTCTTCGACTCCGCCGACGGGGCGCTCGCCGCCGTTTTGTAGCGGCTCCTCCCGATCTTCGGGCGCGCGCGCCCGCCCCGGAACCCGGAACGAGGAGAACGCTCATGATCGAAAAGCTCCAGGAAATCGAAAATCAGTACGCGGCGATCCAGCGCCGCCTCGAGGACCCGAACGTCGCGCAGGACTATTCGGCCGTGCGACAGGCGCAGAAGGCGCTCTCCGAGTTCGAGCCGATCGTCGAGAAGTACCGCGCGTACCGGAAGGCCGCCGCGGACCTCGAGGGCGCCCGCCAGATGATGGCCTCGCTCCCCGCCGGCGACGAGCTGCACGCGATGGCGGCGGCGGAGGCCGAGGAGCTGCGCGGGAAGCTCGCCGCCCTCGAGGAGGAGCTTCGGCTCCTTCTCGTGCCGCGCGACCCGAACGACGCGAAGAACGTCATCCTCGAAATCCGCGGCGGCACCGGCGGAGAGGAAGCCTCCCTCTTCGCCGCCGACCTGCTCCGGATGTACCAGCGCTACGCGGAGGGCCGCGGCTGGAAATTCGAGGTCATCGACCTCGAGGAGACGGGGCTGCGGGGCGTCAAGTCCGCGACGGCCATCGTCGAGGGAGAGGGAGCGTACTCGCGCCTCAAGTACGAAGGGGGCGTCCATCGCGTCCAGCGCGTCCCGCAGACGGAAGCGTCGGGCCGCATCCACACCTCGGCCGCGACCGTCGCGGTCATGCCGGAGGCGGAGGACGTCGACGTCGAGGTGCACGAGAAGGACCTCCGCGTCGACCGGTTCTGCGCGTCGGGCCCGGGCGGGCAGGGAGTGAACACGACGTACTCGGCGGTCCGGCTGACCCACCTCCCGACGGGCATCGTCGTGCAGTGCCAGGACGAACGCTCGCAGATCAAGAACAAGGCGAAGGCGCTGCGCGTGCTCAAGGCGCGCCTCCTCGAGGCCGAGCAGGAGAAGCAGCAGGGGTCGATCGCCGCCGAGCGCAAGAAAATGGTCGGGAGCGGCGACCGCTCCGAGAAGATCCGCACCTACAACTTTCCGCAGTCGCGCGTGACGGACCACCGCATCGGGGTGACGTCGCACCGGCTCCAGGAGATCCTCGACGGCCGGCTCGACGAGCTCGTGGAGCCGCTCACCCGGCACTTCCGGGCGGAGAAGCTCAGGGAGCAGCTCGCGCGGGCCTGACGGACCCGGTATGACGAGCGTCGCGAGCCTCACCCGGGAGCGGGCCGGCGCCGACCCCGACGGGCGACGCGACGCCCGCATCCTCCTCGCCCACGTCCTCGGCCGCCGCTCTCCCGGAGCCCTCGACCCGGAAGGGCCCGTCGCCGCCGCGGAGGAGGAGCGCTTCCTCGCCCTCTGGGAGCGGTACCGGCGCGGCGAGCCGGTGCAGTACCTGATC
>Ga0075272_1000196_pt1 | contig 13435 bp, 14 predicted proteins | sample SF_Rice_5C_0N_40_FD_69776 | JGI IMG/M metagenome (GOLD analysis project Ga0075272, IMG submission 69776) | Rice paddy soil microbial communities from Twitchell Island, California, USA - SF_Rice_5C_0N_404 | ecosystem: Environmental > Terrestrial > Soil > Paddy field/soil | place: USA: Twitchell... | reverse complement strand
TCGGCAAGGTGCCCCTCCTCACCGCCGACCAGGAGGTCTCGCTGGCGAAGCGCATCGAGCGCGGGGACATGGGGGCGAAGACGCAGATGACGGAGGCGAATCTCCGCCTCGTCGTCTCGATCGCGAAGGGATATCTCGGCCGCGGCCTCTCCTTCCTCGACCTCATCCAGGAGGGATCGCTGGGCCTCATCCGCGCGGTCGAGAAGTTCGACTACCGGAAGGGCTACAAGTTCTCGACGTACGCGACGTGGTGGATCCGCCAGGCGGTCACGCGCGCGATCGCCGACAAGGCGCGGACGATCCGCATCCCGGTGCACATGGTCGAGAAGCTGAACAAGGTCGTGCACATCGAGCGCCAGCTCGTGCAGCGCCTCGGTCGCGAGCCCAACGCCGAGGAGATCGCCGAAGAGCTGGAGATGACGCCGGAGGAGGTTCGCGAGATCCTGCGGATGGCGCAGCTCCCCGTCAGCCTCGAGAAGCCGATCGGCGAGGAGGAGGAGTCCGCACTCGGCGACTTCGTCCAGGACGAGACGGCGGAGTCGCCGTTCGACACCGCTCAGCTCTCGCTGCGGCGTGAGGACATCGACAGCGCCCTCGGTGCGCTCCCGGAGCGCGAGCGGCAGGTGATCGAGCTGCGCTTCGGACTGCTCGGCGGGCCGCCGCGCACGCTGGAGGAGGTCGGCCGCGCCTTCGGCGTCACGCGCGAGCGCATCCGCCAGATCGAGAACAACACGCTGAAGAAGCTCGAGCACCTTCCGGAGGCGCAGGCGCTCCGGGACGCGGTCAGCTAGCCGGTTCTTCCTTCGGGTCGACGCGCTCGGCCGGGACGAACAGCTTGCAATGCGGGCACTTGAAGCCGCGGTAGCGCGCGGCAGCGCCCTCGAGCAGCTCCGCCGCGAACGTCTTCCGGCAATGCGGGCACCGCACCTCGAACGACTCCGTCATCGAATCGAGGGTACCTGCTCCGTCCGGACCGGGGCCTACGCTCCGCGACGATGGACGAGAACGTCCTCCGCCGCGGCGTCGCCGAGTTCATCGGGACGTTCACGCTCATCTTCATCGGCGGCGGCGCCGGGATCGTCTCCGGGAACGACATCGTCGCGGTCGCGCTCGCCAACGGCCTCGCGATCGGGATCATGGTGTCGAACCTCGGCCACATCTCCGGCGGGCTCTTCAACCCCGCCTTGACGCTCGGGTTCGTCGTCACGCGGCGGATCACGCCGCGGCTCGCGGCGGTCTACTGGGCGGCGCAGTTCCTCGGCGCCGTGATCGCGGCCGCCATCCTGCGCGGCCTCGTCGTGAAGGGGCTGTCGTTCCACGGCGCGATCCCGAGTGCGCCCGTGGTTGGCGCGGGGCGCGGCCTCGTCCTCGAGCTGATCGGAACGTTCTTCCTCATGTTTGCGGTCTTCGCCACCGCGGTCGACCCGCGCGGCGCGTTCAAGTCGATCGCCGGGCTCGCCATCGGGCTGACGATCTCGATCGACGTCCTCTTCTTCGGCCCGCTCACCGGCGCCGCCGTGAATCCTGCGCGCGCCTTCGGCCCAGAGCTGGTCGGCAACTTCTGGGCCCAGGGCTGGATCTACTACCTCGGCCCGGCGCTCGGCGCCGTCGTCGCCGCCGTGCTCTACGAGTGGCTGTACCTGCGCCCGCTCGCGCCGCCCGTTGTCGGCACCGCCGAGTCAGGCGTGGCTGAGCCGCGGCCCGGCGACGCCGCTCAGAGCTGAGACTTCGACCTCGGTCTGCACGTCGACGTCGAGCGAGACGGCGACGAGGCACGTCTCCTCGGCCTTCTCGACGAGCTCGCGGGCGCGCTCCTCCTCGCCCGGCTCGACGGCGATCTCGACCCGCTGCTCGAGGCGCGTGAACCCGAACCGGCCGTCGGCGCGCCGGCCGACGACCCCCACGGCGGCGACGGAGAGCGCCCTGAGCTCGAGCTCCTCGCGCTTCGCGAGCCCGGTGATCGTCACGGCGAGGCAGGCGGCGGCAGCGGAGCCGAACAGGTCCTCGGGGCTCCACACGGACGGGTCGGCGTCGCGGTTGAACTCCGGCGGCGAGGTGACCGGGATCGGCTCCTTGCCGGCGATGGACGCGCGCACGGTCCGCGCGGCCTCCCACTCGACGGAAACCGGGAAGGGGTACTCCTTCGCCTTCACGTCCGCAGGGTCGCCTGCCGGCGCGGCGGGCGCATCCGCGGAACTCCCTAGTCCAGAAAGGAAACGTACGAGTCGACCGGGGCGCGCTCCCGCGGCGCGGGCTCGCGCTCCGGCGAGCCGAGGTGCAGCAGGCCGAGCACCCGCTCGCCGCGCGGGATGCCCAGCGCCTCCCGTCCGCGCGCCGTGCGCAGGACGCCCGGCGTGCGCCAGTAGGAGGCGAGCCCGCGCTCGGTCGCAGCGAGGAGCACGAGCATGACCGCGGCCGAGCTGGCGCACACGTCCTCCTCGTCCTGCACGAGGTCGCCGGTCAGCGCGGCGGAGGCGACGACGAGCGTCGGCGCGCGATCGAGCTTCGCCGCCTCGGTCGTGCCGGCAGCTTCCTTCAGCCGCGCGAGCGCCTCCGGCCCGAGGACGCGGAAGCGCCACGGCTGCGTGAGATGGTGGTTCGGTGCGAGGCGGGCGACGTCGAGCAGCGCGAGCAGCGTCTCGCGGGGGACCGGGTCCGGTCCGAACGTCTTGTGCGTGCGGCGTGCGGCCGCCAGGTCGGCGAGCCTCACGCGAGGCGGGCGGCGACGTGGACCTCCGCGCCTGCGCGGCGGAGCAGCTGCGAGAACGGGCAGCCCTCGTCCGCCTTTGCGAGCGATTCCTCCAGCGCGCCGGCGTCGAGGCCGTCCGCGGCGACGATCGCGTCGACGTGCGACGCGACGATCTGGTGGCCCCGGCCCTCGACCTCGTCCATGACGATCCGGCAGGTGACGTCGAGCCGGCCGGGCGGCGTCCCTTCCTGCGTGAGCTCGCTCGCGAGCGACATGGTGATGCAGCCGCCGTGCGCGGCCGCGAGCAGCTCCTCGGGGCTCGTCTTCCCCTCGGCCTGGCCGATGCGGGTCGGCAGCGAGAACGCCAGGTCGGCGAACGCGCCCGAGCCCGCGCTGGTCGCCCCGGCGCCGCGGGCGACGTTGCCCTCCCACACGATCTCCGCGCTGCGCTCGATCCTCGGCATCAATACTCGTATGCGAGTGTGCCGTCGGGGTAATACGCCTCGGCCGGCGAGCCGGCCGGACGGAAGACGCCGAGCACCTGCATCTCGCCCGGGCCTTCGTTCTCGAGCGAGTGCACGAGCCTCGCGGGCAGATGGACGCACGAGCCGCGCTGAAGCGGCGCCGACTCGTCGCCGACGTGCAGCGCACCCGCGCCCTGGAGGACGTAGACGACCTCGTCGTAGGTGTGGAAGTGGTCGGGCGCGCGGCCGGGTGGGATGTAGCCGACGAACTGCGTCGCGCTCGCGCAGGGTGCGAGCAGCCGGAACATCCGCCCGGCCGTCGCCTCGTCGGCCTCGACGTCGTCGACCGCGACGACGGCGTGCGGGGCGCCGGCGGGGAGCGGGTCGTTCACGCGTACCGAGAGGACTTCGAGCCCTTCGGCCCTCTCCACGTGCCACTCGGTGCCGGCTGCGGCGTAGACCGCCGTGCCGGCGTCGAGGTCGACCGGCTCGCCGTCCACCGTCGCCCGTCCGCTGCCGCCGAGGACGTAGAGAAGCTCGTCGTGCGATGCGGCGCGCGATCCCTCGCCGGGCCCGTCGAAGCGAAGCAGGCGCTGCTCGAACTCGGCGCACCCGCGCGCAGGTCCGAAGAGATCCGCTTCCTCGTCCGACTGGATGCAGTACTGCACGGCGTGCGCAGCGTACCTATCGAAAGTTGGTAAAAGCGGCTAGACTCGCGGCCCTCGCAAGGACGCTGCGGCCAACCGGATGCGCGGCGGCGCGTCTATACGAGGGCAATCCCAAAGGAGGGAAGTTGATGGTGAGGAGGCTTGGTTGGATCGCGATCGCCGCCGCTGCGGCGGTCCTCGCGGTCGTTTCCGCCGCGTCGGCTCGCACGAGCGCGCAGGCTGCGGCAACGGCGTCCTGCACGAAGGGCGTCTCGATCGGCATGCAGGCTCCGATCACCGGCCCGGCCGGCTCGATCGGCAGCGACCAGCTGCACTGGGCGCTGTTCTACGTCACGCAGTGGAACAAGACGCACAAGGTGAAGATCCACGTCATCCAGGAGGACACGCAGCTCGATCCGTCCAAGGCGTCGACGACGGCACAGGCTCTCGCCTCGAACGCGAAGGTCATGGGCGTCATCGGCCCGGCCGGCAGCGACGAGGTCCAGGCGGTTGCGCCCATCTTCCGCAAGGCCGGCCTGGCGTTCGCGTCGGGGTCTGCCACCCGCGTGTCGCTGACGAACGGCGCATGGAAGGGCTACTTCTTCCGCGACGTGCCGAACGACGGTGTCCAGGGCCCGACGGACGCGAACTACATGTTCTCGAAGCTCGGCGTCACGTCCGGCAGCTCGGTGATGGTCGTCGACGACCAGGAGTCGTACTCGACCGGCCTTGCCGACATCGTCGGGCAGTCGCTCGCCGGCAAGGGTGTCAAGGTCGACCGCGAGTCGGTCAGCCAGAAGGCGACCGACTTCTCGTCGCTCATCGCGAAGGTCGGTGCGAGCACGAAGGTCGTGTTCCTGCCGTTCCAGGTCGCGTCCGAGGCCCAGCTGTTCGCGCAGCAGCTTCAGGCGCAGGGCAAGACGGCGGTCGCGTTCGGCAGCGACGGCACGTTCGACTCGTCGAAGTTCAACGTCAACGGGAGCTACATCTCGTTCTTCGCCCCGGACGTCACGACGATCCCGGCGGACGCCGCGGTCGTGAAGGCGTTCCACAAGCAGTATCCGGGCGCGACGAGCCCCTTCGGCGCTCCGAACTACGTGCTCGCGCAGATGTATGCGAGCGCGATCACGAAGGCGTGCAAGGACGGCAGGATCAGCCGGGCAGAGGTCCGCAAGGACGTGCTCAAGGTGAATCTGCCCAACACGATCCTCGGCGGCCCGATTCGGCTCACCGCCAAGGGCGACGTGGCGGGCGCGAAGTTCCACATCTTCAAGATCGAGAACGGCAAGTACGTGACGGTCGCGTAGTTCCCGAGTCGGGGAGTGTGGCCGGTCCGCCGGTCACACTCCCTCTCGTCGGATGAACTGGAACCTCTTCGTCACCGAGATCGTGGCCGGCGTGTCGCACGGCAGCGTGTACGCGCTGATCGCGCTCGGCTACTCGATGGTGTACGGCATCCTCAAGCTCCTGAACTTCGCCCACGGCGACATCTACATGGTGGGCTCGTTCATCGGCTTCGGGATCATCACCGTCTTCGGGGGGCCGCTGAACCTCACCGTGTCGGTGTGGCTGATGCTCTTCATCATGTTCTTCTGCGCGATGCTGGGTGGCGGGCTGCTCGGCGTCATGGTCGAGCGCTTCGCGTACCGGCGGCTGCGCAACGCACCGCGAATCGCGCCGCTCATCACCGCGCTCGGGGTGTCGTTCTTCCTGGAGAACGCGGCGCAGCTCGTACTCGGCGCGCAGTACCAGAGCTACAACTCGTTCGGCTGGACGAATTCGGCGATCGCGCTGAAGCACTTCGGCCTTCCCGCGCATGCGGTGATCAGCTACGCGCAGGTCATCGTCATCGTCGGAGCCGTCGTCCTGATGGTCTTCCTCACCCTGTTCGTGCAGCGCACCCAGCTCGGCAAGGCGATGCGTGCCACGTCGTTCGACCGTGAGGCGGCCGCGATGATGGGCATCGACGTCGACCGCGTCATCGTCGCGACGTTCTTCATCGGCTCCGCGCTCGCCGGCGCGGCCGGCGTCTTCAACGGGATCGCCTACCAGCAGGTGTGGCCGTACATGGGCTTCCAGGCGGGCCTGTACGCGTTCATCGCCGCCGTCGTCGGCGGCATCGGGAACCTGCCGGGCGCCGTGCTCGGTGGCCTGCTGATCGGGCTCGCGCAGTCGTTCTCGATCGGCTACCTGTCCTCGACGTTCTCGGACGCGATCGTGTTCGCGATCCTCATTGCGGTGATGATCGTGCGTCCGAGCGGCCTGCTCGGGCGGGCGGCGGTGCAGAAGGTCTAGTGGTCGCTCCGGGGACATTGGCACCGCCCGGGCGGCTGCAAACGCTTCGCATCGCTCCCTGCGTCCTTGCGCTGCTCGGTCTTCGCGCGCCCGAGCAGCACCCCCGGAGAGACCATTGACCGAGCCCACCGACCCGAACACCCCGCGCGTCGGCGTCGACGAGTGGGTCGCGTCGCACGAGGGCCGGCGTTCACGGCGCAGCGGCCTCCTCGGGGTCGTCGAGCGGGAACTCGGGCGCGTGCCGCCGGCGGCGTTCTACCTCGGCTTCGGCGTGATCGCGGCGCTCGTCCCGGTGCTGACGAGCAACGGCTACACGATCCGCGTCGGCTTCGACACCCTGCTGTACATGCTGCTCGCACTCGGCTTGAACATCACGGTCGGGTACGCCGGCCTGCTCGACCTCGGCTACATCGCCTTCTACGGCTTCGGTGCGTACGGCTACGCGATGCTCGCCTCCCCGAAGTTCGGCCTGCACTGGGACACGCTCGCCGTGATCCCGATCGTGATCGTCGCCACCGCGATCCTCGGGCTGCTCGTCGCGCTTCCGTCGCGCCGCCTGCTCGGCGACTACCTCGCAATCGTGACGCTCTTCTTCGGCCAGCTGTTCGTCACCGTCTACCAGAACGGCGAGGCGATGTCGGCACTCGGGTTCACGCGGAAGTACGACGTGACGGGCGGCCCGAACGGCATTCCGAACATCGACAACTTCAACACGCTCGGCTTCCACGTCGGGTCGCTCCAGGCCTACTACTACGTCGCGCTCGGGGTTTTCCTCGTGGTGCTGCTCGCCGTCTACCTCGTCGACCGGTCGCGGACCGGCCGCGCCTGGAAGTCGCTGCGGGAGGATCCGCTGGCGGCGGAGCTGATGGGCATTCCGGTCAACCGGCTGAAGCTCGTCGCGTTCGCGTGCGGAGCAGGTATCGCCGGCCTGGCCGGGACGATGTTCGCCGCGCTCAACACCGCCGTCTTCGCAGCCGATTTCGACACGCCGACGCTGATCATCGTCTACGCGATGCTCATCCTCGGCGGCGCCGGCAGCATCGGGGGCGTGATCCTCGGTGCGGTGGTCGTGAACGTGTCGCTCGAGGTGCTGCGGACGCCGAGCCACGCGACCTGGGTGTTCTACGTGCTCATCGCGGCGACGCTCGTCGCGAAGATGCGTCCCTGGCGCTGGCTGGCAGCGGTCGTCGCCGGCACCGCCGCCTTCGGCTTCGCGGCGCACGCGATCGTCTCGGCGGCGTGGCCGCGCGGCGTGCACGGGCAGGCCGTCGTCGGCGGCGTGCTCGGCAGCGGGCTCCGCCACTGGGTCGTGCTCCCGGCCAACCCGCTCACGATCGGCAACGTCGCCTTCGTGCTGCTCATCCTCGCGGTGCTCGGCGTGACGCTCCTGCACGGCTGGGTGCAGCGCCTCGCGCTCATCCCGACGCTCTACCTCGCCGCCTTCGTGTGGGAGAACCGCCTCGCGGTGGAGCCGAGCGTCACGCGCCTCATCCTCGTCGGCGTCATCCTCATCGTGCTCATGAACGCGCGCCCGCAGGGACTCCTCGGCACGTCCCGGGTGGAGATCGTCTGATGGCTGCGCTCCTCGAGCTTCGGCAGGTCTCGAAGAGCTTCGGCGGCCTGCGCTGCATCCAGGAGCTCGACCTGCACGTCGGCGAGGGCGAGGTCGTCAGCGTCATCGGGCCGAACGGTGCCGGCAAGACCACGCTGTTCAACCTCGTCACCGGGGTGTACGCCCCCGACAGCGGCGACATCGTCTTCGCGGGGGACAGCCTCCTCGGGCTGGAGCCGCACGAGATCACCGCGCGCGGCATCGCGCGCACGTTCCAGACGCTGCGGCTCTTCCTCAACATGACGGTCAAGGAGAACGTCATGGCCGCCGCGCACTCCCATACGCGGGCGGGGATCCTGCGCTCGGTGCTGCGGACGCCGGGGATGCGGCGCGAGGAGCGCGAGATCGAGAAGCTCGCGGAGGAACGGCTCTCGTTCTTCGGGCAGCGGCTGATGGGCTACCGCTGGGACCAGCCCGCATACAGCCTCTCGTACGCGAACCGCCGCCGGCTCGAGATCGCCCGCGCGACGGCGACGAACGCCAAGCTGCTCCTCCTCGACGAGCCGGCGGCGGGGATGAACCCCGTCGAGACGCACGAGATCGCGGAGCTCATCGGCCGGCTGCGCGACGACGGCGGGTACACGATCCTCGTCATCGAGCACGACATGCACGTCGTCGAGGGCATCTCCGACCGCGTCGTCGCGCTCGACCACGGCGTGAAGATCGCCGAGGGCACCTTCGACCAGGTGGCGACCGACCCGCGCGTGGTCGAGGCGTACCTCGGCACGAAGGCGGCGGCGACGAAGTGAGCGCGCTCCTCGAGATCGACGGCGTCGACACCTACTACGGGCCGATCCACATCCTCCAGGGGCTCTCGCTGCGGGTCGGCGCGGGCGAGCTCGTCTGCCTGCTCGGCGGCAACGCCTCCGGCAAGTCGACGACGCTGAAGACCGTTCTCGGCATCGTCTCGCCGCGGAACGGCTCGGTCCGCTTCGACGGCGAGGACGTGACGCGGCGCTCGACGAGCTACCGCATCCAGAAGGGGATGGCGATCGTGCCCGAGAACCGGCGCCTGTTCGCGCCGATGACGGTGCTCGAGAACCTCCAGATGGGCGCGTACCTGCACGGCGGCGGGACGAAGGAGGACTTCGACCGCGTCTACGAGCTCTTCCCGCTCCTGCACGAGCGGCGCAGCCAGCTCGCCGGCACGCTCTCGGGCGGCGAGCAGCAGATGGTGGCGATGGGGCGCGCGCTCATGTCGAAGCCGAAGCTGCTGCTCATGGACGAGCCCTCGATGGGGCTCGCTCCGATCCTCGTGGAGCGCAGCTTCGAGATCATCAAGCAGGTGCACGAGTCCGGCGTCGCGATGCTCGTCGTCGAGCAGAACGCGAACGTCTCGCTCTCGATCGCCGATCGCGGCTACGTCCTCTCGACCGGCCGCCTCGTCCTCGAGGGGCCGGCGGCGTCGCTCCGCGAGGACGAGGACCTCCGTAAGGCATATTTGGGGCGATGACCGACGTCGTCGCAACCGTGATCGCGACCCGGAAGTCGGCGCCGCGGCCGATCGGCTCGAAGCTGATCGTGCGCGACGACGGCAGCATGGAAGGCTCCGTCTCCGGCGGCTGTGTCGAGAGCGACGTGGTGCGCGTCGCCGAGGAGGTGCGCGCGGGCGCGCCGCCGCGGCTCGTGACCTACGGCATCACGGACGACATGGCATTCGGCATCGGGCTGCCCTGCGGCGGCGAGATCGACGTGTTCGTCGAGCCCGCCCGCGACGAGGAGCCGCAGTCCGACGTCGTCCTCACCGTCGTCGAAGGCGAGGGCGTCGGTCAGAGGGTTCACGACGACGGCCTCGAGCTGGCCGCGCGCCGGCGGGGGCGCAGCCATCTCCTCGACCTCGGCGACCGCAAGGTCTTCGCCGACGTATCCGCGCCGCCGACGCGGCTGCTCGTGTACGGCGCCGTCGACACGGCGGACGCGCTCTGCGCGGTCGCGAAGCAGCTCGGCTGGCACACGATCGTCGCCGATGCGCGGCCGCGCTTCGCCACGGCGGAGCGGCTGCCGAACGCTGACGACATCCTCGTCGCCTGGCCGGAGGAGGCGCTCGAGCAGGTGAAGCCGGATTTCGGCACCGCCGTCGTGCTCCTCACGCACGACGACAAGTTCGACCTACCGATGATCAAGGGGACGCTCGCGACCGACGCCTTCTACATCGGGCTGCTCGGCTCGCGGCGCAACCAGGAGCGACGGCGCGCGCTCCTGCTCGAGGAGGGCGTGAGCGAGGAGGAGCTCGACCGCGTCTCCGGGCCGTGCGGGCTCGACATCGGCGCGGAGTCGCCACAGGAGACAGCCCTCTCGATGCTCGCCGAGATCCTGGCGGTCAGGGCCGGCCGCACGGGCGGCCCGCTCCGGACGTCGCAGCACCGCGTCCACGCGGAACCCGTCGCAGACAAAAAATAAAATCCCGCTTGCAAAGCGCTTCGGGCGCCCCGTAGGATCGCCTCGATGCTGCTGCGGGAGGTGGAGTACGCGAAACCGTCGTCCGTGCCCGAGGCACTGTCGCTGCTGGCCGGGAATGACGGCGCCCGCGCTCTCGCCGGCGGCCAGACGCTGATCAACGTCATGAAGGCGCGCGCAGCGTCTCCCGACATGCTCGTCGACCTGAGCGGGCTCGAGGAGCTGAAGGGCATCGAGCTCGGAGCGGACGGCACGCTCTCGATCGGCCCGATGACCACCTACGCCGAGCTGATCGCCTCGGCGGAGGCGAAGGCCCGGCCGATCCTCGGCGAGGTGTGCGCCCAGATCGCCGACGTCCAGGTGCGCAACCGCGGCACGATCGGCGGCAACGTCTGCGCCAACGACCCGACGAACCACCTGCCGCCCTTGATGGCGGCGGTCGGCGCGCAGATGACCGTCACCGGCAGCGGCGGCGAGCGCACCGTCCCGGCGAAGGACTTCTTCCTCGGCGTGTACATGACCGCGGTGGGGCCGGGCGAGCTGCTGACCCGCATCGCGATCCCGGCCGGCAAGCACGACGGCTTCGCGGCCGTGACGCTCGGCGTCGACGGGACGTGCATCGTGAACGCGGCGGCGAGCGCGAACGGCTCGCTGCGCGTCGCCCTCGGCTGCGTCGACGCGGTCCCGGTCGTGGTCGAGGCCGAGTCGCCTGACGCCGTCCGTGCGGCCGTTCGCGGCGCGGGCCTCGAGCCACCGTCCGACGTGCACGCGTCGAGCGAGTACCGCGCGCACCTCGCCGAGGTGCTCGCCGAGCGGGCGGCCCGCGAAGCGGTGGCGAAGAGCTGATGGACGTCGCCGTCAGCATCAACGGCACGCTGTACGAGCGGGACGTCGAGCCGCGGAAGCTGCTCATCCACTTCCTGCGCGACGACCTCGATCTCACCGGCAGCCACATCGGCTGCGACACCGGGAACTGCGGCGCGTGCTCCGTCATCGTCGACGGCAAGCTCGTCAAGAGCTGCATGCTCCTCGCGGTTCAGGCGAACGGCTCGACGGTCGAGACGGTCGAGGGGCTCGCGGACGGCGACGAGCTCAACGCGCTGCAGCAGGCGTTCAGCGACCACCACGCGCTGCAGTGCGGCTACTGCACGCCGGGAATGCTGATGAGCGCGACCGCGCTCCTGCGCGAGAGCCCGAGCCCGACAGACGACGAGATCCGCAAGGCGTTGCAGGGCAACATCTGCCGCTGCACCGGTTACTGGAACATCTTCGAGGCGGTCAAGGCGGCGGCGCGGTGACGACGGTCGCGCCGGAGAAGGTCGCCGTCCCGACGAAGCGGTGGTCGGGGCAGAGCGTCCCGCGCAAGGAGGACAGGCGGCTCACGCAGGGCCAGGGCGTCTTCGTGGACGACGTCAAGCGACACGGCATGGGCTATCTCCACTTTGTGCGCTCCCCGTACGCGCACGCTCACATCACGTCCATCGACGTGTCGAAGGCGGAGGAGATCAAGGGCGTCTTCGGCACGCTCACGGGCGAGGAGGTTGCGGCGCTCACCGATCCCTTCTTCCAGATCGCCGGCGCGCCGGGCGGCCAGATCAAGGACTTCTCGCTCGCAGTCGGCAAGGTGCGGTATGTCGGCGAGGCGGTCGTCGCCGTCGTCGCCGAGACGCGCGAGCTCGCGCGCGACGCGTCCGAGCTCGTCGAGGTCGAGTACGAGCCGCTGCCGGCGCTCGTCGATGCCCGCAAGGCGCTCGACGCGGACGCGCCGCTCATCCACGACGACGCCGGCGGCAACCTCATGTGGCAGGGCATCTACGAGTGGGGCGACCTCGACGCGGCGTTCGCCGAGGCGGACCGCGTGGTCAAGATCGACGAGCTGCACTTCCACCGCTTCAACTCGACGCCGCTCGAATGCGACGGCGCGCTCGTCGAGTACAACCGCGGCACCGGGCAGTGGACGATCCACACGAACAACCAGTTCCCCGGTTTCGCCGCGATCATGATGGGGCCGGCGATGCGCTGCGGCCTCGACAAGCTGCGATTCGTCACGCAGGACATCGGCGGGGGCTTCGGCAACAAGATCACGTCGCACCCGCAGCTCGTGGCCTGCTGCCTGCTCGCGCGAAAGCTGAACCGTCCCGTGCAGTGGACCGAGTGGCGCACCGACTTCCATATGTCGATGTCGCACGGGAACGAGCGCTGGTTCCACGACACCGAGGTGGCGGTGAAGGCGGACGGTACGCTCCTCGGCTTCCGCACGAAGGCGCTCGACGATGCGGGCGCGTGGCTCCGCTACGAGCCGCTCGGCGGCGTGATCTGGGCGCAGGTGACGCCCGGCATGTACCGCTGGCGCCACATCCGCGTCGACTTCACGCAGGTGGCGACAAACAAGGCGCCGGTCTCGCCGAATCGTGGTTACTCGCGGATGCAGCACCTGTGGTTCACGGAGCGCGTCATCGACATCGTCGCGAAGGAGCTCGAGCTCGACCCGGTCGAGGTGCGCAAGCGCAACTACGTGCGTGCCGAGGACATGCCGTACGAGACGCCGAACGGCTGCATCTACGACTCGGGCGACTACGCGCAGATGCTCGACATGGCGCTCGAGCTGATCGGGCCGGTCGAAGAGCGACGACGCGACGCGCAGGAGCGGGGCAAGCTCTTCGGCGTCGGGATCGGATCGACGCTCGACTCCGGCACGAACAACTTCGGCCAGTCGCAGCTCATCAACGCCGAGCTGCAGTTCTCCGGCAACAACGAGGTCGCGACGGTCAAGCTCGACATCTTCGGCGAGATCGTCGTCACGCTCGGCACGACGCCGCAGGGCCAGGGCCACGAGACGACGGCCGCGCAGGTGGTGGCGGACATCCTCGAGTGCTCCGTCGACGACGTTCACGTTCGCGCCGGGCACGACAGCTACTGGAACTCCCACGCCGGCTTCTCGGGCACCTACGCGAGCCAGTTCGCCGTCACCGGTCTCTCGGCGGTGAAGGGCGCGACCGAGATGCTCGCCGCGGAGATCAAGAAGCTCGCGGGCGCGGTCTTCGGCGGCGTCCCCGTCGAGGCCCTCGAGCTCGCCGGCGGCGGCGTCCGCATCAAGGACAATCCGGACGCGTTCCTGCCCTTCATGGCGTGCGGCGCGATCATCAACGCGAACAACGCGGGGCTGCCGGACGATCTCGACGTCACGCTCAACTGCCGCTACGTCTACCGGCCGCCGTTCCAGGTGCCCGACGTCGAGCGCAAGTACGGCAACCTCACGCTGACCTACGCGGCCCAGATCCACGTCGCCGTCGTCGAGGTCGATCCCGAGACCGGCTATTACGACGTCGTC
>Ga0075272_1000191_pt1 | contig 13762 bp, 14 predicted proteins | sample SF_Rice_5C_0N_40_FD_69776 | JGI IMG/M metagenome (GOLD analysis project Ga0075272, IMG submission 69776) | Rice paddy soil microbial communities from Twitchell Island, California, USA - SF_Rice_5C_0N_404 | ecosystem: Environmental > Terrestrial > Soil > Paddy field/soil | place: USA: Twitchell... | reverse complement strand
CCACGTCCCTGAGGGGCTGAAGCGCATATATTTTGCGGCTCTGGACGGCACGGTTGAAGCGGTGCCCTTCCGAACGACACTTATGAGATAGCTTCCAGGTGCCAGCTACTCAGAAGTTGATCCACCACTTCACGCCAGCATCGTACCCCGCAGGGCACCGGGCACTATCTCATCTTGTTTCCACAGGCAAGTGGGGTATACTGCCCGCAACCCAGGTATCCAAAAAACTTCAAGGATGAGTTTCAGTCATGTCTGCAAAGGCGTTGTCTGCCGAGGTTCCTACCGACGAATTTAGCGTGCTGGAAGAGAAGGTCTATCGCACTATTGACCTGTACAAGAGCGCGCGGGAAGCCAGATCCGTGGCGGAGCGCGATGTTCAGCGACTGCGCCAACAACTGGAAGAACGTGAAGAAGAGGTTGAACAGCTCAAACGGGAAGCGATCACCCTCAAGCGGGAGCGCGAGGAGGTCCGCACCCGGGTCGAAAACATGCTGCGCCAGATCGAGGCCCTGGCCGAAGAGGCCGCCGCAGACTAGGCGCGGACATCGCAAGCAGGAGGAGTCAAGCATGCAAGCTGCGGCCAAGGAACAGGCGGTAGCACCGGTCACCAACAGCGTGCGGGTGGAAATTTTCGATCAGGCCTACAACCTGCGCGGCACCGATCCCGAGTACATTCGCCGCCTGGCGGAGTTTGTGGACGGCAAGATGCGGCTGATCGCGGAGCAGACTTCCACCGTGGACTCGCTGCGCCTGGCGGTGCTGGCGGCGCTCAATATTGCCGACGAGTACCACCTGGTGAAGCGCAAACTGGATAATGGCGGCGGTAACGATTACACCTCGCGGGCGCAGCGCCTGGCGGGCGCGCTGGACGAAGTGCTGCTGGAAGATAAGCGGCGCGTGGGCGAGCGATCGGCCTAGCCTCGGCTGGCGCATGGCCTTTCTGCTTGTTCTCTGGGAAGCCCTGCGCCCACAGATGTGCCCTCCCTTCTTTCCTATCCCTTCTCTTGGCTACTCCCGGACACTAACTAGCGTGCGTACAGCGGCAAGCGGAGTACCAACTATTTACCTTGGGTACCTTGCCATCCTCACCGCTTTTGCCTAGCATTAATTCCGTAAGCCGGCCTGCCAAGTTGGTGAAGGCGGTAGCCGTTTTTTGAACCAACAGCTGAATGAAGGGAGCTCGACTCGGCTAACGATCCTGTGCGCGATGCTCCGCCACGCGGAGATGCCTAACGGGTCGCGGCGGGTTCCCACCGTCCTGAGACGGGTTCATTCTCGGCCCGCCACACGGCTCAGTGGGTCGGCTTTACGTTTCGGTTGACGGTCCACGGCCGAGCGCCTGGGTCGTCGGCTTTTGGCCTGCGGCTCCCAGCCTGCTCACTTTTCCCCAGTTATTGTCATCCTGAAGCCCTTCCGGGCCGAGGGACCTGGTTTTTAATCGTCTATCAACAATCTTCAATCGTAAATCCCGCAGTCGCTCTCCTCTCCTGAGCATCTATAATAGGAACAGTGTTCCCAAGACTCTTTCACCTCGGTACTTTCAGCCTGCCCACCTACGGTCTGCTGGTCGCCACCGGTGTTCTGGTGGGGCTGTGGGTAAGCGTGCGCATGGCGCGCCGCCAGGGCATTGACGCGGAGAAGACCTGGAACCTGGGCATCCTGGTAGTGCTCAGCGGCATTCTCGGCGCCAAGATCCTGATGATCCTGGTGGACCTGGGCTACTACACTTCTCATCCCAGCGAGATCTTTAGCCTGGCAACTTTGCAGGCGGGGGGCGTTTTTTCCGGCGGCTTTCTGGCCGCGTTGCTGGCCGCGGCCTGGTATGTGCGCAAGAATCACATGCCGCCCCTGGCCACCTGCGACAGTTTTGCCCCCGGGCTGGCCTTAGGGCACTCCATCGGACGCCTAGGCTGCTTTGCCGCAGGCTGCTGCTGGGGTAAGCCTACCAACCATTTCTGGGGCGTGACCTTCACCAGCCCGCTGGCTCACGCCTGGGTGGGAACGCCGTTGGGCCAGGCGCTGCAACCGACGCAGCTGTTTGAGTCGGCGGTAGAGCTGGCCAACTTCTTCATTCTGTACTGGCTGATCCGCCACAAAAAGTTTGACGGGCAAGTCATCGGGGCCTACATGTTCCTCTACGGCTTCGCCCGCTACTTCCTGGAGTTCATCCGTGACGATCCCGGCCGGGGGGTAATGTTCGGAGGAGCCATGAGCGGCACCCAGTTCATCTCCATCCTGCTGGTGATTGCCGGAGGCGTGCTGTGGCTGCGCCGCGGCACCGCCCGCCGCACCGCGATCGCCGGGGCGACGCGGTAAGCGAAAAAATACTCGAGGTGACTCCTTCCGTCGCTCAAGTTCCGCAAGGACAACCTGCACAAAAAATCCGCCATCGAACCAGCATGTCTATAGGTCACAGATTGTTGAGAGACAGAGAACACTTCGGCGCTGGGCTGGTGGAGGGGTGGCCAGCCGGTCATGAGCGCCGCCAATAGATCACATTCCCAGCCCACCGCTGGTCCTTAGCTACCAGGCCAATCAGTCCCGGCAATTTTTCGAGGGCATGATGAGTTCTAATGTCAGCGTAACCTCCTCCATAATCAACTCTCCAATTTGTGGCAGTCTGGAGCCCGGCTCGCATTCGGTGCAGTTCTACCGCAACGATGAGTTTCTGGTGGATGAACTGAGCCGGTTGCTGGGTTCGGCCTTAGGTTCGGGCGACGCTGCCATCATCATCGCCACCAAAGCGCATCGCGAGCAGGTTGGCAAGCTGATGAAGGCGCGCGGGCTGGATATTGGAGTGGCGGCGCGCCAAGGGCGGTATGTCTGCCTGGACGCAGCTGAGACCCTTGCCAAAATTGTGGTGGGGGGCTGGCCGGATGCCGGCAACTTTATCAGGGTGATTGGCGAGGTCATAGGTGGAGCGCGGGCGGCCACCCTGCGTGCCGAGGCGCAGGTAGTCGCCTTCGGCGAAATGGTGGCTTTGCTGTGCGCGGAAGGAAAGTCGGAAGCGGCCGTGCAACTGGAGCATTTGTGGAACGATTTGGCCAGCATTCATTCCTTCTCGCTGCGCTGCGCTTACCCGCTGAACGCGTTCTCCCGCAGTGGCCAGGCCGGCTCCTTTGAAAAGATCTGCGCCGCCCACTCCCATGTGATTCCGTCAGAACGGTTCACGGTGCTGGCTTCCGAACACGAACGGCTGCGCACCATCAGCCACCTGGAACAGAAAGCCGAAGCCCTGGACGCGGAAGTAGCCGAACGCAAGAAGGTGGAGCTCTCGCTCATGCGCCGGGAAGCGGAATTCTCCGACCTGCTGGAGAACGCCGTAATGGGAGTGCAGCAGGTGGGGGCAGACCAGCGCATTGTGTGGGCGAACCGCTATTTGCTGGCCTTACTGGGATACTCCCCGCAGGAGTATGTGGGCCATCTAATCTCGGAATTCCATGCCAAGCGCGAAATCTTCGATGATTTCTGGCAGCGGCTGATGGACCGCCAGAATATCTACGATTTTCCCGCCGAACTGCGCTGCAGGGACGGCTCGGTAAAGCATGTGCTGATTCACTCGAACGGGCTGTGGGAAAATGGCCGCTTTGTGCGTACCCGCTGCTTCGTGCGCGACGTGACCGAGCACCGGCAGATGGAACTGGCGTTGATCCAGTCGGAAAAACTGGCCTCGGTAGGCAGGCTGGCGGCCACCGTCGCTCATGAAATCAACAACCCGCTGGCCTCGGTGATGAACCTGGTTTACCTGGCGCGGAATGAAGCTCCGTCGCCAAGCTCGCAGAATTACCTGGAGGAAGCCCAGGAAGAACTGGAGCGCATTGCCCATCTGACCAAGCAGACGCTGGGCTTTTACCGCTCCGAGGGCGCGGTGGCGCCCATGCGCTTGAGTTCGATCGTCAGAAGCCTGGCCGCCATGCTTTCTCCCAAGATATCGAACAAGCGGGTGCGTCTTATGATCGAGGACGATGGCGATCCGGAGATCTTCACCACGCCCGGGGAAATCCGCCAGCTTTTCTCCAATCTGCTGAGCAACAGCCTGGATGCGGTAGGGCAAGGGGGCACGATTCGAGTCCGCATCTCGGAGGTCCACGAGTGGAGTAACAGCGGGGCTCCGGGGATGCGCGTGACTATCGCCGATTCCGGCTGCGGCATACCTGCGGAAAACCGCGCCCGGCTTTTCGAGCCATTCTTTACCACCAAGGAAGAGATTGGCACCGGCTTGGGATTGTGGGTATGCAAGCGGATCGTGGAGAAACATCAAGGCACAATTCGCTTCCGCAGCGACACCCGGCCGGGCCAGAGTTGGACGGCGGTGTCGGTTTTTCTGCCTCAGTTGGGGGGCGGCACCTCCGCGCTTGGCGCCGCGCCTCTGCGGGCAGCATGAGGGGTATGGCACATCGTGTCCTGATTGTTGACGACGAAAGACGCATTGCCGACACGTCAGCCCTCATCCTGCAGGGGGTCGGTTTCCAGACCGCGGTCGCCTACGACGGCGCGTGCGGCATTGACCGCTGCCGGGAATTTCAGCCCCATCTGGTCTTGACCGACGTGGTGATGCCGGGCATGAGCGGCATCGAGATGGCCATTACCATTCACAGAGAATTTCCGCAATGCGCCATCCTGTTGATCTCCGGGCAAGCCGCCACCGCAGACATGCTAGAGGCGGCGCGGCGCCAAGGACACAGCTTCGAGTTGCTGGCCAAGCCGGTGCATCCCAACGTGCTCCTCCAAAAGGTGGCGCAAATCCTGAAAGCCAGCGATGCCGTGGCGGTTACGAAATAGCATCCCGACTCATTCGGTTGGCAGTTGGCGCGTGGCCCCCAGCGGCTGAAGCCGCCTTCATAGTTGACCCCGGTCAGCACGCCTGAAGGCGTGCCCTGATACCAATCGCCGGAGCGGGTCTTCCAGATAGACACTCAAACTGCTCCCCGTAGCGACGATGTGATCTGAATTTAAAGAGATGTAACAAGTTACGTCTCTACCCATATTTGTGATAGCTGGACACATGGGTAGAGAGGTTGCTTGCAAATTCTCCGCCCGCCAAGTCCGTGCGAGAATGATGGCCTTCATGACTGGGAACCGTCCAACCACATTCGAAGTCCCCTTTGAGCACGCCGGGCGGCGGCTGGACCAGTTCCTGGTAAGCCAACTGCCGGAAGTAAGCCGAGCGCGGGTGCAGCAACTGATCGTCGCGGGCAAGGTACTGGTGAACGAAGCCGCCGCCAAGGCGTCGCTGAAGCTGAAAGGCGGGGAGCGCATCCAGGTGCTGGGCCCGCCGGCCGCGCCACCCCTGCGCGCCATGGCGGAAGAAATTCCCCTGGATGTAGTTTATGAAGACGACGACCTGGCGGTGATCAACAAGCCCGCGGGCATGATGGTGCACGCCGGGGCTGGGGCTACCGAGGACGAGCGCAACCGGGGGACGCTGGTGAACGCGCTACTGCACCGCTTCGGGGCGCTCTCGCAAGCGGGCGGCGAAACCAGGCCGGGCATTGTGCATCGGCTGGACCGAGCCACCAGCGGGCTCATTATCGTGGCCAAGAATGATTTCGCCCACCGCCGGCTGGGGGCGCAGTTTTCCGGGCGGCAGGTCCGCAAACGATACCTTGCCCTGGTGCATGGCTGGGTCAAGCAGGAGGCGGGCACCATTTCCAGCGCCATCAGCCGCGACCGGATTCGCCGCACCCGCATGACCACGCGGCGCAGCGGCGGGCGCGAGGCGGTGACCCACTACAAGGCGCGCGAGCGCATCCAGTCCGGGCTGGGCAAATTCAGCCTGCTCGAGCTGAAGATAGATACCGGGCGCACCCACCAGATCCGGGTGCACCTGGCGTCTCTGGGCCATCCCGTGGTGGGAGACACTCTGTACGGGGCGCCGCGCGAACTGCGTCCCCAGCCCGGCGAAGCAGCCAAGGGACAAGCCCTGTCCCTGCCACGGAATTTCCTTCATGCCGCGGCCATTGAATTCGCCCATCCCCGGACAGGTACAAAGCTGGAATTCTCCCGGCCCCTGCCTCCAGAATTGGAGGATTTCCTGGCTCGCGTGCGCCACTCCAGCGACTATAATGGTGAATCAGGATGACACGCAGGGCCATCGTCTTTGCGATTGGGGTGCTGTTTCTGCTGCCCTGGGCCGTAGGACAAGCGCAGACCACCAGCCAGGATTCCACCCAGAACAGCCAGCAGAATCTGCCGTCCGCGCCCTCGGCGGTAAAGATGCAGGAGATGCGGCGAGCCAAGCCCGCGCCGCCGGCAAATAATCCGGCTACCCCCACGACCACACCGGCTGCCTCCGCGCCGGCACCCGCCAGCACGCAACCCGCTACCGCCGATGCCGGTGGTTCAGAAGCGGAACAACCAGAGTCGGTAAGCGCTCAGCCGGCGCCGCCAGCGGCAGAACCGGTGGCCAGCCCGAGTCCCGCTCCCGCCAACGCCGCCCCATCCGCCAGCGACGAGGCGCCGGTCACCACCATCCGCAAGCGCGTGGACGAAGTCAACGTCATCTTCACGGTCACGGATAAGCACGGACGTTACATCAAGGACCTGACCAAAAAGGATTTTCGTGTGCTGGACGACAAGCTGCCGCAGCCGGCGGTGGTGAGCTTCAGCAGCGAGACCAACCTTCCGCTGCGGGTAGGCTTGCTGATTGATGCCAGCAACTCAGTGCGGGACCGCTTCAAGTTCGAGCAGGCGGCGGCGATCGAATTCCTCAACCAGATCATCCGGCCCAACTTCGACAAGGCCTTTACCATCGGTTTCGATACCACTCCCGAAGTCACCCAGGACTTTACCGACAACACCGAAGCGCTCTCCCACGGGGTGCGCATGCTGCGGCCGGGCGGGGGCACGGCGATGTACGACGCCCTCTATTATGCCTGCCGCGACAAACTGACCACGACCAAGGATACGGGCTCGGTGCGGCGCGCCGTTATCCTGCTGACCGACGGCGAAGACAACCAGAGCCACGTGACCCGCGAAGAAGCCATTGAAATGGCGCAGCGCGCCGAGGTAATTGTTTACACCATCAGCACCAACGTCAGCGGCATGAAGAGCCACGGCGATAAAGTGCTGGAGCGCATTGCCGACGCCACCGGCGGGCGCGCCTTCTTCCCCTTCAAAGTGGAGGATGTGACTGACGCCTTCACCCAGATCCAGGATGAACTCCGCAGCCAGTACGCCCTTTCCTACCGTCCCAACGGCTTCAAGCGCGACGGCACCTACCACTCCATCGAGATCGTGGCCGAGAAACACAAGGACATGCACGTGCGCGCCCGCCGCGGCTATTACGCTCCTAGCAAGTAGTCGGGAAATGACCCGCATTACGAACTCAGGGTCGGCTCTTCGACTCCGCCGAAGCGCCGGCTCGCACGTCACCGCATTGTGGGTCGCGAGTTGCCGAACGCTCCGCCCCGCACTAGAATGGCCCGACCCAATCGGCTCTCCAAATCTGCTGCGCAATCAGGAGAACACATGAAACTAAGAACGTTCGTACTTACACTCGCCCTGTGTCTACTTGGAGTAGGCGCAGGCTTCGCCCAAAGCAACTTTATGGGCACCTGGAAACTGAATGAGGCCAAGTCGAAGCTCGCTCCCGGGGCGGCAAAGAACAGCACGGTCGTTTATGAGGCTTCGGGTGACAGCGTCAAAGTCACGATAGATGGCACGGACAGCGCTGGTAATCCGACCCATAACGAGTGGACGGGCAAGCTCGACGCCAGCTACTATCCGGTGACGGGTGACCCCAATTCAGACTCACGCTCCGTCGAACAGAGGAGCGCCCATAAATTAGGATTCAAGGTGAGGAAGGGGAAGAAGGTTACGACTAGCGGTACGATCATCCTATCGGGAGACGGCAAGAGCCGAACGGTAATTGCGACCACCACCGATGCCCAAGGCAAAAAGGTGAAGAGCACCGCCGTATATGACAAGGAGTAACCAGATTCGCCGGGGATAAAGGCGCGCTGCGCGCGCCTTTTTTTACCTCCCTGGCTCCCCAACCAGCTACTCCCCTTCCCCCCGCGGAGGCAGAGCGTAGTAGCCGGAGCGGCACTGGACCTTGTAGCCGTCTTTGGTTTTCACTTCCACCCGGCGGAAACTGCCATCGCGCTTGGAGTTGCTGGGGGTGTAGCCGATGCTGTACTGGGTACGCAGTTCGTTGGCAATCTGGTCGAATGCCTGCTTAAGCTTCTCCGGCTTGTTGCCCACCTCGATGACGCGGCCGCCGGTCTGCTGAGCAAGCTCTTTCATGGAGCGGTCGCCGGAATAACCACCCAAACCGTAGAATCCGCGATCAGCGATGAGCAGCACATAAACGATGGAGTCCGATTTCTGTGCCGCCTCAATGGCGGAGCGGATGGTCTCCTGGCTGCCCTGGTCTTCGCCGTCGGTGAGGATGATCATGGCCTTACGTCCTACCTCGGTGGCCAGTTTCTCCCGGCCTGCCAGGTACACGGCGTCATAGAGTAGAGTGCCCTTGGGATTGCCGCACGGAATAGGGCCTTGGCCAACTCCCGGTATGCCGCCGCAGCCGCCACCGCCGTTGATCTTGGCTTGATTCAGGGCGGTGCGCAGCGTGCCAGCGGAGTTGGTAAAGTCCTGCAGCAGGTCAACGTTCACATCGAAGCTGATGACGAAAGCCTCGTCCTTGGGCCGCAGCACCTCTTTCAGGAAAGAAGCGCCCACCTCTTTTTCCATGGGCAGCACGCGTTCCTGGCTGACGCTGCTGTCAATCAGAATGCCCAGGGTAAGGGGCTGGTCGGTTTCGGAGGCAAAGTACTTGATGGTCTGCGGTTGCCCATCCTCAAGCACTTTGAAATCGTTGCGCTGGAGATTGGGAATAAGGGTGCCGTGCTTATCCTTGACATTAAAAAACAGGTTCACCACGTTAACATTGACCTGCAGGGTGGACATGGACTGGTCGCCATTCTGCTGGCGGGCAGCGGGAGGTGAGGACGATTGCTGGGCATGGGCCACAGCCGCCGGCCAAAGCAGCCCCAGAACCAGCAGGGCCATCAACCTCCCATGAGCCTGGTGACAAAACATTGCGGGACCTTTCCTTAGCTGAACAAGGGCAGCTCGAACGCGAAGCTGCACCGCCGTAAGCAGCGGGGGGAGGTTAGTAATCGCTATCACAAGCGGCTGCGACTCTCGTCATCCCCGAAGCCCATAGGCTCAGCTATTATTAGGGTAGCTCTTGCTATTCTAAGATGCAGGAAGTGAGCCCGGCTAGGCGAGAAAAAGGCAAGCTGGGGAGAGGCGGCCGCCGGCAATGGTAGAACTGGGCAAATGGCGCTGGATAGGGATTACTTTGGTGATAATGGGCCTGTGCCCGGGCCCCTGGAATCTGCCGGCGCAGTCGCAGACCCAGCCGGCGCAGACCCAGCCGGCGCAGAAACAGTCCGCCAACAGCGCCAGCAGCCAGTCCGGAGACCAGAGCCAGCCGGCGGCAGGCCAGGACCAGCAGAACATCCCGGATGCGCCCTCCGCCAGCCGCCCGCCGCAACCGTTCCCGGCAGGCAATAAGCTGCCTTCCGCCCCGCAGCCTCAACCACGCTCAAACGGCAGGCCGACGCTGCCACCGGTAGCCAATACTCCGGTGGAAGAGCCGCCCAAGCCAGGGGAGCAGCCCGGCTCTCCCGCACCGCAACCGGAAATCACGACGGTTCCTGCCGGCACTGCTCCCAACGTGCCCTCCAACCCCAGTGAGCAGCTTTACACCCTGACCAAGACGGTTAACTTCGTAGTTGTTCCGGTCACGGTCAAGGACGATTACGGGCGCATGGTGGAGGGACTGCTCTCCAAAGACTTCTCGGTTTACGAAAACGGAGCCAAGCAACAGATAAAGTTTTTTACCAGCGATCCTTTTCCGCTCTCGGCAGCGGTGATTATTGATACCGGAGTTCCCAGTGTGGCTTTCAGCAAGGTCAAGGAGAGCCTTACCGCGCTGGAAGGCGCTTTCAGCCAGTTTGATGAGGTATCGCTTTACACCTACAGCAACGTTGTGCAGCGCATGCTGGATTTCACTGCCGTAAACAAAAAGGTGGAAGGTACCCTCAGCCTGCTGAAGGATAGGGAAGAGGGCGAGACCGGAGGTCCGGCCTTTACCGGGGGACCGCTCAATTCCAGCCCCACGGTCAATGGGCTGCCGGTGGACCAGGGCGCGATCGCGTCCGTCCCGCCACCGCGCATGTCGCACGTGCTCAATGACGCCCTGCTGCAGGCGGCGGTAGAGCTCAGCAAGCGCGCTCCCACTAGGCGCAAAGTGATCTTCATTATCAGCGACGGCCGCGAGATAGACAGTACCGCCAGCTACCGGGAGGTAATGAAGTTCCTGCTGTCGCACAACATTTCGGTATACGCGGTTGAGGTGAGCGGCTCAGCTATTCCCGGGTACCGCACGGCGGAAAGGGTGCATCTTCCCCTGATGGGCAGGAGCAATATCCTGCCTAAGTACGCGGCGGCAACCGGCGGCCAGGTCTACCCCGCCTTTACCCGCAAGACCATCGAGAATGCCTATGGGGAGCTGACGCGCGAGGCGCGCAACCAGTACACCATTGGCTATACCACTCGAACGACGGTCAGCAGCGGCTATCGCGATATCGAGGTAAGAGTGGACCGGCCCAACCTGAAAATCACGGCAAAATACGGTTACTATCCCCTGCCGCCCGGACGCTAGCCGCCGCGCTTTCTCCAAAGGTACATCCACCTAAGTAGTAACCGTCGGTACCTGCTTTCCGCTGTATACCTGTGATATAAAAAGCTCTCTGCTCCATTTAAGGGTCCGGGAATGTATGCACTCCGGCGCTGGCCAACGCGTCGGCCATTGAGGCAACGGTTTGAGCTTTATCAACTTCGCCGCTCGCGAGATCAACTGCAAGATCGTTTATTACGGTCCTGGGTTGGGGGGTAAAACCACCAACCTGCAGTGGATTTTCGAACGTACTGGGGACCAGCAGAAGGGCAAGATGATATCGCTGGCCACGGAGACGGAGCGTACCCTTTTCTTCGACTTCCTCCCCCTGGACCTGGGCACCGTACGCGGCTTCAAGACACGCATCCACCTCTACACCGTGCCCGGGCAGGTGTTCTATGACGCCAGCCGCAAGCTGATCCTGCGCGGGGTAGATGGGGTGGTGTTCGTGGCCGATTCCCAGGAAGAGCGCATGGACGCCAATGTGGAGGCCCTGGAAAACCTGCAGGAAAACCTGAAAGAACACAGCTACGACTTCAACCGCATTCCCTACGTGCTGCAGCTCAACAAACGCGACCTGCCCAACGCCATGCCGGTGGACACGCTTAAGCAGGAATTGCTGAAAAAGAACGAGCCCGTGATTGAGGCCATTGCCTTCCAGGGCCAGGGCGTTTTTGAAACCCTCAAGGCCGTGGCCAAGCTGGTGCTGATTGAACTGAAACAGGGGAGCTAAAAGCCAGTCCTCGGTTCTTCGCGCCCGGTTATCAGTATTTGCTTCTTCCCGAACTCAGTATCTCGAGCCCTCTCCCAAAGCGCTTTGACCGGGGCGGAGTCAAGCCGCGCTGTGTAGAACAATTCGGGCGCTAATCCCCTTCTGAACAGCGCTGAGGTAAGGAGTAGGGTCTGGAGAAAAGTGTTTTAAGATAACGTAGACTCCCTAGACTCATCAGCTTACGCTGTCCGTATGCATCTTCGACTTCATTTCATTGTGATGGTTCTAGGGTTCGTGCCGGTGTCACTGGCGCAGTCCAATCGTTGTGACCTCCTGCCCGCAGACGCGAAATTCGTAATCGAGCAACGGTTCCCGGACTGGCGGCCAAAACTCCTTTCCGACCTCAGCGGCTATGACAAAACACTTTGGCTCGAGATGCATCCGAAAGAGTGCCCCGGAATTGCCGTAGGCCACTTCGAGCAATCAGACCGCGTTGGGTACGCGGTATTGCTGGTACCGAAATCAAGTCATACTGCCGGCTACAAGATAGTCGCTCTGAGCAAAGCGTCAGACGAATACGCCGTCAGAATTTTGGATCACGCCGAGGGAAGCACGTACTCGGGGTTAGTAATCTCCAAGGAATCACACGGAACGTACTCAGAGTTCGGCGACACGAAATCGGTGCGCCTAAAGCTCGATGGCGTCAATGTCGAGTGGCTGGAGAAAAGTTCGGTGCTCTACTACTGGTCGCATGGCCAGTACCGAAGTATCCAGACTTCCGACTAGACGACCCTAGCTGTCGAGAACAGGCTATCGCATAATTTAGTATTTTTGCAGCATCCCTGCGGCTTGAAACGCACGTGCCCAGTCGGGTTCCTTTACGCTGGTCGCGGTGGATTGGGTTGCGCTGGTTTGCGACGAATCGGGCGCGCCATCTCTCATCATCCTGGCGGCCATTCGGGTGCTGTTTTCACGACGGACTTCCTGCCTTCTAGTGGCCTCGGCGGCTTTGTTTTGTGAACGGTTGGCATGGGCGCGAAGATTGTCGGCTTCAAGCTTGTGTTGCCGAGAGGAATTATGGGCGGCCTCCGCGGCCGTCTTCATTCTGGCGGCACACTCTTTCCACCGGGTATTTTCCATCCCATTCCCCGGTTTAGCGACGGCTTGGCCTGCCGCCAAAGTGGCGAAAGGAGATTTCACAACAGTGATTCCAACGCCGGCGCCCAGGATCCAGCACTATCAGTTTCAGCTTTGACACGCGAAGCCGACAGCTGGCGAATTTTGTCGCGACTTGCGATCCGGCTCATCACAGCCCGCAGAACATAGCCGCTCACGGTGCGGCGCTCAAGGTGAGCTGATTCACGGATTTCTTCAGCCTCTTCGGACGTGCAGCGTACCAACAGCGCGGTTCGATTGTCCTTGTTGTTGTTTCGCATTCTGAAACGCCTCGCTTTCTGTGATATCTGCATCTAAGTCTGATTTGCGCACGAAAAAACGTGACCTGCAATTCCGCAAATGTATGCAGCAAGGCCGGATACCTTCTGCTTATCTCCGTGTACCCTGACTGAAATTTGGAATTCCTCCAGCCGTCGTTTTATCGCTATAGAGCTGCAGATTGGGCACTGGTGCGGAGTCATAAGAACCCTTTTGAATACCTGCAATAACGATATATGGGCGGACCCGCCGCTGTCGGTCTGATTCCGGACCCATCAGAACGGGGGACCCTGAAAACCTCCTCGCGTGCGCCGCGGCACTCGGGAGAGAGGGTTTGGCTGGACTGGGCTGGTGCTGAGAGCTTGCATGGCGTCGAACAAAGCAGGCCGGAATGCCACTAAGATTCTATAAGGTTTGCGAACTGCGCCCTCATGATCCGGTAGCATTCGCAGGAAATATGTTCCAACTTGTTGCGATCAGCTACGCGAATCTCTCCGCGCCTGGTCTCCAATACTCCTTCTGAGGCGAGGCGATCTACCAGACCAGTGACTCCCGTGCGCTGTACACCGAGAAGCTGCGAGAGAAAATCGTGCGTGATGACGAAGCGATCATTGCCCGTTCGGTCCAGCGTCATGAGCATCCAGCGGGCGCACCTCTGCTCCAGACTATGCAGGCCATTGCATGCCGTCGAGCGGAGTGTCTGGATGAGCAGCACGTGGGAGTAGTGGGAGAGCGTATTGTGGAATGTGCCGTTCTTGCGAATCTCGTGCTCGATCACGTCGGCAGGTACTTTGTAGGCCTGCCCAGGGATGGCAACCATGGTCTGGCAGGGCATGGTCGGAGATTTGAAGCTCGCTGAAATCCATGAAGCGCCCTCACGCCCTACGGTTGCGGATTCAATGGTCGCGCCGTTTCCCATGACCGTG
>Ga0075272_1000190_pt1 | contig 13803 bp, 12 predicted proteins | sample SF_Rice_5C_0N_40_FD_69776 | JGI IMG/M metagenome (GOLD analysis project Ga0075272, IMG submission 69776) | Rice paddy soil microbial communities from Twitchell Island, California, USA - SF_Rice_5C_0N_404 | ecosystem: Environmental > Terrestrial > Soil > Paddy field/soil | place: USA: Twitchell... | reverse complement strand
TTCGTGTTCTGCGGCGCGGCCCCGTGTCCGCCGACGCCCCGCACCGTGATGTTCACCGAGTCGGCGCTCGCCATGAAGTATCCGGGGCAGTAGCCGATCTGTCCGGCGGGCATCGACGAGCTGTCGTGGATGGCCACGGCGTAATTCGGGCGCGGAAAACGCTCGTAGAGGCGATCGCGCAGCATCGCCGCCGCCCCTTTGACGACCTCCTCGGCCGGCTGGCCGATGAGCATCACCGTCCCGTGCCACTGCGTCTTCAGTCCCGCCAGGACGGTCGCCGTGCCGATCATCGTGGTCATGTGGATGTCGTGCCCGCAGGCATGCATCACGCCGTGGGTCCGGCTGGCGTAGGGCGCGCCGGTCTCCTCTTCCACCGGCAGCGCATCCATGTCGGTCCGCAGCAGCACCACCGGCCCGTCGCCGTTCTTCATCACGGCGACGATGCCGTAGCACGTCCCCGGCTCGTCGTACTTGCCGACGTGCTCGGTCACATCGTAGCCGAGGTCGCGCAGGCGCGCCGCGAGCGTGGCCGAGGTCTTCTCCTCGTGCATCGAGAGCTCGGGCGATTCGTGGAAGCTCTGGTACTGGTCGAGGAGCGACGGCATCTCCTGATTGACGATCGAGTCGATCGTCTGCGCAGAAGCGGTGGCGGCGAGCAGCAGCACGATGAAGGGCAGCATTCTGATTCGCACGGTTTCTCCGATCTGAACGATTCCGCTTATGGTAGTAGAGAAACGTGGCAGGGCAAGACCGGACGCCGGTGATCGGCCTCGAAGTGCACGCGCGGCTCCTGACGCGATCGAAGATCTTCTGCGCCTGCTCGACTTCCTTCGGCGCCCCGCCGAACACGCACGTCTGCCCGGTCTGTCTCGGCTATCCGGGCGCGTTGCCGGTCCTCAACCGCAGCGCCGTGGAGCTGGGGATCCGCGCCGCGGTGGCCACCGCCTGCACGATTCACGAGACCTCGGTGTTCGCGCGGAAGAACTACTTCTATCCCGACCTTCCGAAGGGCTATCAGATCTCGCAGTTCGACCGCCCGCTGGCGACGGGAGGGCGAGTCGGTTCGGTGACCATCCGCAGGATTCATCTCGAGGAAGACGCCGGGAAGCTGATCCACGCTGCCGACGCGTCGCTCGTCGATCTGAACCGCGCCGGCGTGCCGCTGGTCGAGATCGTGTCCGAGCCGGAGATGCATTCCGCGGCCGAGGCCGACGCCTATCTCACACGCCTGCGCCAGATCCTGATGTACGGGGGAATCTGCGACGGCAACATGGAGGAGGGATCGCTCCGCTGCGACGCAAACGTCTCCATCGCCTTCGGCACGCGCACGGAGATCAAGAACCTGAACTCGTTTCGCTACCTCCGCAACGCCATCGACTTCGAGATCGAGCGGCAACGTGCGGAACTCGAACGCGGCGGGCGCATCGTGCAGGAGACCCGGCTCTACGATCCGAGTTCGGGCGAGACGCGCGTCATGCGCTCGAAAGAAGCGGCGCACGACTACCGCTACTTCCCCGAGCCCGACCTCTTCACCCTCCGTGTCGATCGGCCATGGATCGAGGAGGTCGCCCGCCGTCTCCCCGAAATGCCGGACGCGCGCGTGCGGCGCTACGAGGGGCTGGGGATTCCGGCGGTCGAGGCGGAGGCGCTCGTGGCCATGCCGGAGCTGGCCGCACACTTCGAGGCGGTGCTCGCCGCGAGCGGCAACGCGCGTGCCGCGGCCAACTGGACGCGCAACGAAGTGCTCCGGATTTTCCACCAGTCGGGTTCCTTTCCCGACCCCGCGCACGTCGGAGAGCTGATCCGGATGATCGAGAGCGGCACGGTCGGCGGAAAAGCGGGCAAGGAAGTCTTCGAGGAGATGGCCTCCAGCGGCGAGGCGCCAGCCGCGATCGTGGAACGGCGCGGGCTGCGGCAGATCTCCGATCCCGAGGTCATCCGCGCCGCCGCGCTCCGCGTCGTCGAGCGGAACGGCGCGCAGGTCGCTCAGTATCGTGCCGGAAAACAGCAGCTCTTCGGATTCTTTGTCGGACAGTTGATGCAGGAGACCGGCGGGAAGGCGAACGCCGAGATCGCCAATCGCATCCTGCGCGAGCTGCTGTCCGCGTAGCGCGTGGAGAGGCCGGACTACATCTTCAGCTTGCCGAGCATCGCGGTGATCGGATCGTCGACCTTCGTATAGCCGGCCGGGGAGGTGAACTGCGCGGGATCGATGGCCTTCTCCTGGACGTGCGACACGGTCACGGTGTTGACGATCGTCATGGCCTCCTGCCCCAGGCGGCCGGAATGCACCGTGCTGACCTGCTTGAGCGGAAAGCCCTTCACCGCGCTGCGCTGTGCATCGAGCATCGTGTCCAGCGCGGCGATGCCCGTGTGGATCCCGTGCATCTGGATGAACGGCAGAAACTCGGTGGAAATGCGGTCGGTCGTCCAGCTCTCCGTGGTCATGGTGGTGTGCATGTTCATCTTGTTTCCCATGGCGTCGAGCGTGATGTCGTACGAAGCGTCGATCACGTAGCGGTGCGTGGGATATCCGTCGAGCGTTCCGCCGTCGCCGCCGTCGCGGACGGACACCTGTGGATTGGAAAACGAGACCTTGAGTCCCGTCCCGGCGGCCTGCAGCATCGACATGGCGGAGCTGAGCATGGAATCCAGGCGAAGGTTGTAATAGTGCTTCGCCGCCGGATCGTAGACGGACATCGTTTGTCCGCCGTCGCTGGAAAGGACGATCGCGCCATCGTTGAACATCATGGAATCGCCCTTGACGACGTCCATGCGCAGGTGCGTTCCATCCAACACCACCCTGCCGGAGACGCCGACGCTGGCCGCGCCGTTCGACTGCGTCTGGACTTCGTAGGTCAGCCCGGCGAACGCGGACCCGGCGACCATCAGCACAAGAATCGCGACGCCGCTTTTCATCACAGGCTCATGCTATCATTCGCGCCGCTTTTCCTGTGGAAATCGAACGACTTAGGAGGTTTCCTTGCGCGCCACGAGCAGCCGGTTCCTGCCTCTGGTCTTCCTCGTCATCCTGATGATCTCCTCCGCCGCGTACGGATCGGGCTTCGCGCTGTTCGAGCACGGCGCGAAGGCGGTCGGCATGGGGGGCGCCTTCGCTGCGACGGCCGACGACCCGAGCGCGATCTTCTACAACGTCGCCGGCATCGCCCAGCAGCGCCACGGCGAACTGCTGGTCGGCGGCACGGCGATCACCTTCCAGAACAACTTCACCGGTGACTCGAACGATCTCTGGACCGCGGGGGTCACCGGCCAGAAATACCGGGCCCACGTCTTCATCCCGCCCAACGCGTATGCCGTCATGCCCATCGGTAGCAACATCACCGTCGGCGTGGGCGTCTTCACGCCCTTCGGGCTGCGCACGAACTGGGAGCCGGGCTGGGTGGGCAGCTACGTCTCGAACGACGCCAACATCAAGACCGTGTCCATCGAGCCGGCGATCGCCTGGCAGACCTCCGACGGGCGCATCGCCATCGGCGCCGGTCCCGAGTACCGCCGCGGCCGCGTGATCCTGTCGCGCGACACGCTTGCCGATAACCCGTTCAACGGACGGGTCTACGACGTGGCCAACAGCTACTTGTCGAGCGATTGGGACAACAGCTGGGGCTGGAACGCGGGCGTGCTCTTCAAACCCTCTCCCACCTGGCGCTTCGGCGTGTCGTACCGATCGCCCATGACCATCGACTTCAAGGGGACGGCGACGATCACCCAACATCCCACCGGGAACGCGCAGTTCGATGCCATCGTCGCGTCGCAACTGCCGCCGACGCAGCCGGTGGCCACCTCGATCGAGTTCCCTGACTTCCTCTATCTCGCCGTGGCCACCAGCGCCATCGAGAAGTGGGACATCGAATTCGACGTCGTCCGCAACAACTGGAGCCGCTTCAAGCAGCTGAAGGTGGACCTGCTGACGACGCCCGCGGCCGGCTTCACCCGCGTGGAAGACTGGAAGGACACCTACTCCTACCGCCTCGGCGCGAACCGTCACGTCACGCCGGATTGGGACATCCGCTTCGGAGCGCTGTACGACAAGAATCCGGAGCCGATCACCGCGGTGACGCCGCTGCTGCCGGATGCCGACCGCGAGGGCGCCACCCTGGGCATCGGCTGGCACCATGGTCCGCTCCTCTTCGACATCACCGAATTCATGTTGCACTTCAAGCGGCGCGGCACCAACGGGCAGAACCCCGAGGGATTCAATGGGACGTACAAGACCGACGCGAACCTGGTCAGCCTCAATCTCGGTTACCGGTTCTAAAAGGAGACCATGATGCGCATTCGAAGCGTTGCACGTTTTGCCGCGGTCCTGCTGACCGCAGTCGCCGTTCCGGCATTCGCCGCGCACGGCACCGCCGACTTCACGCGGTTCGTGGCCCTCGGCGACAGCTACGGCGCCGGGCTCGAGAGCGGCTCGCTGAACGAGCACCATCAGCAGTTCAGCTGGCCCGCCGTCATCGCACGGCAGGCGGGCGCCCCCGACTTTCAGCAGCCACTGGTCAGCTTTCCGGGCATCGGCCCGGAGCTGCAGATCATCGATCTGATCCACTACCCGCCGACGATCCTGCCGGCAGAGGGCACCGGGCAGCCGCTCAATCTGAATCTCGCCCGGCCGTACAACAACCTCAGCATTCCGGGGGCCAACGTCGCCGACCTCACGACGCTGACCGGCGCACAGCCGCCGACGAACACCCAGAAGCTCTTCGCGCAGTTCATCCTGCGCGGGCTGGGCACGGAGGTGCAGCAGGCCCTGGCGCAGACCCCGACCTTCATCGCCATCTGGATCGGCGGCAACGATGCCCTCGGCGCGGTCCTCGGCGGCACCCCCGCCGCGCTGACTCCGGTCGACGCCTTCCGCACCGCCTACAACGCCATGCTCGATCAGCTCACGGCGGGCGCGCCGACTGCCGGCATCGTCGTGGGCAACATCCCGAACAACGTTCTCGCATTGCCGTACATCACTACCGTTCCGCCGGTCTTGATCGATCCCGCCACGCAGAAGCCAGTGATCGGCCCGGATGGAAAGCCGGTAGCGCTGGTCGCCGACCTCGGCGGCGGCAACATCGGCCAGCTTCCCGCGGGCAGCTTCGTTCTGCTCCCGGCGGCGTCGAAGATCGCGCAGGGCTTCGGGATCCCGGGGATCCTGAAGGCCATTCCGCCGTTCAATCAGCTCCCGCACGTCGGCGAACCGCTGGCCGATACGGACGTGCTGACGCCCGACGAAGTCGCGACGATCACGCAGCGCGTGAACGACTTCAATGCCGTGATCCAGGACGCCGCCTCATCGCGCGACATCCCGGTGGCGGACATCAAAGGGCTGTTCGACCGAGTCGTGGCCGGAGAGCAGGTCGGGCCGCTGGACATCAACTCCTCGTTCATCACCGGCGGATTCTTCAGCCTCGACGGATTTCACCTGACGGACATTGGATACACGATGTTCGCCGACGAATACATCAAGGCCATCAATCATGCATACAAGACGTCGATCGCGCTGGCTCCGATCAGCGATTTCTACGTCCCGCTCGGCAGCACCGGCTCGATGGGTATGCCGGTGATCTCGCCGGAGGCCGCGCAGGAAATGCTGATGTTTGCGCCGCAGACGCACAAACGCCTCCGCGCCGCCGGCCACTAGAAGATTCCTGGTAGGGCCGGCTCTCCAGCCGGCCCGCCGTCCCGCCCTAGATCGGCTCTTCGTCTTTGGATCGATCGGCCGGCTGGAGAGCCGGCCCTACATCACGTTCCTGCGGGCCTTCCGCGCGGCGACGGGCGCGAGATGTCGATCATGGCCATGCGCTCCTTCTCGTCGTACCAGCAGTGGAAGCGCTTGATGCCGGGAACATCGATGTCGTAGAAGCGGAAGAAACTCGGGACGTGGATCGATGTCGATTTGTCGGACTGGCGGATCCTGGCCGATCCCTCTTCCCTGCGGTCGAGCGGCTTGATCCCGATCACTTTTCGTTTCTTGTCGTAGTAGAGCGTGGCGTTGGTGCGGCCGCGAAGCCGGAGCATCGAAGCAACGGCGGATGGAAGTCGAATCAGCCGTGACTGGACGATCGTCGCGGAGGCAGGGAAACGCTCAAACTCGGTTTGCGGCTGCCATTTCTCAAATGCCATTCTCCGACTCCTCGCCCATCACTCACCGCGCGAACGACGTTGTGAGACGATCATAAAATCCGATAGGATTTTGTCAACAATTAACCGCACTGGTTACGCCCCTCGATAAACAGATCCCCTCCAAATCTTTATTCTAAGTTATTTAAATCTGCCCCCTTTTTAGCCTACCCATGAGTGTGCAATCCGTACACAAAAGGGGCGCATGTTCTTGTCATAGTTCGGCTTAGCCATTCAGGGAGGCTTCCCCCGACTCCTGAAAGGCGTGAGGCTCCCCCGATCAGCCCCGGAAATAGGCCCGGTCGAGGGCCCGGTAGTGCACCGCCTCGGCGATGTGGCTGCTATCGACCTGCTCCGATCCGGCGAGGTCGGCGATGGTCCGCGCCACCTTGAGCACCCGGTCGTAGCCGCGTGCCGAGAGGCCGAGCCGCTCCACGGCATGCTCCAGCAACCGGCGTGATGACGGCTCCGGCTCGCAGAAGCGGCGCATCTGTCGCGTCGACATCTCCGCATTGCAGTCGGCGTGCGAGCGGCGGAAGCGCTCGCGCTGAATTCTGCGCGCCGATTCCACCCGTTCGCGGATGGCGTCCGAACTCTCCCCAGCCGCCGTCGACGAGATCTCCTCGGGCGTCAGCGCCGGCACCTCCACCTGCAGATCGATCCGGTCGAGCAGCGGTCCGGAAATCTTCGCCAGGTAGCGCGCCACCTGCGTCGGCGCGCAGATGCATTCCCGCCGCGCGTCGTTGAAGAACCCGCAGGGACACGGGTTCAGTGCCGCCGCGAGCGTGAAGCGCGAGGGGAACGTGACCGTCCGCAGCACCCGGCCGATGGTCACGATCCCGTCCTCCATCGGCTGCCGAAGCACTTCCAGCGTGTCGCGCCGGAACTCGGCCAGCTCGTCGAGGAAGAGCACTCCGTGATGCGCGAGGCTCACCTCTCCCGGTCGCGGCGGTGCTCCTCCACCGACCAGTCCCGCCGTGGAGATGGTGTGATGCGGCGCGCGGAAGGGCCGTCGCGCGAGCAGTCCGCTGCCGGGCGTGAGCGTTCCCGCCACGGAGTGGATCTTCGTCGTGACGATCGATTCCTCGAGCGACAGCCGCGGCAGGATCGACGGCAGCCGCTTGGCGAGCATCGTCTTGCCCGATCCCGGCGGTCCGATCATCAGGATGTTGTGTCCGCCGGCGGCCGCAACCTCCAGCGCACGCTTGGCCTGCGACTGTCCGCGGACGTCGCAGAAGTCGGCGCCGTCCTGCAACAGCTCCGTACGGTTCGGCGAGACCGCCGGAGCGATCGGCGCCTCCCCGCGAAGATGGCGGAGCAGCGCCGGAAGATGCGGGGCGCCGATGACCCGCACCGAACGGACGGCCGCGGCTTCGTTCCCGTTCGCAGCCGGGACGATCAGCTCACGGATGTGTTCCTCGCGGGCCAGGGCGCCGGAGATGGAGAGCGTGCCGCGGACCGGCGCGAGCGTGCCGTCGAGCGATAGTTCGCCGATGAAGACCCGTCCTGCCAGGTCCTCCTCCCGGAGGAGTTCCGAGGCATGCAGGATTCCGAGGGCGATCGGCAGATCGAACGCCGAGCCCTCCTTCTTCACGTCGGCGGGAGAGAGATTCACGGTGATGCGGCGCGGCGGGAGCCAGAAGCCACAGTTGTGGAGGGCCGACCGGACGCGCGAATACGCCTCGCGCACGGCGGCGTCGGGAAGGCCGACGAGCGTGAACCCGGGCTGCTCCGACTGGGCAGCGTCGACTTCGATCGTGATGCGTACCGCGTCAATACCGAGGGTCGCGGCGGACCATACTTTCGAGAGCATGGCGCGTGGCGACCATGCGGAAGTCCCAGCCCGAGGGTACCTCGGCGGGTTCACCGGTTGTCAAGCGATCCGGATGACTGGTATAGGCTGACATCCGATGAGAATCGCGATTCCGCACAACACCGACAAATCGATCGCTCGCCGGAAGATCGACGCCCGCCTTCACGAACTCCTCGGCACGTATGGAGGCTATCTCTCCGAAGTCGATCACCGCTGGGAGGGAGACCGTCTCGTGCTCTCCGGCAAGGCCAAGGGGATGAAGGCCAGCGGGACGGTCGACATCACCGATACCGAGGTGATCATCGACGGAAAGGTCCCGCTGATCGCGAAGCCGCTCGAACCGCGGATCAAGAGCACGATCGAGCGCGAAGCCGCGGCGCTGTTCGAAGCCTGACTCTACCGGCAGTGGAGGCGGGAAACGGCAGGAATTGCCGCTATTCGACTTTGAGGATCTTCTTCAGCGCCTCTTCGTTCGGGTCGACGAACAGGTGCCCGTCGACTTCGACGGCCGGATCGGTACCGAGGTGGAAAGTCTTGCCGTGATACTCATCGGCACGCGCGAGTTCGTGCGCCACGCGATGGTTCGAAAGAAAGCCCTGAATGAGTGATGTCTTCTGTTTTCTGCTTCCGGGGAAAAACCTTACGGTCATACTCCCCTCCCTTCACGCCCGACTGTCGGGATCACCGAATTGGACGAATGAGCAAACGGTAGGCCTGTTTCGGGACGATGTCAAATAAACAAAATTGCTAGGCTCCAACTGCCTCGCGGTACTGCACTTCGTAGAGTTTCCGGTAGAGCCCATCGATCTGCATGAGTTGATCGTGCGTGCCCCGTTCCCGGATCTCCCCGTGATGGAAGACGAGGATCATATCGGCGGAGCGGATGGTCGACAGGCGGTGGGCAATGACCAGTGAGGTGCGGCCCTCCATCAGCGTGGCGATGGCCTCCTGGATCAGCCGTTCGGTCTCCGTGTCGATTGACGAGGTGGCTTCATCGAGGATCAGCACTGGTGGGTTGAACGCCAGTGCCCGCGCAAAGGACAACAACTGTTTCTCGCCCACGGAAAATCCAGCGCCGCGCTCCCGGACGGGATCGTCATATCCCTGCGGCAGCCGCTGGATGAACCGGCTGGCCTGCACCCGCTCGGCCGCCTCGCGCACCGCCTCCCCGGCGATCTCCGGATCGGCGAGCGAGATGTTTTGCGCCACGGTGCCGGTGAAGAGGAAGAAGTCCTGCTGCACGATGGCGTAGAGCGCGCGGAGGGACGCCATCGTGTACCTGCGGATGTCGACGCCGTTGATGAGGATCTCGCCGCGCTGCGGCTCGTAGAACCGCAGCAGCAGCGCCGTGACGGTCGTCTTTCCCGCGCCGGTATGGCCCACCAGGGCGATGCGTTCGCCACGCCCGACCCGGAAGGAGACGTCCTTCAGCACCCACTCCTCATCGTTGTAGGCGAACCAGACGTCGCGGAACTCGAGCGATTCGAAATGCTCCGCCGTCAGCAGGCCCTGATCCCGGATTCCCACCGGTGTGTCGAGCAGCTTGAAGATGCGCTCGCTGGCTGCCATCGCCGCCTGCAGGATGTTGTACTTCTCCGACAGGTCGGAGATCGGCTCGTAGAACCGCTGGGCGTATTGAAAGAATGCGATCAGCGCGCCGACCGAGAGCGTGTTCCGCAGCACCTGCCCCCCGCCGTACCAGACGATCAGAGCGATGCCCACGGTCTGAATCAGCTCGATGACGGGATAGAAGACGGCGTAGTAGAAGATCGACTCGATGTTCGCGTCGCGGTGCCGGGCGTTCAGATGGTCGAACTTCGCGGCCTCGCGTTCCTCCTGGTTGAAGAGCTGCACAGTCGCCATCCCGGAGATGTGCTCCTGCAGGAAGGCATTGATGGCGGCGATGCGTGCGCGCACCTTGCGGTACGTGCTCCGCGCCCCACGCCGGAACCACATGGAGATCAGCAGGATGAAGGGGGTGATGGAAAAGAGCACCAGCGCCAGACGCCAGTTCATCCAGAACAGCACCACGATGATGCCGGCCAGCACGAAGATGTCCCCGAAGATGGCCACGAAGCCGGCGGTGAACAGGTCGTTCAGGGCGTCGACGTCGGTGGTCACGCGGGTCATCAGCCGCCCCACCGGGTTGCGGTCGAAGAACTGCACGTCGAGTCGCTGCAGGTGCTGGAAGATCTGCTTGCGGAGGTCGTACATGATGTACTGCCCCATCAGATTCATCAGCACCATCTGCGTGTAGAGGATGGCGAAGTCGGCGAACAGGGTGAGGAAATAGATCGCCGCGGCCACGTCGATGCCGGTCAGCGGCTGAAAGGACCAGCCGTGCGCCGCGAGCCAGTCGCCGACGGTGCGGCTGATGCCGACCGTGTTCGCACCGCTCAGCGGCTTGACGTACAGATCGACGCCCACGGCGATGATCGCCGGTCCGGCGATCTCCAGCAGCGCCGAGAAGATGACCAGGAGCACGGAGAACGTGGCCCGCGCGCCGTACGGGCGCAGATAGGTCAGCAGCCGCCTGGCCAGGCGCTTGTCGAAGGCCTTTGCGCCTTCCTCCTCGTGACGTTCGATGATCTCGCTCACGCGATCTCGGACAGCTCCTCTTCGATCGTCTGACGGCGGTACAGATCCGCGTAATAGCCGTCGTCGGCCAGCAGCGAGTCGTGCGTCCCGCGCTCCACGATCCGGCCGTTCTCCAGCACCACGATCTGATCGGCATCCTTCACCGACGAGACGCGGTGCGAGACGATCAGCACGGTCCTTCCCTTTCGGATTTCCCGCAGCGCGCGCAGGATCCGCTCCTCGGTCGCCGTATCGACGGCGCTCAGCGAATCATCGAGGATCAGAATCCGGGGATTGCGAATCAGTGCCCGGGCGATCGCCGTCCGCTGCTTCTGTCCGCCCGAGAGCGTGATCCCCCGTTCGCCGATGACCGTCTCCAGACCCTGCGAGAAAGCCGACACGTCACCCGACAAACCCGCCTCCTCGGCGGCGTTCCGCACCTCTTCCTGCTCCGCGTTGCCCCGGCCGAAGCGGATGTTCTCGGCGATCGATTCGGAGAAGAGGAACGTCTCCTGCGACACCATGCCGATCCATTCGCGCAACTGGTGGAGCGGAATCGTCTCCACCGCGCGGCCGTCGATGAAGATCGTCTGCGGCGGAGGCTCGAACGTCCGGGTGATCAGCGAGAGCAGCGTCGATTTTCCGCTGCCGGTCCGCCCGACGATGCCCAGCGTCTCGCCGTGATCGATGGACAGCGAAACGTTGCGCAGCACCCGGTGGGTGCCGTAGGTGAAGGTCAGGTCGCGAACGTCGATGTGTGCCGTCCCGGGTGCAGTGAGGCCGGCATCGGCAGGCGCGGCGAGATGGTCCACGCCAGGCTGAATGCGCCATACCTCGTCAAGGCGCACCATCGAGGCCATGCCCCGCTGGAACAGATTGATCACCCATCCGAGCGCGATCAGCGGCCAGATCATCCGGCCGAGGTAGAACTGGAAGGCCACGAAGGAGCCGATGCTCATCGTTCCGGCGATCATGCGGCGGCTGCCCATGAAAAAAATGATGCCGAACATCACGCCGATGATGCCGTGGAGCATCGGATAGAACGTCGCCGTCAGCCGGATCAACGACCGATTGCGCTCGACGTACTGATGGTTCATCCGCTTGAAGGTCGCGATCTCGTTCGCCTCCTGCCCGAATGCGCGGACCACGCGCACGCCCGCCAGGTTCTCCTGTACGCGCGCGGAGATGTCCCCGAAGTAGTCCTGCACAGCCTTGAAGCGGACGTGGATCTTCTCGCCGAAGAACTTCACCAGCCCGGCGACCACTGGGATGGAGATCAGCGACACCAGAGCCATGGAGTGCTCGATGCGCAGCATCATCACGAAGGCCCCGACGACGACGAGCAGTGACGACGCGGAGTGCATCACCGCCGGGCCGATCAGCATGCGCACCGACGCCAGATCGTTCGTGGCCCGGGACATCAGATCGCCGGTGCGCTGTTCCTGGTAGTACTGGACCGGCAGGCGTTCGAGATGGGCGAAGAAGTCGTTGCGCATTTCGAATTCGATGTGCCGCGACGTGCCGATGATGATCCACCGCTGCAGATAGAGAAACAGCCCTTCCACGGCCGAGGCGCCGACGAGCATCAGGCTGTAACGCAGCAGCGCCTGGCGCGTGATGGCCTTGGTGAGCTCGTTGACGGCGTTCCCGACAATCAGCGGCTTGAGCAGCGAGAACGACGCCGAGCCGACGACGCACAGGAACCCCAGGATGAGGGCTCTCCTGTGCCGGGCGAAGTACGAGAGGAGGCGGCGCGTCGGAGACATGAGGGCATATTCTACGGGACCGGCCCGATGCCCACGCCGTCAATCCCGCAACGGAATCCGCTTCAGCTCCTGCAGCGTGATGCGGAGCACTTTTCCCAGCGCGAAGCCCGGCGGAAAGGCGTGCGGGATTCGAATGCCGCCGCCGGCGAGCTCCAGAAAATCGAGCGGCGGTTTGCGGCGTGCGAGCACGAACAGCAGCTTGCGCGGCAGATCCTCACGGTCATCGGCGTTCAGATGCAGCGGCTGCAGGTAGTAGCCGAAGTGCATCGTCCTGCCCGCCGTTTCTCCCTCGCCGAACTCCGGAAGCGTGAGGCTGAGCGTCAGTGCGCCGAAAATCCAGTTCTCGCGCGCGAACTCCGCCCGCCACTTCTCTTCGTCCGACTTCGTGAGGTGTTCGAGGCGCAAGGTGTCACTGTGAGAGCCGCTTGAGCCCGGCCACGATCTCGTCCATCTTCGCCTGATGAAAGGCGTCGATGCGTTTCTGCAGCTCTCCCTCGGGTGATGCGGCCAGGTCTTCGGTGTACACCTTCTTGAGCGCGCCGCCGAGATACACCTTCGTCTCCAGCCGCCAGGCGGGGCGTGAGAAGAACTCGGTCTGCACGGTCAGCTTCTTCGCTCCGACGTCGACCGCGTCGAGGCGGCCCATCGGGGCGTTCGCCGGCTCGCTCACGAGGGCCTCACGTTGCTGCGCCGCACGCTGCGGCGGCACTTGGCCTCGGCCCGCGACTCGATCTGCCGAACGCGCTCCCGCGAAAGCCCGAGAATCTCGCCGATGTCCCGCAGCGTGAGCTCGTCGTCCTGCAGAACTCCGTAGCGGAGTTTCAGGATCGTCTTCTCTTCGAGGCTCAGTTCGTCGACCGCCTGCTGCACCGATCCATGCTGCACGACCTTCTGCAAATGTTCGAAACGGCGGCCGTCGATCTGCTGCGACATCCCGGGGGTGAGGTCGCCGAGCTTCTTCCAGAACTCGTCCCAGGCCGCCGGGTTCGGGTTCGTGTTCAGCAGCAGCACCGCGAGCTCATTCTCGGCGATTTCCAGCCGCTCGCAGATCTTCGCCGTCGCCGCGGCGAACGTCACACCGAGCGCGTCCCGATCGCGGTCGAGAAACTCGGCCACGTAGGCGAGGCTCCGCGGGAGATTGTCGCTGACGCCGTGCCGGAGGGTCAGGACGAGCCGCTCCTTGGGATTCAGCTCCGCCATGTGAACCAGGAGTTCCTCGCGGCGGGACTGCTCCTGCATTTCGTCCTCGGCCGAGGGAATCGTGGTCTGCTCGATGACATCGGCCAGTTCGGTGTGCGACTCGTCGTCGATCTCGGCGTTGAGCGAGAAGTTGTCGCTCCCGGCGTGCATCAGCGTCTGCACTTCACGCACGCTGACCCCGAGCTCCTTCGCCAGTTCCTCCGGCGTGGGAATGTGATCGCCGGTGGCCATGGCGGCGCCGATGGCCTTTTCCAGGCGGTACATCAGATTCGCGCGCTTCGGCGGGAGCCGGAAGGCTCCCCCCTGCTCGGAGAGCGCGTG
>Ga0075272_1000189_pt1 | contig 13808 bp, 15 predicted proteins | sample SF_Rice_5C_0N_40_FD_69776 | JGI IMG/M metagenome (GOLD analysis project Ga0075272, IMG submission 69776) | Rice paddy soil microbial communities from Twitchell Island, California, USA - SF_Rice_5C_0N_404 | ecosystem: Environmental > Terrestrial > Soil > Paddy field/soil | place: USA: Twitchell... | reverse complement strand
TCAGGGCATTCCCGTGTGGGCGCGAGGACACCGGAAGTAATTTTCGTCAGAGAGTGGGAAAGCTACTGGGAAGGTCCGGAAGCGCGCGTGCGCAGCGGGGCCGTCGGTTTGGGCGTCTTCGTCTTCGGAGCGCTGCCTTTGGAGAGCTTGCCGCGCACGGCCAGCGCGACGCTGGTCTGCGGCACGTAGCGAATCTTGATTTTGTCGCCGTACTGGTAGCCGCCCTTCTCCAGCGCTTTCTGGACCTGCGCCTGCGCCTTGTCGCCATAGGTGAAGGTCAGAACCCGCATGGTGTCGCCGACCACGCGCACCGTCATCGAATTGCGGTCGAAGTGCACCACCTGCGCCTTCAGCCACACCGGCTTGGGCGTGATTTGCTTGACCATCACCGGCCCGCTGGTCTGGGCCGTTGCGCGCGGCGCAAAAAAGGCGCAGGCCAGCAGGAATGCGGCTGCCAGTGCGAAGCTGCTAGATTTCTTCATCGAAGGAAATCTTCAGTGACTTCAGGAACTTGATGTCCTGAGGAGTGATTTCGAGCTTGGGCTGCGGCTCGGGCTCTTCCTCCTCGAGTATTTCTTCGTCGACACGGATGTGCAGCGACTCGAGGAAACGGCGATCCTGGCGGGTCATGCGCGGGTCTTTGGAGGTGCGGCGCGCCAGCCCGATCGTCGCGTCCAGCTTCAGCACAATGTCGAAGCCTGCCGCGCGGACGTTCGCGATGGCCTCCGCGATACGGTCGGATTCGGACACGCTGTCGTTGATGGCGTGTCCCAATTCACGCAGCAGCTGTTTCATCCGGTCGTCGAGTTGCAAGAGCTCACCTCCCAGTCGGAAGGCCTTTCCTACATCAATTCTAGGTCCGCTGCAAGTGCGAAACAACAGGACCTGTTCCGGTGCGTCCCGCAGGGGTTACCTGTCCCTGCGGGCGGGGCTGCCTTCCGGCGCCTGCTTCTCCCGGTAACGCTGCAGAGCCGCCAGAATCTCCTGGCCGTAGGTTTCGGTCTTGGCTGGGCCGAAGCCGCGCACCTCGAGCAGCTCGTCGATCGTGCGCGGCTGCCGCAAGCACACGTTCTCGAGCGTCGAGTCGTGCATCACCACGAAGGCCGGGACGGAGCGCTCCCTGGCAGCGGCGAGGCGCCATTCGCGCAGATACTCGCGCAGCTCAGCATCGATTTCTTCGGCTTTTCCGGCGGCAACATGCTGGACCGCGGCTTTCGGCTTGCGATCCTGGCGCTTGCGCCGTGGGCGTTCCGCAGTCGCGGGCGCAGGCACCGGCGCGTTCAGCCACCCTGCGTCGCATCCGCACACATCGCAAGCGCCGCACGACGCCCATTTGGGGTTCTCGCCAAAATGCAGGCAGATCTGGCGGTGGCGGCATGCCCGCGCACCGACGAAATTGCGGATCTTATGATAGCGCTGCCAGGCGCGCTCTTTTTCCGCCGGGTCTTCCATCTCCTGAATGAAATGAACCAGCAGCCCCACGTCGGATTTCTGCCATAACAGAATGCAATCCGCCGGCTGGCCGTCGCGGCCCGCGCGCCCGGCTTCCTGATAGTACTGCTCGACGGATTTGGGCAGCGAAAGATGAATGACAGCGCGCACGGAAGCCTTGTTGATGCCCAGCCCGAACGCGATGGTGCCCACCAGCACGCGGACTTGCTCCGACGTCCACATCTCCTGATTGCGGCGCCGCGTAAGGCTGTCCATCTGACCGTGATAGCCGATGGCCGCGATTCCGTTGGACCGCAGATGCGCCACCGTGCCGCCCACGCGCGCGATCGTTGGCGAATAGACGATCACGTTGCTTCCCGCGTGGCGCCGCAACGCGTTCACCAGCAGCTCCATTTGGTCGAAGGAGCTGCACTCCTTCACGATGTAGCGCAGGTTGGGCCGGTGAAAGCTGGCGATGTACTTGTCCGGATCGTTCAGCTGCAGTTGCTCGATGATGTCGTGGCGAACCTGCCTTGTCGCGCTGGCGGTGAACGCGGCGATCGGATGGCCCGGAAATTCCGTGCGCAGGCGGCTCAACTGACGGTACTCCGGGCGAAATTCGTGTCCCCATTCCGAGATGCAATGCGCCTCGTCGATGGCGAAAAACGAGACGGGCACCCGCCGCAGCCATTCGCCGGTATCGGCGCGCGCCAGACGTTCCGGTGAAATGTAAAGCAGCCGAAATTTGCCCTGGCGGGCGGCGCGCATGATTTCCACCTGTTCGGCGGCAGCGAATGAGCTGTTCAGTACGGCCGCGGGAATCCCCATTTTCGCCAGCTGCGCGGCCTGGTCCTGCATCAGGGCGATCAGCGGCGAAACCACCACGGCTGTCTTCCCTTCGAGCAGCGCGGCGGGCAACTGGTAGCACAGCGACTTTCCTCCGCCGGTCGGCATGACCACGCAGGCGTCGTGCCCGTCCAGGAGGCTGCGCACGATGCTGGCCTGCCGCGGGCGGAACGACGGGTGGCCCCAGTAGCGGTGCAGCGCCTCGCGTATTTGTCCGTCCGAAATCATCGCGCCAGGAAGCGAGTATAAGGCGGAGCAGGAGGGCGGTCCACGACCTGCGGCATGCACGCCGGCCTGTGCGGCCCGCGGCGCGGTCCGCTCGGTGCGGTTTCGGAGGCCGGCGCAAAGCAGAAATAGCCGAATGGGGCGAAACGCACTAAAATCGACGCATGAATCCGCGGGCGATGCCGCTCTTTTGGCGTTCGGCGATGGTTTCTTTGCGCGTCTTCTGGCGCGTCACGCGGCAGGTCTTTCACGAGGCCATGGGCGCGTTTTTCGCGATCTTCGCGGTGTACGGAGTGATGGCGGCGTGGCGCCAGTGGAAGACGCATCCTGTGATTTGGGTGATCGCCTTTGCCGTCGCCTATACGCTGGCCATGGCCGCATTCTCCTTCGCCGCTTTCCGGCGCGCCCGCCGAATCGGCTTGGAAAGTGGAAAATAGAAAAAGGAAAATGGAAAACGGCGAGAGCAATCCGATGCGCGGCCCCATTTTCCATTTTCTCTTTTCCACTTTCTTTTTCTCACGTCCATGAGTTTCACGCATAAGCCCGCCGAATTGTCGCAGCGCAAAGCCGCCTCCACCACCGGCCTGCCGATGGAAACGGTGGTCGCAGGCGAGGATTTGCCCGGCTTCGACGCTGAGCGCGATCTGGGCTATCCCGGCGAGTTTCCCTTCACCCGCGGCGTCTATCCCACGATGTATCGCGGCCGGCTGTGGACCATGCGCCAGTACGCCGGCTACGGCAGCGCCGCGGAATCGAATCGCCGCTATCGCTACCTGCTGGCGCAGGGCCAAACGGGCCTGTCGGTGGCCTTCGACCTGCCCACCCAAATCGGCATAGATTCCGACCACACGCTGGCGCTGGGCGAAGTGGGCAAAGTGGGCGTGGCCATCGATTCGCTGGAGGACATGCGCGCTTTGTTCGAAGGCATACCGCTCGAGCGCGTCTCGACTTCGATGACCATCAACTCGACCGCCGCGATCCTGCTGGCGCTGTACGTGGCGGTGGCCAAGGAGCAGGGCGCGAACCTGCGGCGGCTTTCGGGCACGGTGCAGAACGACGTGCTGAAGGAATACATCGCGCGCGGCACGTATATTTATCCGCTGCGGCCGGCCCTGCGCATCGTCACCGACATTTTCTCCTGGTGCCGCGACGAGCTGCCCAACTGGAACGCGATTTCGATTTCGGGCTACCACATTCGCGAAGCGGGCTCGACCGACGTGCAGGAAGTGGCTTTCACCCTGGCGAATGGGATCGCCTACGTCGAAGCGGCGGTCGCGGCAGGGTTGCAGGTCGACGATTTCGCGCCGCAGCTTTCCTTTTTCTTCAACGCGCATAACGAACTGCTGATGCAGATCGCCAAATTCCGCGCGGCGCGGCGGCTGTGGGCGCGAACCATGCGCGAACGCTTTGGCGCGCGCGACCCGCGCTCGATGATGCTGCGCTTCCACGCGCAAACGGCGGGATCGTCACTCACCGCGCAGCAGCCGGAGAACAATCTGGTGCGCGTCGCGTTGCAATGCCTGGCGGCGGTGCTGGGCGGCTGCCAGTCGCTGCACGCCAACGCGCTGGACGAAGCGCTGGCGCTGCCCACCGAAGACGCCGCGCTGCTGGCCCTGCGCACGCAGCAGATCATCGCGCACGAAACGGGTGTCGTAAATACTGTCGATCCGGCCGCCGGCTCTTTCGCCATCGAAAAGCTGACGGATGAGATCGAAGCGGGCGCCCGCGAGTACATCGCCAAAATCGACGCGCTGGGCGGAATGCCGAAGGCCATCGAGGCCGGATACGTCCAGCAGGAGATTCAGAAGGCGGCCTACGAGTATCAGCGAGCCATTGAAGCGGGCGAGCAGGTGGTCGTCGGCGTGAACCGCTTCCAGGCGGGCGAAGAGCACTCGATTCCGACGCTGCACATCGATCCGGAGATCGAGCGATCGCAGGTAGCGCGCCTGAAGGCATTGCGCGCGCGCCGCGATGCGGCCAAGGCGCAGGCCGCCCTGGCCGAAGTGGAACGCCGCGCGCGCGGCACAGATAACTTGATGCCCGCGATCCTCGCCGCCGTCGAGTCCTACGCAACGGTCGGCGAAATTGCCGACGCCCTGCGCCGCCCCTTCGGCGAATACCACGAATCCGTGGTCATCTAGGGGCTTATCGTCTCGTTACAAACGGGCCCCTGACCAGCCGCCCCCCTACTGCCGCGGATATAATGTTAAAAATGACGCATTCTCCTATAAGACCGTTCCGCGGCGCGGGCAGGTTTGCCTCAGGCCGTGACGAACTTGGCCCAGGCGACGTGCAACCGTTCGGCACCAACGGCGTAGGTCTCGTGACCGGCCACCCAGTTGGGCTAGTCCTGATAATCGGAGTTATTCTGATCGTTGTCACCTACGTTCCTGCGGCCCGGTGGTTTTTCGGCGGGGCGCTGCTCGTCGGCGGCGCAATCGGACTTCTTCTCTGGCTCCGCGATCGATAGCTGCTTCTCCGTGCCCTCGGGTTTTTCTCGGCGTCCTATTATGGTAATGTTTTGCCGTTTACCTGAACTGCGAACCGCGCATGCTATACACCCGTCCAAAACTGTTTCTGGCCTCGAATTCCCCGCGTCGCGCTGAAATCCTGCGCAACGCGGGATTTGCGTTCAAGGTGCTCGCGACGAACCTCGATGAATCGCGCCTCGGCCGCGAATCGGCGCGCGCACACGTACTGCGGCTGGCGCAAGCGAAGGCCCAAGCCGCCGCGGAACGCCTGCGGAGCAATCGGCGGGCCATCGTGATTGCCGCCGACACGGTAGTCGTGGCGCAGGGAAAGATACTGGGCAAACCGAGTGACGTTCGCGAGGCCCGCCAGATGTTGCGCCGGCTCAGCGGGAGAACTCACGAGGTGCTCACCGGCGTTGCGATCCGGCGGGTCGCGGACGCGCAGGAGTTGCACCACGTCGAAACGACGCGCGTGCACTTCTTGAAACTGTCGCAGGAACAAATCGACGATTACATCGCCAGCGGCGAGCCCTTCGACAAAGCGGGCGCCTACGGAATTCAGGGCCGCGCCGGGCGTTTCATCGATCGCATCGAAGGCTGCTATTTCAACGTGGTGGGCCTGCCGCTCGCGCGCGTCTCCTCCATGCTCCGCCAACTCGCCGCCCGGAACGATTGACCTGAATCGTCAGTTCGGCTTCGACCGCGCGCTCATCAGCAGCAGGCTGCGCTGCGCGAACGGCGCGTACACCAGCGCGGCGGTGGCGGCCAGCGCCAGGCCCATGCCGATGTATGGCGCGATCAGAAACGGTGCGAGCGCCCACAACTCGTCGAGCACCAGCACGAACGGAAACAGTTTCAGGAAACTCTCCGCCAGCCCGCGGTAGCGGAACGCGCACGCCGACAGCAGATACAGCCGCAGAGCGATGCCCACCGCCGCCGTCACGACGATAACGATGAAGGCCGCCGCAGTGTGCCGCGTAAGGTCCGCCGCGCTCGCTTGCAGCTCCGAAACATTCGCCAGCGCCGCAATGTAAAACGCCAGGTACATCACTTGCAGCGCGACGAACAGCCCGCGCGTGATTGCATGCGGCGCTTCGGGGAGATCGGCGGGATGGCTCAGCAGCGTTTTCGGCCGCTCGGCGGATTCGCCGGACCCGTTCGCGGCGCTCGCTCGCGCGGCAACCCCCGCCGGTTGGCCGCCAACCGCCGCTCGGCCAGCGTTTCCGCTGGCGTCCACGAGAAGCTCCACGGGCGCGACGAAGCGGTAGCCCACCCGCGGCAGCGTCTGGATGAACCGCGAATTCGCGGCTGAATCGCCAAACGCGCCGCGCAGCTTGTTGATGGCCGTATTCACGCCGTGGTCGAAATCGACGAAGGTGTTCGCCGGCCAAATTTTTTCGCGCAGCTCGTCGCGTGTGACCACTTCCGCGGGGTGCTCGAGCAGCAACAGTAGCAGCTGCAGCGGCTGGGCCTGCAGCCGCGTCTGGGGCTTGCCGTCCTTGCGCAACTCGCCCGTCTCAGCGGTCAATTCGTAGATTCCGATGCGAAACACGCGCGTGTCCCGCACAATTTCGGTCATTCGGCAAGCCTCGGCTGTTGGGCAGCCATTCTAATCCCGCCTGCAATCGATGGATCTTTTTTCGTAAGCCTCTGTCGCGCGGGAGCTTACGGAATGAGGTGCGTTTGCGCTCGAATTGATCCGCCGTGCATTGAGCCTGCGCCGGTTTTGGCGTATTCCGGACGCGAAGCACGGAGCAGGAACATGATTCACAGCCGAAAAAGGATTCCGACAGCGCTTGCGGCCGCTGTTCTCGTTGCGCCGCTCGCTTGCGCCCCCGCTTCGTATGCGGCGCAGCCTTCCGCGGCCACAACGCAAGCGTACAACGACTATCTTCGCCAGGCCGAATCGCGGATGCTGGACGACTACCTTCCTGGCGGCGTCTTCCTCTCGGCGGATCTGCTGAATCAGGCGAACGCACCAGCCCAGCTCGTTGCTGGACGCGTGCTCATTCGCTGCGTTGCCGGGTGCGACTCGAGCGGCGTACACGTTCCCGGCGGGCTGATCCATGATTGGGCCGGCGTCGTTTTCATTCCCGGCGTGTCGTTGCCGGAAGTGCTCGGCTTCGTTGAGGACTACAACCACGCGGCCGCGCATTACGCGCCCAACGTGATCGAGTCGCGGCTGCTCTCGCGTTCCGGAAATTCCTTCCGCGTGTTCTTGCGGCTGAAGCAGACGCAAATCATAAGCGTGCTGTTCGACACGGACTACGACATTCATTATGTCCAGCTGGACGCCGCGCGCGCGTACAGCATCTCGCACAGCACGCGAATCGCCCAGCTCGCTGGCGGATCGCAGGACAGGGAGCTGCCTCCGGCCGATGAGGATGGATTCCTCTGGCGGCTCGACACCTATTGGCGATTCGAGCAGGCCAACGGCGGCGTGTACGTCCAGTGCCGGGCGATTTCGTTGAGCCGCGCCATTCCGCGCGGCCTCGCCTGGATCGTCGCGCCGTTCATCAAGGACATTCCCCGTAAATCGCTGCAATTCACGCTGAACGCGACGCGCGCGACGCTACTTCAGAATAAAAGCAGATCCCTCACCCTCATTCCCGCAAAACCCGCGGGACTGGGTTCGGGATGACAGCTGGCGCTCTCTTCGCCGTAGATGATTCTGCGGCAGGCAAACAAAGCAGGGCTTCGGTTACAGAAAAGGAGAATAGACGATGGCACTTCGTTCATTTCCGCTCGAAGAAACGATGGGCTCGCGCGTGACGAACGAATCCGAAGCTGCGAAAGCAAAAAGCCAGCCGGAGTTTCGCAACGCGCAGCGCATCCAGGAAAATGTTACGGCGCGCGTCGAAAAGAAGGTTCTTTTGTGGATCGCGGCGCGTTTGCCGTTGTGGGTTACCTCCGACCAGCTCACTTGTCTTGGCCTGAGCGCGATGCTGTTCGGCTGGGCGAGTTATTTTCTGGCGCGCTGGTATCGCGCGGGTTTTCTGCTGGCCACGCTGTGCCTCGCGCTGAATTGGTTTGGCGACAGCCTCGATGGCACCCTGGCGCGCGTGCGCAACCAGCAGCGGCCGCGCTACGGGTTTTACGTCGATCACGTGATCGACTCGATCGGGGCGGTCCTGCTGATGAGCGGCCTCGCGCTTTCCGGCTGCCTCGATTGGCGGATTGCCGCGGCCATGCTGGTGGGCTTTCTGCTGCTGTCGATCGAAAGCTATCTGGCCAGCTACACGCTGGGCGAATTTCGCATGTCGTTCTGGAAATTCGGGCCCACGGAGATTCGCATCCTGCTCGCGCTCGGCAATCTGGCGCTGTGGTGGAATCCGCAAGCGACGGTGTTTGGCCGTTTTCGGTTGTTCGATTTCGACGGAGTCATCGCAAGCGCGCTGATGCTGGGGATGTTCGTCGCCTCCGCCGCCCGCCACACCGCGCAGCTCTATCGCGCCGAGCGAATTCCCAAATGAGCTGACGCGCGGGCGTTCCGCCATCGGCTCTCCGGCTCGGATTCCTTGCCCAACACACGCAGGATCACTACACTAACGCCACTCAGGAGGCTCGCCATGAAGCTCTCCGTCTTCTGTGGAGTGAGCGTCGATGGCTTTCTTGCCCGCCCGGACCACGCGCTGGATTTCCTGGATGCAGGCGGGCAGGAGCCCCACGGTTTCGAGGAATTCTACGGCAGCGTCGACGTGGTCGTGATCGGGCGCAAAACCTTCGAAGTTGTGTTGACCTTCGGCCAGTGGCCTTACGGAAAGAAGCCGGTCGTCGTATTGAGCAGCCGGCCGCTCGATTTTTCCGTGGTTCAAGGGGGTGTGGTCGAGCAGCTGTCCGGGGAGCCCGCCGAAATCGTCAAGCAGCTCGAATCCCGCGGCTTCCAGCACGCTTACGTAGACGGCGGCGTGACCATTCAGCGATTCCTCGCCGCCGGATGCATCGACCGGCTGGTGATTACGCGCGTGCCGGTGCTGATCGGCGCAGGCATTCCGCTATTTGGCCCCGTGCCGCGCGACATCCCTCTTCGCCACGTGGAGACGCGCTCGTACAAGGGCGGCCTGGTGCAGAGCGAATACGAGATCGGCCGCTGAGGAACAGATTCGTTCTTGGATTTTGGCGGGATCATCGCGAGCGCGCTGATGCTCGCGATGTTCGTCGTCTCCGCCGCGCGCGATGCGCATCAACTCCAGAGCCAGGAGCATGTCTCGAGCGATTCCACTGAGGTGAGAAAGCGATAAAGCACTCGCTCCGAGGAATTTTCATTGAGGGCGCAATCGCCCGTCAGCATCATCTCGTAAACCGGCCTTACTCGACGGCAATAAGAGATACAATAGGTGTTTACGTGCGGTATATTCTCCATATTCGGCAGCGCGAACATGAAAGTCTGCTTGATTGCAACAATCCTCTTGCTGGCCTTTCCGCAGATAAAGCACGATACGGTGCTTGAGCGCCTTTCCACAGTTGAGCGGTTTGCTTTTGGTCCCACGGGTTACGCTGGCGTAATCTCGCCGGGAGAAAAGGACTTCAGGGTAGTGCTGGCGCGGAGCACCGCGTTAGCTGATTTCGAGAAACTCCTGGCAACGGGTAATATCCAAGCCAAATGCTATGCGCTTGTTGGAATCCACAAACTCAGTCCAGCACGATTCAAAGAACTGGCGGACCGTTTGACTGATCCCAAGGGAACAGTGACGACAGAGCAAGGCTGCATAATCTTGCGCAAACCTTTCAGTACTGTCCTCAAGCAAATCGCGGCGGGCAAGTACTGAAGGTCAATTCTCCTTGAAATCCTAGTGCCTCGCGTTGTCGGAGGGAGAGTCTGGGATAAGTCCGTGGGCACGGGATGCCGTGCCGCTGGAAGAATGCTTTTGAGCGCGCGCTGGCTCAGCGCTACTTCTTGGGTTCGGCGGGCGTGGCGGCCGGGGGATTCGGAGCGTTCGTGCTGGGCGGCGGGTTCGTCGGAGCGGGTTGGTCGCGCATGCCTTCCTTGAACTCGCGGATGCCCGTTCCGAGGCCGCGCATCAGTTCCGGCAGCTTACGTCCTCCAAACAACACGAGAACGATCAGCAGAATGATCAACAGATGCATCGGGCTCAGGGCGTCCATCGGTGCCTCCAATTCTTAATTCATGGGGAACCACAGGCCTCACACGGGTTCAGCCGCTGCGCTCCCTACTAAGGGCTACAGTATAACACGCTGATCGCCCACGCGCCGGGTAACCTGCTCGCGGTCTAGATATTCGAGTAACGGTATGGCGTATTTGCGGGTGACGCCCGTAAGTTCTTTGAATGCAGGGACGGGCAAGCTGGGGCCCTTCTGCTTCTTGTAACCCGCCACCAGTTCGCGCAGGCGCGCCACGGCCGTTTGGTGGAAGGCCAAGTCCTCCGCCACTTTGATCAGCGTCTTTTCGCGCAGCAGAATCTGGAAAATTTTTTGCGCCCGCGCGCGCTCGACCGGCAATTTCTCGAGCACGGCGGCGAAGCTGGGAACGCTCAAGCCGGCGCGCTCGAATTCTCGTTCGATGATTTCCTTGGCGCGCGATTCTTCCGAAGTGAGCGCGATCTCGCGGCCCGCGCGACGCACCACATCGCCGGAAACGGCAACGGCGCGCTCGCGCACAGCGTCGTCCAGCGCCGCCTGGAACAAATCGGCATCCGGATCGCCCAGGCGTCCGCGCAGGTCCTGCTTGGGGATGCCCGCGAGCAGCGGATTCGCGCGATGGAATTCTTCGACCGCTTTGCGAATCGCCGCCGCGGATTGGTTCACGGAATCGAACGCGGCGATTTTCAGCGGCTGCTCGGCAATGACCCGTGCGCGTTTCTTTCCTGCGAGCGAGTTCACCACCAACCGAATGGCCGCTTCGGTCCAGCCGGTCCGCGCGATGATTTCGGCCAGCGCGAGCGGGCGCGCGGACCGCAATGCAAGCGCCGCGAGGATTTCTTCCTGGCTGCCGCGTTCGAGGGTTTCGAGGAAGGGAATCGCCGGGGCATCGCTGCGCCGGTGGCGCGGCGCCAGCGCGTCGATCACCGCGCCGCCACCAATCGTCACCACCGGAGAGAACTGGCGCAAGATGAAGCGGTCGCCGGGCAGCAGCAGAATTTCACTCTCGAGGCGCAGCTGGGCCAGCGCGGAAGACCCTGGTGCCAGCGCATCGCGCGCGTCGCCTTCGAGCAGCACGACGTCCGCAATCGTTTCGGCCGTCCCCTGATGGAGATGGACGCGCGCGCGATTTTTCAGCGGCGGTGCTGATGCAAGCAGCGTGATGCGCGCATCGAGCCGCGCAGAGGGCTCAAAGACGCCCGCGGGCGCAAGGACCATGCCGCGTTCGACTTCGCCATGCTCGACGCCGGCGAGGTTGACGGCCGTACGCTGCCCGGCGAAGGCCTGCTCGATGGCGCGCCCGCCGGAATGCAAGCCGCGAATCCGCACGCGGCGGCGCGGCGGATAGATCTCCGCCTCATCGCCAATTTTGAGCGAGCCGGAAACCAGCGTGCCGGTCACCACCGTGCCAAAACCCTTCATGGCGAAAGAGCGGTCGATCGGCAGGCGAAAATGCCCCAAAACATTCTTTGCGGAGATTTCGCGCGCGATACCGAGCAAAGCGGCCTTCAGCGCGTCGAGGCCCAAGCTGGTTTTCGCGCTCACCGGCACGATGGGCGCGCCTTCGAGGAACGATCCGCGCACGAATTCTTCCGCTTCCAGGCGCACCAAGCCGAGGACGTCCGCGTCGACCAGATCGGCTTTCGTGAGAACCACCAGCCCGCGCGGAATTCCCAGCAGGCGGCATATGTCGAAGTGCTCGCGCGTCTGCGGCTTGATCGATTCATCCGCCGCAATCACCAGCAGGACCATGTCGATCCCGCCCACGCCGGCCAGCATGTTGCGGACGAAGCGCTCGTGCCCGGGAACGTCCACGAAGCCGAAGCGCACGCCGTCCAGCTCCAGAAAGGCGAATCCCAGGTCAATGGTGATGCCGCGGCGCTTTTCTTCTTCCAGGCGGTCGGGATTGGTCCCGGTGAGCGCCTCGATCAGGGCCGATTTGCCGTGATCGATGTGGCCGGCGGTGCCGACGATGACGTGCTTCGCGCTTTCCATTGCCGATTGGGATGCTAGCGGAGGCGGCGCGGAGGGTCAAACGGCCAGAACGGAGGCAAGGAGGCGGAGAGGCAAGGAAGCAAAGGAACAAAGCCGTCAGAGAGAGACCTCGGGGATGGCCGGCGGGGAAGGGTGGAAATTAGGGTTGAAATAGGACGGCCGCGGTACTAATATAGGTCTTGAATAGGACCGGAGTTGTACTGTTTACCGGCCAGCCTCCACCTCGCCAATGGCGCAGGGTCTTAGCGGCAGGTAAACCGTCCGGATTCATAGCAATGGTCAGACTAAGCAAACTCACCGATTACGGCATGGTGCTGATGAGCTGCTTTGCCCGCAGCCCGGCGGGAGCGCTGCGCACCGCGCGCGACTTGGCGGCGGAATCGCGCCTGCCCCTGCCCACAGTCAGCAAGGTCCTGAAAGAGCTGCTGCAGAGCGGCCTGCTGGTCTCGCGGCGCGGCATGCAGGGCGGGTACAGCCTGGCGCGGACGCCGCGGGAGATCTCGCTGGTCGAAATCATCTCGGCGCTGGAAGGGCCCGTGGCGCTGACGGTATGCAGCACCGACGTGACCGGGCTTTGCGACGTGGAAGCGTGCTGCGCAATCAAAAGAAATCAGCAGGTGATCAACGAGGCAATTCGGGGGGTACTGGCCAAGTTGATGCTTTCGGACCTGATCGAGCCCCTCGGCTTAGCATCCATCCAAGGCCTGAGCGGCAGCCCGGGTCCCGGCACTCATCTGACGGGGAGAGTTCAATGAGCAGTAATACCGACGCGATTCGCGATTTCGCGCAGCAGGAATACAAGTGGGGCTTCATCACGGATGTCGAGGAAGACCGCGTCCCCAAAGGGCTCAACGAAGACATCATTCGCCTGATCTCGGCGAAGAAGCACGAGCCGGAATTCATGCTGGAATGGCGGCTGAAGGCGTACCGGCACTGGGCGTCGCTGGAGAGCGCGCAAGGCGAGCCAAAGTGGGCCAAGATCAAGCACCCGCCGATCAATTATCAGGACATCGTGTATTACTCGGCGCCGAAGAGAAAGCCGAACCTGAAGAACCTGAACGAAGTCGACCCGGAAATTCTGCGCACGTACGAGAAGCTGGGCATTCCGCTCGAAGAGCAGAAGCGCCTGGCGGGCGTGGCGGTGGACGCCGTGTTCGACAGCGTCTCCGTCGCTACGACGTTCAAAGAAAAACTCGCTGAGGCCGGTGTGATCTTCTGCCCGTTCTCCGAAGCGGTGCAGAATCACCCCGAGCTGGTGAAGAAATACCTCGGCTCGGTGGTTCCCTACAGCGACAACTTTTTTGCCGCGCTGAACGCGGCGGTCTTCACCGACGGGTCGTTCGCTTACGTTCCGAAGGGCGTGCGCTGCCCCATGGAGCTGTCCACCTATTTCCGCATCAACGCGGCCGCTACCGGGCAGTTCGAGCGCACGCTGATCGTCGCCGAGGAAGGCGCGTACGTCAGCTACCTGGAAGGCTGCACGGCGCCCATTCGCGATGAGAACCAGCTGCACGCGGCGGTGGTCGAGCTGGTCGCGCTGGACAACGCGCAGATCAAATACTCGACCGTGCAGAACTGGTATCCCGGCGACAAGGAAGGACGCGGCGGAATCTACAACTTCGTCACCAAGCGCGGCAAATGCGCGGGCGTCAATTCCAAGATTTCCTGGACCCAGGTGGAAACCGGCTCGGCCATCACCTGGAAGTATCCGAGCTGCATCCTGCAGGGCGACAACTCGGT
>Ga0075272_1000188_pt1 | contig 13836 bp, 9 predicted proteins | sample SF_Rice_5C_0N_40_FD_69776 | JGI IMG/M metagenome (GOLD analysis project Ga0075272, IMG submission 69776) | Rice paddy soil microbial communities from Twitchell Island, California, USA - SF_Rice_5C_0N_404 | ecosystem: Environmental > Terrestrial > Soil > Paddy field/soil | place: USA: Twitchell... | reverse complement strand
AGAAGTAAACAAAAGCCCGCTGGGTTTCGCGCAGCACCATCTTCTCCGGATTGGTCACCAGGCGCACGCTGGTGATCGAGGGATTCTCCATCAGCTCATCCACTCCCTCCAGCTTCTCAAACAGCGCGCGGACATTGGCGAAATAGCTGTCCGGGGGGAGTTCGAACGGGGCCACCCGGTTGGCGATGGGGCGCACCGCCTTGAGCAGGTTCCGCTGGAAGGGGAAAATGTGCTTCATGTACCAGTCCAGCGTGGTGGGCATGCTGATGAAGCGCAACGACTCGGCCGTGGGCGCCGCGTCCAGCACCACCACGTCGAAAGTCTTCTCGCGGCGGTACTGGTTGATGTACATCATCGCGCTCAGCTCTTCCATGCCCGGCAGGATGGCCAGTTCTTCCGCCTCGACTCCGCTGATTCCGGTGGTGCGCAGCACGGAACTGACGTAGGAGGAAATCTCGCGCCAGTGCCGCCGAATCTCTTTCTGGATGTTCAGCTCGAAAATCGACAGTTTGGGATTGATGGGAAAGGGGTCCGAGGTGCGCCCGTGGAACAGCTCGCCGCCCAAGTCGAAGCAGTCGCCCAGGCTGTGCGCCGGGTCGATGCTCATCACCAGCGTGCGATGCCCCAGCTCGGCCAGCTTGACGCCCGTCGCCGCCGCCAGGCTCGTCTTCCCCACTCCGCCCTTGCCACTGAAGAAAAGAATTCGCATCACCCCATTATACCAACCCCGGCCAGCCCCCTCGGGATTCGGTTCTGCGCCTTGGCTCGAATTGTGACGAGGTTAAGCGATAGGCCTCCTCAGGTCGCTTTTTCGCGTGTCCGAAGCATACGAAAGTGTGTCGACCAATTTTTGCGGTTTTGTTGATGGCATTGGAGTTGCGGCGATTTTTGCTCGGCATGCGTGTCGACCAATTTTTGTGAACAATGGCGTGGGACGCGGGCGGGCGAGAGAGCCACCGACGGCGCAGAGCCGGGAGGCCGCAAGGGCCAGTTGAGGCGCCCGCCGGGGCCGTCCTGGTGCCGTGTTGTGGATGTGGTGGCGCATCGAGTTTCGTTCAGGCTAACACAGAATCTTTATTTAGTCAATGGTAAATAATTACATAGTACCAGAACTACGGATCGGGACAGGTGAGAAGATCACTCACCGTGGGCGGCGAAGGAAAGTTTTCCGGCGTGCTTGCGCATGAGCGCCCGGAAGCGGCGCGTGGCGACTACTTCCCGCAGCGCGGTGTGGATCGCTTCGGTGCGGGAGCGCACGTTGAGCAGCTTGCGCGCTTCGTCGACCAAGTGGGCGTCCACGCGGACTGACGTCCGTCTCGCGGTCACGGCGGTCACCTTCTGTTTAGAAAAAGTCTCACAGTCGTATACACAGCGCAAGCAGCCCAGGCAAGATGGCAAGCACCCACCGTGCGCCAACAGACGGCGCGCGGTAGGGCACCCCGTCTGTCGAGTCGTTGCGGTGCGCAGATTTCCGAGGCGCGCGGTGTTCGCCGCGGCGGTGTCGATTCAAACCCAACGCGGGCCTTGCCCTGACGCAGGAAGGATCACTCGCCGCGCCACAAACCAAAAGGCTGCCGGGCTGAAGGCCCGGCGCTACATTTAAACCTTTGCGGCGAGGATCTGGTCCATGGCGGAGAAGGCGGAATCGAGTTCGGTGTCGGTGTTGTAGAAGTGCGGAGAGAGGCGCACGCCTGCGCCGGGGCGCCAGTCGACGAGGATGTCGCGGCGCAGGAGTTCGGCGCAGACTTCCTGGGAATGCGGCATGTCGACGGCAACCGTGCCGCCGCGGCGTTCGGGATCGCGGGGCGCGCTGACGTGCAAGCCGCGCTCTTCGGCAAGCGAAACGATGCGCGCGGTGAGGCGTTTCGATTTCTCGCGCACGGCGGCCATGTCGAGTTCGCGCAGGATTTTCAGGCCGGGCGCGGCGGCGTAGAGCGCTGGAATGTTGGGCGTGCCGTTCAGGAAGCGATACGGTCCCTGCGCGTAGCGCATGGGTCCAACCTCGAAGCCGAAGGGATTTTCGTGCGCGAGCCAGCCGGTGAATTTGGGCTCGAGTTTGGCGGCAAGATCGGGACGCACGTAGAGATACGCGGTGCCCGGGCCGCCGCACAGCCACTTGAGGACGCCTCCGCAGGCGAAATCCACATCGAGCGTCTGAACATCCACGGGCACGCCCGAGCCGAGCGACTGAAACGCGTCGAGCAGAACATGCGCGCCAACGCGATGCGCTTTTTCGCAGATGGCCCGCGCGTCATTGATGTAGGAGCTGCGGAAAATGACGTGGGAAATGGGGACGAGCAGAGTTTCCTCATCGATGGCGTCGAGCAGGCGCTCGGTGGGAACTTCGACGCCGTTATCCGTCTTGACCATGTGGATGCGGGCGCCGCGCGATTGTTGCGCCTGCCAGAAATACATGACCGAGGGGAAATTCAGGTCGCTGTAGACGATTTTGTTGCGACGGCCGGAAAAGTCGAAGCACGAAGCGACCACCGCCTGGCACTGCGTGACGTTGCCATGAATGGCGACGGAATTGGCGGGCGCGTTCATCAGCGAGCCAATCTGGTTGCCGATGTCGAGCGCGAGCATCCACCACTTCTCTTCCCAGGCGCGCACGCCGCGGCTGGCCCAGATTTCGGCGTAGGAGGCGAGCGAATCGGGTACGCCGCGCGGCATGGCGCCCAGCGAGTTGCTGATCAGGTAGGTGGTGCGGTCGAGGATGGGAAACTCGGCGCGGTAGCGCAGAAACGGATCGGCCGCACGATTTGTCACGCTGGCTTCGGTCGTGCTTGCGCCGGAACTACGAGCATCGTTCACGCGGGCACCTTTGCGATTTTCTCGCCTTCGCGCGAGCGCTTTCTTCTCGCGGCGAAGTAGAAGACGGTCAGAATAAGGATATATGGACCGGCGCTCTCGACGGTAATGCGAAGCGCGGGCACCCACCAGGTCAAGCCGATGGCGAGAACGATCAGCGCGAAGGCGATGATCGACAGCGCCGGTCCGCCGGGGGCGCGCATGGGCAGAGCGGCGATTTGGGCGGGCGAGAGTTTGCGGCGCATGGCCACATGCGAGGCGAGGCCAATGCACCAGGCCAGCATGCCTCCCACCAGCGATGAACCGAAGAGAAAGAGGAACGCGTCCTTGGGGATGACATACTGCGCGGCGAGCGCCGCCAGAATGGCGGAAGCGGAGACGAACAGGGCGTTGCGCGGCGCGCCTCTGCGGGAAAGTTCGGCGAGTTTGGGAGGCGCGTAGCCGGAGTCAGCCAGCGAATACAACATGCGCGAACTGAGATACAGGAGGGCGTTCGCTCCAGAAAGGGCGGCGGTGAGGACGACGAAATTCATCCCCGCGGAAATGGCGGGGATGTGCGCGACCTGGAAGACAGTGACGAAGGGGCTTTGCGTCACGCCCACGTCGTTCCAGGGGACGATGCCGACGAGGACCGCGGTGGCGCAGACGTAGATGAACGTGAGGACGGCGATGGTGAGGAAGGTGGCGCGCACGATATCGCGAGTCGACCGAGCTTCGCCCGAGCAGATGGCCACCGTCTCGGTGCCCAGAAAACTGAAGAGGACGAAGGCCAGGGCCAGAAGCGGGCCCGCAGCGCCGCGCGGGAGGAACCCGGCGTCGCTGGTGTAATGCGCGGGAACCTTGCCGCCAAAGAGCAGCGCTGCGCCAATCAGGATGAAAGCGACGATGACCACCACCTTGATCATGGCGAACCAGGCTTCGAAGCTGCCGAATTCGTGCACGTCGAGCAGATTGATGCAAAGAAGGACGGCGGCGAAACCGGCGATCCACACCAGCGCGGGAATGTGCGGGAACCAATACTTCATGTAAATGCCGGAGGCGACGAGCTCGCCGCTGATGGCCATCAGCAGGCAGAACCAATAGCCGTAGCGCGAAACGAAGCCCGCCCAGGGGCAGAGGTACTTGTCGGCATAGACGCCGAACGAGCCGGCGTCGGGATGCAGGCTGGACATTTCGCCGAGCGCCGTGGCAATGGCAAAGGCGACCAGCGCGCCTACGATGTAGGTGAGGAGGATGGCGGGGCCGGCGACTGCCACAGCAGCGCCGGAGCCGAGCAGCAGGCCCGTGCCGATGGCGCCCCCGACCGCGACCATAGCCATTTGCCCGGCGGTGAGTTCGCGGCGGAGACGCGCGGGCCGTTGCGCGCCGCCGGCTCGGCCGAGACTGGCAGCACCGGCCGGCTGCGATTGGCTGTCGATGGCTTCGCCGCTGCTCATCATCTGCGTTCGCCAGGCCGAGAGTGCGCGAAGGCTGAGGGAAACGGGCACCGTTTCGCGCCTTGCAGGATTACAGATCGTGCCGGATTTGCAAGGAGTTTGTGAGCTGCGATGGAGGGCGGTGGGCGATTTCAGGCGGGCGTCATATCATCGAGGGAGGGCGCGGCGGAATCGTTTGCGCCCGAGCGTTTTGCGGCCGCGCCGTTAGCGCCGGACCCGTTGGCAGCGGACCCGTTTCCGGCGAGGACTTCGCGGATTTTGGCGGCGAGTTCGTCGGGGCTGAAGGGCTTTTCGATGAACGCCATTCCGGGGCGGAGCACGCCGAAATTGATGGCGTCGCCTTCGGTGTATGCGGACATGTAAAGAACCTTGAGGTTGGCGCGCAGCTTGAGCAGGCGCTCGACCAATTCCCCGCCCTTCATGCCGGGCATGATGACATCGGTGAGCACGAGATCGATGGCGTCGCCACGGGATTCCATGCAGCGGATGGCCTCGGGGGCGCTGCGCACTTCCACCACTTCGTAGCCCTTGATGAGGAGGAACTGGCGAGTCATGCGGCGGACCGCGTCGTCGTCCTCGACGACGAGAATGGTCTCTTGCCCGTCCAGCGGGGCCGCAACCGGGCGAGGAGTTTCGACCGCTTCGACGGGCTCATCGACGCGGGGAAGATAAATTTCGAAGACGGTGCCCTCGCCGATTTGCGAGGAAACGGAAATGAAGCCGCCGCTCTGGTCCACGGTGCCGTAGACGGTGGCCAAGCCGAGTCCCGTGCCTTTGCCCGTGCCCTTGGTGGTGAAGAAAGGCTCGAAGAGGTGGGAGCGGGTTTGCTCGTCCATGCCGTGGCCAGTGTCGCGGACGGCGAGCACGACGTAAGGGCCGGGAGAGAGGCCGGGGCGTTGGGAGGAAGCGTCCGAGTCGAGAATGGCGTTGGAAGTTTGGATCGTCAACTGGCCGCCCTGGGGCATGGCGTCGCGCGCATTGAAAACCAGATTCATGAGGACCTGCTCGAACTGAGCGGCGTCGGCGCGCACGTGGCCGAGCCGGGGATCGAGTTCCATGCGCACGGTGATGTCCTCGCCCAGGACCGGCGGCAGAATTTCGGAAAGATGATGGACGAGGTCGTTCAGGTCCAGCACGCGCGGCTGAAGCACCTGGCGGCGTCCCAGGGCCAGAAGCTTCCTGGTGAGCGAGGAGGCGCGATCGGCGGCGGTGACAATTTCGGCCAGCTCGCGGCGGACCGTGCCGGAAAGGCCGGGACTGTTCTGCGAGAGGGCCGCTTGCCCGCGAATGACCATGAGCAAATTGTTGAAGTCGTGAGCCACACCTCCCGCGAGGCGCCCGATCGCTTCCATTTTTTGGGCGTGGCGCAGAGCCTCCTCGGCCTGCTCGCGCCCGGCAATCTGTTTTTCCAGTTCGCGATTGGCCTTGGCCAGCTCTTTGACGTGCAGGCCCGCCGACTCGGCCATGTAAACGGCAAAGGCGAGCGTGAGCGACATCAGAATCCCGCCGATGGAAACCAGCATGGGAAGAGGAGAACGCGCGTAGGAGGCGGCGCCCGCCTTGGGCCAAACGACGACACGCCAGCTCAAGCTGCGAAAGCCGATCGTGGCTTCTTCGACATAACGCTCGGCCCGCGGAGGAACGGTCAAACCACGGTCGTAGATGTTGGCGTTCCCATCGTAAACGGTGACCCAATAATCCGTGGCGACGCCGCGAAGAGTGGAGGAGAGCAAGCCGGTATCGTCAAAGACGCCGACCAGGAAGCCGTTGAGGATCGTGGAGCGAACCGGGACGCAAACGAGAAAGCCGCGAGCGTCGCGGGACAGGGCAACGTTCGGCACGAGGATCGTGCCGCTCGGATTCGGATTTTTTTGCAAGGCCGCGCGCAGAGATGAAATCGCGGCGGGATCGGCAGTTTCGGAGGAGGGCAGTCTGGGACCGGAAATGGCCCAGAGGAGGTGCAGGGAAGGATCGACCCATTCGATCGAGCGGTAAGCGGGGTAGCCGCTCATGACCAGAGCCGCGTCGGATTCCATGGCTTGGGTGGAGCGGGCTCGAGTGGTCCAGCGGGTGGCCAGGCGCTCGAGCGACACCGTGCGGGCCTTCAGTTCCGACTCGGTCTTGGTCTGGATGAAGGAGGCTTGCTGCGCGCTGGCCGCCTGGATCTCGACGTTGCGATGGCCAAGGAGCAACTGCCAGACAGCGAGCACGGCCACGAGGGTCGTCAGCCCGAAAATGGTGGGCAACAACAAACGGTCGACAAAGCCTCGGCGCAGCTTCAATTTCGAAACACCTTTTTTGGCTGCGTCAGGCATGGTCCACGGCCGGGGTGGGCGACCGGCTCTCCTCGTTTCGGAACAGGAGGGCAGCATCGAAGCGGTGTGGCGTGGCCCTGGGCGACCAAAGCCGCGTCCGGGCGCACTCGTCTTGTTCCGAATGACTCAAGGCATTTGAGCTTGGCCCAGCGCCTGTTCCCTGTCAAGGTCCGGGAGAAGGACATGGTCGGCTGTGGCGCTGGTCCGCGGGTGTTTGGGTGTAGACCGGCTCGGCTGGACCCTAGTTTTTTGTACAAGCCTTGACGTGCAATTTCGCGGCGCTGAAGCTCTCAATTCTGCCTTGATGCAGGGTTGTCCGCTGAACCTAGCATGCAAGGAAAATGTCAGGGCCGGCGCGTGATGCACATCACTGACAATCGTTGGCGAAAAGCGTAATTTCCACACCTCCGTTAATTCTCGACAAAGGTGATTGCATGGGTACATTCTCTCTCTCTGCTGTTCTCCTTCTACAATCCCAAGATGATGGCGGCGCCGTGGCCCTCGTCCTGGTGCTGATTGGCCTCTACTTTCTCCCGACGATCATCGGCTGGAAAAAAAGGAACTGCGGCGCGATCTTGGCGCTGAATGTTTTTCTGGGTTGGACGGTGATCGGCTGGATCGTCGCTTTTGTGTGGGCAGTGACGAAGGATTCTCCGCCGAGTCAGGTGATCGTGAACCAGCCGACCGCAGCGCCCTCAGCCACGCCGCCGACTTCCCTTTGCGCGGCCTGCGGCAAATTCTCGATTGCGGGCGGGCAGTTCTGCCCGCATTGCGGAGCTTCGCTGCTTGGTGGGTCTCCTTCCGCGCCAGCGCAGCGGCCGTCCGCCAATTGAAGAACCCCGCCGCTCGAAAACTGTGCGCCCGTTGACAAAACCTAGCAGATAGGCGTAAGGAAACGTGATCAACGCAAACCGAGGACCACACGTGCCTGACAAACCCGCACCAGCCAAAGAAAAACCATTGTGCTTTGTGATCTGCCCTATCGGTGAGCCCGAAAGTGAAACCCGGAAGAAATCAGACAAGATGATGAAGCACCTGATCGAGAAAGTGCTGGCGCCGGAATACGACATTCTGCGAGCCGACAAGATCGGCCGTCCCGGAATGATTACGATTCAGATCGTCGAGGCGCTCGTCGACGCTGAACTCGTCATCGCCGATCTCAGTGATGGCAATCAGAATGTGTACTACGAACTGGCAATCCGGCATGCGACGAAAAAGCCCGCGATCCACATTATCTCAGCCGGCCAAAACGCCTCGTTCGACGTTCAAGGCATGCGGTTTGTGCCCTACGATCTGACAGACCTCGATGTGATGGAGCAAGCTCAAAAGGAACTTGGCGAGCACGTGAAAGCAATTCGGCAGGGCGAAGAAGTCGCCACGCCCGTCCAACTAGCCGCCATCGTCCGCGATCTGCATTCTGGCAAAGATCGGGATGCGCAGATCTCGGCCCTGTTCGGGAACCTGAATGCTGGAATATCGAGCTTGCGGCAAGACCTCGCCGACGTTATGCGGGCAGTGAGAGAGAACAATGTGATGGATATGGCGAAGCGGGACGCGGCGAGAAGGACTAGGGAATTGTACAGCTCTGCCCTCTCAGGAGGCGGGGGGACAGGCCTTTCAAACATTTCCACCATTGCGGCGATAGCAGCAGCATCGCAAGCTGCCGAGGACAAGGGCATCCCCCGTTTGGCAGAACGGATCCGAGCCGTTCTCGAACGAGAGGAAGAAGCAAAAGCTAAAGAAGAGCGACAGAAGGAACAGCACGAGAGCAACCGGGCCCACGTTCCGCGCCCGAAGTCCAAGTGACACCTAACCGGCCGCGAGTTTCAGCCGCAATCCGCGTTTCGTGTGTCGCAGATTGTCAAGAAAGACCATCCGCTAAACGAACTGTGCGCCGTGGTTTTTGCGGTCGCGATTTATTGTTTGACAATTACTAGCGAGGGGATTATTCCAGAGCGCAGAAAACGACGCTCACAAAATGACTGCGAGATGGGAAAGAGGACTCGAACTGCTGGCCGTTCTGGGAACCACGGCCTGGGTACTTTACGGCCCGCACACAGTCGAAACGCTGCTGAAAGGGATTTTCCTGCTTGTCGCTTTGTTGTACCTAAGACTCTTCCACTCAGAACAGGCAGCCAAAAAGGAAACGAACGCTGAACAAAAACGGCGCGAGGAGCAAGAGGCACAGGACTGGCTCGATCTATGGAACGCTGCGCCAGAGAGCCTCAGAGAAGAGATACGGGAACGCTGGCGGCGAATAGGGACGCCCAGCGTACCCGGGAGGTCATCATTGCAATGAAACTTTCCGGAAGTGATCGCAGCTACACGGTAAAGAAAAAAGCGAGCAATCACGAATGGGTGCTTTTTGATGTTGAGGAGTGGCAGTCGGGGCGGCGCTCAAGAAGGTTGACGGCCCAGCTGACGGCTACAGCGGCCACTAGGCCAAGCGTCGAACAGGATATCGCAACATGGTGCGAGAGAAATCCCGCGGAATTGCCGCAAGATGGCGGAACGTTTAAGCCTGACCTCGACACTGTGCAACGGCTGGTCGATAGAAGGTAATCGGCGCCAAGTCAAACCATGCCGCGCGACGATGCTCGATTGCACCGTTTCAAATACGCGGAACTTTCCAATCCCGTTTTCGAGTGCCGCAGTCCTGAGCGCGGCCTCGGCGCCTCTTGACAATACTTGACGTGTCGCTTCGCTTGACTCCATCCCGCAAAGTCTCGCCGATTGCACCATGCATGGACAGCGCGGTTCCGTTTTCGCATCCATGGCACAGACCATGGCACAGAAAACGTACTTGTCGAATACGATTCGAAAGAATGGATGAAAAGGCCCTGTTTTTATTGGGTATTCTGGCGACCCCGGAGGGACTTGAACCCCCAACCCCTTGGTTCGAAGCCAAGTGCTCTATCCAATTGAGCTACGGGGCCGCAGGGGGAAGTTTACTGCAAAACAGGAGGTTCAGCGCGGCTTGACTGGCGCGAGCGTCGCGGGCTCACCAGCATAAGAGAAAAAGAATCATAAGAGGAACACAATCTGTGTAATGACGATAAGAATCAAGAATGACGTTCCGCGGCGGGTGACGCGATGCGTCGACACAAATTGTCTAGAATCCTCTAGGGGAAATACCGGGGCGAAGTAAGTAGGCTCTCCGATGGAGGAGCGGGCTGCAGCGCAAGTATCGTGTTCTGGCATCTGGGCCTGTGCGTGTGGCCGGGGCAGTTTTTCGCGGAGGATTCCATGAGGCGGGCAACAAGGTTGTTCGGTTCGGCAGCGGCGGTGGCTACGCTTGTTCTATTGATGGCGGTGTCCGGTGCATTCGCGGACGGGGTGAGGAGCAACAGGCACGAAGGCTTGCTGGTCAAGTCGGAAGCGATGCATAGCTGGTCCAATCCGGTGGCGGCCATGCACGCGGGTTTCACTCTTGACGGCAGCGCACGGATGGACGGAATTCGGAACGGGCGCGTGCTGCACATGTCGCTGTTCGAAGGGAAATTTTCGAACGACGTTGCGGACACGGACGATAATGACGATAACGGCGATCCGACATCGACTCCCGAGCCGGGCACGCTGCTCCTGCTCGCCGCGGGAATGGGGATCCTTTTTCTAGGCCGCGAACGCCGGGCGACCGAATCGTAAGCAAACCTCACCTGAATTTCCGGCAAACGAGCGCGGGCGAATTGCCCGCGCTTTTCTTTTGCGGGGGAGACATCGGCGAGTCGGCACGCTGCATTTCCGGCGCGCTCTACAGACTGAACCCGACGCGACTGTATGCCGAGCGCGCAAAATGGCGGGTCGGCCACGCCGCGAAGTGGCGCCCGTACAGGAAAGACCCGGCTGTGCGCCGTGGCCGGGTGCGGGATAATTTTCCTGAGCCAGCGGGTCCGCGCGCGAGCGTGAGCAAACAGTTCCGTGCGCAAAGGCCCACGCGCCCGCGTGTTGCGGACGCAGCGAATTCGCAAAATGCGATCGCATATCAAACTCGGACGCATCCTCGGAATCGAAGTCGGTCTGCACTACAGCTGGTTCCTGATCGCCGCGCTCATCGCCATATCCCTGGGTCCCTATTTCCGCCATACGGAGCCGCGGTGGAGCGGAGCCGCGGTGTGGTCGGCGGCGGGCGTCACCGCCGTTCTGTTTTTCGTGCGCTTGCTGCTGCATGAACTCGCGCATTCGGTGTACGCAAAAAACCACGGGCTGAAGGTGCGCGCGATTACGCTGTTCGCCCTGGGCGGGGTGTCGCAGATCGAATCGGAATCGCCCACCGCCGGGATCGAATTCTGGATGGCCATCGTCGGGCCGATCACCAGCGCGGTGATCGGATTCATCTGCCTGGGACTGGCGCTGGCGGCAGGCTGGGCGCCGGGCGTCAGTCCGGGAAGCCCGGTGGCCGCGGTTCTGCTGTGGCTGGGATACATCAACATCGCGCTGGCCATCTTCAACATGATTCCGGGCTATCCGCTGGACGGCGGGCGCGTGCTGCGCGCGATCATCTGGTGGATCGATCGCAGCCCGGAGCGCTCGACGCGCATAGCCGCGGGCGTGGGCCAAATCGTGGCCTTGATCTTCATCGTGGGAGGAGTGTTCTGGTTTTTCGTGCGCGGCAATTACGGCGGGCTGTGGATCGCGCTGATCGGCTGGTTCGTGCTGGAAGGAGCGCGCAGCAGCGCGGCACAAGTGGGCGTGATGACGAGTCTTCAGGGCCACAACGTAAGCGATCTGATGCAACGGGATTGCGGCGTGGTTCCAGGCTATCTCAGCGTGCGCGAGTTCGTGGACGACCGCCTGGCGCATAGCGTCAGCCCGTGTTTCTTCGTCGAGCAGGACGACCGCGTGACCGGCCTGCTGACTCCCGAGGACCTGAGCAAAGCGAGCCGGGAGGAGTGGGAGCGGACCAGTGTGCAGAGCATCATGGTTCCGGTGAACAACGTGCGTTCCGTGCCTCCCAACATGCCGGTGGTCGAAGCCATCGAGCTGATGGGGCGCGAGAGCGTAAGCGAGCTGGCCGTAGTCTCGGACGGAAAAATGGAAGGGATTTTCTCGCGCGGACAAGTACTCCGTTTCCTGCAGATCAATTCCGGCATCAAGCAGAAAGCCGCGTAGGCGGCATTTCCTACCAATCAAAGTCCGACGTTCCAGCGGATCGAGAGCGGCAGAAATTGTGCGCTGCCGCTGCCCGCCTGTTTTGTTAGTATGACTCCCGCCGTAGCAGCATTGCGCGTCAACAGAAAAATCCAGGCACGCAATTTTCGCGGAGAACTCGACATCGACGACATCGAGGAGGGCATCTTGGCGGCAGGCATGAGAGAGAAGAGGCTCGCGCTCATTTCCCAGACGATTCTGGTGTTGGCCATCATCGTATTCGGCGTTTCGCTGGCGCACACGGCTGAGCAGACCACCGCCGGGAACGGCGAAGTCATCATCGAGCACAACGTGCCCGCGACGATGCGCGACGGCGTGATCCTGCGCGCGGACATTTACCGTCCCAAAGCGCCGGGAAAATATCCGGTGCTGCTGACGCGCACGCCCTACAACAAAACGTCGGAAATGTCGTTCGGCGTGACCGCGGCCGAGCGCGGCTACGTGCTGATCGCGCAGGATACGCGCGGGCGTTACGCCTCGGAGGGCGAATGGTATCCCTTCAAGTACGAATCGCAGGACGGCTACGACACGGTCGAGTGGGCCGCGTCGCTTCCTTATTCGGACGGCAAAGTCGGGATGTACGGCGGATCGTACGTCGGCGCGACGCAATACCTGGCGGCGATTGCGACGCCTCCTCACCTCGCCGGCATTTTCCCCACCGTGACCGCGTCGAATTATCACGACGGCTGGACGTATCAAGGCGGCGCGTTCGAGCAATGGTTCAACGAATCGTGGACCACCGGGCTGGCCATGAACACGCTCGAGCGCCGCGACGACGCCAGCGGCAACGCGCTGGAAGGAACGAAGGTCCTGCCATTGAGTTCCTATCCGGTGCTCTCGCCCGTATCGCAAACCGACCTCGCTCCGTATTTTGGCGACTGGCTGGCGCATCCGAATTACGACAGCTACTGGAAGCAGTGGTCGATCGAAGCGCACTACGGGAACATCCACGTCCCGGTCTACAGCGCGGGCGCGTGGTACGACATTTTCCTTCGCGGGACGCTGCGGAATTACACGCTGCTGAAAACGCAAGCCGGGACGGAGCAGGCTCGCCGCAACCAGCGCTTGATCGTGTTTGTCGGCGGGCATGCGGGCGGCTGGGACACGCCCAAGGTGGGCGCAGTGGATTTTGGCCCCAAGCTGCCCGTGGACCTCAACGCGATCACGCTGCGTTGGTACGACTGGCTGCTGAAGGGAATCGACAACGGGATGGCCACGGAGAAGCCCGTGCGAATTTTCGTGATGGGGAAAAATGAATGGCGCGACGAAGACACTTGGCCGCCGGCGCGCGCCGTCACCACGCACTACTACCTGCATTCGGAGGGCAAGGCCAACAGCTTACGTGGCGACGGTACGTTGAGCGCGACGCGGCCGTCGGAGGAAAGGCACGATCAGTTCGTCTACGATCCCGCCGATCCCGTCCCGACCGTCGGCGGCCCACTTTGCTGCGGCGCGCTGCCCACCGGGATTGGTCCGGAGGATCAGCGACCCGCCGAGGACCGCAATGATGTGCTGGTGTACACCACGCCCGCGTTCAGCAAGGACACGGAAGTCACCGGGCCGGTTTCGCTCGATCTGTACGTCAGCACGTCCGCCGTGGACACGGATTTTACGGGCAAGCTGGTGGATGTGTGGCCCAACGGCTTCGCGCAAAATCTGACCGAGGGAATCCTGCGCCTGCGCTACCGCGATTCACAGGAGCACCCGGAACTGGCGAATCCGGGCCAGATCTACCACGTCACTCTGGACCTGGTGGCCACGAGCGACGTCTTCCTGCCCGGGCACAAGCTGCGGCTGGAAGTTTCCAGCAGCAATTTCCCGCGCTTCGACCGCAACTTGAACACGGGCGGGGTGCAGGCGCTGGGCACGACGTACGTGAAAGCCACGAACGTCATCTACCACGATCGCGCGCATCCGTCGGCGCTGCTCGTGCCCATAGTACCGTGAGCACAGCTGGTTTGACCCCTTCGTAACGCGGATGCTATAAAGGAGATCGCATACCTTCCTTGCGGTGGGGCCGTGGCGCAGTTGGGAGCGCGCCTCGATGGCATCGAGGAGGTCGTGGGTTCGAATCCCATCGGCTCCACCAAACTCGGCGTGCATGCAGCGCGTCCCGGTGAACCGGG
>Ga0075272_1000187_pt1 | contig 13848 bp, 12 predicted proteins | sample SF_Rice_5C_0N_40_FD_69776 | JGI IMG/M metagenome (GOLD analysis project Ga0075272, IMG submission 69776) | Rice paddy soil microbial communities from Twitchell Island, California, USA - SF_Rice_5C_0N_404 | ecosystem: Environmental > Terrestrial > Soil > Paddy field/soil | place: USA: Twitchell... | reverse complement strand
ATTGGAGCAAAGGCCCAGGAGTCCCGGGACTCCTGGGCCTTTGCTCCAATGACCGGCCGCGGGTTTACGGGTACCTGCAAAGCGCCCAACGTCGCCTGGTCATGGCCAAAGAGGCGGGGGACGAAGGCTGGTGGGGCACCTGGGCCGAGATAGCCTTTAACCTCGACCCGACCAAGCCCTATGTCTCCTTCGGGCCGCACGTCGCCCGCGTCGAAGCGTTCAACGTGTGCAACCGGACGGTGCCCATTCACAATCAATTTTACGAGTACCTGGAGTTTGGCAACGGCCGGGCCGATTCGCTGCGCTCCAAATGCCCGGGAAGCCTGAACTGGTACGAGCGCGGAAACTCGGTGACCTCCGTGCGGATGACGACGCCGCCGCAGTTGATCGTTGCCTACGCCACCGACCCGGCGGACATGCAGATCGGCTCACCCAAGCGGGTTTTCATCCAGGGACTCGATGCCAACAACAATCCCATTTACGCCATAGACGGCACCACCAATCAGCGGGGCATTTACCTCACCCTCCAAAGCCCGTTTGTGGTAAGCCCTTTCCCCTTGATGGCCCTGACTGGCATCCAGAAGGACGTCACCTACGGCCAGGTGCAGATCATGCAGCAGGACACGACCACTGGAATCCAAACCTTGCTCCTGACCATGGAGCCCTGGGAAACCACCGCCTGGTACCGGACCTACCAGATCAACCCGCCGCCAAACCCTTGCTGCCAAACCTCGCCGGTTACCACCACCGTCCCGGTGTCGGCTATCGTGAAGCTGGAGCTTACCCCGGTTGTGGCCGACACCGATTACTGCCTCATCCAAAACCTGGAGGCTTTGATTGAGGAAATGTGTGCGGTCCGTTACTCCGAAATGGATACGCTGAGCTCCAAGCAACTGGAGGGTCAGAAACACCAGAAGGCTATCGGCCTGCTCAACGGCGAGCTCTGCCACTACCTCGGAATGGACAATGTTGCCGTGAATTTTAGACCCTTTGGCTCTGCCCGACTGGAACGGCAGTGCATAGGGACCATGCTATAAAGATTATGCCAGCTCTCAACGACCTCGGAACCGGCGCTTGGGTAAACCCTTTCGGCGGAACAGCCGCTTACGGATCAAAGCCAGTGCTCCCGCAGCCACAGCAAACCCAGGCGCAAGCTATCGGCGGGAACCTGGCCAACCTGGGCAGCCTTTACGGCCTGGCCAGCGGCATTACCGGAAACCAGAACGCCTTGGCGGCTTCCGGTCTCCGCGCCAACCTGCCCGGTTACCAGGGCATGATCGGACAATCCAGCCAGAACATTGCCAGCCTGCTTAAGGGCCAAATTCCTTCTGACGTGCTAACCCAGATGCAGCAGCAGGCCGCCGAGCGGGGTATCCTTACCGGCTCTCCCGGCTCTCCTAACGCCAATGCGGCTTACCTCCGAGCCCTGGGCCTGACTTCCCTTGGTCTCCAGCAGCAGGGCGAGGGAGAGCTTACCGGCGCCATCCAGCGCACCCCGCAGGCGCAGCCCTTCAATATGTCGGCTTTCCTTACAAGTCCCGAGGCGCAGCAGCAATACGGGACGGCACAAGCCTTGTACAATGCCGCGCCGGACCCCGCCGCCGCCGCTGGTGCCAACCTGGGCGCGACCGCCGCCGGGCTCGCCGCCGGCCGGGGTTCGATGGGCGCTCCGGCTATGCCGTACCTGCCAAGCTTTGCCAGCCCGAGCACTACGGCCACGTCACCCTGGAGCACCGCGGGAGCCGGCTACGATCCCAGTCAGGCGTACCAGAACTGGGACCAGTGGGCGGCGAGCCTTCCGACCAGCGCCACCAGCACCGGAACCGCCATGGCAGACCCTTACTCGGACACCGGAGCGCCTCCGGGAACCAGTTACGATCCCTACACCGACACCTCCAACTTTGACCCGTTCGCTTCCTACGGCGGATCAAGCTACTCCGGCGGTAACGACATGAGCTCTTACCTGGCCGACCAGCAAGCCGCCGCCGCCCTGGGGAGCTAAAGCCTATGTCCGACTACCCCTTACCCCCTTGGCTGAGCCGACCCGCCGACCCGGCAAGCCATCTCATGGCCGGTTTTCAGGCCGGCGCCTCCATCGCCCACGCTCAGGCCGCGTTACAGTCCGAGGCGCAACGCCAGGCAGTGGCCCTGACGATGGAACAAAAACGACTGCAGGAGCAGGGCGCTTACCGGCAGCAGCAGCTTGAGGTTGCCAAGGCTTACCACGACCAGGTGACGGCGCTCCAAGGCCAACGCCTGGCTGCCGTGCAATCCCGGATCCAGATGCAGACCGCCCAGGCCGCCCAACGCTATGCCGCGCAGCAGGCGTACCAGAAACGTTTTGCAGAGTTGGGGGGGACTCCGGACGCCTCCCGACAGGCGATGCTGGAACTCGGTCCGAGGTTGGGGGTTTCCGGATCGGGAATGGCTGCGCTGAGCCGTCCCGGGCCAGGCAAACCCATCTGGGTGCCACCTGACATGCAAAGCGGGGCTCCGGGCCATTTTGAGACCCCGCAGGGGACTGTGCACATACCTTCGCAACTGCGAGGCGACCAGCTTTCCAAACGGGACGTCCTGGGCGCGCTGCGGCAGGAATCCAAGGACCTCCAGGCCGATCCGGCGGTAAAGTATCCCGTGCCCAAGAACGCCACCGACCAGGAAAAGGCCGACGCCACTGCCAAGCAGCAAAAGCTCAAGGACGTGCAGAGCCGCATTGAAAGCATGATTTCCTCCGGCGGGAAGCGGATAAAGGTCAAGGACCCGACCGGGAAACGAGGGACCGTCTCAGAAGAAAGTTTGCCAGAGGCATTGAAACAGGGCTACACCTTAGTCCAATGATATGCCCGTTGATTTCCAGCCGGAGTCCGATCAGGCCATAGACTTCCAACCCGAAGAGACCGCCACCGCCGGGCCCGCCGCTCTGCGTCCCGTTACCGGACCGATCCCCGTCCCGCCCGAGTTTGACCCGACCACGCTGCGGAAGCGTTACCTGGGACCGTACTCCGGCGGACCCACCAGCCCGTACTTCCCGGAGCAGATGCAGGAAGCGGTCTCGACCATTGCGGCTCCATACCGCGCGGCTGGCGCGGTCCTGGGAGGCATTACCGGGGACGTGTCGGAACTCGCCTCCGATTTCCTTCGAAGGACCGGGATCAACCCGGCGGCGACCGCGGGAGAGCCCATGCTCAACGTGCCGCGCATCCCGGTCGTACCGCCCTTGGACGTGCTGGCGCCCAAGACGGGCCAGGCGATTGAGGAAGCCGCTGGCCGCTTGGTCTCAGGCTTCACCGAGCCGGGGCAGGCGGCTCTATTGCCCTTTGCCGGCCTCCGACCGGTTCAGGGTCTCTTTGGCGCTCAGGCGGCCTTGCAGGTGCCAGAGAGCATCCAACAGCTTTACCAGGCCAAAGGCGCGCCGGAAGTCGCTGGCCGCACGTTCGAGGCACTGGCCAATCTCGGAATGGGTTACGGAATCGGTAAACACCTGGCGGGAGAGGTACCACCGCCGGCAATGGGAAAGGAAACAGATGCCCAAGCAATACGAGGAGATAAAGAAGTCGGAACTCAAACGGGGCAAGAGCCTCAAGGAAGCCAAGCGCATCGCGGCGGCGACGTGGAACAAGCAGCACCCGGACCGACCCAACCCGTGGAGACACGAAAAGAAGGGGGGCCGGAAGTTCTACTATTGAACCAGGCTTCGGCGAACAACCGCAGTCTCGGAATAGGACACGAGGTTGAGGTGTTGCCCGATTTTGGGCCACAGGACAAGGAGCATATCCGGGTATTCAGGGCGCTGCCACCCAACCCCGACGGCACCCCCGGCAAGATCCAGATGAGCACCGCCGCTTTCAATAAGTGGCTCTCGAAGGTCCCGGAAAAGGAACGCGCCAGCGCCGTCCAAACCGCCCTAGCCGAGGAGGGTATCCACTCCACCGTCACCCCGGAGCAGGCCCTGGCTTACCTGCAAACGCTCAGCCCGGCCGAGGTGGCACTGGGCAAGAAGCTTTATCTGGGGGACCGGACCGCCGAGGAGGCCGGACTGACGCCGGCCAACCTGGGCCATGAGCTCCTCCGGCAGCGGTTGCAGCGGATTCTCCGGATGCGTCCCACCGAGCTTGCCGAAGTCGCCGGCCGCGAACGCTGGAGCCGGGCCAGCCTGGAGTTCATTTCCCGGATGATTGGCAAGGTGCGCGGATTGCTGAGAACGGATGCTGCTAAGGAAGGCCAAAAGATTGTGAATGGCCTTTTGGACACCTACCAGCGGAACATTGCCAGCCTGACCGGGGAGAAGCTCACCGCCGCGGCCTACCGCGACCCGCATACCGGCCAGGTCTATGCCGGCCAGCATCATCCCGCCATTATGGAAGCCCTGGGCAAAGAGGGTTTTGAGAGCCGGGAAAGCCGCAACACCCCGGACTTTGGATTCTCCACCAATCTGCGACCCTTTGTCTCTCGCACCGAGGCGGCCGGCATCGCTGAAGGCTCCGGCCAGAAACTCGAGCATTTCGACGTCAACGACCAGGAGCAGCCCCAACCGCACTCAAACGAGGTTGCCTCCCCGAGCGACCCAGAGAAGCCGCTGAGCGAGCAGGAAACCCCGCCTGATACGCAGGGAGAAATGCCCTTCCTGATCCGCCGCAAGGAGGACCTCCCGCCGCTCATTCCCGGCGACAAGCTGGTCACCGTGGAGCGCGAGGACGGCAGCCGCTACGTTGCGGCTTTCGGCGGCAAGCATTGGGACCTGAGCTTTATGGGACGCGGCAAGGTCCCGAGCATTGCGGTGCCAGTCAATGACTCCTGGAGCCATGGGGTACTGCCCAAGGGGGAAAAGGTTATTGAGGACGGTGGCGAGAGCGCCCTAAAGCAGGCAGAGGAGCGCGGAGGATCACCCGCCATGATTCGGCGCAAGGCGGACAAGGAGCACCCGGAGCTTTACCTGCCTCCCGCGGGACCTGAGGCAGCCTCCGGACCTCGCCCGGGGCTCAAGCAAGCCACTCCAGACGCCGTGCACCGGGAGGGCTATGGTGTCCTCACCCAGGCTACCGACGCCGCCACCGAGGAGCATCTGGCCGGCAAGAAACCGTCCCCGCCAAGCTTCGCGGAGTTTTCCAAGCAGATGCAGCTTACTTTCGGCGAGATGAACCCCGCCGCTTTGGCCGACGCCTGGGCCACCACCGTTTGGAACCGACTGCAGAACGCCTCCGGAGAGACCCTGGGAGCTCTTCGGGCCGCCCTGGACATGCGGCACAAGCTTGGCACCCGGGACATACCCAACCCGGCACATGTTCCACAGAGAACACCGGAGCTTTCGGTGCCTCCCGGGTCATTCCCCGAGCTCGTTGAGGAAGCCCGGCAACAGCGCGAGTCCACCAAGGAAGCCCGAGCTATGCGGATTTCGGCGGACCGTTACCGAAACAACGTCATCGCGCAGATCGGGGAGAAACTCATTGCCCAGAGCGCCAAAGCCTACAATCTCACCCGGAAGGAGATTACCCCGGAGGACGTAGCCTACGGAGCCAAGTCTGTCCGGCCGGCTTTTAACGAGATTGGACCGGACGAACGTGCCAACCCTGGCCTGCTCGGTACCGTTCTTACGGATGACGCGCGGCAAATGGGGATCAAGGTGAGCGCCACCAAGCGGCTCACGGTCCTGCAGAACCGCTCGACCGGGAAAGTGGAAATGGTTTCCACCTACCGCGACCCTCGCCGCGGGGCGGTCCTGATGGACCCTGACAGTCCGGGACGCACCCACTCCCCCCTGGCCAGCATCCTTAAACGCTGGCGCCCGGTTGTCTCCGTCCTGCTCACCGAGCCGGTAAAGGATTTCCAGCAGAGCTTTTCCAGTCTGGGTGATTTCGAGGATCGGTTCGGCTCTGCCGCGCGCAGCGCAAGACAGGCCGGCGCCAATTACCAGGCGCCTCAAACAGTCTTTATCCCCCCGCAGGAGTCGCCCAACGCCTGGGCTTCCCGAGTCCCCATTACGGAACCAGAAGCGCGGGCCGTATTAAGCAAGGTCCTTGAGGAAGGGCGAACCCTGGACTCGCCCGAGGATGCCAAGCTTGCGCTCCAGTCTCTCCGCTCCACAACCGCCAAGGACCGGCTGGCGATCTCCGGGCTCAAGAAGCTGGCCGCGCGCCTGGAAGCAGCCAACCCCAACGAGACCGCCGAGGGTCTCCTTAACAAACTCGCCCAAACGATTTATGACAACCACAAAGCCGCAACCTCCACGGAGGACTTTCAGCGAAGAACAATGGAAAGCGGACGTCCCCCGACTGTCCCGGCTCCTGGGGCTGTCCCACAAGCTGCCCGAATCGCCACCCGCGCCGCCGACCAAGCCGCGCAAGCCCGCATCGCCCGCGCGCTCTCGGGGCAAGGCAGCGAAGCCGACGTCTTAGAAGCCGCCGGCGCCCAAAGTCCGGCCGACCTGGACAACGTCCCGGCCATGATACGCCGGACCGCTGAGGCCACCGCGCAGGAGGTAAAGCTCGTGTACGAGGACGTCCGGGACATCCTCCGGGCTGGAACCGTCTCGCACCAGGTCTCCGCGGCCGCCGACGCCGCTGATAACGTCGCCAACAATACCGCGCGCCGGGCCGAGTTTGGCATAAGGCTCCAGTCGGTGCACCGCCCGGGCTCAACCCTCAAACGCTGGTTCACCGCCTGGCAGCATGGCAATCCCGACGTGCTGGCCGCGGCGAACGTTATAGTCGAAGCGCAAGGCGTCATGGACAGCGGGGCAATCCATATCGGAAACGTGCGGGCCGCCATTCCCGGCTTTCGCGCCAAGGTTGCCAAAGGCCGCGCCCAGGCGGAGGTAATGGCCAAGTCCCAAAGCTTCCGGGAGCGCCGGATCGGCAAAGCCTGGCTCCGGGCCTGTGACCAGTACGACCGCGAGCTCAACTACGCCGATGCCCACCTGCAGGACCCGGACCTTAAACTGACTGCCGGTCGGGTTAAGCTTGCCCTCGACGCGCAATACAACCTGGAACGCTCCGCCGGCTATGACCTGGCCAAGGACCCCACCTACGTTCCCCACCGTTACGACGTGGAGCTCTGGAGTGGACGCTCCATTGCGTTCCAAAGGGGCAAGTTTCTGGGGCTCAAATTCCGGGAAGCCAAACGGTTCAAGACTCACTATGACGCCATCGAGCAAGGGCCTTATTTGCCAGTTACGCGGGACAGCGCCAGCCTGGTCTCGCACCGTATCCGGCAGGGAACCCAGATGATGCTTCGGGACGCCTGGCGCAAAGGACTGGAAAGCGTCATCCTGCCCAATGGCCGACCGCTGGCGGTTAGGCCCGTCCGTCGAACCGCCACCACCTGGGGCAGCCCGAGCTCCGCCTACGTCGCCATTCCGCAGGGCGGGGGAGCCGCTCCGCCGCTAATCGTACACGAGGATTTTGAGTCCCTGATCCGCAACCTCACCGGGAGAAACGTCATCCACGATTGGGCGCTTACCCGCGGGGCGCTAAACATTTCGCAGAATTTAAAGCATACCCTGCTCATGGGGGACTTCTTTCATTTGGGCCGCGTGGTCTATTACGCCGCCGGCATCCAGCGAACGCTTACGCCTAAGTCCAAGGGAGCCTGGTCCGCTCTGGAGATTGAACCGCGCGATGCCGCGGACGCGATCCAGCGGGGAGTCATAAGCCGCAGTGACGCCGCTTGGGCCAATGAGCCGGTAAAGTTTGGTAGCCAGCAGATCAACCGCCGGACCCTCGCCCGCATGTTCGAGTCCGAGGCGGGATTGAACATCGGCAAGATCCAGGACGCGCTTTACAAGGACCTAGCCACCAAGCTTAGTCCCACTGCCGGACCCATTCGGCGGGGTTTTGTAGCGGTCACCGATCCTTCGGTGGGACGCTATAACCGTTTCCTCTTTGACCGGCTCTCGCGCGGGTTAATGCTCGAGTCCGCCGTGCGGCAGTTTGAAGAGCAGAGCAAGGCCAACCCCGACGTGGATCCGCGCTTGCTGATGGGGGACATTGCCAAGGACGTCAACGTCTTCTTCGGCAATATCGGCCGGCAAGGCTGGTTCAAGGGCGCCTGGCAGCAGGACCTCGCCCGTATGTTCCTGCTCGCCCCTCAATGGGTGGAGGGCTTGATCAAGAAGGAAGCGACCAGTTACACCCGGTACGGCGGGACCGTCGCGCGCGCTTTCGGCGCCAACTACCGCCAGGGATTGCCCGCCCTGGGTACGATCGGCACCGGCATGGGGCGCGGCCTCCTGTTTATGTTCGCCCTCACCCAGGCCGTAAACCTCCTCACCCGCCGCAAGCCGACCTGGGAGAACCCAGAGAAAGAACACCGCTTTGACGCCTGGATCCCCGGTTGGGGATCGGACTCCTCTGGATTCTGGCTCTCACCGCTGGCGCTGTTCAACGAGATCACCCACGACGTTTACCGGCTGGTAGAGGACAAGCCCAAATGGACTGACGCCATCGACCAGATAGCCGGGAACAAGGAAAGCCCCCTGGTCCGGGGGGCTATCGTTTTCTGGACCAGCCGGAGCCCTACCGGGACGTACCTCACCACGGCCGGCAGCCACATCGGCACCACACTGGAGCAACTGGCTCCCGTGCCGATAACCTTTAGCCGGTACGCTCGCGGGCTGGCTCACATGGCAGCGCCCGGCTTGGTCCAAGCCAACCTCCCGGGCCAGGTGCAGCGCCAGGTATTTTCCACCATCGGACTTAAAGTTGAGCCGGCGAGAAGCCCCTTGCAGGAGGCGCAAAAGCTTGCCCGCGACTTCGCTGAGAGCCAGAAGCACTTTGACCCCATCCACCAGGAGGATACCGACCAACCGAGCTACAGCCGGCTGCGCTCCGCGGTCCGCGCCGGCGACGAAGCCGCCGCCTGGAAAGTCCTGGATCAACTCCGCGCCCACAACAAAAAGGACGCTGACATTTTAAAAGCCATGCTGGCCTGGAGGGACCGGCCCTATACCTGGAGCCGGCAGGCCGAAGCTGATTTCCGGTACTCGCTCACCCCCGAGCAGCGGGAGGTTTTGGCGGAAGCGACCTACCAGAAGATGAGGGAGTACCAAGCCTTCCTCCAGATGTACCAGAACCAACCCGCCAAGTAAGGATTGAAACAGGTGCCCCCCACGGTTAGGATTGGCGCATGCCTACGATAGCTGAGTGCGCCTGGACGGCTGGGATCATAGACGGCGAGGGAACCATATATGTGTCAGGTGGAACAAGGAGATCGAATGGGTCCATGTTTGCCCTCTACCTCCGTGTTGCAAATACCGACCCGAGAATGATTGTTAAGCTCAAGCAACTCTGGGGAGGTGGCATTTCTGTGATGGCGCCCCCTGAACGTGGATGCGCCCAGCCATTTCTCTGGACGACTTCGGCTCGGAAAGCAGCTTGTGTCCTTCGCGCCGTAAGACCATTTTTAATAACCAAATCAGACGTTGCGGACCTCGGAATTGAGCTCCAAGAGAGGATATCGACCCGGAGGGGTCTGGCGCGGGTAAAGTCGCCTAGGCTAACTCTGGACGAAATTTGCGCACGAATGAGCCTATACGCTCGGGTGCGTGAAGCGAACAAGAGAGGTCCTGAAAACACAATTCGAATCCTCCACACCCAAGCCCTTTCAGGGCATTTCACAAGGCCAACAAATGAAGAAATGGATACAGAACGCCGTGAACCCGAAGCACAAGGGTTATTGTACCCCAATGACCAAAAAGACCTGCACGCCCGCACGTAAGGCCCTCGCGGAGCGTTTCAAACATGGGGACTTGCACAAGAAGAAACGCCGTGCGGCTCCTGATCACCACGGCTTTTACTGAGCCCGCGCGCGCGGTGGAGGGCGAGGACCAGCGGATCGTCGCAGTGGTTGCGGAAGCGGAGGCTAGACAAGTACAAGTACACCTTCCAGGCTCGACCGGAGGCGCGAAAACCCTTCACCGTGACTACCGCTTCACGTTCTGAGCACCAAAAAACCTCTTTTATATCCACCCACCAGTAGCCTCGCCCGTTTTTCTTCGGTGCCCTAGCCTGAGTACCCACGATCTTTTCCACCTCCCCCGGGACGTAGGGCGGTATGGTCATCCAGGGTTGCACTTAATGCGGCCACCTGTCCGGCTGTGAGAAATTGAGGTTTTCGCTCTCGCCGGCCAAGCGCGCGGCCAGAGCGTTGGAATGGTTCTGGCGGAACTGATCAAACAGCCGCTCCCGGTTAATCTGCTTGGCAATTCCGCCCAGGTAATTGCACCAGCCCGGCCGGGCAATCGAAAGCTCAGCGAGCGCCAGGGCGACCGCATCCGCGTCCGACTGGTGAAGTGTAAAAGTTTCCATTAAAACGGCACCTTAGAGTTTGAAGATGGAGATGATGACTCGCTCAGGTTCCTTCGGTCCAACCTTTTCTTGGCTAACCTCGATCTTCGCTTGGCCTGGCGCATCGCTAGGTATGACTCCAGCGTAGCGCAGTAGGTCAACCAGGTATTTTTCGCACAGGTTGTCCTCATCGAGGAGTCTCTTGCGGTAAGCCTTAACGCTGACAAGAACTCGTCCGCTAATTGTTGCTTGTACTTGTACCGCGCCCACTGCTCCATGCCCAGGATCTCGTTCCAGCTTGGCAGCCTCACCGGCACCTCCAGGACCAGGACGGGCTTTAAGCCTTCGGTGACCGGGGGCAAAATACTCTCCACTTCCGGGGTCGAAAACAGCGGCGGCTGGTAATCTTTCATTGCTCATAAACCTTTTTGATCGCTTCAACTAAAGGATCGGGGTTAGCGATCTTGGCCCAGATCTCCTCGCAGGTAGGCACCTTGCCGCACTCGTAGCACAGCGGCATCTGCGGCCCCTTGCTCGGACCATCTCGGTGGATCCAAAAGAAATTATCCTCCGCGAAAACCATTTCACAGTAAGCGCAACGGAAGCCTTTGCTCATGGGTTGATGCCAAACTCTCGGAGTTTGGTTGCCACCGCCGACGCTTTGCAAACCAAGCAGGTTTTTCCTCCGGGAATATCGCACTCGCAATTTCCAAATGCGGCAATATCACTGAGAATTTTCTCAGATTCGGAAAGTGAATCCCTTTCCCGCTCCGCTCGTTCCAGGCGGTCTATCAGGACCTTGCCTGGCCTATGGGATAAGGCCACGGCGGCTTTATCGGTCCACAGGTTGGGATGAGTGTAAAACAAATGTGCCAGGGATTTGATGCCTGCCGTCATCACCGCCGCGCTCGCCTCGGCCATGGCCAGGCGTTCGAGGAGGGCTTTGCCTGCGGTGGGCAACAGGGCATTCAGAACCGCTGACTTTTGTTTGCTGATTGCCTGGTCCAACGTTTCTTGGTCTTGCTTCCAAGGCAGGGCAACCGCACCTTGTAGAGCTTCCCTCATCGCTGCGGCGCTCGCCTCGGCCTCGGCCAGCTTCCGCTCAAGCTCTGCGATTTGCTTTTCAGGTGTCCTAATTGCCTGTTTGTACTGTTTGTACGTTAGTTCACTCATAAATCTTTTCACCTGTCACCCGATGGAATTCTTTTGTTTGAATCCCTTCGCGCAGCCGTACAGGAGGCAGGCCGTTTCGTGGAGCTTCTTTTTAGGAGCACCAAACCCTCCCGGCAAACCTTGTTGGCGCCGAACGTCGGCACATTTCAGGGCCAGTTGGACGTAATAGCACAACTGACAGTACGGACCTAGCGTGCCGACCATGGCACGGGTGCTTCGCCTACGCAGCTTCACGACAAACGGGCGGCTAAACTCAATCCCGCAGAGGGCGCAGGTCTCTGTTGCCGATTTTTCTTCAATCTTGGTAATCACTCTCCTCTTGCCTTTCTAAGAGGGGCTATTACTGGCTCGTTTATCATCATCTCTATCTCATTCGTTGCCGCAGCCAACTGATCCGAAAGTGATTTTACCTCTTGGCGAAGCTCCGAAAGTTCGCCTTCGTGTTCTTTTATCAGTTCACACATCGGACAACGTCGCCCCTCAAAGCAAACTTCCTCGTGCTGATGGGAACAAATGTTCATCGGTCACTGGGGGGAAGCCGCTTATCCTCGAACAAGTCAGGGTGCAGCGTCCCGCGTTTCTCCATGGTTATCCGCAGATTCCGGATAGCCAAGCACACCCCGCACTCATCCTCCGGCGACAAATCCGCCAGGGCGCACGGCTCCCCGCACCGAGCGCACGTCCCCATCTTCGGATTGGACCGAGTCCCCAAATCTTCTTCAAGGCTCATGGTTCAGGAGGAAGTCTCTTTGCGCGGCCCGGATCTGATCGTAATAAAAGGCGCACGTCGCAGGGTTTTTCGCGCTGAGCATCTTATCGCCCAGTTCGATCATGTTAATGGCGATCTTGATCCGGCGCCGCTCCCTCAGGTACCAGCACCAGAATAGGAAAGCCGGCATCTGGAGCAGAAAATCGAAGGCCACCGAGATCCAGCCGCGGACCCAAATACCCACGAAAATCCCAGTACCGATCCCGGACAGGTTTAGGGCGATGGCCAGGAAGAGGCGGTTTCGGTTCTGGTGAAGCGCGAACCAGACAAAGAAGGCCGACGGACCGAGCTCTTTATGGCGTGGTTTATTCACAGTCTTATCCCCAGGATTTTTTTAAGTTCATCGCGGCGCGCTTTAATCAGCCGATACTTCTCCAGGTCCTCTTTGGGCCACTGCGCGCGCGGCTCGTTCCAGCGGCGGATTTGCTGGAGCTTGAGCTCCGCGGCTTCCAACTCCTTTTGCCGGACCATCATCTCCGCCGGCGAGATCCGGGTTTCCCCCGGTGCCTTGGGGGCGAACTTCTGAGAGGGAAAGATTCTGGCCAACTGCCAGGCCCGGACTGTCGCTTTCCAGTCCACAATGGGCTTGCCGTTGTTCTTCCACCCGCAGCCCTCGCACTTGTTAAAGAACCAGGCGGCATCCTCTGGGGTAAGTTTCAATCCAGTCTCTTCGGCGAGGAAGGCCGAGACCTCCTCCAGGCTGGCGCGGCTCTTGGCCGGCTTGGGAGCCGCTTCAGCAACTCCGGGAAGCTCCGGCTGGATTAGCTGGACAATCCTCGCCGCCACCGACGCGGCCGACCGGAGCTCCGAGCTCTGGGCAAAGCCTGGCACCTTGAGGAGTTTCTGCAGGTCTTTATTGAGCCTGATCGCCAGGACAGCCAGGTCCGGGTTGAGCTCGACGCTGACTTGGGGATCGATCATCAGCACAGGCACCCCGCTCTCTGTGTCATGTTTGGCACTCATCATGTCTTTCTCGATGGACTCTAACTGATCTTCCGCGCGGTCCGTCAAATTAGCCTGGCGCTCCCGGTACTCGAGCTGCCGGAACGCGCCGGCCGTCTTACCGAGCCGCGCCTTGCAGTAGTCCGCCCAGGTCGTGAACTCCGCTCGGTAAAGGCGCTGGTCCCGAATTTCTTTGGCCAGCGCGGCGATCTCCTGCACCGACTTTTGCAGGCCGGGCAGGCGGTTTACAATCTCCGAGTCCAGGCGGCGGTACTGCTCGACTTGGGCGACGGTCAGGGCTTGGGCTAGTGGTTCCATGGGGCGCTACAGGTTCAATCGAAAAAGCCGCCCGCCCTCCGGAAGTGTTCAAGTCCCGGCGCTCAGAGGCGCTCGCAAGGGCAGACGGCTTTAAAGCAGGAGAGCAGGACTTGAACATGAAAGCGAGTTAAGCGGGTCTGTCCCAGTTGCGCAACAAAAATCTTTTGGGCGGCTTTTATTCTTCCGCTTTCTCCCGCGCCCGGATCATTTCCCAGATCATGGGCTCGTGGGAATTGACAATGCGTAGAAGCTCGTTCCAATGCTTAAGGTCTCCCCTGAAGCAGGCACGGCAGACACGCTGGTATTGATAGCCCTCCGGGAGACCATTTATCCGTATCTTAGTAGGTCTTTCGGAGCGAAACTCTT
>Ga0075272_1000185_pt1 | contig 13935 bp, 13 predicted proteins | sample SF_Rice_5C_0N_40_FD_69776 | JGI IMG/M metagenome (GOLD analysis project Ga0075272, IMG submission 69776) | Rice paddy soil microbial communities from Twitchell Island, California, USA - SF_Rice_5C_0N_404 | ecosystem: Environmental > Terrestrial > Soil > Paddy field/soil | place: USA: Twitchell... | reverse complement strand
CCGCGACGTTCACCTACGCGTGGCAGCGCTGCGACGACGCCGGCGCCTGCACCGCGATCGACGGCGCCACCGGCAGCACCTACACGCTCGCCGCCGCCGACGCCGGCTTCCGGATCCAGGTGCTCGTCACCGCAGCGAACGCCGGCGGAGCCGGCACCGCGAGCTCGGCGCCCACCGCGCCCATCGCCACCCCGGTGCCGGTGCCGCCCGCCGCGAACGGCGTCCCGTCGATCGACGGCACCGCCTTCGTCGGCGCGACGCTGACCGCCCGCCCCGGCACGTGGAGCGACCCGACCGCGACGTTCACCTTCGCGTGGCAGCGCTGCGACGACGCCGGCGCCTGCACCGCGATCGACGGTGCCACCGGCAGCACCTACACGCTCGCCGCCGCCGACGTGGGCGCGCAGATCCGCGTCGAGGTGACCGCGACCGGGGTCGAGGGAACCATCGGCAGCGCCGACTCGCCGCTGCTCGGGCCCGTGGCGATGCCCGCACCGCCGAGCGTCGTCGCCGCGCCCTCGATCGCCGGCGACCCGACCGCCGGCTCGACGCTCACCGCAAGCCCGGGCACCTGGAGCGCCCCGACGCCGTCGTTTGCATACGCCTGGCAGCGCTGCGACGACGCCGGCGCCTGCTCCCCGATCGACGGGGCCGTCGCCGGCACGTACACGCTCTCGTCCGCGGACGTGGGCCACCGGGTCCGCGTCGAGATCGCGGCGACGAACGCCGGCGGCTCGAGCACGGCCGACTCGCCGACGTCCGCCGTCGTCACCCTCCCCGCGCCGCCCGCGATCGTCACGCCGCCGACGGTCAGCGGCAGCGCGCTCGTCGGCTCGACCCTCACCGCGACTCCGGGCACGTGGAGCACGCCGCCGCCGACTGCGTCCTACGCATGGCAGCGCTGTGACGACCAGGGCTCCTGCTCGCCGATCCCAGGTGCCACCGGCTCGTCGTACACGATCGCGCCGGGCGACGTCGGCGCCCGCATCCGGGTCGAGGTCACGGCAGCCAACCCGGGCGGAGCGAGCATCGCGGACTCCGCCGCCGGCGACCCGGTCGCTCTGCCCGCGGCCCCGTCGGTGGTCTCCGCTCCGAGCGTGAGCGGCGACGCGACCGTCGGCGCGACCCTCCACGCCGACGCGGGCACGTGGAGCGGCCCGACGAGCTCCTTCTCGTACGCCTGGGAACGCTGCGACTCCTCCGGCTCCTGCACCGCGATCGACGATGCGACCGGCAGCTCCTACGAGCTCTCCGACGCGGATCTCGGCGCCGGCATCCGGGTCGCGGTCACCGCGACCGGGCCGGGCGGGCAGGCGACGGCCGAGTCCTCGACGACCGCTGCCGTCTCGGCGCGGCCGGACGAGCCCGCTTCGTCTCAGTCGTGACCGGCGCCGCAGCGCTCATCCTTCGCGGCCGACGCCACCCGGACGAGACGCGGGTCGGGCTCCGGACCGCGGCGACGCTCGTCGCGGTGCTCGTCGCCGCGCTCGGGGCGGCAGGCGTCCTGCTCGCGCACTCCGTCCGCCAGCAGAACGAAAGCCGGGTCGCCGCGCACCTCGGGGTCGTGCTCCAGGCCGCGGTCAGCGAGGCGGCACAGGAAGCGGCGCAGGCGCAGGAGCAGGCGGCCGCACTCGCCGCCGACCGGCGCCTCCAGCGCGCCCTCGCCGCTCACGACGGTGCCGCTCTCGCCCGCCTGACCGCATCCGTGCCCGGCGCCGAGGCGGCGGCGGGACCGGCCGGAGTGGCCGGCAGCACACGCCCGTCGCTACGCCGAGAGGTACACGTCCTCTCGGGCGGCCGGGTGGTCGGAACCGTCGCGGTCACAGTGCCCCTCGACGGAGCGGCGCTCGCCCGTCTGCGCGCCGCGGCCCCACTCGGCTCCGGCGAGGGCCTGCTCCTCGTCCGCGGTCGCAGCGTCATCGGTGGGCCCGCGAGGCTCGCAGCCGCCCGGATCGACCCGCGCGCCACCTCGGCGCGCCTCGACGGCGCCGGCTTCCGCGTCGCCCAGACGCGCCTGCTCGCTGGCGTGCCCGCGGTCCGCCTCGCGGCCCTCGCGCCGGCGTCCGAGATCGACGGGCCGGTCGGCCACGCGGAACGCCTGCTCGCGGTGGCCCTGCTCACGACCTTCGCCGCGCTCCTCCTGCTCGCAAACGTCCTCGCCCGTCCGGCCCTCGCGCCGCTCGCGCGCCTCGCCAGGGAGGCCCGCAGCTCGTCGCTGGACGAGCTGACCGCCCTGCGCAACCGGCGCGGGTTCACCGAGGCTGCCGTCGTCGAAGCGGCCCGGGCACGCCGGACCGGCCGCCCGCTCGCGGTCGCGATGGTCGATCTCGACGACTTCAAGCGCGTGAACGACACGTACGGGCACCCCGAGGGCGACCGCGTCCTCCGCGGGCTCGCCGACGTGCTCCGCGACCACTTCCGCGAGGTCGACGTGACCGCGCGCCTCGGCGGCGAGGAGTTCGCGGTGCTGCTGCCGGAGACCGACGTCGCGGGTGCCTACGACGCCGCGGAGCGCTTCCTCGTCGCGCTGGCCGAGCACGACTTCGGGGGCAGCCATCCGAACCCGCACGGGATCACGGCGAGCGTCGGCGTCGCCGCCGGGCGGGAGCTGCCCGTCGAGACCCTGCTCGCGTCGGCGGACGACGCGCTCTACCGCGCGAAGGCGAACGGCAAGAACCAGGTGCAGGTCGCCGGCGCAGCGGCCCCCGGCTAGAGGCTTGATGCGTATCGGGGCCCCGGCGGGGCCGGTTACCGCTCGCAATGCGCAGCAAGCCTCTAGAGCCGCTCGAGACACGCGCGAAGCCCGTCGCGCCAGTGCGGCAGCCGCGGCGCGCCCGGACGCTCGCTGCGCAGCACCGAGTACGCGGGACGCGTTGCGGGCCGGCCGAGCTCCGCGCTCGTGACCCGGCGGACGCGGCAGTCGAGCCCGGCCTCGGCGAAGACCGCCTCGGCGAGCTCCGCCCAGGTGCAGTCGCCGTCCGCAGCGAGATGCCAGAGTCCGCGCGGCAGGTCGAGCAGCTCGCGCACCGCGGCCGCGAGGTGGCCGACGTACGTGGGACAGCCGCGCTGGTCGTCGACGACCGCGACCTCGTCGCGCTCGGCGCCGAGCCGGAGCATCGTGCGGACGAAGTTCGTGCCGGTCGGCCCGAACAGCCAGGAGCTGCGCACGATCCAGGCGTCCTCGCCTGCGGCCGCCTCCCCGAGCAGCTTCGTCCGTCCGTACACCGACAGCGGCGCCGGGCCGTCCGACTCGACGTACGGCTCGCGCTTCGCGCCGTCGAAGACGTAGTCGGTCGAGAAGGCGACGAGCGGCGCGCCGAGCTCGGCGGCGTGCCTCGTGCCGCCCACGTTCACGGCAGCCGCCCCCTGCGGGTCGTCCTCGGCGCCGTCGACGTCGGTCCACGCCGCGCAGTGGAGGACGAGGTCGGGCGGCTCGAGCTCCGGCGGGGGCGGCAGCGTGACGTCCCAGTCGGCGTGGGTGAGCGCGACGAGCCCGGGTGCGGCGAGCTCCTCGCAGAGCGCCGCGCCGAGCTGGCCGCCGGCGCCCGTTACGAGCACGCGGCCGCGTCGCGCGGCGAGAGGATCGGTGTCTCGGTGCTCCACAGGTGCTTCACACGCGGGTCGGCCCAGCAGACGCCGTGCTCGTCCGGGTCGGCGGCGTCGTACTCCTCGGTGACGAGGTAGGCGAACAGGCAGTCGGAGAGCGCCTCGAAGCCGTGGGCGCAGACGCCGGGCACGTAGATCGCGACCGGGTTCTCCTCGCCGATGTCCTCGGTGAAGACCTCGCCGGTCTCCCGGTCGAGCACGACCACGCGGGCGGTGCCGGCCAGGCAGACGAAGAGGTCGTCCTGGCCGCGCTCGTGGTAGTGGAGGCCCCGGATCGTGCCGCGCCGGGAGCTGGAGAGGTTCACCTGGCGGATCGGCTTCGACAGGCCTTCGGCGCGGGCGAGCTCGGAGAACCAGCCGCGCTCGTCCTCCAGCCTCGAGAGGGGCAGCCGGCGCAGAGCCTCGATCACGCGTTCACCCGGTGCGCGCGGACGAAGTCGTTGACCTCGTGGTAGGCGTCGATCGACTCTCCTGCGTCGCCCCAGAAGCCCTCGAGCACGTCGGCCTCGAGCTCCCCGCGGTCGAGGTACCAGTTGTTCACGTCCGTGATCTCGAGCTCGCCGCGGCCCGACGGCCGCAGGCTCGGCAGGACGTCCCAGACCTGCTCGTCGTAGAAGTAGACGCCGGTGACGGCGAAGCGGCTCGGCGGCGACTCCGGCTTCTCGACGATTCGGCGCACCCTGCCACCGTCCAGGTCGGCGACGCCGAGGTGGCGCAGGTGGGCGTCGTCGGCCAGCTCGGAGAGCACGACACGCGCGCCGACCCCCTGCACCGCGAAGTTCTCGGCGACGCCGCGCAGCGAGCGCTCGAAGACGTTGTCGGCGAGCAGGACGCAGCACCGGTCTCGCGCGACGAACCGCTCCGCGAGCCCGAGCGCCTCGGCGATCCCGCCCGGCCCCTCCTGGTAGGCGTAGAAGAGCCGGTCGATGCCGTGCCCGTGTCCGTTCCCGAGCAGACGGAAGAACTCGCCGGCGTGCGTTCCGCCCGTGACGAGCATCAGCTCCGGGATGCCCGCCGCGAGGAGGGCCTCGACGGCGTAGGCCACCATCGGGCGGTCGTAGAGCGGCAGCAGATGCTTGTTCGTGATCCGCGTCAGCGGATCGAGCCGTGTCCCTGTGCCGCCTGCGAGTATGACGCCCTTCATCGCCGCGATGCTATCCGGCGCCGCGGCGCCGGTTCCGTCCAGCGGTCCGCGCCGGCGCCGGCCTCGAGAGGACGGGAGGGGAGGAGGAGCAGTTCCTCTCGCTCGGCCGGCGCGGCTACGGGTGAACCGGGAGGATGAGCACGACGAGCGTGAGCGTCCCGACGATGGTTGCGATCAAGCGCATGTGCACCTCCTGGTTTCCACGCCACCGAGAGTAGAGGGGCACCGTCAAGGGTCCGTATCGGGTTCGCAAGGAAACCGTTAGCGTTGCGGCGATGCCCGCGAGGCCGCGCCGCACGTGCCTGACCGTGCCGGGCTCGAGCGCGCGCATGCTCGCGAGGGCCGCCTCGCTGCCCGCCGACGAGGTGATCGTCGACCTCGAGGACGCCGTCGCCCCCGCCGACAAGGATGCGGCGCGCGAGCAGGGGGCTGCCGCGATTCGCACCCGCCCCGGGCGGACGACGGCCCTGCGCGTCAACGCGCGCGGCACGCGCTGGTGGGAGGACGACCTGCGTGCGGCCGCCGAGGCCGGCCCCGACGTGGTCGTGCTGCCGAAGGTCGAGTCCCCGGACGACGTCGCGGCGGCCGCCGGCCTCCTGCCCGCCGGCATCGGACTCGAGGCGCAGATCGAGACCGCGCGCGGGCTGGTCGAGGTGGAGCGGATCGCGGCAGCGGGGCACGGCCTCGAGGCGCTCGTCCTCGGGCCGGCCGACCTCGCCGCGTCGCTCGGCGTCCCGGTGCTGACGATCGGCGCCGGCGCGAGCGAGTATGCGCTCGCCCGGATCGCGGTCGCGGCGCGCGCCAACGGCCTCCAGGCGCTCGACGGCCCCTGGGCTGCGCTCGAGGACGACGAGGGCCTCCTCGCCTCGGCGCGGCGCGCCCTGGCGCACGGCTACGACGGCAAGTGGGTGATCCATCCGAGCCAGATCGAGCCGGTGAACGAGGTCTTCACGCCGGGAGAGGAGGAGCTCGCCCGAGCGGAGCGGATCCTCGCCGCCGGCGAAGGCGCGCTTCGACACGAGGGCGAGCTCGTCGACGCCGCCTCGCGCCGCCTCGCCGAGGCGTTGCTCGCGCGCGGCCGCGCCGCCGGCCGCTGAGGCGCATACTCCGGGCATGGAGGAGCTCGAGCTCCACGGGCACGGCGGCATGCCGTTGCCGTGCGTCCTCCACGGCGAGGCGGAGCCCTGCGCGCTCGTCCTTCCCGGGGCCGGCCGCTCGGAGAACCGCGTCGGCGGCACCCCGGCGCGCCCCGACCTCCACCTGGTCCGCGCGCTGCTGCAGGAGCAGGGCCGGTCGGTGCTCGAGGTCTGGTGGGACACGGCGACCCTCGACCGGGAGCAGCCGGATGCCTGGCTGCTCGACAACGCACGGGCCGCGCTCGAGGGCGTCCGCGCCCGCGGACGGGAGCCCGCCCTGCTCGTCGGGCGCTCCCTCGGGACGATGGCGCTCGCCGCGCTGCGTGCGAGCGAGCCGGAGCTCGCGCGCCTGCCGAGCGTCTGGGTCGCGCCGCTGCTACACCGGGAGATCGTGCGGGAGTCGCTCCTGCACGGCGGCGGCCGGCGCTTCGTCCTCTGCGGCGAACGGGACGAGGCCTACGACCCGGGAGTCGCGACCTTGCTCCACCGCCGCGGCGCGGACGTCGTCGTGCTCGAGCACGCGGACCACGGTCTCGACTGCGGCGACGCGCCCGCGACTGCCCGCGCCCTCGCGGGCGCCCTCGAGCGCCTCCGAGACTTCCTCGACCGCCTCGAAGCCGGGTAACACGGTGTCACTTCGCCTCGAGTGGCGAAGGCTCGACGCGGAGCAGCCGCGCGGCGCGCGGGGGCAGCCACCAGTTCCAGCGGCCGAGCAACGCCATCAGGGCCGGCACGAGCACTGCGCGGACGACGGTGGCGTCGACGAAGATCGCCACCGCGAGGCCGACGCCGAACTCCTGCAGGCCGACGATCCGGCCGACGACGAACGCCGAGAAGGCCGCGACCATGATCACCGCCGCCGCGGTCACGATCCGTCCCGTCCGCTCGAGGCCCTCGGCGACGGCGCGCCGGTTGTCGAGGCCCGAGTCCCACGCCTCGCGCATCCGCGTGACGAGGAAGACCTCGTAGTCCATCGAGAGGCCGAACAGCATGGCGAACAGGAAGATCGGGATCCACCCCTCGATCTGCGGGATCCGGTAGAGGCCGAGCGCGTCCTGGCCGACGCCCCAGCGGAAGACGAGCACGAGCATCCCGTAGCTCGCCGCGACCGAGAGCAGGTTGAGGAACACCGCCTTCAGCGGCAAGAGCAGCGACCGGAAGGCGCGGGCGAGCAGCAGGTACGTGAGCACGAGCACGCCGACGATCAGCCACGGGAAGACGCCGTAGCTGCGCTGGAGGAAGTCGACACCCTGGGGCGGCCCGCCGCCCGCGAGCACGTCGACGCCGGGCGGGAAGCCGGCCCGAGGCACCATCGTCCCGCGCAGCCGGTGCACGAACGCCTGCGCAGGCGCCTCGCCGTACTCGTGGCGCCCGGCGACGACCACCTGCAGGTAGCGGCCGCTCGGGTCGACGTACGGCCACGTCGCCCCCGTGCGGACGGTCACGACCTCGGGATCGCCTCGCAGCTCGCCCGCGAGCCGCCGCACCGCCGCCTGCACGCGCGGCGAGGCGGCGCCGCCGCGACGGCCGGTGTCGACCACGACCTGGGTCGGAGAGACGGTGCCGGCGCCGACCGCCCTCGTCAGCAGGCCGAAGCCGTGCACCGACTGCGGGAAGGTCGGGATGCCGCTGATCGACCCGGGCGTCAGCCGTAACGCGGCCGCGGGCGCCGCGAGCGCCAGGAGCACCAGGGCGCCGGCGGCGAGGAACGCGACCGGGCGGCGCATGATCGCGCCGGCGAGCCGGTGCCAGAAGCCGGTGTCGGCCTCGGCCCGGAAGCGCGCCGGCAGGAGCGACAGCCGCGCCACGCCCCGCCGCCCGTAGAGCGAGAGCAGCGCCGGCTGGAGGGTCACCGCGCCGGCGATCGAGAACAGGGGGATGAAGAAGCCGGCGACGCCGAGCGAGCGGATGAACGGCACCGGCATCAGCACGAGCAGGGCGAGCCCGATCGCGACGGTCGCCCCCGAGAAGACGACCGCCCGCCCCGCCGTCGCCATCGTCCGCTCGATCGCGTCCTCGACGGTGCCGCCGCGAAGGAGCTCCTCCCGGTAGCGGTAGACGACGAGCAGCGAGTAGTCGACCGCGATCCCGAGGCCGATCAGCTCGACGAGGTTGCCGGCGTAGGTCGCCATCACGAGCACGTGCGCGAACAGCCAGACGACGCCGAGGCTGCCGAAGATCGTCGCTGCCGCGAACAGGAGCGGCATCGTCACGACGGCCGAGACGCCGAACACGAGCAGGAGCACGACGAGCGCGATCGGCAGGGCGATCGACTCCCCCTTCGCGAGGTCCCGGCTGAAGATCGGGTCGAGGTCGCGCTGGATCGCCGCCTGCCCGGTCACGTACGCCTCGACCCCGGGAGGCGGCCGGAGCGCGCGGCGCACCGCCGGGCTGTCGCGCTTCGCCTGGGCGAGCGTCAGCCCCGAGGTGACCGAGCCGTAGACGACGTCGCCGGCCGCGCGGAGCGGCGCGGCGCGGCCGCCCGGAACCGCCCCCGCGCCGCGCGCGAGCGACTGCCGCAGAGCCGCCGTGACCACGCCCGGGCCCGCCGTGTGGAAGACGACGAGGAACTCCCCGTCGCTGCGGTCGCCGAAGTGATCCTGGAGGATCAGCCGCGCCTGCTCCGACTCGGTTCCCGGGACGGTGAACTGGTTCGAGGTGAGCCGGTTGAGATCGCGAGAGGCGAGGAAGCCGGCGGCGATCAGGACGAGCCAGACCGCGAGCACGAGCCGGCGCGCGCGCAGCACGAGACGGGTCCAGCGGATCACGGACTCGACGCTAGCGGCGGCGCAGCGCCTTGCGGCGGCGGACCCGCGGCAGGTTGCGCACGGCGGCGAACCAGACGTAGACCAGGGCCGCGAGGGCGCCGGCGACGAGGCGGAGGATGCGGGTGATGCTTGCCACGCTGGACGACAGGGTACGTACCGGCCGATGTCAGGCCGGCGTCGCCACGTGGGCGACCTCCAGGGCGAGATCCAGGAGCTGTTCGCGGAGCTGTGGCAGGTGCCGCGGTTCTCCGGGCTGCGCCACGGCTTCCGCCCGCAGTGCGACTGCTACCGCACCGCCGACCCGCCCGCGCTCCACGTCGTCGTCGAGCTGCCGGGCGTCGACCCCGACTCGGTGCAGCTCGCCGCGAGCGAGCGGGCCCTCGTCGTCTCCGGGACGCGCGAGCGGGCGCAGCCGGCGGGCGCGCACTACCACCAGATCGAGATCGAGTATGGGGCGTTCCAGCGCAGGATCGAGCTCGGTGACGACGTCGACACCGCCGCCGCGACGGCCGTCTACGAGCACGGGATGCTGCGGATCGAGCTGCCGGTGGCGGCCCGGCCGCAGCCGGGCCGCCGCGTGCCGATCGAGGTGGAGAGCCGGTGACGGAGCTCGGTTTCGAGGGCGGCGTCGACCCGCTGCCGCCGATCGCCGACGACCTGCCGCCGCAGCTCCCGGTGCTGCCGCTGAAGGAGACCGTCGTCTTCCCCGACTCGATGGCGCCCCTCGCGATCGGCCAGGAGCGCTCGATCCGGCTGATCGACGACGTGGTCGCGGGTGAGCGCGTGCTCGCCCTGGTCACCGTCCGGGACTCCGAGATCGAGGCGCCCGGCTGGGACGACCTCTACGGGATCGGCACCGCGGCGGTCGTCCACAAGATGATCCGAGTCCCCGACGGGACGCTGCGCATCCTCGTGCAGGGCGTCCGCCGGATCCGGCTGACCGGCCCGGTGACGGACGACCCGTACCTCGTCGGCGAGTTCGAGGCCGTGCCGGACGCGGTCGAGGAGAGCCGCGAGCTCGAGGCGCTGACCCGCAACGCGCAGGGCCTGTTCGCGCGGATCGTCGGTCTCGTCCCGTACCTGCCCGAGGAGCTGCAGATCGCCGCCGCCAACGTCGACGACCCCGGCGCCCTCTGCAACCTCGTCGCCTCGACGCTGCGCCTGCGAGCCGAGGAGAAGCAGGCCGTCCTCGAGCTCGCCGACGTGAGCGAGCGGCTACGCGAGGTCTCCCGCATCCTCAACCGCGAGCTCGAGGTGTTCGAGCTCGGCACGAAGATCCAGTCGCAGGTGCAGTCCGAGCTCGAGAAGGGGCAGCGCGAGTTCTTCCTCCGCCAGCAACTGAAGGCGATCCAGGAGGAGCTCGGCGAGGGCGACCCGGAGCAGGCGGAGGCGAACGAGCTCCGCGAGCGGCTCGACGCGCTCGAGCTGCCGGACGAGACGCGCAAGGCGGCCGACCGCGAGCTCGCCCGCCTGGAGCGGCTGCCGGCGGCGGCAGCCGAGTACGGCGTCATCCGCACCTACCTCGACTGGATCGCGACGCTGCCGTGGGGGGTGACGACCGAGGACGACCTCGACCTCGAGCACGCGCGGGAGATCCTCGACGAGGACCACTACGACCTCGAGAAGGTCAAGGACCGGATCGTCGAGCATCTCGCCGTGTCGAAGCTGAAGAACGACCCGGCCGGGCAGATCCTCTGCTTCGTCGGGCCGCCCGGCGTCGGGAAGACCTCGCTCGGCACCTCGATCGCGCGCACGCTGGAGCGGCGGTTCGCGCGCCTGTCGGTCGGCGGCGTGCGCGACGAGGCGGAGATCCGCGGCCATCGCCGCACCTACATCGGCGCCATGCCCGGCTCGATCATCCGCGCCCTGCGCGACGCCGAGTCGATGAACCCGGTGCTGCTGATCGACGAGATCGACAAGATGGGTGCGGACGTACGCGGCGACCCGGCGAGCGCGATGCTCGAGGTGCTCGACCCCGAGCAGAACCGCACCTTCCGCGACCACTACCTCGACCTCCCCTTCGACCTCTCGAAGACGCTCTTCATCTGCACCGCGAACACGACGGACACGATCCCGCGCCCGCTGCTCGACCGCATGGACGTGATCCAGCTGTCGGGCTACACCGAGGAGGAGAAGCTCGGGATCGCGAAGCGCTACCTCGTCCCGAAGCAGATCGCCGCGCACGGGTTGAAGCGCAGGCAGATCGGGATCGGCGACCGCGTCCTGCGGCTGCTGATCCGGGAGTACACGCGCGAGGCCGGCGTGCGCGGTCTCGAGCGGCGGATCGGCGACCTCTGCCGCAAGGCCGCGGTCGCGGTGGCGAGGGGCCGGGACGAGCGGATCAAGGTGGACGAGGCGGCCGTCCGCGAGTGGCTCGGGCCGCGCCGCTTCTCGGTCGAGTCGCGGCGGCGGACTGCAGACCCGGGCGTCGCAACGGGTCTCGCGTACACGCCCGTCGGCGGCGACGTGCTCTTCATCGAGGCCCAGGCATACCCGGGCAGCGGCAAGCTCACGATCACCGGCCAGCTCGGCGACGTGATGCAGGAGTCTGCGCAGGCGGCGCTCTCCTGGGTGCGCTCGCACACGGCGGAGCTGGGACTCGAGGAGCGCTGGTTCGCCGAGCACGACGTCCACGTCCACGTCCCCGCCGGGGCGGTGCCGAAGGACGGGCCGTCGGCCGGGATCACGATGGCGACGGCGATCGCGTCGCTCGTCCGCGACACCGCCGTGGCGGAGGACGTGGCGATGACGGGAGAGATCACCCTCACCGGCCAGGTGCTGCCGATCGGCGGCGTGCGCGAGAAGGTGCTCGCCGCGCAGCGTGCAGGGCTCGAGCGCGTGATCCTCCCACGCGAGAACGAGCACGATCTCGACGACCTGCCCGCCGAGGCGCGCGACGCGGTCGACTTCGTCCTCGTCGACTCGATCGAGGACGTGTTCGACGCGGCCTTCGCGAACGGGAACGGCAGCCGCGCGCGCCGCGGGAAGCGCGAAGCTAGCCGCCGAGGCTGAAGGTGCGGAAGAGCAGCGCACAGGCGCCTTCGGGGTCGCCCTGCCCCGCGGGCGCCTGGCAGAGCAGCTGCACCTCGCGCTTGCCGGAGAGGACGAAGCCCACGCGGTCGTCGGCGGCGTCGCCCTGCGCCGTCGAGCCGAAGCGGTAGGCGCGGATCTTCCGTCCGGCCACGGTCGTGGTCTCGCTCGAGGTGACCGTGCCGCCCGCAGCCCGGGCGAGCTTCGCGGCGACGCCGTCGAGCTCCTCGGCGGCGGCCGTGAACTCGTCCGGCGAGTACGCCTTGCCGAGGCGGTAGACCGCGGCCGAGACGCGCGTGCCCGCGTCTCCGGGGGCGTGGGCGGCGGCCGACGTCGCCGTGCGCGCGACCTGCCAGTCCGTCGGCACCGCGAACCGGAAGCCGGGACCGCGGACGGTCTTCGCCGCTACCGCGGCACCGGTCTGCGCGGCCCCGGATGATCCGCACGAGACCGCAAAAAGAGGGACAATGAGCAGCAGGGTCGTCTGTTTCCAACCCCAGGCCGGGGGTAGAAGCGCCCGAGCCAGCGAACGAAAGGAACCGGCGAACATGGCCAAGACGAAGGACAAGGTCACGGACGCGGCCGGCACTGTCAAACCGTACGTCGATCGCGCACTCCATGACGAGGACCTGCGCGAGAACGTGCGGAACGCCTACCAGTCGGCACGATCCATCTACGACGAGCTGATCGCCAAGCGCGGAGTCGCCGGCGTCGCGACGCGCGTCGCGACCGACAGGGAGATCCAGGGCGAGCTCCGCTCCGCGGTCGAGGAGCTCCGGACGGCGGCGCAGCGCGTGCAGGGCATCAAGAAGGACGAGGAGCAGCACAGCGGCCGCAACGCGACCCTGCTGCTCGCGGGCATCGCGCTCGGAGTCCTGTTCAACCCGGTCACCGGGCCGCAGGCGCGGAAGTTCATCGCCGACAAGCTCTTCGGAGGCGGCGACGACTTCACGTACCAGGGCGGCAACGGCAGCGCCGGCAGCTAGCCGGCACTCCTACGGAGCCTACGGCGCGAAGACCCGGGCGAACGAGCCCGGGTCGAGCCCGTTCGCAGCCGAGATGTCTCTCGCGCCGAGCAGGACGGCACCCGGCTCGGCCGTCGACCCCGGCGACCAGCCGGCCCGCGCCGCAGGCGGGATCGCACCGACGCGCCGCCACGATCGCAGGTACGGGTCGGGGTCGACGGCGCCGTCGTAGCCGAGCCCGAGCAGGGCGACCGGGTGCACCTCGAAGTGGAGGTGCGGCGGCGTCCCCTTCGCGTCCCCGGTGTCGCCGACGAAGCCGAGCACGTCGCCCGCGTGGACGACCGCGCCGTCGACCCCGAAGGCGGAGTAGCCGGAGAGGTGCGCGTAGTAGAACTCGTTGCCCTCGCCGTCGAGGAGCCACAGGCGCCAGCCGCCGAGCCGGTTCCAGCCGACCGAGAAGACGACGCCGTCGGCGCAGGCGAGCACGGGCGTCCCGATCGGTGCGAAGAGGTCGTCGCCGTGATGCCACGCTCCGGGCGCGTCACCGCGGAGCGCCCCGAACGTGTCCGACGGCGGCGAGTCGGCATGTACCGGGAAGACGCGGCTGCCGCCCCCGAGCGCAGGCGTCACGAGCGGCGGCACCGAGAGAACGGAGACCTGCCCCGAGCCGCCGCCCGCGCCCGAGGCTCCGCCGGCGAGCAGCGACGTGAGGGCGATGGCGACGATGCCGACGCGTGCGCGCACGCAGAGAGCGTGTCAGGAGCGGCGGCCGAGATGCTCGCGCGCGAAGGAGCGGAAGCGCTCGCGAGCCTCGTCGTCCGGCGCGAGCGGCCCGTCGTCCGCGTAGTCCGGCGACGATGCGATCTCATCGGCGACGGCACGCACCTCGCGCTCGATCGCCTCCCGGTGCTCGGGCCTGCGCAGCAGCGCCTCGATCCAGTTCTCGGAGCCGTCGTAGCCGGGGATGTCGTGGTCGAAGAGCAGCTGGCCGAGCAGGATCCCGGTGCGGATGTAGGCGAAGGTGCGGAAGGCGAGGATGCGGTGGGGCGTCTCGACCTTCGCGGCGAGCTCGCGGTCCTCGCGCAGGATCCGGTCGACGATCGAGCCGATCGGCTCGTCGACCAGCGGGATCCAGAGGTCGTCCAGGTCGGGCACGGCTCGGGGATTATTGCGATTTTCGCGGCGTACGCGCCGTCCGCCAGACGATCTGCGCCGCGGTCGCGAGCAGGAGCACGCCGAACAGGCGCCGCAGCACGGACTCCGGCAGCGAGACGGCGACCGCGGCG
>Ga0075272_1000184_pt1 | contig 13947 bp, 10 predicted proteins | sample SF_Rice_5C_0N_40_FD_69776 | JGI IMG/M metagenome (GOLD analysis project Ga0075272, IMG submission 69776) | Rice paddy soil microbial communities from Twitchell Island, California, USA - SF_Rice_5C_0N_404 | ecosystem: Environmental > Terrestrial > Soil > Paddy field/soil | place: USA: Twitchell... | reverse complement strand
GGCAGGTTGCCGGCGATCGAGGTGAAGTTGAACGGGGTCACCGCGTAGACGAAACCCTCCAGCGGCCGGTAGTCGAGCCGGTTCCACGCTCCCCCCACCGAGAGCGGCTGGTCCTCGTACAGCCGCTCGGCGTAGTGCGCGTTGAACCGGTAGAAGTCCACCAGCTCGGCCGCGGCGTCGATCTCGGCCTGGTGCGCCGTCTTGCTCTGGCACAGCATCGTGGCCCCGTTGAGCGTGTTGCGCCACGAGGTGGCCAGCAGCTCGGCGGCCTTGAGCAGCACGGCCGCCCGGTCCTCGAACGACCACGAGGCCCACTCGCGGTGCGCGCGCAGCGCCGCCGCGATCGCGTCGTTCACCTCCTGCTGCCCGGCCTTGTGCCAGGTGCCGAGCACGTGGCCGTGATCGTGCGGCATGACCGCCTGGCACGTGTTGCCGGTGCGGACTTCCCTGCCGCCGATGATCAGCGGGATATCGAGCTGCTCGCCCGCCAGCGCCGCGACGCGCGCCTTGAGCGCGCGCCGCTCGGGCGTGCCCGGCGCGTAGGAGTGCACCGGCTCATTGACGGGAATCGGAATCTGGATAGTGCCGTTCATCGTGGTGGCTCCTCATTACGGCAGGATCGAATTCGACGGTTGCGTGCCACAGGCCGGAAAGATGCATTGGGAGACCGCACGAGCGGCAGGGGCGGGAGGAGTGGCAGAAGCGGGCCGGGCGGGACCACAGCGGCGGCGGCCCCGCGAAACCGGGATCACCCCGGGAGCACCAGGCGCGCGACACAGCCGCGCGCGTCGCGCCGGTTCTCCAGCGTGAGCGTGCCGCCGTGCGCCTCGGCGATCTGCCGGCTCAGCACCAGCCCGATGCCCGAGCCCGCAGGCTTTGTGGTGTAGAACGGGACGAACAGATTCGCCGTCTCCGACAGCCCCGGGCCGTCGTCCTCGACGGTCAGCTCAACCGCGTGATCCGCGGGTCCCCAGGCCAGCCGCACGCCGCCGCCGGTTTCGAGCGCGGCGTCCACGGCGTTGCTCACGAGGTTGATCAGCAGCTGCTCCAGCTGATCCGCGTCGGCCGCCACGGACAGCGGCGCGTCCGAGCAGATCGCCACCGGCAGCCGCAGCTCCAGCCCGGCCACCCGCCGCGCCAGCACGGCGAGGTCTACCGGTGCTACGCTGGGCCGCGGCAACCGGGCGAGCCGCGCGTACGCCGCCATGAAGCGGGACAGCGCCTCCGAGCGCGCGGCGATCACCGCCAGGCCGCTCGTGAAATCGTCGCCGTCGGGCGTGGCGCCGCGCCCCAGTGCCTCGGTGAGGCTCCTCGCGATCGAGCGAATCGGCGCCAGCGAGTTGTTGATCTCGTGGCCCAGCACGCGGATCAACCGCTGCCACGCTTGGCGCTCCTCCTCGCGCAGCGCGCGGGAGAGATCGGATAGCACCACCAGCTGATGCGGGCGGCCGTCTTGCCGGAATGCGCCGCGCCGAATTTCCCAGCGGCCCAACCGCCCCGCCATGGGTAGCTCGACCGTGCGCGGCGCCTCCCCCTCGAGACACTGCGCCAGCCCCAGCTCGGCGGCGCCGCAGCCCAGCATGCGCGCGGCCGGCTGGCCCAAGAAGCGCTCACCCGCACGGTTGACCAGCCGCAGCCGCTGGTCCTCGTCGAAGGTGAAGATCGCGACGTCCACCTCGGCGATCACGCGGCGCAGCAGGGCCGTGGCCTCGAGGGCCCCGAGACGCTGGCCGCGCAGCACGTCGGCCAAGGCGTTGACCTCGTACAGCGCCAGGCCGAGCGCGTCGTCGGTCCGCGCGCCGCGCGCGCGAATCGAGTAATCCCCTTCGCGCAGCGCCCCGAGCAGGTTGGAGATGGTCTGCAGCGGGCGCATCACGCGCTCGCTCACCGAGGTGGCGAGCAGCGCCCACCAACCGGCCAGCAGCAGGCCGAACGTCCAGCGGACCTTGGGGGTGAAGTCGCCAAGCCACAGCAGCAGAACGGCCGCGACCACCGCCGGCAAACCCGCGAGCAGCGCGCGGACGAGGACGCGACGTTCGTGCGTCACACGGGTCTACCCCGAGTCCTTGAGGTCGTAGTGCTGCAGCCGCCGGTACAGCGCGCTGCGCGAGAGGCCCAGCGCCTTGGCGGCCTCACTCACGTTGCCGCCCGCGTGCTGCAGCGCGCGCTGGATCAGCAGGCGCTCGGCGTCGTCCAGGGTCATCCGCTCCAGTCCCACCGCGCCCTCGGCCGCCACGGCCTTAAGGCCCAGGTCCTGCACCTGGATCGCATCGCCGCGCGCCAGCAGCACGGCCCGCTCGATCGCATGATCCAGCTCGCGCACGTTGCCGGGCCAGGGGTGGTCCAGCAGCGCCTGGAGCGCGCCGGCATCCAGGCCGCCCAGCGTCTTGCCGTAGCGCCGCGCGTGCTGCGTCAGGAAATGCCGCGCCAACAGCGGAATGTCCTCGCGCCGCTCCCTGAGGGGCGGCAGCTGGATCTCGACCGTATTGAGCCGGAACAGGAGATCCTCGCGGAACCGGCCGTCCCGCACCGCCGCGTGCAGGTCCGCGTTGGTCGCGGAGACAAACCGCACGTCCACGTGGCGTGTCTTGGACGACCCCACACGCTCGACGTCGCCGGTCTCGATCACCCGCAGCAGCTTGGCCTGCTGGCCCGCCGGCACGTTGGCGATCTCGTCCAGGAACAGCGTGCCGCCATCGGCCAGCTCGAAGCGGCCTACCCGGTCCGCCTTGGCGTCGGTGAACGCCCCCTTCACGTGGCCGAACAGCTCGCTCTCGAACAGGCCCTCGGAAAGCCCGCCCACGTTGACGGCCACCAGCGGCCGCGCCGCGCGGCGCGAGGCCGCGTGCAGCCAGCGCGCCACCACGTCCTTGCCCGTGCCGTGCTCGCCCGTGATCAGCACGTGCGCGTCCGCGGGGGCCACGCGCTCCATCAGCTCCACCACCGGCTGCATGGAGCGCGACTCGGCGATGAACGTGGGGGCCGCCGCCGGCCGCAGCAGGCGGTTCTCGCTCTCCAGCCGCTCGCTCTGCCGCAGGGCGCGGCCCAGCGCCACCTGGGTCGCGAGTGTCGCGAGCAGCCGCGCGTTATCCCACGGCTTCTCCACGAAGTCGCGCGCGCCGCGCCGCATCGTCTCGACCGCCTTGTCCACCGTGCCCCACGCCGTCATCACGATGACGGGCAGTGTGCCGTCCGCCAGCTGCAGGCGCGTCAGTAGATCGAGCCCCTCCGCCCCCGACGTGGTATCGCGCTGGTAGTTGAGATCCATGAGCACGGCGTCGAAGTCGTGCGCCTCGACGGCCGCCAGCACGCCGCCTGGCGAGGTGGCCGCCTCGATCTGGTAGCCCTCGCCCTTCAGCAGCAGGCGCAGCGCCTCCAGCACGTCGCGCTGGTCGTCGGCGATGAGAATCCGGGCGGGGCGATGGGCGTCGGTCACGGCGATTCGGGGTCTCGGGTCTCAGGTGCCGGGTCCCGGCGCGGCGGCGCCGGCCACTCGACCGACATCGGGCACCGGGCGCGAGCGGCGCGGCTCCCGGCGTGCCCGCAATCTACGGGCGAACACGGACGGCGACCACGTGCGTCGTGTCACACCATGCCGGCACCCGGGCCGCCTGGCTATCGCGCCAGCCGCAGCAACAAGCCCACCGCTACAACGAGCATGGCTCCGCCATAGCACAGCACCATCACGAGCATGGCGACATCGAGCGGGCGCCAGCGCCGCTCAGGGCGCGTCGAACGCCCGGAGGCGAGCTGCTGCGGGTCATGCGGCGCGGGCATCATGACCTCACTTCCATCTCAAGACACATGCCAGAGGCGACGATGACCCTAATACGCCATCCGGCAACGACTTACTCACCGATGCCCGGCGCCACCAGTCACCGGGGATGGGACGCGCCGTCCCAAGAGCGGACACGCCTACCGCGCTCGGCGGCCTGCGCCGACTCGAGTCCCCACACAGCGAAGCGCGGGAGCCCGACCGCTGCTCCCGCGATGGTTTGTCACTCAGCCTGCGCGGCTTATTCGCTGCAACAGCGCGGGTGGGCGGTGCGCGATCCGCTCGAGGATGAACTGCTGCTCGGACGAGTATAGCCCCTCGGCGTCACGCTCGGTGCGCTCGGTGGCCGTGAGACGGTCGGCTGCGACCGGCGCCCGCCGTCGGACGAGCTCGGTGCCCGCTCGCGGCCGGCCGAACTCTGGGTCGCGGAGCCGCGCGGATGCGCGGTGCGCCCACCCGTGGAGCCCGTCGGCTCGCCGCCCCGCGTGTAGCCGCGGCCGTTGATCGCCTGACCCTGGGGTCCCTGCCCGCCGTTGCCCACCACGATGATCGGCTGGCCGTTATAGCCGTACCAGTACGGGCCGTAGCCGCCGTAGGAGCCGTAATAGCCGTACGGCGAGTAGAGGCCGAGCCCGAAACCATACGACCCGTAGCCGTACATCCCGTAGCCGTACGGACCGCAGGACCACGGGTCGTAGTAGCACATCGACGAGTAACCCCAGCCGAACGGATCGTAGTAGGGACGCTCGGCGTAGTGCGGCGGCGGCTCTGGCGCCGGCTTCAGCGCCATCCGCATCGCCTGGCGGTCGATGTGGAATCTGTTGGGGAACGACACCGCCACCACCACGTCGATCACCTGGTCCGGTACGCCGGCGCTGGCGAGGGACTCGATGCCTGCGGCGTCCACGTCGAACGGCTGATCCCGCTCGATCAAGTATGCCACGAGCGCGTCGCGGTCCACCTCTGCGGACGTTTCCTTGACGTCCGCCAGCGTGAGCGGCGCCGCGGCGAACACCCGGGCCTCCTCGGCCGCCATCGCGCGTTGCGGGGTCAGCGCGAACCCGTCGGGCCAACTCGCCGTGGGGGCGACGTCGTAGCGCACCACGCGCGGTACGCGTTGGCCGTCCATGCCCACGGCCTGAACGTCGAGCCACTCGGTGGGCGACCCCATGGCCATGATGGCCGACTCCGTGCGGTGCACGCCGCCGGAGCACGTCAGGTCGGAGCGCAGATAGGCGCGTTGCCCGTCGGTGGAGAAAGCGGCACGCTGCCAGCCGGTACAGCCGTTCTCGCTGAGCTCGTGCGTCTGGCCGTCGGCCACCAGCGACCGCTGGGAGACCGTCTGGCCGTCGGCGATGGTGACCACCTCGACGCCGGCCCCGTCACTCGCCGGGCGCACGCAGACCATCAGCTTGGCCGGTTCCGCCGTTTCGCCGCCCGGTTGCCAGCAGCCCAGCCACGGCAACCAGCGCGTGTCCGCGGTTTGCTGGGCGTGCGCCGGGGCGGGCACGGCGGCGAACGCCACCAGTGCGCCGAGCGACAGCAACGCCGACTGCAATGTCCGTTTCATGATTCCCGCTCCTTCCTGCCCTCACCCCCTGGCCCCCTCTCCGCGACGCGGCGAGGGGGAACGTGGGGTCTAGATCCGAACATGCAGGCCCAGGGAAAACTGCGCGCCACTCAGGTCGATCCCATCGGTGAACTGCACGAAGTTCTGGTGCAGCGTGCCCTTGGCCAGGAGATACCGCGCGTCCGCGTTCACGAACACCCGCGTCCCCAAGCTATAGTCGATGCCCGCCATGGCCAGGCCCAGGGGGCCCCAGCCGCTCGATTGCAGCGTCCCATCGAACACGGAGGAATCCGCGAAGTCCACGAAGGATCCGGTCTGCGTCAACTGGTAGTGGATCATGCCGGCGCCCACACCCACGTACGGCGTCACGCGCGCCGGGATCCACACGAACCGGCCGATCTGGCGGCCGGGCGATGTCAGATACCAGCGCAGCGCCGCCGTCAGGGGCGTGGTAGTAAGCGTGGTCTGCTGGGTGATAGGCAGGTTGTTTTGATCCAACCAGAAGCGGAACTCGGAGGGCTTGCTGGTCCGCGTGTAGCCGGCGCCCAGTACGAGGTCCAGCGGCCTCGACAGCCGGACGCCGAGGTCGCCGGCGATGCTGTACGTGTTGAAGTCGCTCCGGGAGAGCGTCAGCTCCTTGAGAAGCAGCGAGTCGTACAGGGAGCTCCGGGCGCGCGCGAGATCGAACCCACCGCGGATGCCCAGCGTCACGGTCGGCCGCTGGAACAGGAATCCGTGCGGGCCACTGGATCCGACCGGGGGGCTGGTTGTGTCCTGAGCGTGTAAGGCGGCGGGGGCTGTCAGCGCGGCAACCACAAAGCCAACAACGGTGAGCGAGTTCAGTCTGCGCATACAAGCCTTCGAGGCGGCAACCTCCTTGAGTCAGAGCGAATCTTGTGCCACCGTATAAGATGTTGAATAACAATGACTTAACTATGCCTACCCCGGCCACACACGTCCGTTTCATGGGACACCTGAGCTGGCCCGGTGTCCGCCGACACCTTACCAGCGAGTGACAGGCGTGAGCACGGTGCCTTCCCCTTGACTTTCTATGGGACGGCCTTCATCGTGACGTCGGCTTCGAGAAGGCCATGCCATGCGCACACCGTCGGTGGACCTGCTTCGCGGTACGCTGGACCTGCTGGTGCTCAGGGCGCTGAGCTGGGGGCCGACGCACGGCTACGGGGTCGCGCGCTGGATCGAGCGCGCGACGGGCGAGGCGGTGCGCATCGAGGAGGGCTCGCTGTACCCGGCCTTGCATCGGCTGGACGAGCGCGGCTTCGTCGCGGCCGAGTGGGGCGTCTCCGAGAACAACCGCCGGGCCCGCTACTACCGGCTCACGGCCAGCGGGCGGAGCAAGCTGCAGCACGAAACCGCTACGTGGGGTCGCTTCGCACGCGCGATCTTTGCAGCGCTCGAAGCGCCCGCCACGCCCGCCGCGGCAAGCCTCACATGACGCCGCGCGAGCCGCTCTGGCGCCGGTATCTGCGGTTCCTCGGCCCCAACGTGGACGCGGACATCGACGACGAGCTGGCACATCACCTCGCCGCGCTCGAGGCGGATCTGCGCGCACGCGGGATGTCCGAGCGAGGTGCCCGCGAGGCCGCACGCGCGCGGTTCGGCGACATCGAAGGCATCCGGCGGACGCTGCGGCACCAGGATGCGCGCCGACTCGGCCGCGCCGCTCGCGCCGATGTTTGGGAGGCTGGGTCTCCGACCTCAAGCAGGCGGTGCGCAAGCTGTGGCAGCAGCCAGGGTTCAGCGCCGCGGTGATCGTGGTGCTGGCGCTGGGCATCGGGGCCACCACGGCCATGTTCAGCGCCGTGGATGCGGCGCTGCTCAAGCCGCTGCCGTTCGCCGAGCCGGGGCGGCTGGTGCTGCTCCGAGAAATCGACATCCCGCTTCGGTGGCCAGCGGGAACGCCCCAACCGCCTTCGCCAAGTGTGCTCAGCTACGCCGACGTCGCCCGGTCGCACAGCCTATTCGTGCAGACCGCGGCGTACGCCACGGGCGGGCTCAATCTGACGGACGCGGAGAAGCCCGAGCGAGTGAGGGTCGGGGTGGTGACCCCGGGTTTCTTCGCGACGCTGGGCGTGGCGCCTATCCAGGGGCGCGCGTTCACCAAAGACGAGGGCGTGCCGGGCGGACCGGACGTTGCCATCTTGTCCTACGGCTTGTGGCAGACGCGGTTTGGCGGAGCGCCGATGCTCGGCAAGAACATCACGCTCAGCCAGCACCGCTACACCGTGGTGGGCATCATGCCGCCCGGGTTCGCATTCCCCGCCTCGGTTGGGCTGTGGATCCCACTGACGGTTCCCCTGACCGGCGCCACGCTCCGACCGTTTCGCGGGTTCCTGGCGTCGCAGGTGATCGCGCGGCTGGCCGGCGGCGTGCGCGTGGACGCAGCCAACCAGCAGCTGCTCGCACGCTGGAGCGACCTCGCCAAGGGTCAGAGTTCGCCATACGACGCCGAGCGCTTGACCTGGCTGCGCGAGCGCGGGGCCGTGACGTCGCTGCAGCATGAGCTGGTGGGGGATCGGCGCACGGCCTTGCTGGTGCTGCTCGGCGCGACGGGGCTCCTGCTGCTCATCGGCTGCGTCAACGTCACCAACCTGCTCTTATCGCGGGCGGCGGGGCGGCGGCGGGAGATCGCGCTGCGCGCGACCCTGGGCGCCACGCGCGGCCGGATCGTGCGCCAGCTGTTGATCGAAAGCGTCGTGCTGGCGCTGGCGGGCGCCGCGACGGGCGTCGCGCTGGCGCCGGTGGCGCTCCGCCTGGTGCGGATCGTGATGCCGGCGTCCCTCGCCGGGCTCACGACCCCGCAGGTCGACGTGCGGGTGCTCCTCTTCGCCACGGTGCTCGCCGTGGCCACGGGGCTGGCATTCGGCCTGTGGCCCGCGATCGGCGGCTCCCGCACGGATGTCGCCGAAACGATCAAGTCCGGCGGGGGTTGGGGCTCGACCTCGGCGGGCCGCGGCCGCGGACGGCGCACGCTGCTCGCGGCGGAGCTGGCGCTCGCGCTGGTGCTGCTGGTGGGCGCGGGGCTCATGCTCAGGAGTCTGAGCCAACTGCTTGCCGCGCACACGGGGCTCGACCCCGAGCACGTGGGCACGTTGGAGGTGGCGTTCCCACCAGAGCGCGCAGCCGAGCGTCTCCGCGTCATCACGGCGGCGCTGGACTGGCTGGAGCACGGTCCGTCGATCGACGCGGCCGGCGTGGTCAACGATCTGCCACTCACCGGCCTCGGCGGGATCTCTCTCCGGATCAACCCGGAGGGCGCGGCGCCGGCTCCGGAGGACGGGTATTTCGCGCGCTACTTGATGGCTTCCGCCGGCTACTTCCGCGCCCTTGGTATTCCGTTGATACGCGGCCGGCTGTTCACGACGGCGGACGATTCCGCGGCGCCGCGCGTGGTGGTCATCAACGAGACGCTCGCGCACCGCGCCTGGCCCACCGAGGACGCAATCGGACGCCAGCTGAACATGGGAGTGTCGTGGGGACGGAAGGGCCCTACGCAGGTTCCTCCCTACACGGTGATCGGCGTGGTGGGCGACGTGCGCGAGGCGCTGGATCGCGAGCCGGGCATGCAGATGTACTTCTCGGCCTATGCCGAGCCACCCGGCAATCTCGCGCTGGTGGCGCGGGGTCACCTGCCCAGCAACGTCTTGCTGGCGCGGCTGCGTGAAGCGGTGCGAGCGGCCGACCCAACGCTCCCGGTCTACGCGGTGCGGATGCTGGACGACGTGGAGAGCGCCTCGATCGCTCCGCGACGCGCCAATACGGCACTCATCGCGGCGTTCAGCGGGCTGGCGCTGCTCATCACCGTGCTGGGCGTCTACGCCGTGGTGGCCTACAGCGTGGCGCAGCGCACGCGGGAGATGGGGATCCGCGTCGCCCTCGGGGCGACGGCACGCGATCTCCTGGCCCTCGTCGGGTGGGAGGTCTCATGGGTGGCGGTCGTCGGCCTCGCCCTCGGCCTGGGGGCGGCATGGGCGGCGTCGCGGCTGCTCGCGAGCCAGCTCTACGGCGTCACGGCGCACGACGCGCTCACGTTCATCGTGGCGCCGCCGGCCTTGCTGCTACCCGTGCTGGTCGCGACGCTGCTGCCGGCCTGGCGGGCCCGGCGGGTGAGGCCGATGGACGTGATCCGGACCGAATAGAGACGGCGTCGCGTGCCGGGCATCAGCCCGTGCCGTACCGGCCAGCCTGGTTGACGGAAAGCCATACTTCAGATATGGTTTTCCATATGAAGACCACCCTCAACATTCCAGACTCCTTGTACCGGGCGCTCAAGCGCCGCGCGGCGGAGCGCAAGGAGACGGTGTCCGCGTTGGTGAGCGAGTATCTGCGGCGCGGGCTCAAGGGCCCAGGCCAGGTGAAGGAGCCTGAACCGCTGCCATCGTTCAGCATGGGCGAAATGCTGATTGACATCAACGATCGTGAACGGTTGTACGACGTGCTCGACGGCGAGCGGGATGCCCGACTGTACGGGCGCCGGGACCCGGCGAACGATGTTCCTGGTTGATACGAACATCCTGATCTACGCCGTTCACCGCGAGTCACCCGATCACCAGAGGGCAGCCGCGGCGATCCGGACCTGGCAGCACGATCGCGAGAGCTGGTTTACCACCTGGCCCATCCTCTACGAGTTCTTGCGCGTCACGACGCACCCGCGCGTGTTCGACCAACCTCTGACGTTCGAGCTGGCATCGCGCTTCGTGGCGAAACTGTTCACCGCGGAGAGCTTCGACGTGCTGACGGAGACGACGCGCCATAGCGCGGTGGTTCAGGAGCTCGCGGGCGACGTTCCATGGGCGCGTGGGAGCGTCATGCACGACCTCCACACGGTCGCGCTGATGCGCGAGCACGGCGTGCCGGAAATTCGCACGGCGGACACGGGGTTTCACCGGTTCCGCGGGCTACGGGTAGTGAATCCGCTGGTCGCGTGAAGGAAGGTGTCCGGCTTCACTCCGCCCGCAGCACCCGCACCGGGTCGATTCTCGTGGCGCGCCGCGCTGGGACCCAGGCGGCCACGAGCGCTGCCGCGGCCAACAGCGCGATGGCCGCGACGTAGAACAGCGGGTCCAGTGGTTGCACGCCGAAGAGATAGGCGCGGATCATCCGCGCCGCGGCGGCGGCGCCAGCCAGGCCGGCGACGGCTCCCACCGCCGCCAGCGTGCCTGCGCGCCGCAGGACCAGCGCCAGGATGTCGCGCCGGTCCGCTCCCACGGCGACCCGGATGCCCAACTCGCGGGCACGCTCGGCCACCGTCTGGGACACGAGCCCGTAGAGTCCCGCCGCTGCGAGCAGCACCGCGAGCGCGGAGAGGGCGCTCAGCACCTTGGAGAAGAGCGATGCCTCAGCGGTTGACCGTTGCAACAGGGCGTCCATGGTCTCCGCTGGGCCGAGGGGTACGAGCGGGTCGAGCGTGGCCGTAACCTGGCGGATCGCCGGCACCAGCGTAGCTACCGGGAGCGGCGAGCGGACCGTGAGGATGCCCGATGCATCAACGCGGCTGAGCGGGACGAAGATCATCGGATCGGCCTCGGCGGCGGGCCCGCTCCAGCGCGCGTCTCGTACCACGCCTGCCACCACACCCTCCGACGGCTCGGCCCCAAACGTCCAAGTCACGGTCTGACCGAGCGGCGCCCGGTCGCCGAAAAGCTGTCGCGCCAGGGACTCGCTCAGCACCACGGGCGTGGCCTGGGCCGTAGACGCCGCGGTGACGGCCTCGTCGGTGAACGACTGCCCGCGCAACAGCGTCATTCGGAACACGTCGAAGAACCCGGACGTCATTCCGTTGATGACGGCCTGGTGCCCCGCCTGCGGGGCATCGCCGGGGAGCCGCACGTTGAGGATAAATGGCGCCCTGATGAGCGGCGCCATGGTGCTGACGCTGGCGGCAGTCACTCCTGGCAGCTGCCGCACCCGCCGGAGCAGCCTGTCGTAGTACGTCAGCGTTTGTTGCCGAGTATAACCCTCGTCGCTGAGGTAGAACTGAAAGGTGGTGACGTGCGACGGGTCGAACCCGAGGTCCACGCGGTACAGGTTCCGCAAAGCCCCGACGAACAGAAAGGTCGCGACCAGCAGGGTGAGGCACAGCGCGAACTGCAGCGCGGTCAGGGCCGCGCGGAGCAGGTGCCGCCCGGTCGTCCCGGTGCGCGTTGCGTCCTTGAGCGTCGTGCTCAATTGCACCCGCTCCCGCACGGCCGTCGGCAGCAGCCCGAGCAGCGCACCCACGGTGACGGCGACGGCAGCGGTCACTCCCACGACGCGCCAGTCCAGCGCAAAGGCCGGCATGGCCCCGACGTCGGGAAACCGGCTGCCATGGAACAACGCGGCGAGCCAGACCGCCAGCACGACGCCAACTCCTCCCCCCGCCAGCCCGATCATCACGCTTTCGGCGACGTGCAGTCGGGCGATGCGTGCGGTACCGGCCCCAAGCGCCGCGCGTACCGCCGTCTCGCCACGACGCCGCACGGCGCGGAACAGGGCGAGGTTGGCCACGTTGGCGCAGGCAATGAGTAGCAGCAGGGCGCCCAGGCCGAACAGCAGGCGGAGGATCCGGTCCGCACTGGCGCGGACGAAGGCGAAGACGCCCAGTTTGGGGAAGACCAGCGGCGCGGCGTCGGCGAGCTGCTCGTCCCCTTGCGCCACCGCCACGCGCGGGATCGCCACACGCAGCTGCGCTTCGGCCTGCGGGAACGTGGCTCCAGCAGCCAGCCGCATCACGAAGTAGGGCATGCCCTGTGCGGCCGCCCGTCGGCGGAACGGGGCCGGCGTGTGGTTCACCGCGGGCATCGTTCCCACCGGCAGCCAGACCTCGACGTCGGACAGCGCCTCGGTGCCGTGAAAGCCCTCGGGCAGCACGCCGATCACGGTGAACGTCTCGCTGTTGATACGCACCGCGCGCCCGAGCACCTGTGGATCGTGCGCCAGCATCCCGGCCCACAGGTCGTGGCCGATCACTGCTACGGGTTCGCCACCACCCAGGTCGTCGTCCCGGCTGAACGTCCGGCCCAGCGCGGGCTGGACGCCGAGCAGCCGGAAGAAATTGGCGGTGACGAACTGGCCGGGCACGCGGCGTGGCGTCACGCGGTCCGCCGCAAGGCTCAAAGAGGTGGCCGGCCAATACCCAGCGAGCCCGCCCACGGCGGGGCTCGCCGCAACGAGCGCGGCGCGGCTCGCCTCGGACACGGACCGCGGCGACCACCCCGTTCGGGGATCCCCTTTGCCGATGTACACGACCGCCAGACGCCCGGAGTTATGCACGTGCGGGATCGGGTGGAAGACGAGCTGATCCGCGAGGCTGAGCAGCGCGCTGGTCGGGCCGATGCCGAGCGCCAGCACCCCGATGGCGAGCAGGCTGTAGCCCGGGTGTTGCCGCAGGCTCCGGAAGGCGTAGCGGAAATCGCTCTGCATGGTCATCACCTCACCCTGCTCGCATCCGGTCCCCACCCGTTCACCTCACTCATACCGCAGCGCCACCATCGGATCGATCCGCGCCGCCCGGCGGGCCGGCACGTACGTGGCCAGCATCGCGACCGCGCCGAGCACGAGCGCCGCGCCGACGAACGTGACCACGTCGAGCGTGGAGACGCCGAACAGCATGGTGCGCAGGGCCCGCGTCGCAAGGGCGGCGCCGGCGGCGCCGAGCACCAGCCCGCCGACGACCAGCCACAAATTCTCCCGTAGCAGCATGCCGACCACCTCGCCCGGCCTGGCGCCGATGGCCATGCGCAGGCCCAGCTCGCGCGTGCGCTGCGTGACCGCGTACGCCGTGATGCCGTAGATGCCGATCAACGCGAGCACCACCGCCAGCGCCGCAAACAGGGTGAGCAGCGTCATGCTCAGCCGCCGCGCCGCCGTCGAGCGCGACAGGACTTGTTCGAGGCTCACCAGGTCACCGATCGGCTGCTGCGGATCGAGCTGCCGCACGGCGTCGCGCACCGCACCCGAGAGCGCCACCGGCGAATGTTTGGCCTTGAGCACGACCCACATCTGGGGCGCGCCCTGCTGCTGCAGCTGCGGGAGATACAGCTCCGGCATCGGCGTGGCGTCGAGCGAGGCATAGTGTATGTCGCCGATGACGCCGATGACGGTGGCATCGTACCCGCCGCCGCCCGGCTGCTGCACCCGGAAGATCTTCCCCAGCGGGTCCTGCCCCGGCCACAACTGGTCGGTGAGTCGCTTGTTCATGATCACGACCTTGGGCGCATCGGCGCGGTCTTGCGGCGTGAAACCCCGGCCGCGCAGCGCGATCCCCAGGGCCGCGAAGTAGTCGGGACCCACCACGCTCAGCCGGGCCGCCAGAAACTCCTCGGTGGCGTCGGGACGAATCCGGCGCGGGTCGAACGCCAGAATCTGCACTCCGCCCGAAAGCGGCAGCGTGCGGGAGACGCTGACGTCGGCCACGCCCGGATTGTGCGCCAGGAGCGCGGTGAGATTCTGGAAGAATTGGTCTTGCGCCGTGGGATCGGCGTAGCGCGACGGCGTGAGGCGGATCCGGGCGGCCAGCACGTCGTGCGTGTCGTAGCCGGGATCCACCGAGGTCAGCCGCACGAAGCTCCGGATGAGCAACCCCGACCCCACGAGCAGGACC
>Ga0075272_1000183_pt1 | contig 13972 bp, 14 predicted proteins | sample SF_Rice_5C_0N_40_FD_69776 | JGI IMG/M metagenome (GOLD analysis project Ga0075272, IMG submission 69776) | Rice paddy soil microbial communities from Twitchell Island, California, USA - SF_Rice_5C_0N_404 | ecosystem: Environmental > Terrestrial > Soil > Paddy field/soil | place: USA: Twitchell... | reverse complement strand
CTTCAGGCTCAGGACGCGCTCGCGGAGGCGCGCCGCCAGGGCACGCACGTCCGGATCGCCAGCTGACTCGCCGGGCGGCCTACTTCTCTCGCTCCGCTTTGCGCCGGCGCGCCGCGCGGATCGCGGCGAGGCGCTCCGCGACCTCCCGTTCCTCCCCCGCGCCCTTCGGGTCGTAATACCGGCGGCCGCGCAGCGATTCGGGAAGGCATTCGATCCCGCCGACTCCTTCCGGCTCGTCGTGGGCGTATCGGTAACCCTTGCCGTAGCCCACCTGCTTCATCAGCCGGGTCACGGCGTTCCGGATGACCGGAGGGACCGGCTCCTGCGGGAGCTCCTCGATGTCGGCGCGCGCCTGCGATTCCGCGACGTAGAGGGCGTTCGACTTCGGCGCGAGCGCGCAGTAGGCGGCGGCCTCGACGAGGGCGAGGACGCCCTCCGGGTTTCCGAGGAAGTCGAACGCTTCCTTGGCGTCGAGAGCCACGCGCAGGGCGCGCGGGTCGGCGAGCCCGACGTCTTCCGACGCGAAGCGGACGATTCGCCGCGCGAGGTAGAGCGGCTCTTCCCCGGCCTCGATCATCCGGAGGAGCCAGTAGATCGACGCGTCGACGTCGGAATCGCGCATCGACTTGTGGAGAGCGGAAATCAGGTTGTAGTGCTCCTCCCCCGACTTGTCGTAGAGGAGGATCTTCTTGCGCGAGATCTCGCGGAGCCTCGCCGCCGTGATCCGCCGCTCGCCGGAAGCCGCGTCCGATGCCGCCGCCTCGAGCAGGTTGAGCGCCCGGCGGGCGTCCCCGCCGGCGAAGCGCGCCGCGAACGCCAGCGCGTCGTCCGTCAGCTCGACGCCGCTCCGGCCGAGGCCCCGGTCGCGATCCGCGATCGCCCGTCGCAGGATCCGTTCGATCGCCTCGGCGGACAGCGGCTCGAAGACGATCGTCTCGCATCGGGAGAGGAGCGCCCCGTTGAGCTCGAAAGAGGGGTTCTCGGTCGTCGCGCCGATGAGCGTGACGTCGCCCGATTCCACGAACGGGAGGAAGATGTCCTGCTGCGCGCGGTTGAACCGGTGGATCTCGTCGAGAAAGAGGATGGTCCGCTGGCCGGTCGAGCCCCGCAGACGCTTCGCGCCTTCGAGGATCTCCCGCATCTCCTTGACGCCGCTCGCGACCGCCGAGGCCGACACGAACCGGGAACGGGTGCGCGCCGCGATCAGCCGCGCGACGGTCGTCTTCCCGACTCCGGGCGGCCCCCAGAAGATCATCGACGGCGGGCGATCCTCCTCGATCGCCCGGCGCAGGAAGCTCGCAGGGCCGATCAGCGCTTCGGCGCCCTCGATCTCGTCGAGCGAGGCCGGCCGCATCCGCTCGGCGAGCGGAGCGGAAGAGGAGACCTTCGTCTCCGTCGCGGCGGGCGTTTCGCCGCCGAAAAGCGAGTCCGACATGCTCGAAACGATATACCCGCGTCCCGAGGCGCCGCGAGGCGCGAGCCGAGGGGCTGTCGCGGCCCCGACCTTTCGTCAACGGCGAAAGCCGCGAGGCGCGGTCAGACGGGTAGGAAGACGCGCGCGGGCGGCCGGACCGGCGGTGAAGGCGTACCGGCGCGTACGTCGAGCCGCCGGCCGGCCCCCCGCGTCCGTATAGCGACCCGTATGATCCGCGCTAGCTCTTTGCGGCGCGAAGCTCCGAGATCCGCAGCTGCAGGTCGTTGAGCCGCGGGATCTCGGGATGCTCCTTCTTCAGGCGGTCGAAAGCGGCCTGCGCCTTGCCGGCGTCCTTCAAGTCGAACACGTAGACGAGCGTCATATTGAGGAGCGACTGCGAGTGCGTCGGCTGGATCTGCTGCGCCTTCTGGTACATCTCGAGCGCCTTGTCGAACCTTCCCATGTTCCGGTAGCAGGAACCGAGGTCGGTGAGGAGATTGGGGTCGCCCGGCTTCTTCGGAACGACTTTCTCGTACGCCTCGGCCGCCGCTTTCCAGTCGCTCGCGTCGTACTCGGCGTTGGCCAGCTGGAGCATCACGTCGGCGTTTTCCGGGTCGCGCGCGACCGCCGCCTGCATCTCCTTCACCCTCGCGGCGAGCTCGGTGGAAGAGGGCGCGAGCGCCGCGTCGGTTCCCGAGCCCGCGGGCGCCGAGGCCGGGGCCGACGCCGTCGCGGCGGAGGGGGCGTGGCCGCCGGTCGCGACGAAATAGCCGAGGATGAACCCGGCGAGCACGCCGACGAGCGCGAAAAGGAAGTTGTCCCGCGTCACGGCTCCTCCGTCTCCGTCTTCTTGACGGCGCTCCAGGTCCCGGACGTGGGCCCCGCGTTGGCGAGCTCCGTTCCCTCCCAGGTTCCGGTCAGCGTGACGCCGTCGGGCATCAGCCGCCCGTAATAGACCGCGATGAATCCGAGCCGGGAATCGACCCGGTCGAACTTCAGCCGGTCGCCGACGAACGTGCCGCGGACCGAGCCCGACATCCCGCCCTGGAGAACATAGGATCCGCCGACCAGCGTCCCGTCGAGCGAGAGACGCAGGTCGCCCTCCTGAACTCCCGGGTCGATCCTCACGCGCCATTCTCCCGACAGCGAGTCCTCGTGTCCCGGCCGCGCGGCCGCCGACTCTCGCTCGAGCTCGCCGATCCGGTCCCGAAGGTGCCCGATCCGATCCAGAGCGAGCCGCTCGTCGAAGGCGGCCGACTCGAGCGCGGCCAGGGAGCGCGCGACGGCATCGGAGGCGTCCGCCAGCGCCGCGTCGCTCCGGCCCGACGCCTCGGACAGATTTCGCGACGCCGCGGTGAGATCGGACGCCGCCGCCTCGAGCCGCCGCGAGAGATCGGCCAGCCGCCGGGTCTCGGCGGAAAGCGCGCGGCGTTCGATCGCGAGCAGGGAACGGAGCACTTCCCCGCGGGTCTCCGCGAGTGCCGTCCCCGACACGAGAACGGCGGCGAGCCAGACCGCGATTCGTCGTCCTGCCACGCCGCCGGTTCCGGTTCGGTTCCGTCCGGGAAGTCTCAGCTCGCCGCGGACTTCTGCATCGACCGGGCAAGCGCCCGATCGACGCGGCGGGCGACTTCCTCCTCGCTCGCGCCGTCGATCACGGCGATCTCCGAGACGATGAGGTATTTCGCGCGCTCGTACATCTTCTTCTCGCGGAAGGAGAGCGCCTTCTTCTGCATCACGTGGTTGAGCGCCTTGAGGACCTCGGCGATGTCCTGGAGCCGCCCGCTCCGCATCTTATCGAGATTCTGCTTGTAACGGCCCTTCCAGTCCGCGAGCGGCGAGACCCGTCCGTTGGCGAGCGTCCGGAGGAGGGAATTCACTTCTTTCCGGATCGTGAGCCGGCGAAGACCGATGAGCTCGCTGTTCTCGATGGGAACCATCACCTTGGAATTGTTCGAGATCAATCGCAGGTGAAGATAGGTGTTGCGGAGTCCGGCGATCTCCGATTCGCGGATCTGCTCGACGATCGAAACGCCGTGGTTGGGATAGACAATCTTTTCGCCAACTCGAAAGCCCAAAGTCGCCCTCCTTCGTAGAGCTCGCCATTCTAACTCAAAGAGATAGGGGCGTCAATTCGGCGCGCTTGACTCTCCGACAAACCGGGGCCGATAATCCGCCCCTTCGCCGGAGTGGTGAAACTGGTAGACGCACGGGACTCAAAATCCCGCGGGGGAAACCCCGTGTCGGTTCGATTCCGACCTCCGGCACCATCACCGAAATAGCTGATTCCAATTGCCTTGTGATATCTGCCGGGCGGCCGAGGCGGTTCGGCCGGAAAGATCCTCGGAGGAGGCGAGCTCGTCGACCAGCCCCATCGAGTAGGCCGCGGGAGCGTCGAAGACTTCGCCGGACCGGAACAGCCGCCGGGCCCGGGCGACCCCGATTCGCCTCGGAGCGAAGACGGTGCCGCCCCACCCGGTCACGATCCCCAGGCGGGGCCCCGGATGGCAGAAGGCCGCCCGGGAGCTCGCGAACCGGATGTCGCAGGCCATCGCCAGGTCGAGCGCGCCTCCATAGCAGGCTCCGTCGATCTCGGCGATGGTCGCGCAGGCGGCCCGCGCAATCCGGAAAAGCGCCTCCTGCCCCGTCCGGGCGTACAGGTAGCCGACGGCCGGCGTGAGCTCGCGGACGACGCGGAGGTCGGCGCCTGCCGCGAAGACGCCCGCCGCGGCAGACGCGATGACGGCGACCGAGGCGCCCGCGGCGGCCTCCCGGTCGATTCTTCCGGCCAGCTCCGGGAGAATTTCCGGCGACAGCGTCGGGGGGCGCTCCCCGGTGTCGAGGAAGAACCGGGCGACCGGGCCCTCGCGAGACGTTCGCCAGGAATCCGTCAACGTTTCGCCCGGGCCGTGCGAGAGTCGCAAACGCGGCGGGGATTATGCCCGCTGCCGCTGGCCGATCTCCTCCTGGATGAACGCGATGATGTCGCGGGTGGAAGACCCCGGCAGGAACACTTTCCGGACGCCGCGCGCGACGAGCGGCGGGATGTCCTTGTCCGGAATGATCCCGCCGACGAATACCGGAATGTCGCCGCCGCCGCGCCGGGCGAGCTCGTCGAGGATCTCCGGGACGAGCACGTTGTGCGCGCCCGAGAGGATCGAGATTCCGACGCAGTCGACGTCCTCCTGGATCGCGGCCGCGGCGACCTGCACGGGCGTCTGCCGGAGTCCCGTGTAGATCACTTCCATGCCGGCGTCGCGAAGCGCCCGGGCGACGACTTTCGCCCCGCGATCGTGCCCGTCGAGCCCCGGCTTGGCGATGAGAACGCGGAGCGGATCCATGCGCGGCCGATTATATGCTCGCGGGCCTCGTCACAGACGGAGGGATCGTCGCGGCCGGACGATAGAATCGCCGGCGTGAGAACGGTCGCGCCGGAGCCGGCGATCGCGCGCGCGTTCGAAGAGGGAGACCTTCCGCGCACCGGCCCCCTTCTGGCCGCCGTCTCGGGCGGACCCGACTCGATGGCGCTCCTGGCCGCCCTCGCGGCGGTCGCCCCGCGGTTCGGGGCGTCGGTCGCCGCCGGGCACGTCGACCACGGCTGGCGGGCGGAGCGGTCGCGCCGCGACGCCGCCTTCGTCGAAGCGTGGTGCCGGCGGCGGAGCGTCCCCTTCTTCCAGGAGCGCCTCCCCGTCCCGCCGCGGGGGCGATCCCGCGAGGACGCCGCCCGCGAGCTCCGTTACCGGGCGCTCGCCGCGATGCGGGAGCGCGCGGGCGCCTCGGCCGTCGTCACCGGGCACACTCGCGACGACGCGGCGGAGACCGTTCTCCTCGCGCTGCTGCGCGGACGGCCTCTCTCCGGGATCGCGGGCATCCGTCGGCGCCGCGAAGACGGCGTGGTGCGGCCGCTCCTGGAAGTCTCGCGCGGTGCGATTCTCGCTTACCTCCGCGAGCGCCGGATCCCGTATCGCCGCGACGCGACGAACGACGATCCCGCGTTCGATCGGAACTGGGTGCGCCGGAGGGTCGTCCCCCTTCTCGAGCGCCGCTTCGGAAGCGCCGTCACGGCCAACCTCGCCGCCTCGGCCGAGGCGCTCTCGCGCGACCGGGAATGGATCGACGACCTGTTCGCGCGCGACGTCCTGCCGCGGCTGGCCGGCGGCGGCGGCGAGATCTCCGTCGACTCCGCGCTGCTCTCGGCTCTCCCCTCCGCGGCCCTGCGCCGGGCGCTGCTGGCCATGGCGGAGCGGGCCGGGGGCCGCCCGCTCTCCCGGCCGGAGCTCCTCGCGCTCGAGAAGCTCGCCCGGGCCGGGGAACCCTTCCGTTTCCAGGCCGGGAGACGAGTGGACTTCCGGAACCGCCGAGGCGTCGTGTCGGCCCGGAGAACGTTGTAGAATTTCCGGAAGTGGTTTCCGCTCAACCGACGCTGAAGCTCCGTCACTCCGAGCCGGAGATCGCCGCGCGCGTGGCGGAGATCGCGCTCCGGATCGGCAGGGACTACGAGGACCGGCCGCTCGTCCTCCTCTCGCTGCTGAAAGGGTCGGCGTTCTTCCTCGCCGACCTGAGCCGGAAGATCGAGCGGCCGCACGGCTTCGAGTTCATCAACGTGATGCGGCGCGACATCGAAGGGAAGGAATCGGTCGAGATCGACTTCGCGACCCCCCTGTCGCTCGCGGGGAAGGAGGTCGTCGTCCTGAAGGACGTGGTCAACACGGGCGTCATCGAGACGTACTTAATGAATCAACTGCGCGCGGACGATCCCTCGTCGATCCGGTTCGCCGCGATCGTCGACCGGCCGCACGAGCGCCGCACGTCGATCCTCGTCGACTACGTCCTCTTCCCGTCGACGGATCACGACCACCTCGTCGGCTACGGGATGGAATACGCCGGCCAGTACGGCCATCTCCCCCACATCGCGGTCCTTTCCCCTTCCCCGACGGCCGAAATCGGGCAATAAAAGCGCGGAACGATCCGTTATGCTTGTCCAGCCGGGCGTCCGTGTGCGCCGCCGGCGCCGGAGCCCGGATCGACCGTTTCCCGGCCGGCAAGGAGTGACCGCTTGAACTCGACCGTGAAGAATTTTCTCCTCTGGATGGTGATCCTGGTGGTCATCATCCTGGCGTGGAACGTGTTCCGCGGCGGCGCGCCCGGCACCCGGGAGATGACGTTCTCCGACTTCCTCGACGCGGTGCACACGGAGAAGGTCGACGAGGTCACGATTCGCGGACAGGAGATCCACGGCATCCTCAAGGGCGGGCCGGGAGCCAAGCCCGCGGAGTTCAAGACCTACGCCCCGAGCTATCCCGATCTCGTCAAGGAGCTCCGGGAGTCCAAGGTGAAGATCAAGGCCGACGAGCCGAAGGATTCGACGCTGACGGCGATGCTCCTCTCGTGGGCGCCTCTGATCGTGCTCATCGTCATCTGGGTCGTGATCATGCGGCAGATGCAGATGGGGGGAAACAAGGCGCTCTCCTTCGGCAAGTCGCGCGCGAAGCTGCTGACGCCGAACCAGAAGAAAGTCACGTTCAAGGACGTCGCGGGATGCGACGAGGCGAAGGTCGAGCTGCAGGAGATCATCGAGTTCCTGAAGGATCCGGGGAAATTCCAGAAGCTCGGCGGCAAGATCCCGAAGGGCGTGCTGTTGATGGGCTCTCCGGGAACCGGAAAGACGCTCCTCGCCAAGGCGATCGCCGGCGAAGCGAACGTGCCGTTCTTCTCGATCTCCGGCTCCGACTTCGTCGAGATGTTCGTCGGCGTCGGCGCGTCGCGCGTCCGCGACCTCTTCGAGCAGGGGAAGAAGAACGCGCCCTGCATCATCTTCATCGACGAGATCGACGCGGTGGGCCGGCACCGGGGCGCGGGCCTCGGCGGCGGGCACGACGAGCGCGAGCAGACGCTCAACGCTCTCCTCGTCGAGATGGACGGGTTCGAGACGAGCGAGGGCGTCATCATGATCGCGGCGACGAACCGCCCCGACGTCCTCGACCCGGCCCTGCTGCGTCCCGGCCGGTTCGACCGGCGCGTCGTCGTCGACCGTCCGGATCTGAAGGGACGCGAAGCGATCCTCAAGGTGCACACCCGCCAGATCCCGCTGTCGGAGAGCGTGGACTTGTTGGTGATCGCCCGCGGCACGCCCGGGTTCTCGGGCGCGGACCTCGCGAACCTCGTCAACGAGGCGGCGCTGATGGCCGCGCGCTTCGACAAGAAGAAGGTCGAGATGACCGACTTCGAGTTCGCGAAGGACAAGGTCCTGATGGGCCCCGAGCGCAAGACGCTCATCATGAGCGAGGCGGAGAAGAGGAACACCGCGTATCACGAGGGAGGGCACGCGCTGATCGCGGCGATCCTCCCCGACGCCGACCCGCTGCACAAGGTCACGATCATCCCGCGCGGACAGGCCCTCGGGCTCACGATGCAGCTCCCCTCCGAGGACAAGTACTCGTACACGAAGGAATTCCTCGACGCGACGATCACGGTGATGATGGGCGGGCGGATCGCCGAGGAGCTCTTCAGCGGCCACATGACGACGGGCGCCGGCAACGACTTCGAGAAGGCGACCGAGATGGCCCGCAAGATGGTCTGCGAGTGGGGCATGAGCAGCATGGGCCCCCTCACGTTCGGAAAGCCCGATCAGGAGATCTTCCTGGGCCGCGACCTGGGGCGTCGCCCCGATTACTCGGAGGCGACCGCGATCCAGATCGACAACGAGGTCAAGCGGATCGTGACGAGCGCGTACGAGCGCGGCCGAAAGCTGATCGAGGAGAACCAGAAAGCGATGCACCGCATCGCCAAGACGCTCCTCGAGAAGGAGGTCCTCGACGGCGAGGAGATCCTCGCGATCATCGCCGAGGAGAGCGGCACCGACATTTCGAAGCTTCGCAAGAGCGGGCCTCCGAAGCCGCCGCCCGTCGCTCCGCCGGGAGCGCCCGCGACGGCGGGGACGCCGGGCGGGCTGGTTCCGGAACCCGCCTGACCGTCGCGGAAGCTCGCTCGGGGACCGAGAGCGCGTGCCCGTCGCGCGGCTCGTCGAACGAGCGACTCGACCGCGCGGACGGGCACCCCCTCGCCGCGCTTCCGCTCCCGCGTCGCGAGTCGTCCCGCGCAGGGATTGCGCGAGACTTCGTCGCGCCGCGAAGGGGCCGAGGAACCGGAGATCTCACTGCTTCTCACGGACCTCTGCGGTCTGCCATTCTCGCTGCGGAACGAACACTTCCGCGATAATCCGCTCCGTGGAGTGGCGAGGAATCCTCGACGGCCGGCCGCTGCCGATCCTCATGGGGATCGTCAACGTCACGCCCGACTCCTTCTCCGACGGCGGCTCGTACCCCTCCGTCGAAGCGGCGGTCGAGCACGGTCTCCGGCTCGCGCAAGAAGGCGCGGCGATACTCGACGTCGGCGGCGAATCGACGCGCCCGCCGGTCTACGGCGCCGCCGCGGAGGTATCCGCCGCGGAAGAGATCGGACGGGTCGTCCCGGTGGTCGAAGCGCTCGCGGGGCGGGCCGGCGTGCCGGTCTCGATCGACACCCGAAAGGCGGCCGTCGCGCGCGCGGCGCTCGCCGCCGGGGCGTCGATCGTCAACGACGTGACGGCGCTCCGCCACGACCCGGGATCCGGCGCGGCCGCGGCCGACGCCGGCGCCCTGGTGGTGCTGATGCACATGCGCGGGACCGACCCGCGCACGATGCAGAACGATCTGTCGTATTCCGCGCCGATCGAAGAGATCGCCGTCCACCTCTCCGACGCGGCGGCGCGCGCGCAGGCGGCCGGGATCCCGGCGGGACGGATCGCGCTGGATCCCGGCCTGGGCTTCGGAAAGAGCGCCGCCCACAATCTGCTCCTGATCGCGCGGCTCCGGCGATTTTGCGAGCTCGGTTTCCCGATCGTCGTCGGCGCGTCGCGAAAAGGCTTCACGGCGCGATATTCCGGCCTCCCCGCGGACGCCCCCCCGCGGCTGCGGCTCGCCGGGTCGCTGGCGGCCGCCGCGGAGGCCGCCGCCCGGGGCGCCTCGGTCGTGCGGGTCCACGACGTCGCCGCGACGAGGCGCTTTTTCGAGACGCTGCGCGCCGGAGCGCCGGGACCGGAGGCCGCCGCGAAGGCGGGCGCTTCCCCGGAGGCGTATGCGCAAATGGAGACGGCGCTCCGGGAAGCGGCGGGGCCCGATTCGGGGGCGGATAGAATCGGGCGATGATCCCGACGGTGACCTCGCGCGTGGGAATGCTGTCCCGGCTCCATTTCACCTGGCGCGACGTGATCGAGATCCTCGTCGTCGCGCTGATCATCTACAACCTGCTGCTCCTGATCCGCGGGACCCGCGCGGTCCAGATGATCCTGGGGATCCTCGCGGTCCTCGCGGTGTACTGGTTCTCGGTCCTGCTGAAGCTCCCGACGCTCCGCGGCGTGCTCAAGGAAGTCCTCTTCTATCTCCCCTTCGCCGTCATCGTCCTCTTCGCCGCCGACATCCGCCGGGCGCTCCAGCAGTTCGGGCGCAACCCGCTCGTCGCGTTCTTCAACGCGCCGCGCACCGACGACCTCGTCACGGACGTCGTGCTCGCCGCGACGTCGCTCGCGGCCAAGCGGATCGGCGCGCTGATCGTGATCGAGCGGCGGGACGGCCTGAAGACCTACATCGAGAACGGGGTCCGGCTCGACGCCGCGGTCTCCTACGAGCTGCTCGTGAACCTCTTCGTTCCGGGAACGCCGCTCCACGACGGAGCGGTGATCATCTCCAACCGCCGGGTGGCGTCGGCATCGTCGTTCCTCCCGCTCACCCAGCGGACCGGGTTGCCGAAGGAATACGGGACGCGGCATCGCGCGGCCATCGGCATCTCGGAGGAGACCGACGCGCTGACGATCGTCGTCTCCGAAGAGCGCGGGACGATCGGGCTCGCCCGCGACGGGCGGCTGACCGACGGCCTGGACGGAAAGGCGCTGCGCGAGATCCTGTCGCATCTGACCTCCGGCGCGGCCTCGGAGAGCCCGGTTCCGTGAGAAGGCTGCTCTTCGAGAACCTGGCCTGGAAGGTCCTGGCGCTCGCGCTCGCGTTCTTCCTCTGGTTCTCGCTCTCGGGGCAGCGGCGGCAACGAATCTCGGAACGCGGCTACGTGATTCCGCTCACGGTCGTCAACCTGCCGCGCGACATGGTCATCGCCTCCCCGCTCCCCGATACCGTCGACGTCCGGCTCCGCGGCCCGTTCGACGCCATCCGGATCGCCGACCCCTCCAAGATGGAGGCGGTCATGGACTTCGCCGACGCGCGGCCCGGCGACCGCATCTACAAGCTCGGCGGCGACGACATCAACGGGCCCGAAGATCTCGAGGTCGTGTCGATCGCGCCCTCCGCCGTGCGCGTGCGGATCGAACGTCTGGCGGAGAAGGTGGTCCCGATCACGCCGCGCTTCACGGGCGCGAACGCGGCGGCGGTCACCGCGCGCGTGGCCCCCCCCACGGCGCGGATCACCGGGCCCGAGAGCGAGGTCGCCCGGACGCAGGCCGTGGCCACGGACCCGATCTCGCTGTCGGGACGGGCCGGCGATTTCACCGCCGCCGCGACGCTCGCGGCCGAGACCGCGATCCGGGTCGTCGAGCCCAAGGGCGTCGTCTCGGTCCACGTGCACTGGAAGACGGGCGGAGCATGAGCCTCTTCGGGACCGACGGGATCCGCGGCGAAGCGGGACGGTATCCCCTCGATCTGCCGACGGTGTACCGCATCGGCCGGATCCTCGGCCGGATGGTCGGCGGTCGCGCGGCGCGGGGCGTCGTCGGAGGCGACACGCGCGAGTCGACGCCCGGCCTCCTCGCGGCCGTCGCGCGAGGACTGGCGGCGGAGGGGGTCTTCCTCGAGAACGCCGGCGTCGTCCCGACGCCCGCCGTCGCGGACCTCGTCCGGCAACGCCGGGCGGCGTTCGGTATCGCGATCTCCGCGTCGCACAACCCGTGGCGCGACAACGGCGTCAAGATATTCGGCGCGGACGGCCTCAAGCTCCCCGACGCGGCGGAAGCGGAGATCGAGAAGTCGCTGCCGGGCGAAACGGCCGCGCCCGCAGGCGAGGCCGTCGCCGGCGTCGACCCGGCGCTCGCCGCCGCGTACCGCCGGCACGTCACGGACGCGGTCCCGGAGCCGCTCGAAGGTCTCGCGGCGGTCCTCGACTGCGCGCACGGAGCCGCGTTCGAGATCGGGCCGGCGATCTTCGCCGACGCCGGCGCCCGCGCCGAAGTCCACGGAGCGGCGCCCGACGGCCGGAACATCAATGAAGGATGCGGCGCACTGCATCCCGAGAAGCTCGCCTCGCTCGCCGCCTCGGGGCGGTTCCGCATCGGCGCCGCCTTCGACGGCGACGCGGATCGGGTGATCCTGGCCGACGAGAACGGCCGCATCCTCGATGGGGACGACGTCCTCTGGCTCCTCGCGCGCGACCTCGCGCGGAAGGCGGCGCTCGATCCCCCCGTCGTCGTGGGAACCGTGATGACCAATCTCGGTCTGGAGCGGGCGCTCGCGGGAATCGGAGTCTCCCTCGTTCGCACGCCGGTCGGCGACCGGCACGTCGTCCGCGCCATGCAGGAGAACGGCGCGACGCTCGGCGGGGAGTCGTCCGGCCACGTCATCCAGGGCGCGCTCTCGACGACGGGGGACGGGATCCTGGCCGCGCTCTCCGTCGCCTCGCTCCTCGTCCGCTCGGGAGAGCGGCTCTCCGCGCTCGCCGATCTCCGAAAGGTCCCCCAGGTCCTCCGCAACCTCCGGATCGGGCGTCGCGTGCCGCTCGACGAGGTGGTCCGGCTCGCCCGCGCCGTTCGGGACGCGGAGCGGGATCTCGCCGGGGAGGGGCGGATCCTGCTGCGCTACTCGGGGACCGAACCGCTCCTCCGCGTCATGGTCGAGGGACCGGAGCGGTCCCTCGTCGAGTCGATCGCGGAGCGGCTGTGCGGCGTCGCCGAGGAGGAGCTCAGGGTGTGATCAAGCGGTCAGGGGCTCATTATTGCGACAGATCCCGGATGTCGATCACACCGGCGTAACGAGGGCCAGCGGAATTTCACTCTCTGTGCCATCGAATCGCTGACGAGGTGAGGCGGATACGGATCTGGCGACGAAGTCGACGCGTCCCCGGGGCTTATCGCATCGCGGATAGCTTTCGCCCGAAGTCACCGAGGCGACAGCTCTGCGATGCGGGAGCGTCGGCGAGGGGTGGTGGCGCGGTCGAGTCGCTCGTTCGACGAGCCGCCCCGCCGCCATGCGCTCCCGTCCCCCGAGCCAGCTCCCGCGACGGAATCGCGTCGCCAGCCCTGCGCGACATTCTCTCGAGAAGGAAGTCAGCTCTGAAGACATCGAAGCGACGCGAGGCGCGAGCCCGGCGGGATGCGGGTCGACGGCCGGCGGTGAAGGCGTACCGAAAGCCGTACGTCGAGCCGCCGGCCGGCGGCACGCGCCCGCCCGGCTCGATGCCTCGCGTCGCCAGCCTATCGTTCGATCTCGCCGACGCTGGCGAACTCCTCTTCCGGATCGTTGAAGACGAGGCCGGTTTCCGAGATCGGCGCAAGGACGGTGTGGCGGCGTCCCGAGAACTCCATGTGAAGCTCGTAATAGCCCTGGGGAGACACCGAGACGAGCGTCGCCGGCTTGTTCTTGATCTCCATGCCGGGAGCGAACACGATCACCCGGGCCGGAAGGTCCATCGCTAAGCCTCCTCACGTTTCTCGTCGTCGTCGCCGAACTCGCGCGAACCGTTCCCCGCGCGGTATTCCTTGAGCTTTCGCTGCAGCGTCCGCAGCCCGATGTCGAGCAGGCGCGCCGCCTCTCCCCTCCGGCCGTGCGTCTGCCGGAGCGCCGCGAAGATCGCGTCGCGCTCGATCTCCGCCATCGGACGGACGGACGAGACCGGCGAGGCGTCCGGATCCGGGGGCGCCGACGCGGCCGGCCGCAGCACCTCGGCGGGGAGGTCGTCGAGCTCGACCCGCGCCGAGTCCCCGAAGAGGACGAGGTTCTCGAGGACGTTCTTCAGCTCCCGGATGTTGCCGGGCCACGGCGCCTGCTGCAGCGCCTTCAGCGCCGCGAGCGAGAGCTCGCGCCGGGGCCGGCCGTGCTCCTCGGCGAACCGGTCGAGGTAGTGCCGCACGAGGAGCGGCAGGTCCTCCGGCCGGTCGCGGAGCGCCGGGATCTCGAGGGTGACGACCTTGAGCCGGAAGTAGAGGTCGCTCCGGAACCGCCCCGCCTGCACCTCGCGCTCGAGGTTGCGGTTCGTGGCCGCGATCAGGCGGAAGTCGACGTCGATCAGCTCGGTTCCTCCGACCCTCATGATGCGGTGGTCCTCGAGCACGCGCAGGAGCTTGACCTGCAGCTCGGCCGAGAGCTCCGAGATCTCGTCGAGGAAGAGGGTTCCTCCCTGGGCGAGCTCGACCTTCCCGATCTTGCGCGCGAGCGCGCCCGTGAACGCGCCCTTCTCGTGGCCGAAGAGCTCCGACTCGAGGATGTCGCGCGGAATCGCGCCGCAGTTGATCGGCACGAACCGCCGGGCGCGGCGGGGGGAGTTCTGGTGGAGCGCGTTGGCGACGAGCTCCTTGCCGGTGCC
>Ga0075272_1000182_pt1 | contig 13981 bp, 14 predicted proteins | sample SF_Rice_5C_0N_40_FD_69776 | JGI IMG/M metagenome (GOLD analysis project Ga0075272, IMG submission 69776) | Rice paddy soil microbial communities from Twitchell Island, California, USA - SF_Rice_5C_0N_404 | ecosystem: Environmental > Terrestrial > Soil > Paddy field/soil | place: USA: Twitchell... | reverse complement strand
ACTCGCGCACGGCGACGGGCGTGACGAGGTCGTTCTGCTCGCGGCGCACCTTGATCATCGCCGCGATCTCGTACAGCGGCACGCGTGTCACCTGTGCGAGCGAACGCAGCTCGGCGTAGCGGCGGTCGTAGACCTTCGGCAGGTCGGCCGGCCACAGCTCGATCGCCGTCGCCGGGGCGTTCGTCACGAGCGGGACGCCGGTGCGGTCGACGATCTGCCCGCGCGGCGCCTGCACGCGGACGGTGCGGAACGAGTTCGCCTGCGCCTGCGCGACGTACTTCGTCCCGGAGAGCACCTGCAGCGCCCAGAGGCGCAGCAGCAGCCCGGCGAAGACGACGAGCATGACGATGCCGAGCACGCTCACCCGCCGCAGCAGCGCGTTGGTCGGCCGGTACGGCTCGACGACGCTCTTGCTCGGCGGCAGGAAGCGCTTCGACCGGGGTCGATCGGTGGTCGTGCTAGCCAAGGAGCTGCACCTCGGTGGCGTAGTCCGCGCGCTCGCGCGGCCGCAGCAGGCGGCGGACGAGCGCGTACGCCGGCGCGGTCAGTATGAGGTTCAGCACCATCGTCGGCAGGACGCTGCGCGCGACGTCGCCGGCGGGGGCGCGCTCGCCGAGCATGAAGTGCACGAGCAGGACGCCGAACGAGTACAGGACGGTGACGACCGCAACCGAGAGGAACGGCGCGTGCGCGCGGTCGCGGCCCGTCGTCTCGCCGTAGCGGCCGATGCAGTAGCCGGAGACGGTGAGCACGAGCGACGTCATGCCGAGCGTGCCGAGCGTCGCCGTGTCGACGACGAGCCCGGCGAAGAACCCGGCGGTTGCGCCCGCGACTGCGCCGCGCAGCAGCGAGACCGCGACGAGCGCGACGAGCACCAGCTGCGGAACGCCGTGCAGGATGTCCACCTGGGTGAAGATCGATACCTGGATGATCGCCGCGACGAAGAGCAGGGCCGCGGCCTTGAGGCCGTCGGCGATCGTCACGGATGCGAGCGGGCGCGCTTCGTCGGGATGAGTGCGGCGACCGCGTCCAGCGAGCCGAGCTGCGCGAGCGGCTGCACCTGGACGGTGAGGAAGCTCGCGATGTCGCTCGTGCCGACGGAGATGACGCGGCCGATCGGGATCCCGTACGGGTACTCGTCCGGGTAGCGGCGCTCGATCGTTCCTCTGGTGACGATCCAGTCGCCCTTGTTCACGATCGCCGTCTTCGGGACGCGGTCGAGGGTGAGCGTGCCGCCCTGTCCGTGGCGGATGAGGCCGCTCACCTTCGTCTTCAGGTCGCGCGCGGGGACGGCGCTCTCGGGATCGGTGAGGAGCGTGACGACCGACGTGTTCGGGGCGAGCTGCGTGACGCGGCCGACGAGACCGTCGGCGCTGACGACCGGCGTGTTGTAGCGAAGCCCCTGGTTCCTGCCGGCGTCGATCTCGAGCTGCTGCGCGAACGGACCGGACGGGAACGAGACGACGGCGGTGTTCACCGCGCGATAGTCCTGCGGGTAGCGCGGGCCGCTCTCGAAGTTCATCAGCTTCTGCAGCTCGCCGTTCTGCTGCACTGCCGCAGCGTTGCGCAGCGCCTCGGCGCGGTAGTCGCGCGCCATCTGCTTGTACTTCTTCAACTCGGACTTCGCAGTGGTGAGCGAGCTGACGTACCCGTATGCGTCGCGGAACGGCCGCGCGACGCGCTCGGCGGCCACCTGGAACGGACGCAGCGCGGACGCGCCGTACCCCTGTGCGTCGTGAAGAACGCCCGATGTCGGCGAGCGGAAGGAGATCGTCAGCAGACCGAGCGCCACGACGACGAGGATCGCGAGGACGGCGCGGCGAACCATCGCCGAGCGCTGCTTGGACGGAGAGGGGTTGGGCTTGGAGCGCTGGAGCGATGAGCCCAGCACCGCCACGCGCGCGGAGCGGTTCGGAGGTGCCACCGTGCGCCCTAGGTTACCGCCCTGCCCGGCGAGGCGAGGCCTACGAGGCCGGTTCCCGGGACCTAATAGCGGCGACCGTTACGAGAGCGCGCGCGTGCCCGGTTCGAGCGGTGGATGGCCTCGAACTCCTCGAGGCTCCGCCCGGAGCCAACCGCCACGCAGGTGAGCGGGCTCTCGGCCAGGTGCACCGGCATCTGCGTCTCGTGGCGCAGGCGCTCGTCGAGGCCCGTCAGCAGCGAGCCGCCGCCTGCGAGGACGATGCCGCGGTCCATGATGTCCGCCGCCAATTCAGGCGGCGTCTTGTCGAGCGTCGACTTGATCGCCTCGATGATCTGCGTGACCGGCTCGTTGAGCGCACGCCGAATCTCCTCGGAGGTGAGGATCACCGTCTTCGGCAGACCGGTGAGCATGTCGCGTCCGCGCACCTCCGCCTGCATCTCTTCCTTCTGGTCCCACGCCGATCCGATCTCGAGCTTGATCTCCTCGGCCGTCTGCTGGCCGATGAGCAGCTTGTAGTCGCGCTTGATGTGGTTGATGATCGCCTCGTCCATCTCGTCGCCGCCGACGCGCAACGACTGCGAGACGACGATGCCGCCGAGGCTGATGACCGCGACCTCGGTCGTGCCGCCGCCGATATCGACGATCATGTTCCCGGTCGGTTCGGCAACGGGAAGGCCCGCGCCGATCGCAGCGGCCATCGGCTCCTCGATGAGGTACGCCTGACGCGCGCCGGCCGACAGCGTCGCCTCTTCGACTGCGCGCTTCTCGACGCCCGTCACACCCGAAGGGACGCACACGACGACGCGCGGATGCGCGAAGCGGTGCTGGTGCACCTTCTGGATGAAGTGCCGAAGCATCTGCTCGGTCACGTCGAAGTCGGCGATGACGCCGTCCTTCAGCGGTCGGATCGCCTGGATCGTGCCCGGCGTCCGCCCGAGCATCCGCTTCGCCTCGACGCCCACCGCGTGCACCTCGCCCGAGCGCTGGTCGATGGCGACCACCGAAGGCTCGGAGAGGACGATCCCGCGCCCGCGCACGTACACGAGCGTGTTGGCCGTGCCGAGGTCGACCGCCATGTCGCGGCCGCCGAACCCGCTCATCGAAGTGAAGAGTCCCATGGGCCGCCCGAGTCTATCTGTGAAAAGTCGGAAAGCCGCGCTCCTTTCGTGACAACCGGCCGCCTACCTTCTCGGCATGAACACGGTGAACCTCATCGGCAACCTCGCGACCGACGTCGAGCTCAGGACGGTCGGCGAGGACAAGAAGGTGGCGAGCTTCCTCCTCGCCGTCGACAGAGCAGGTCGCGACGGCGGCGCGGACTTCGTCTGGGTCTCGACGTGGGACCGTCAGGGCGAGCTCTGCAGCGAGTATCTCGAGAAGGGAAAGCGCGTCGCGCTCGAGGGGCGGCTCAAGAGCCGGACGTGGGAGCAGGACGGCCGGCGGCGGGACGCCGTCGAGGTCGTCGCGCGCCGCGTCGAGTTCCTCGGCGGCCCCGTGCCTGGGGCGCGTAGCGCAGGCGGCAGCGGGGAGGTGATTCCGTTCGAGGTCGCGGCGGCGGGCTAGAGGCGGTGCTGTGCGAGGAAGTCGTCGACCGCGCGGACGACCGCGTCCGGGCGTTCGCCGATCAGCAGGTGGCCGCAGTCGGCGATCGTGCGCAGCGGCACGCGTAGGCGACGCGCGTACTCGAATCCGTCCTGGAGCGGGACCCAGTTGTCGCACGCGCCCCACAGGCACAGGCATGGGCACGTCACGTCGTGCAGCTCCTCGCGCGGGTCGGTCGCGACGAGCGCTCTGCCGGCGGTGAGCGTGTCGGTGTGCTCGGCGGGGCCGGCGAGGAAGGCCTCCGCCATCGCAGGGTCGAGTGCGACCGGGTCGGCGACGCCCCACCAGCCGAACGCGAGCGTGCGGCCGAGCCGCGACTCCGCGACGTGCGAACGGCGGAGCGCGAACAGCTTGCCCGGACGCAGACGGCCCATCAACGCGACCGTCAACTCTCCCACGCGCGTCGCCGACGAGATGCCGGCTGCGCCTGCGAGCACGATGCCGGTGACGGCCTGCGGGCGCAGGGCAGCCACTCTCAGAGCGACGAGCCCGCCGAACGAGTGCCCGACCCACGGTGCTGGAAGCGCATCCTCGACCTCGAGGACGGCGAGCGCCGACTCTGCAAAGGCGTCGAGCGACGCGCCCGGCTCGAGCCGCCCGGAGCCGCCGTGGCCCGGCAGCTCCGGCACGATCACGCGCCGCCGGGAGGCCAGCGCCGGCGCCGTCAGGAGCCAGTTGGAGGCGGCCCCGCCGAGGCCGTGGACGAGCGCGAGCGGCGGCCCGGAGCCGCCTACGAAGTACCTGAGCCGCGTCCCGGCATGGGTGAGCTCACGGCGTTCGAATCCGGGGATCGGCGGTTTGGCGTCCGTCGTCATCTGGGCATATTCTTCGCTCAATGGATGTCATGGCGGGACGGGCCGAGTGATGCCCGTCGACACGACAAGCAAGGGAGACGACTAGCCCGTCTGAGCGCTCGGCGCCGGCGGGCTTTTTCGAACCCGAGGGAAGGAGCAGGCCGGCATGGCGAATCACCTCACGCCTGAAGAGCTGTCGAAAGAGTTGGGCATCGATCGGCAGGAGGTGATCCGGGTCTGCATGCAGGAAGGGGTGCCGATCTACCAAGGCAAGATCGACAAGCATCTCTTCCAGGTGCAACTGGAAGCGCTGGGCGCATTCCCGCCCGCGCACTGAGCAGCGACTAGGCGCTCTTACGCGCCGCGGTCTTTCGACGAGAGCCGCCCGACGAGGCGGCTTTCGTCTTCTTGGCGCCGTCCGGTGCGGCGCGGCGGCCCTGCGCATCCGCGACGCTCCGGCGCAGCGCTTCCATCAGGTCGACGACGGGCGTCTCCGGCACCGGCTCCGGCCGCGTGATCTCCTGGCCGGCGAGCTTCGCGTCGAGCATCGCCTTCAGGTCGCGGCGGTACTCGTTCTCGAAGTCGGCGGGATCCCATTCGCCGACGAGGCTGTCGATCACCTGGCCGGCGAGGGCGAGCTCGGCCTTCTTCACCTCGGTCGCCTCCACCGCCTCCTCGATCTCCGCCTTCGAGCGGACATCGTCGAAGAAGAAGAGCGTCTCCATGGCGAGCGTGTCGCCCTGCGGACGGATGAGGCAGAGGTTCTCCTTGCCCCAGAGCACGAACTTGCCGACGGCGGCCACGCCCGACTCCTGCATCGCGCGCAGGAGGAGGACGTACGGGCGGCGCTGCGCGTCGGACGCGGCGGGCGCCAGGTAGTACGTCCGGTCGAAGTACACCGGGTCGACGTCCTCGAGCCGGACGAAGCGGAGGATCTCGATCGACTGCGAGCGCTTGAGCGCGACGGACTCGAGGTCGGACTCCTCGACGAGCACGAACTCGCCCTTGGCCACCTCCCAGCCCTTCACGAGCTCGTCGGGCTCGACCTCGCGCTCGTGCACGGGGCACCAGCGCTTCTGCTTGATCGGCGTCCCGCATTCCCGATGGAGGGTGCGGAACGCGACGTCGCTGCGCTGGGTCGCGAGCGCGAGCCCGATCGGGATGTTGACCAGGCCGAAGCTGATGGATCCGTTCCAGATCGTCCGCATGGGAAGCACGAATTCTAGTCAAGTGACCCATCTCCTTTGACTTAGGATGGCCCGCGTGACGCTCCCGGCCCGCACCGCGCCCGTCCTCTGGCGCGACGCGGTCGAGCGCAGGCTGCCGACGCCGGCGTACCTCGAGGAGCGCCCCGACGGCTGGCGCGAGGTCTCGTGGGAGGAGGCGGCGGCCCGCGTCGACGCGCTCCAGCGGGCGCTCGTCGCCCGCGGCGTCCGGAAGGGCGACGCCGTTGCCGTCCTCGGCCGCACGCGGCTCGAGTGGATCCTCCTCGACTGGGCGATCATGGGCATCGGCGCCGTCGTCGTCGGCCTCTACCCGACGAACACGGCGAGCGAGTGCGCCTACATCATCGGCCACTCGGAGGCGGTGCTCGCGTTCGTCGAGGACGACGAGCAGCAAGCGAAGCTCGCGTCCATCTTCGACGGCCCCGTCGTCCGCTTCGACGACCTCCCCGAGCTCGAGCGCAGCGCCGGCGACGCCGGGCCCGAGCCCGTCGGCGAGGACGACCTCGCGACGCTCATCTACACGTCGGGCACGACCGGCCCGCCGAAGGGCTGCATGCTCACGCACAAGAACCTCGTCACGGCCGCCCTCGGCGTCCGGACCGACATCGAGGACGAGACCGACACCGTCCTGCTCTTCCTGCCGCTCGCACACAGCTTCGCGCGCATCGTCCACCAGTCCGCCGCCTGGTTCGGAAGCGCGGTCGCGCTCGTCGCCGACGTCGCACGCGTTCCCGAGGCGCTGCAACGGACGCACCCGACAATCCTCCCGGCGGTGCCGCGCGTGTACGAGAAGATCCACGCGAACACGCTCGGCGAGATCGAGCGCTCGAGCCCCGTCAAGCGCGCCATCGGCCGCTGGGCGCTCCGCGTCGGCAGGACGAAGAGCCCTGGCAGCCTGCAGGGGCGGCTCGCCGACGCGCTCGTCTTCAAGAAGGTCCGCGAGCGTCTCGGCGGACGGCTTCGCATCGGCGTGTCCGGCGCCGCGCCGCTCGGGATCGACGTGCTCGAGTTCTTCCACTCGCTGAACATGCTCGTCGTCGAGGGCTACGGCCTCACCGAGACCTCGAGCTCGCTCTCCGTCAACGACCCCGACGACTACCGCTTCGGCACCGTCGGGCGCGCCGTCGAGGGCACCGAGGTGAAGCTCGACGAGGACGGCGAGATCCTCGTGCGCAGCGACGCGGTGTTCGCCGGCTACTTCAAGGACCCGGAGGCGACGGCGGCGGCGTTCACCGAGGACGGCTGGTTCCGGACGGGCGACGTCGGCGAGATCGACGCGGACGGCTTCATCAAGATCACCGACCGCAAGAAGGACCTCATCATCACCGCGGGCGGCAAGAACATCGCGCCGCAGAACCTCGAGAACGCGCTGAAGTCGTCGCGCTTCGTCTCGCAGGCGCTGATCGTGGGCGACCGCCGTCCGTACGTCACCGCCCTGGTCACGCTCGACTGGGACGAGGTGAACGCGACCGGGCGCGATGCCGAGGCGCTGGTTCAGGAGCTCGTCGACAGCGTCAACCGCGACCGCGTGCGCGTGGAGCAGATCAAGCGCTTCGCCATCCTGCCGCGCGACTTCTCACAGGAGGAGGGCGAGCTCACGCCGACGCTCAAGCTGCGCCGCCGCGTCGTCCACGACCACTTCGCAGAGCAAATCGAGAGGCTGTACGCCTAACCTGTGATGCGGCGCGCGCCGTCGTACGTGGCTGCGTACCAGGATTCGGACAAGCTGTCGATCTTCACGACGTCGCCCGTGTGCGGCGCGTGGATGAACTCGTCACCGCCGATGTAGATGCCGACGTGGCCGAGCCCGTCGAAGAACACGAGGTCGCCGGGCTGCAGGTCGCTCCGCGACACCGGCACGCCGGCGAGCCACTGCGCGCCGGTGTAGTGCGGGAGCGAGACGCCCATCTGCGCGTAGACGTACATCACGAGGCCGGAGCAGTCGAAGCCGGCCGGGCTCGACCCGCCCCAGACGTACGGGACGCCGAGGTACTGCATCGCGATCGAGACGGCGCCCGAGTACTGCGACGGCGGCGGAGCCGTGTAGTTCGGGTCGGAGGTGAGGCCGCCGACCGAGAGGTTGCTCGCCTGCTGCACCTGGTAGGAGGCGTACCGGGCACGTGCCTGCCGTTCGAGCGCGAGCTGGCGCGCCCGCTGCGCGGCGACGAGACGGGCGAGCTCCCCCTTGATCGAGGAGTACAGCCGCTGCTGGCTCCGAAGCTCCGACGCGATCCGCGACCTCGCGGCGGCGCGCTGGCGTACGAGCGTCGTCTGCGCATGGCGCTCGCGCACGAGCAGGTGCTGGTGCACGGTGACCGCATGCTTGAAGGAGACGACCTGCTTCACGATCGCGACGTCCTGCGCCGAGACCGAGTGCATCGTCTCGACGCGGTTGACGAGGTCGTCGATGCTCGACGCGCCGAGCAGCACGGCGAGCGTCGACTCGCTGTCCCGCGTCGTGTAGATGGTGACGAGACGTTGCGACAGCGTCTTCTGCGCGACGAGCAGGTTCGCGTGCGCGACGTGCAGCCCGATGCGATTGATCTTGAGGTTGTGCTGGATCGAGTGAAGCTTGAACGTCGCCGACTCGTACGCTGTTCGCGCGCGCTCGAGGCTCGAATCGAGCTGCTGGATTCGAGCGCTGACCTGCTGCGCTTCGGCCTGCTTGGCGCTGATGGAGGGATCGGCGGTCGCCGCCTGGGCCGCGAAGCCCGCCGCGGCAAGGGCGATGAGGATGACCGGGGCCTGTCGCTTCAGTGCCTTGATGACGTCTCCCGACGTTCACCCGGCGCGGCCGCACCGGGTCTCCCGCACGTCACAAGGTCAGGACGCTACCAGGGCTTTCGGATGCTCGCAACCGCGAAAAGCCAAGAAAGTTGCCGCAAATTGGCACCTCAACTTGTCAGAAAGGCATAGAGAGAGGTCGCACAAAGTGCCGAAAGCCGCATCACGCCCCATGGTAGGGTCCCGCGACAGTGAGCGGCCGGAGGACAGGATCCGCGGCGCTGCTCGCAGGCCTCTCTGCGGTGCTCCTCCTGGCCGCGGCCTCGGCGACGGCCGGCGCGAGCCCGGGCTTGCGCGCGCACGACCTGCAGCAGCAGGCGAGCGCGATCGACGCGAAGGTGCACGGCGCCGTCATCGATCTGTACGCGCTCGACTCGCGCCTCGACACTGCGCGCGCGCATCTCGCCGGCCTGCTCGCGCGCGCGGGACAGCTTCGGCACGAGCAGCAGATGATCGCGCAGCAGATCACGAGCACGCAGCACACGCTGGTCGTATCGCAACAGCAGCTCGGCGCGAACCTGCGCGCGTTGTACGAGGTCGGCGACCCCGATCCACTCGCGGTCATCCTCGGCGCTCAGTCGTTCAACGACGCGGTGTCGACGCTGGACGGTCTCAAACACGTGGCCGACCAGAGCCGGCAGTTCGTCCAGGCGTCTGCGCGCGCAGAGGCGCGCCTCGTGACGCTGCGCGCGCGACTGGCCTCACAGCGGGGCCGGATCGACGCCGCCGCGCACGCGGCCGAGCAGACGACGGCGCAGCTCACTGCGGCGCGCGCCGACCGTCTGTCCTTCATCTCCGGGCTGCGCGCCCAGCAGGCGATGAAAGCGCGGCAGATCGCCGCGCTCGAGACCGCCGCCCGGCAGGCGGAGGCGAAGTCGCAGGCGCTGACCGCCGCCGCGGCAGCGAGCGGCCCGACGAACGTGCTCACCGGCGGCTCGGCCGCCCCGGCGCCTCCGGTCGCGACGCCTGCGCCCGCAGCAGGCGGCCGCACGCTCACCGTCTCGGCGACCGGCTACTCGCTGCCCGGCCACACGGCCTCCGGCCTCCCGGTCGGCTGGGGCATCGTCGCCGTCGACCCGACCGTCATCCCGCTCGGCACGCGCATGACGATCCCCGGGTACGGCGAGGGGGTCGCCGCCGACGTCGGCAGCGGGATCCGCGGGGCGATGATCGATCTCTGGTTCCCGACGCTCGGGCAGGCCCTGCAATGGGGCCGCCGGACGGTCACGATCACCCTCCACTAACATGACGCGCCGAAGGGGGGTTGTGTGAGCGAGCCGTTGCCAGTCGGTCGGGGTGTCGAGCAGCTGCGCGTCGTGATCGCGGACGATCACGACCTCTTCCGCACGGGCTTGCGCAACCTGCTGGAGGAGCAGGGCGTCCAGATCGTCGGGGAGGCCGCAACGGGGGCCGAGGCGGTGCGCTCCGTGCGCGAGATCGCTCCCGACATCGTCGTCATGGACCTCAACATGCCGGGGATGGGCGGCGTCGAGGCGACGCGCCACATCGCCGCGATCGCGCCGCTGACCCGCGTCGTCGTGCTGACGATCTCCGACGAGGACGCGGACGTCCTCGACGCGATCATGGCGGGCGCGTGCGGCTATCTCCTGAAGGACTCGTCGATCCACGAGCTCCTCGCCGGCATCGAGGCGGCCTCGCGCGGCGAGTCGCTCATCTCGCCGCGGATCGCTGCGCAGGTGCTGCAGCGCGTGCGCGCGACGAGCGCGCAGCCCGACATCGCGGAGACGATCCGCACCGAGCTGTCCGAGCGGGAGATCGAGGTGCTCAAGCTGATCGCGAACGGCAAGGACAACGCGCTCATCGCCGCCGAGCTGCACATCAGCCCGAAGACGGTCAAGAACCACATCTCGAACATCCTCATGAAGCTGCAGATCGACAACCGCATCCAGGCGGCCGTCTATGCAGTGCGCTCGGGAATCGTCTAGCGCGTCCTGCGGAGCGCGCGCGTGCGCGCCTGCAGCCGGCCGAGCACGTCGCGCAACCGGAGCAGCTCGCGCTCGGCATGCGTGAGCCGCCGGCCGAGCGTCGCCACCTCGTCGGCCACCGCCGGCTCCTGCGCGGTGTGCGCGACCTCGCCCAGGCGCCGCTCGATGCGCCACCGCTCCGCCTCGAGGGCGAGCGCCTCGGCGTAGCCGTCGGTGAGGGTCGCCTCCATGCGATCGAGATCCGGCGCGGGCCCGCCGTTCGCCGACGCGTCGAGGAGCGCCTCGATGCGCTTCACCACGATTTCGCCCTGCCCGCCCACGAGCTTCGATTATCGAGCCGGAAAAAGCGCTGCAATATGGGCCGCGCGGCCCATCTTCGCCGCCGCCGGACCCACCGCCCTTGACGACGCGAATACGGTTCTAAAGGGTGAAACTCGCCGCACTCGCCGGGGTTGCCGCCGCCGCCCTCGCCGCCGCCGGAGCCGCGAGCGGCGCCGCGGGCGCCCTCGCCGCGCGGCTCGACGGAGCCTTGCACCGGCCGCAGGTGCGCTACGCGGACTCCGGGGCCGAGGTCGTCGACCTCTCCACCGGCGCGGTCGTCTACGCGCACAACGCGACCGAGCCGCTGCGGCCCGCCTCGAACGAGAAGCTCGCCGTCACGTATGCCGCCCTCACCGCGCTCGGGCCCTCCTTCAGCATCGAGACGGACGTCCTCGGCGAGGGCGAGCAGGAGGGCGCCACCTGGACCGGCGACGTCGTCCTCAAGGGCTACGGCGACCCGACGCTGTCCTCGCGCGGCCTCCGGCTGCTCGCGGCGCAGGTACGCGCCGACGGCATCACGCGCATCACGGGCCGGGTGCTCGGCGACGAGACGTGGTTCGACGCGCGACGAACCGCGCCGGGTTGGAAGGCGGAGTTCTACGTCAACGAGTCGCCGCCCCTGTCCGCGCTCATCGTCGACCGCGGGCTCGTCGGCAGGTACACGTCGCGCAACCCGGCGCTGTCAGCGGCGCAGCTCTTCGCGAAGGCGCTCGGACGCGCAGGCGTGCGCGTCGGCCAGGGCGCGACCCTCGGCGCCGCCGACGATGCGGCGGTGCCGCTCGCGTCCGTCGACTCGCCGCCGCTCGAGTCGATGGTGCACTGGATGGACCAGGTGAGCGACAACTTCACCGCGGAGATGCTCACGAAGGAGCTCGGCGCCGTGCAGTCCGGCAAGGGCACGACCGCAGCGGGAATCGGCTACGTGCGGAGCCTGCTCGCCGACGCCGGCATCCCACTCGCCGGCGTGCGCATGATCGACGGCTCGGGCTTGTCGCTCCTCGACCGCCTCACGCCCGCCGCCCTCGTCGCGCTGCTGCAGACGATGCGGAGCGACCCGGAGATGCAGCCGATCCTCGTCCACGCCCTGCCGCTCGCCGCCCACACCGGCACGCTCCACGACCGTATGCGCGGCACCGCGGCGGCCGGCGTCGTCCGCGCGAAGACGGGCACGACGGACAACTCCACCGCACTCTCCGGCTTCGCAGGCGACCGCTACGTCTTCTCGGTGATCGTGAACGGCAACCCGGTCTCGTGGGTCGGATCGCGCGACGCCGAGGACGCGTTCGCCGAGGCGCTAGCCGCGGCCCAGTAGCTCGAGCAGGTCGGCCTCGGTCAGAAGCGACACGCCCGCCTTCTCCGCCTTCGCCAGCTTCGACTTGCCGGGCTCCTCACCCACGACGAGGCCGGTCGTCTTCGAGGACACGGAGTCGGAGACCTTCGCGCCGAGCGACTCGAGCGCGGCCTCCGCCTCCTCGCGCGTCATGTGCTCGAGCGTCCCGGTGACCACGTAGCGGCGGCCCGTCAGCGGCCCCTCGACCGGCTTCTCCTCCTCGCCGGCCTCGAAGCGCAGGCCGAGGCCGCGCAGCTCCTCGACGAGCCGCCGGTTCTCGTCGTCGCGGAACCACTCGGCGATCGCCTCCGCGCGCTCGGGGCCGATGCCCTCCGCCTCGACGAGCTCCTCCTGCGCCGCGTTCATCAGCGCGTCGACGGTCCGGAAGTGGCGCGCGAGGGTCTGCGCCGTCACCCAGCCGACCTCGGGGATGTTGAGCCCGAAGAGCACGCGGGAGAACGGGATCTGCTTCGACGCCTCGATTGCGGCGACGGCATTGGAAGCGCTGATCTCGGCGTAGCCCTCCAGCTCCATCAGCTTCTCGCGCGTCAACCTGTACAGCTCGGGAATCGAGCGGACGATCCCGAGCTCCCACAGCCTCCGCACCGACTGCTCGCCGACGCCGTCGATGTCGGCTGCGGCCATCACCCAGTTGATGAGCGTCTCGAGCCCGCGCGACGGGCAGGCGCGGTTCGGGCAGCGGTGCATCGCCTCGCCCTCGGGCTTCACGACCTCCGTCCCGCAGAGCGGGCAGCGGGCCGGCATGCGGAACTCCTTCGTCCCCTTCCGGTGCGGCCCCGCGGGGCCGACGATCTGGGGGATGACGTCGCCGGCGCGCTGGACGATGACGTCGTCGCCCTCGCGGATCTCCTTGCGGTTGATGTCCTCCTCGTTGTGCAGCGTCGCGCGCGATACGGTCACGCCGCCGACCTCGACCGGCTCGAGCAGCGCCCACGGGTTGAGCGCGCCCGTGCGGCCGACGCGGATGCGGATCTCGTTCAGCCGCGTCACCGCGGTCATCGGCGCCCACTTGAAGGCGCGCGCCCAGCGCGGCCGCTCGTGCAGCGCCCCGAGCCGTGCCTGCTGGTCGTAGGAGTCGACCTTGATGACGATGCCGTCGATCTCGTAGTCGAGCTCCGTCCGGCGGTGCTCCCACGCGCGGCACGCCTCGACGACCTCGTCGATCGACTCGACCCGCTCCGCGAAGGGGTTGATCGGGAAGCCGTGCCGCTTCAGCCACTGCAGCGTCTCCCAGTGCGTGCCCGGCACGCCGCCCTCGTGGGCGCCGACGCCGTAGGCCCAGAACGAGAGCGGGCGCGCGGCGGTGATCGAGGAGTCCTTCTGGCGGAGCGAGCCGGCGGCGGCGTTGCGCGGGTTCGGCGTCGGCTTCTTCCCCTCGGCGACGAGGCGCTCGTTCAGCTTCCGGAACCCCGTCAGCGGCATGTACACCTCGCCGCGCACCTCGATCAGCGCCGGCGTGCCCTCCCCGACCATCTGCAGCGGGATCGCCCTGATCGTCCGAAGGTTCGGCGTGACGTCCTCCCCCTCGACGCCGTCGCCGCGCGTGGCGCCGCGGGTGAAGACGCCCTGCTCGTACGTCAGGTTGATGGCGAGGCCGTCGATCTTGGGCTCGAGCACGAAGGCGACGCTCTCGTCGCCTCCGAGCCGCTTGCGGGCGTCGTCGGCCCACTTGCGGATCGCCTCGTCGGTCGTGACCTTCTCGAGCGAGCCCATGGGCTGCAGGTGCCGCACCTTCCGGAAGCGCTCCGACGGGGGCGCCCCCACCCGCTGGGTGGGCGAGTCGGGCGTGACGAGCCCGGGATGCTCCGCCTCGAGGGCGACGAGCTCGTCGTAGAGCGCGTCGTAGGCCGCGTCGTCCATGATCGGCGCGTCGTCGACGTGGTAGGCGATGAGCGCCCGGGTGAGGAGCCCGCGCAGCTCGGCGGCCCGCTCAGAGTGCGGCAAGCAGCTCCTCCGCGGTGTCGACGATCGCGTCCGGCTCCTCCTGCTCCAGCCGGCTGCGGTCGTGGATGCGCCCCCACGTGACCGCGATC
>Ga0075272_1000181_pt1 | contig 13998 bp, 15 predicted proteins | sample SF_Rice_5C_0N_40_FD_69776 | JGI IMG/M metagenome (GOLD analysis project Ga0075272, IMG submission 69776) | Rice paddy soil microbial communities from Twitchell Island, California, USA - SF_Rice_5C_0N_404 | ecosystem: Environmental > Terrestrial > Soil > Paddy field/soil | place: USA: Twitchell... | reverse complement strand
CGCCGCGCGCGACGCAGAAGGTCGCCTTCAGCTCTGCCCCGGCGGCGACGAGCGGGCGGGGCGCGGGCACCGGCAGCGGCAGGGACGCGGGCACGGAGCCGCGCGACCGGCGCACCGGGAACTGCGGACGGACGACGGAGTCCTCGCAGCGGCGGTGGATCGGGCGGTCGTGGGCGAGGAACGCGTCGGCGATCCCCGCGAGCCGCTCCCGCGCCTCGTCGTCGCGGGTCGCGATCGGCTCGTCGGAGCGGTTCCCGCTCGTCATCACGAGCGGGATGCCTGCGTCCGCGAGCAGCAGGTGGTGAAGCGGCGTGTACGGGAGCATGAGCCCGAGCCACGGCGATCCGGGCGAGACCGAGTCGGCGACCGGCGCACGGTCGCGGCGTGCGCAGAGGACGATCGGTCGCTCCCGGGACACGAGCAGGTCGCGTTCCGCGTCGCCGACCTCCGCGAGGGCGTCCGGGCGGGTCGTCATCACGGCGAACGGCTTGTCCTCGCGGAGCTTGCGCGCGCGCAGGCGTGCGACGGCGTCCTCGTCGCCGGCGTCGCAGGCGAGGTGATAGCCGCCGAGCCCCTTGACCGCGACGATCCTCCCCGCGCGGAGGAGCCCGACGGCGCGCGCGAGCACCTCCTCGTTCCCGAGTGACACCGTGTCACCCGGCTGGTGGAGCTCGAGGCGCGGGCCGCACCTCGGGCACGCGATCGGCTCGGCGTGGAAGCGGCGGTCTCCCGGGTCCTCGTACTCGCGCGCACAGTCGGCGCACAGCGGGAAGCCGGCCATCGTCGTGTTCGGACGGTCGTAGGGGACGGCGGTCACGATCGTGAAGCGCGGGCCGCACTGGGTGCAGTTCGTGAACGGGTAGCGATGGCGGCGGTCGGCCGGGTCGAAGAGCTCGCGCAGGCAGTCGTCGCACGTGGCGACGTCGGCCGGGATCAGCGCCGTGCGGCCGGAGGGAAGGCTCCGCTCGATCCGGAAGCCGGCCTCGCCCCGCGCGGGCAGCCGCTCCGAGCGCACCGAGTCGACCCGTGCGAGCGGCGGCGGCTCCCTGCCGAGGACGCGCTCGAGCTCGTCGAGGTCGCGCGCCTCGCCCTCGGCCTCGATCAGCACGCCCTCGCCGTCGTTGAGGACGAAGCCGCCGAGGACGAGCCGGCGCGCGGCGCCGTAGACGAACGGCCGGAAGCCGACGCCCTGGACGACGCCCGTGACGCGGATCCGCCTCCGTTCCACGAAGCCATCATCTCACTTGCGTAATATGCGAATTATTGCGTAATATGCGCAAGTGCAGACGGCGACGATCCTCGGCGCGTCCGGCTACTCCGGCCAGGAGGTGCTCGACCGCGTGCTCGGCCACCCCGAGCTCGAGGTCGCGGCGCTCGGGAGCGACTCGCTCGCCGGCAGCTCGGCCGCCGCGCTCGACGTCCGCCTGAACGGCTCGCTGCCCGCCTTCGTGACGAACGAGGAGGCGCTCGCCGCCGGCGCCGACGTCGTCTTCCTCTGCCTCGGCAACGAGCGGGCCGCGCTCGTCGAGCCCGCGCCCGGCGCCGTCGTCGTCGACCTCTCGGGCGTCCACCGGCTGGCCGACCCGGAGGTCGCGCTCCGCCACTACCCCGCCGCGCCGGGCGCGTGGAGCTACGGCCTCCCGGAGCTCTACCCGGCGGAGGGCGACCTGATCGCCAACCCCGGCTGCTACGCGACGGCGGCACTCCTCGCGCTGGGGCCGCTCGCCGGCGTCGTCGACCCGCAGAGCGTCGTCGTCGACGCGAAGTCCGGCGTCTCGGGAGCCGGACGGGAGCTGAAGGCGAGCTCACACGCGGGCTTCGTGCTCGAGAACGTCTCGCCGTACAAGGTCGGCAGTCACCGGCACGCGCCCGAGATCGCACAGGCGCTCGGCTTCCCGGTCTGCTTCGTGCCGCACCTCCTGCCCGTCCGCCGCGGGCTGCTCGCCACCTGCTACGCGAGAACGGACGCGGACGCCCGCGAGCTGCTCGAGGACGCGTACGCAGACAGTGCCGTCGTCCGCGTCCTGCCGGAGGGTGTCGCCCCGGAGCTCGCCCGGGTGCAGCACACCGACGGGGCGGAGATCGGGATCTTCGAGGACGGCGCCACCGGGCGCGTCGTCGTCGTATGCGCCCTCGACAACCTCGGCAAGGGCGCCGCCGGGCAGGCGCTCCAGAACGCGAACCTCGCCCTCGGCCTCGACCAGACCGCCGGGCTGCGGCTCTCGGGAGTGCCGGTATGAGCGTGACCGCCGCCGGGGGCTTCGTCGCGAGCGGCGTCCACTGCGGGATCCGCAAGAACGAGCGGCGCGACCTCGCGCTCGTCCGCTCGCTCGTGCCCGCGACCGGGGCGGGGATGTTCACCGCCAACCGCGTCCAGGCGGCGCCCGTCACCGTCTGCAAGGAGCACCTCGAGCTCGCGCAGCCGCAGGCGGTCGTCGCCAACTCCGGCGTCGCGAACGCGGCCACCGGCGAGCAGGGCGTGATCGCGGCGCGCACGACGGCGGCCGAGGCGGCCTGGCTGCTGGGCGTCCCGACCGAGCAGGTCCTCGTCCTCTCGACCGGCGTGATCGGCGCGCCGCTTCCGCTCGACAAGGTGCTCGCCGGCGTCCGCGGCGCCGCGCTCCAGCTGGCGCAGAGCGGGGGTGCGGCCGCCGCCGAGGCGATCATGACCACCGACACGCGGCCGAAGGAGTCGGTTGCGCGCGGTGAGGGCTTCGCCGTCGGCGGCATGGCGAAGGGCTCCGGGATGATCCATCCCAACCTCGCGACGATGCTCGCCGTGGTCACGACCGACTACCCGCTCGAGCCGGGCGAGGCGATCGGGTTCCTCCGCCCCGCCGTCGACACGAGCTTCAACTCGATCTCCGTCGACGGCGAGTGCTCGACCAACGACACCGTCCTCCTGCTCGCGAACGGGGCGAGCGGGGTGGAGCGGTCGCCTGCGAGCGACGAGCAGTTCGCGCTCTGCCTCCGCACCGTCTGCGCCGAGCTCGCGCGGCAGATCGTCGCCGACGGCGAGGGCGCCACGGTCCTCGCCGAGATCGCCGTCCGCGGCGCCGCCAGCGCGGGCGAGGCGCGCGCGATCGCCGAGCGGATCGCCACCTCGCCGCTCGTCAAGACCGCCCTGCACGGGCACGACGCGAACTGGGGGCGGATCGCGAGCGCCGCCGGCTCGGCGCGGGTCGACGGCGGCTACGCCCGGCTCGATCCCGACCTGCTCTCGATCTCGATCGACGCCGTCCCGGTGCTCGTCTCCGGCCGCCCGACCGGCGACGAGCCGGTGCTCGCCAACGGCAGCTGCGCGATCGAGGTCGACCTCGCGCTCGGCGACGGCGCCGCCACGTATCTCACGACCGACCTCTCCGCCGACTACGTGCGGATCAACGCGGAGTACCGCTCGTGAGCACCGTCGTCCTCAAGGTCGGCGGCGCCTCGACCGCCGGGGTCGCCGCGGCGGTCGCCCGGCTCCGCGGCGCGGGCCACCCGGTCTGCGTCGTCCACGGCGCCGGGCCGCAGATCAGCGACGAGATGGCGAGGCGCGGACTCGAGGTGCGCTTCGTCGGCGGCCGCCGCGTCACGACGCCCGAGGCGCTCGAGGTCGTGCGCGAGAGGCTCGCCGCGGTCAACGCCGCCGTCTGCGCCGAGCTCGGCGCGCTCGCCGTCCCGCTCGCCGGCGACGAGGCCGGGCTCGAGGCGCAGCAGATGCCCGAGCTCGGGCTCGTCGGCACGCCGCTGCCGTCCGCGCCGCCCGCGGTGCTCGACGCGCTCGCGGCCGGGCTCGTGCCGGTGCTCTCGCCGCTCGCGCGCGGGCCGCTGAACGTGAACGCGGACGAGGCGGCGGCGGCGCTCGCCGTCGGCATCGGCGCGCTGCGCATCCACTTCCTCACCGACGTTCCCGGCGTCTTCCACGAGGGCGAGCTCCTGAGCTCGATCCGGGCGGAGCACGCGGAGTCGCTGATCGGCGCGGGCCAGTTCGAGGGCGGGATCGTCCCGAAGCTGCTCGCCGCCGTCCACGCCGCGCGCGGCGGGCTCGTGGCGGAGATCGGCGAGACGGCGGTGCTGGCGTGAGCGCGCTGCTCGAGTCGGCCCTGCTGCCGACCTACCCGCAGCCGCGCGTCGCCTTCGTCGAGGGCGACGGCGCCTGGCTGACCGCCGCCGACGGCCGCCGCTACCTCGACTTCGCCGCCGGGATCGCGGTCGTCTCGCTCGGCCACCGCCACCCGGCGCCGCTCGCCGCCGCGCACGCGCAGCTCGACCGGCTCTGGCATGCGTCGAACCTGTTCGCGTCCGAGCCCGCGTACGCGCTCGCCGCGGCGCTGTCGGCCCGCTTCGGCGGCGCGCAGGCGTTCTTCTGCAACTCGGGCGCCGAGGCGAACGAGGCCGCGCTCAAGTACGCGCGCAAGGCGACCGGCAAGGCCGGCGTGATCGCGCTCGAGCAGAGCTTCCACGGACGCACGACCGGCTCGCTCGCCGCGACGGGGCAGCCGGGAAAGCGCGCCGCCTTCGAGCCGCTCCTCCCCGGCGTCCGCTTCGCCGAGCCGAACGACGTCGTCTCCCTGCGCGCCGCCGCCGGGCGCGACGTCGGCCTGATCCTGCTCGAGCCGGTGCTCGGCGAGGGCGGCGTGATCCCGCTCGAGCCGGAGTTCGCGGCGGCCGCCTCGGAGCTCGCGGCCGAGCTCGGTGCCCTCCTCTGCTTCGACGAGGTGCAGACGGGCGTCGGCCGGACCGGCACCTTCTTCGCCTGGGAGCAGCTCGGCGTGCGGCCACAGCTCGTCACGCTGGCCAAGGCGCTCGCGAACGGCCTGCCGATCGGCTGCCTGCTCGTCGCCGACGAGGCCGCCGGCGCCTTCGTCCCCGGCGACCACGGCTCCACCTTCGGCGGCAACCCGGTCGTCTGCGCCGCGGCGAACGCCGTCCTCGACACGATCGACGAGGCCCTGCTCGCGTCGGTGCGGGAGAACGGCGCGCGGCTGCTCGACGGGCTGCGCCGGCTCCCCGGCGTCGTCGAGGCGCGCGGCTCCGGCCTGCTCGTCGGCGGCGAGCTCGCCGTCCCGGCGCAGTCCGTCGTCGACGCCGCGCTCGACGCCGGTCTCGTCTGCCTGACCTCGGGCGCGAACGTCCTCCGCCTCGCGCCGCCGCTCGTCGTCGGCGCCGGCGAGGTCGACCGCGCCCTCGAGATCCTCACGGAGGTGCTGCGATGAACAGGAGCGAGCGGCACGGGGCGATCCTCCGCCTCGTCCACGAGCAGGCGATCTCGACCCAGAGCGAGCTCGCCGAGGCGCTCCGGCGCGAGGGGCACGAGGTCGTGCAGACGACGATCTCGCGCGACGTCCACGAGCTCGGGCTCGTCAAGATCCGCAACGGCGAGGGACAGCTCGTCTACGCGCCGCCGGAGGCCGCCGAGGCGCCGCTCGTCGACGCGCTCTCGCAGGCGGTCGCGCGCTGGGCGCTCTTGGTGGAGGCGAGCGGCAACCTCGTCGTCGTGACGACCCCGCACGGCTATGCGAGCCCGTTCGCCGAGGCCTGCGACGTCGCCCGCCACCCGCACGTCGCCGGCACGATCGCGGGCGAGAACACCGTCATCCTCGTCGCGCGCGAGCCGGTCACCGGCGCGCAGCTCGCCGACGAGATCCGGCAGCAGCGGCTGCGGGGAGTGGCATGAGCCTCGTCGAGCGGCAGGGCGGGGCGATCCTCGCGGCGCTGCCCGTCGGCGAGCGCGTCGGGATCGCCTTCTCGGGCGGGCTCGACACGAGCTGCGCGATCGCGTGGATGCGCGAGAACGGCGCCGTCCCGTACGCGTTCACCGCCGATCTCGGCCAGTACGACGAGCCGGACATCGAGGCCGTCCCCGAGAAGGCGAAGCGCTACGGCGCGGAGGTCGCGGTGCTCGTCGACTGCAAGGAGGCGCTCGCCCGCGAGGGCCTCGCCGCGCTCCAGTGCGGCGCCTTCCACATCCAGACCGCCGGCCGGCGCTACTTCAACACGACCCCGCTCGGGCGCGCCGTCACCGGCACGCTGCTCGTCCGCGCGATGGCCGGGCACGGCGTCGAGATCTGGGGCGACGGCTCGACCTACAAGGGCAACGACATCGAGCGCTTCTACCGCTACGGCCTGCTCGCGAACGAGCGGCTGCGGATCTACAAGCCGTGGCTCGACGAGCGCTTCGTCGCGGAGCTCGGCGGTCGCAAGGAGATGAGCGAGTGGCTCGCGGAGCGCGGTCTCGCGCACGGCGCCTCGGTCGAGAAGGCGTACTCGACGGACGCGAACATGCTCGGCGCGACGCACGAGGCCAAGGACCTCGAGCTCCTCTCCACGAGCATGAAGATCGTCGAGCCGATCATGGGCGCGGCGTCCTGGAACGGTGCCGCGATCGAGCCGGAGGTCGTCACGATCGCCTTCGAGGAGGGCCTGCCCGTCGCCGTCGGCGGCACCCGCACCGACGACCCGGTCGAGCTGATCCGCGCCGCGAACGCGATCGGCGGCCGCCACGGGCTCGGCATGTCCGACCAGATCGAGAACCGCGTGATCGAGGCGAAGAGCCGCGGCATCTACGAGGCGCCGGGGATGGCGCTCCTGCACGTCGCCTACGAGCGGCTGCTGAGCGCGATCCACAACGAGGCGACGCTCGAGCGCTACGCCGTCGACGGGCGACGGCTCGGCCGCCTGCTCTACGAGGGCCGCTGGTTCGACACGCAGGCGCTGATGCTGCGCGACTCGCTGCAGCGCTGGGTCGCGTCCGTCGTCACCGGCGAGGTGACGCTCGAGCTGCGGCGCGGCGACGACTACACGATCCTCGACACGAGCGGCGGCGCGATCACCTACGACCCCGAGCGGCTGAGCATGGAGCGCAGCGCGACGCGGTTCAGCGCCCGCGACCGGATCGGGCAGCTCGCGGTGCAGATCAACGACATCGCCGACTCGCGGGAGATGCTGGCGCGGCACGCGCACCGGCCGCTCGCGCTGGAGCCGGCCGGCGCAGGCTCGACGGAGCCGGCCGGGAGCGCAGAGGCCGGCTCGGCCGGCCGCGGAGCGGGACGATGACCCTCTGGGCCGGCCGCGTCGGGACGGAGCTCGCGCCCGAGGTCTGGGCGTTCCTGCGCGCGCCGGACGACGAGCTGCTCCCGTACGACGTCTACGGCACGCTCCTGCACGCGAAGCGGCTGCACGCGGCCGGGATCCTCGACGACGCCGAGCTCGTCCGCGTCCGCGAGACGCTCGACCGGATCGGCAGCCCGCACGCCGAGGCGGAGGACGTCCACTCGTTCATCGAGGCCGAGCTCGGCGAGGTCGGGCGCAAGATCCACGCCGGCCGCTCTCGCAACGACCAGGTCGCCGCGGCTGTGCGCCTGTACGCGCAGGACGCGTGCATCGAGGCCGACACCGCTCTCGTCGCGTTCGCCGCCGCGATCCTCGAGCACGCCGAGCGCGAGGCGGAGACGCCGATGCCGGGCTACACGCACCTGCAGCGCGCGCAGCCGGTGACGCTCGGCCACCACCTGCTCGCCTGGCTCGAGATGCTGGAGCGCGACCGGGCGCGGTTCGCGTTCGCCGCCGCGCAGGCGCAGCCCTCGCCGCTCGGCTCGGGCGCGCTCGCCGGCTCGACGCTGCCGCTGCCGCCGCCGCCGAACCCGATGCGGAACTCGCTCGACGGCGTCGCCGACCGCGACTTCGTCCTCGACTACCTGTACGCGGTCGCCGTCCTCTTCACCCACCTCTCGCGGATCGGCGAGGAGCTCGTGCTCTGGGCGAGCCGGGAGTTCGGGTTCGCCCGCCTGCCGGAGTTCGCCGCGACGGGCTCCTCGATGATGCCGCAGAAGCTCAACCCGGACGTCGCCGAGCTGGCGCGCGGGAAGGCGGGCACCGCGATCGGCCGGCTCACCGGGCTGCTCGCGACGCTCAAGGGCCTGCCGCTCTCGTACAACCGCGACCTGCAGGAGGACAAGCCGCCGCTCTTCGCCGCGCGCAAGGACGTCTCCGGGGCGCTCGGCGCGCTCGCCGTCCTCGTCGGCGGGCTCGAGTTCGACCGGGCGCGGCTGGCCGAGGCGGCGTCGGACCCGCTCCTGCTCGCGACGGACGCCGCCGAGGCGCTCGTGCGCGACGGCGTGCCGTTCCGGGACGCGCACGAGCAGGTCGCCGCATCCGTCCGCGACGGCTCGTTCGAGGCTCCGGCCCGGGGCGACCGGCTCGGCGACGTCGGTGCGGCGGTCGTCGCCGCACGGAGGCGGTGGGCGTCGTGAGCGCCGTCTCCGTCGACCTCGCCGGACGCGACCTGCTCCGCGTCTCCGATCTCGCGCGCGCGGAGGCGGAGGCGATCCTCGACCTCGCCGTCGAGCTGCGCGCGAGCCCGAAGCAGCCGCTGCTGCCGGGCGCGACGCTCGGCCTCTACTTCGCGAAGCACTCGACGCGGACGCGGATCTCGTTCACCGCCGGCATGACGCAGCTCGGCGGCGCGGCGATGTCGCTCGCGCCGGAGGAGCTGCAGCTCTCGCGCGGCGAGTCGCTCCCGGACACGGCGCGCGTCTTCTCCCGCTACCTCGACGCGCTCGCCGTCCGGACGCACGAGCACGGCGAGCTGGAGGCGTGGGCGGAGTGGGCGTCGATCCCCGTGATCAACGCGCTGACCGCCGAGGAGCATCCCTGCCAGGCGCTCGCCGACGCGCTGACGATCCGCGACCGGCTCGGAGGTCTCGACGGCGTCCGCGTCGCGTGGGTCGGCGACGGCTCGAACGTCCTCGTCTCGCTCGCCGCCCTCGGCGCGCTGCTCGGCTACGAGGTCGTCGCCGCCTGCCCCGACGGCTACGAGCCGGCTACCACCGTGCTGGAAGGCCTCGAGGTGACGCGTGACCCGCGCGAGGCGGTCGAGGGGGCGGACGTCGTCGTCACCGACACCTGGATCAGCATGGGGCAGGAGCACGAACGGGCGAAGCGCCTCGAGGCTCTCGAGCCGTACCGCCTCGACCGCGACCTGCTCGCGCTCGCCGCCGCCGACGCGTTCGTCCTCCACTGCCTGCCCGCCCATCCGGGCGAGGAGGTGACCGCCGACGTGCTCTACGGCGGCCGCTCCGCGATCTGGGACGAGGCGGAGAACCGCCTGCACGTCCAGAAGGCGCTGCTCGTCCTGCTGCTCGGCGGCGGCGCGCCCGCCTCTTGACAGGGCGCCTGACGAGGGGGAGGCTGCGCCGGTCGGGGTCGCGACGGCGGAAGGAGCAGACATGGCCGAAGGGTTGATCCTCGAGTTCGACGGCGTGGGCGTGGCCGAGTACCAGGCGGTGAACCGCGCGCTCGGCTTCGACGCCGAGACCGGCACGGGCGACTGGCCGGAGGGGATGCAGTACCACGCGGGCGGCGCGAAGCCCGGCGGCTGGGTCGTGTTCGAGGTCTGGGACTCGCGGGACGCGCAGCGGCGCTTCATGGAGAGCCGGCTCGGCGGCGCGCTCCAGGAGGGCGGCATCACCGGGCCGCCGGCGCGGGTCGAGTGGCTCGAGCTGGCCGCGACCCAGGCGCGCCCGGGCTGAGGTGCTCGCCCTCGTCGTCTCGATCGAGTGCCCGCCGGGGGCCCGGGAGCCGTTCGTCGAGGCGATCCAGGCCCAGGCGGCCGCCTCGCGAGAGCTCGAGCCGGGCTGCCTCCGCTTCGACGTCTGCGAGAGCGTGGCCGACGAGAACCGGTTCGTGCTCTACGAGGTGTACGAGGACGACGCAGCCTGGGAGGCGCATCCCGGGACGGAGCACTTCGCCCGCTGGCGGCAGGCCGCCGACGAGCTCGGCCTGCGGATCGAGAGAACGCTGACGCGGATCGTCCAGCCCTAGGGACGGGCGACGCGCTCGAGCACGCGCGCGACTGCGAGGCCGCCCCGCGTCACGCTCGCGTAGACGAGAACCGAGCCGGAGAGAACCGTGAGCAGATGGGCCATGCCCGGATCATCGCCCCGGGATGCTCGCTTCATCCATCGCTGAACCGGTGGTTCAGCGGGCCGCTTCACCCGCGAGCGCGCGGATCCGCTCGGCCGCCCGCGCGAGGCCGTGCTCGTCGAAGAGATACGGGGCCGCGTTCGCGACCGAGTGCAGCGGCCCGTCGAGGTCGTCGCTGCCGGCCGCCGCGTTGACGGCATAACGGACGGGGATCTCGTGGCAGACGACGAGCACGACCCTCTCGCGGCGCGCGAGCAGACGCTCGAAGGCGGCGGCGTAGCGGAGCGCCGCCTCGTCGAGGCTCTCGCCGCCGGGGAAGCGCCGCGTCCGGTCGTCGTGCGCCGGGTGCGCGCGGTAGTCCGCGAGCCGGGCGCCCTCGAGCTCGCCGATGCGCACGTCGCCGAGCTCCGGGTCGGGCTCGTGCGGCACCTCGCGCGTGCCGAGGGCGATGTTCGCCGTCTGCACCGCGCGCGGGAAGGGCGAGACGACGACGACGTCGAGCGGCACCGCCGCGATCTGGCCGCCGAGCCTTTCCGCCTCCTCGATTCCCTGCTCCGAGAGGCCGCGGTCGAGCAGCGGGTCGCCGTTGACGACGTCGTCGACGTTGAAGAGCGACTGGCCGTGCCGGGCGACCAGGAAGAGGCGCATCGCGGCAGCCTACGAGCACGGCTTGCCTTCTGCGGGCGGAGGAGTACCGTCGGGCTCGTGCGACGCGTGCTGCTCCTGCCGACGGCGCTGCTCCTCGCCGGCTGCGGCGCCGCCGGCCCCTCGCGCGGGCCCGCGTCCGCGCCCGTGCTGCCCGACGCCCCGGCGCCGCCGATCGCCGCGGCGGCCGCGCCCGCGCCGGACTGGGTGCTCGGGCTGCTCCATCCGGCTGCGAACGCAGGTGTCTCGTCGACGGAGGGCTGGTCGTGCTTCGTGCGGGCCGTCCCCGCGGGCTCGACCGTTCCCGCAACCCAGCAGTGCGGGCCGCCGACGCCGGCGCAGAAGGCGGAGGTCGAGGCACAGCGCAAGGCGCACGAGGCGGCGATGCAGCCGGTCGCGGGCAGCGAGCCGCGGGTCGTGGCGACGCTCCGGCTCGCGAACGGCGGCACGGTCTCGTTCGCCGCGTGGACGGCCGCCGGCGGGAAGCCCTGCTGGGTCACCGAGATCGAGGTCGGCACGAGCGGGGGCGGCGGCGGGCCCGACGGCCCGTGCATGCGCGAGCCCGCGCCGGCGGGCGCGGCGGCCGTGTCGTGCGACGCGCTCTGCCTCGACTCGTCCGGCACCGGCGTCGACCGGACGACGTACGTTCTCGCCGGGACGGTGCCCGCCTCGGCGGCTGCGCTCCGGGTCACGCTCGCCGACGGCTCGGTGGCGACGTACCCGCTCGCGGGGCCGCCGCTGCCGGGCTTCGCCGACCGCAGGATCTTCCTCCTCGGCCTCGGTGCGAGCGACTGGCGGAAGCTCGAGCTCGCCGCGGGCGGCACGGTGACGAGCACGGTCGAGATGCCGCGCGAGCAGGCGGCGTTCGAGGACTGCGGGGCGAAGGCCGGCAGACCGCAGCCGGCGGCGGGCTCTGACCTGCAGGCGGCGATGCAGCCGTACCAGGACGCGCTGAACGCGTGCCTGCAGGCGGCGGGTGCGTTCGGTCAGGCGAGCGCCGGCGGATCCTCGACCCAGGCGCGGCCGACGACGACGCCGTAGAGGCCGAGCGCGCGAACGGCGTCGATGTCGGCGCGGTCGCGGATGCCGCCGGCCGCGAGAATCGACCCGCCGAAGCCGTCGCGCACCCGGCGCAGGAGCTCGAGGTCCGGCCCGGAGCGCGTGCCGTCCCGGTCGATCGCGGTGCAGAGGAGGTTGCGGACGCCGGCGGCCGTGCAGCGGTCGAGCGCCTCGGCCGCCGTCAGGCCGGACGACTCGCGCCAGCCCGCCGTCCGGACGTGCCCGTCGGCGACGTCGACCGCGACGACGAGGCGGTGGCCGAGCGCGGCGACGAACTCCTCCAGCGGGATGTCGCCGAAGGCGGCGGTGCCGACCAGCACGCGCTCGACGCCCGCCCCGGCGAGCGCCTCGGCGTCGGCGACGGAGCGCACGCCGCCGCCGAGCTGCACCGGAACCGGCGCCGCGGCCTCGACCGCGGCCCGCGCGAGCTCGAGTGGAGCGCCGCCGTCGCGTGCCGCGCCGAGCGCGACGACGTGGACGAGCGGGGGACGGAGGGCCGCCGCGCGGGCGATCAGCTCGAGGGGGTCGCCGGCCTCGAGGGCGACGTTGTCGTAGTCGCCCCGCTCGAGGCGCACGGCGCGGCCGTCGAGCACGTCGACCGCGGGGACGATTGCGAACTCCTCGGCAGCCATGTTATCATGGTAACACGATGGCATCGACGGAGCCCCGACATTGGCCGAGCGCGGAGCACGAGGAGCTGTTCGCGACGATCGCGTCGCTGCGCAGCGCCGCGGAGGCGGAGGCGTTCCTGCGGGACCTCTGCACGCGCTCGGAGCTGGACGCGATGGCTCACCGCTGGCAGGTGGCGAAGCTCCTGGAGGAGGGCCTGCCGTATCTCGAGGTGGCGAAGCGGGCGCACGCCTCGACGACGACCGTGACGCGCGTGGCGCAGTGGCTGCGCAACGGCGAGGGCGGCTACGCGCTCGCGCTGCGGCGCCGGCGGAAGAGGCGCGCGTGAGGATCGCGGTCCCGTCGAAGGGGCGGCTGCGCGAGCCGTCGATCGAGCTGCTGCAAGACGCCGGCCTGGCGCCCGAGACCCCGGGCGACCGCGCGCTCGCGTTCCCGTGCCGCAACGCGCCCGTGGAGGCGCTCCTCGTCCGCGCCGACGACGTCCCGGAGTACGTGCAGGACGGCGTCGTCGACTGCGGGATCACGGGCCTCGACATCGTCCGGGAGCGCGGCGCCGCCGTGCGCGAGCTGGCGCGGCTCGGCTACGGCGCCTGCTCGCTCCAGGCGGCGGTGCCGGCGGAGTCCCCGGTGCGATCCCTCGAGGAGCTGCGCGGCGCCCGGGTCGCGACGAGCTTCCCGCGCCTCGCCGGCGAGCTGCTGCCCGAGCCGATCGAGCTCGTCGACGTGCACGGCTCGGTCGAGCTGGCGCCGCGTCTCGGCCTCGCGGACGCGATCGTCGACCTCGTCTCGAGCGGGAGCACCCTGCGCACGAACGGGCTCCGCGCGGTGGCGACGCTGCTCGAGTCCGAGGCGGTGCTGATCGGGCCGCCGGATCCGCACGCCGACGCGCTCCACCTCGCCGGCGTCTTCCGGAGCGTCGTCGACGCGCGCGGTGCCCGCTACCTGATGCTGAACGCGCCCGAGGACGCGATCGAGGCGATCTGCTCGCTCGTGCCGGGCTCCCGCGCGCCGAGCGTCCTGCCGCTCGCCGAGCCGGGCATGGTCGCGGTGCACAGCCTCGTCCCGGCCGCCGACGTCTGGCGGCTGCTGCCCGAGCTGGAGGCGGCGGGCGCGTCGTCGATCCTCCTCGTGCCGGTCGAGCGGATGCTCGGATGACCCGGCCGCTCCGGGCACCCCACGGTGTCAGACGAAATTACGAGAGTGTGACGCCGGGCGTGGCGAGAAACCGCATGGATAGGCGCTTCGCGCCGTCGGGGTCCGCCCCGCGGGCGCTGCGCCCCTGGCTGCGCGGGACAGGTCCCGGTGTCAGACACGAATACGCGAGTGTTGCGGGAGCGTGACGCGATGAGCGGTGTCGCGGAGATCGTCGCGGACGTCCGCGCACGCGGCGACGAGGCGGTGCGCGAGTGGTCGCTGCGCCTCGACGGGGTCGAGCCGCGGCGCGCCGAGCCGGGCGGCGAGCTGCCCGAGCAGGCGGTGCTCGACCTCGCGCGCCGCGTGCGCCTCTGGCACGAGGCGCAGCGCCCCGCCGACGTGCGGCTCGAGGTCGAGCCCGGGGTGGAGCTCGAGCGCCGCTGGCTGCCGCTCGGGTCGGTCGGGATCTACGTCCCGCGGGGACTCGTCTCGACGCTCGTGATGACCGCCGTCCCCGCGCAGGCCGCCGGAGTGGAGCGGATCGTCGTCGTCACGCCGCCGGCGGGCGCGGCCCTCGTCGCGGCCGCGGCCGGGCTGCTCGGCGTCGACGAGGTCTGGGCC
>Ga0075272_1000180_pt1 | contig 14064 bp, 11 predicted proteins | sample SF_Rice_5C_0N_40_FD_69776 | JGI IMG/M metagenome (GOLD analysis project Ga0075272, IMG submission 69776) | Rice paddy soil microbial communities from Twitchell Island, California, USA - SF_Rice_5C_0N_404 | ecosystem: Environmental > Terrestrial > Soil > Paddy field/soil | place: USA: Twitchell... | reverse complement strand
GCACAGGTTCAGAACGGAAGGGAGCAGCGGAGATTTTGCATCGGGAGGCGTCGGATTCTCCAACTGCCAGTCCCAGGCGGGATTGAACAAAAAACCGTTCGGGTCGAGATTCTGTTGCGGTCCGCCCGAGCCCCAACTCAGAGGTAAGGCAACGGGATCCATCGCGGCAGCGTAAACAAATGAGCGACTCTCCAGAGCATAGAGTGGAACGGCGCAGGGGTGGGCCGCCGTACAAAGGAGGCTTGGCCCACCCGATGCGGTCACAACAGTGACTTCGACGGCGTGAGATACATACGGCCAAGGACCCGTCGCTACTTGTATCTGCGATCCATCAGGGCTCCAACGCATAACGTCCGCCGGGATTCCGCCGAACTTAACCGATAGCGGATCAGCGAGATTTGAACCCGTTATGGTTACCGCAGTGCCTCCATTGACTGGCCCATGTTGCGGGCTAACAGAGGTGATCACAGGTGCGGGCCCGGTACCGTAGTAAATAAAATATGCTGTGCTGATAAGGCTCTTGGTCGAAATCGAAGCCGTCACAGACACCGGAACCTTAGTACCTGGCATGAAATGACTAGGCAAGACCGACAGCGAAGGAATCGTGAATGAAATTTGATAGGTGAAGGCAACTGGGGATCTGGCATATTTCGTGAACACGCCAGCGCTCGATATTTTGCCTGGTACGGCGTAGCCACCTACCGAGACAGCGAGCGAGGTCGCACGCAGGTTTGAGGTTGCGGTCATTTCAGCCGCGGTTCCGCTTGGAGGACCAAAAGAGGGAGATAAGGAGGTAATGGCGAAAGTAGGAGTGGCGCTCGATCCCGTTCCCGTCTGGCCCGCCTCGCCTCGAAGAAGGCCTAGAGGGATGTGAGCAACCACTGCTACTGCTGAAAGGAAGACCAAGGCAGTCACAAGGAGTAAAATCAACCCAATTCGCGGTGTTGACCGTCCAGCGTGTTGCATTGTGCACATCCTTTCAAGCTCAAGCAGGTGTGTAACGATAAAGTCAGACGGTGCGGCTGGAAGCCCACTAGCTCCGAGCCGCGGCAGCATTTCGGCTTCGTGTTACCGAAAGTGCCGCCCAGCCTATCACGGGTCAATACACTTCGAGGTGAATTGGGGTGAACCGAAGTAAACTGCTTCGTTGATTCCTTTCGAACAAATGATTTGACTGTAGGCGGCAAGAGCGTATTATCTGCGGCAATGGACCGACCATGGACCCCGACATGGTCAGCTTCGCTCAGTTTCAGCTTGATCTGACGTGTAGAGAGCTGCGGGCGAATGGGTTTCCGACCGCGGTTCAGAATATCCCCCTCGAATTGCTGATCTTGCTGGTTCGTAAGAGTCCTGCAATCGTCACGCGCGAAGAAATCGTCAAGGCCATTTGGGGGAAGGACCGCTTCGTGGATGCAGAGCACGGCATCAATACCGCCGTACGCAAGCTGCGGCACGTGCTTGGGGATGATCCCGAACGACCGAGGTTCATTCAAACAGTGGTCGGAAAGGGATACCGCTTCATCGGATCGATCGAAGCCCCATGCGAAGAAGGCCGGCATTTGGAGCGAGAGCCAAAGGCTCAATCGCGGATCAGGTCTCGGAGGATTTTCTCGGGCGCTGCACTCGTGCTGGTCGGTCTGGGAGTATTGGGAATCATCATCAAATCGCACTTTGCTCCTTCGAGGACCGAAGCGGCCACGGCAACGTTGCGAATTGCTCTGCGCCCGCCGCTTCAGCACGATTTGGTGTTGATCGCGGACTTTGAAAACCGCACGGGCGACCCGGTGTTCAACGAAACTCTTCGTGAGGGTCTGGCGGCGCAGCTTGAGCAGTCCCCGTTTCTGTCTGTCGTATCCGACCAGCAGATCGCCGGCGAGTTGCGCCTGATGCGCCGTCCACCGACGACTCGGCTGACGACGGGGTTAACGCGTGAGGTCTGCGAGCGCATGGGCGGCACCGCCGCGTTGCATGGCTTGCTTGCTCGAATTGGCCATGCGTACAGTCTCGTTCTCGATGCACTGAATTGCTCAACCGGGGCGTCAGTCGCGCGTGCAGAAGCGATCGCGGCCGACAAGAGCCATATCCTCGGAGCGTTGGGGACGGCCGCGGCCTCGATGCGGAGCAAACTCGGGGAATCGCTCGCCTCAATTCAGAACTTCAATACGCCGCTTGAACAGGTCACCACGCCTTCGCTCGAAGCACTGCAGGCCTACAGCTTGGGCACGAAGATTCGAAACGCAGAAGGCAGCAGTGCCGAAGCAATTCCGTTTTTTCAGCGCGCCACGACGCTCGACCCCGATTTTGCGTTCGCGTATCTTCAATGGGGAGCCTCGTACTACCATCTTGGTGAGGCCGAGCGTGGCAGCGATAAAGTCCGCAAGGCGTTCGAGCTGCGCGGTCATACCAGCTACCGCGAGAAACTTCGTATCACCGAAGATTACTACTCAGGAGTTACGGGGCAGCTCGAAAGGGCCGTGGAAACAGGCCAGCTTGCCGCCCAGACTTACCCACAAGACACCGCGATCTACGACACGATGGGTGCTGAGGACATGTGGCTCGGCCGATGGCCTGAGGCTCGTTCAAACTTCCTGGCCCAGATACGGGTGGCTCCGCAGAGTATCATCGCGTATGTGGACCTGGAGTTCGCATACGTGGCGCTGAACCAGTTCCAGGACGCGCAGGCGGGCTTAAGCCGGGTTTCTGGATCCCCCTTCAGTCCGTTCTTGGCGTATGAGCTGGCGTTCGCTCGAGGAGACAAGGCGGGGATGCAGAATGAGCTAGCGGCAACTGCCTCCGCGCCGGCGACCGAGTTCCTCGATTTGGCGCAGGCGGATACCGAGGCCTATTACGGACGCCTGGCGGCATCGCGTAGTTGGATCCAGAAAGCCGTGGAGTCAGCGGAACAGAATGGCCGGAGCGAATCCGCCGCACTTTATCAGCTCGGTCAAGCGCTACGCGAGGCAGAATTCGGTTTCTCAGGTGAAGCGATTCGGGATGCGTCCGCGGCATGGCACGACGATCCAACCACCGAGGTGAGGGTTGTAGCCGCCCTCGTTTTCGCCCGAGCCGGCAATCCCGGGCGGGCAAGCCGAATCGCCGACGTCTTGGATCGGAAATACCCAGCTGACTCGATTTATCGCGAGTACTGGAACACCACAACGCAAGCGTCGATTGCGCTTGATCGCGGGGACCCGTCACAGGCGCTCAACCTGCTCGAAAAAGCGACTCCGGTCGAACTCAGCTCGTTCAGTATTTTTCCCAATGCGGCCACGATGTATCCCGTTTACGTTCGTGGCGAGGCGTACTTGAAGCTGCACGACGGGGCGCAAGCGGCGGACGAATTCCAGAAGATTCTCGACCATCGCGGCCTTGTCCTGAATTCCCCGATTGCCGCGCTCGCCCAACTGCAAATCGCTCGTGCCTATGAGCTTCAGAGAGAAGAAGATAAAGCCCGTACCGCGTATCTGAAGTTTCTGGGATCGTGGAAGAATGCCGATCCCAATATCCCCTTCCTTGCCGCTGCCAAATCCGAATACGCTCAATTGCATTAGCGCGCTCGCAGGGTGAAGGCTTTTCGCCTCTTTCGCAGAATCTGTGGGCCAATTTTCCGCGGAATGTCCAATAGTCCGGTGGTACAGGAGTGTTCGGCTGTTTTTGCTTCGGGAATCGAGTAGGAAATACTGCCCAGGGTTGGCAGCGGCTATTGTTTCTATGCAGTACAGCGCACTCAACAAACCAGCAACAGTTTCAAGCCATTCGGCGTCCTGTTCACTGGTTCCCTTGAAGATACGTGAGACGAACCAAGCGGGCGGTGCCGGAGCCTGCTTGGTGTAAAATACGATCCCTAACACAGTCTCCCTCACGAGGACCGCCATGCAATCAGCCGAACTGCAGCGATACAAGAGACGACTGCTAGAGAAGCAACAGGAACTCTCGCTGCCCGACGCCGAGGCTCGCGTGCCCCGAGCGGGTGGTTTCGACGGCGATCTCATGGACCAAGCGAATGCCGACGCCGATGCGGAATTGCATATTCGCCTGCACCAAGCCGATGGGCGCCTCTTGCGAGCGATTGACGACGCGCTCGCGCGCATCAGGAAGGGCACATACGGAATCTGCGAGACATGCAACCAAAACATTTCTAAAGTACGCCTCGAGGCCGTGCCTTGGACACGTCTCTGCCGCAAGTGTAAGGAGCACCCGGCAACTTGAAAAAAGCCAGGGACGCCCATGATCCCGATGATCTTCGAACCACAGGGTCTAAAATCATTGGGTGCGTGGACTGGTTTGTTGAGAAGTTGGTGAATCGATCCGATAGCCGAGCTTTCGGAGTTGCCGGATCGAAATGCGCGGCATCGATTCGCGAATGGCCACGCTGCGACATGAAACGATAATTGAGCGCGAAGCCTCTGTTTGGCCCGCGGTTAAAAGAATTCTGGGCGAGCGAGACTTTAACCTGGTGATCTAGGGCACGCATGGCCGGGCTGGACAATCGAAGTTATTCATCGCTTCCGTCGCAGAGCGAGATTTTCCGACGCTCGTCTATTCTTGTGTTAACGATTGTCCGCACATGTGCAGTGGCGCTCCGGAGGGCGGCCCTTTTCACCGCTTACTGTTTGCTAAATGTGCCAGTCACCGAACTCAGCCATCGCATCGACAGCCACCCACTGCTTCTTGACCGAATCCGGTACAGGACTACTATTTGTATAGGCGATATGCCCGGTCCCCGACCCAGTTGCGGATGAGCGAACGCTGGTGCTTAAATGCCTGAATTGTGGCAAGAGAATCGTGAAAACCCTTGGTTGGCTCAATTTGAATCAGCATTTTCACTGCCCTCGGTGTGTTTCCTTCCGACACGGCGGGCACCACGTCGCCCAAAAATTCAATATCACCACCTTTCCCCGGAGTCTACTGAGAGTCCATTTCTTGCCGTTGATGTCGGAAAGGGTAAAATCAGCGCGCTGCCGTTGTTGGTCATAAGCTTCGAGTTTCTGCATCGCTTCAGAGAATTCTGGTGACCTCAGAAACGTTCGCATGTGTTCGTAGCGCACGAGTTCCGCCAGTTCGAAGTAAGGTTCAGGAGCGCGACCACGCTCGTCGGGCATAGGATGCTCGCGAAGAGTATCCGCGAGAGTCGTAGTCACCGCTTGCAGCGTATCACGGCCCCCAAGATCGCCTTCCGTGGCGTGATGACCCAAATCGTCCGCCAATCCTACCTTTTCATCCCCGGCGGAAAGACTGCGAATCTAGCGGGCGCAGAGCGGCGCCGAATCTGCTACAATAGTTACATTAGTTACAGGAGGAATTTCATGCGAACGACTCGTTCCACGGTCATCAGCATGCGCCTGCCGACCGAGAGCGGGAATCGCCTCAAGCGTCTGGCCAATCGGCACGGTTGGACACCCAGCGATGCAAGCGCGCGTTTGGTTGAAGAGGGGTTGAGACGGTCGGAATTCGCTTTCATCGACTTCCGTGATTCCGCCGCCGGCCGACAAGCCTACATCCAGGGAAGCAGCCTCACCGTTTGGGAGGTAATGCTTTTGGTTCAAAGCTATAAAGCAAACGTCTCGGCCGTATCCAAGCATCTCCAATGGCCAGCCGTGAAGGTTCAAGCCGCCATCAACTACGCGAAAGCTTTCCCAGAAGAGATCGAGAGTGCGCTTTCGGAGAATGCGGGCACGGACTTTGAGGCACTGAAGCGGCTGTTGCCTCAAGCTGCCCAGTTCGGTGTCACATCTGGCACGAAGAGCTGAGATGCTCCAGTTCCTTCTGGACGAGCACATCTCGCTGGCCGTCGCAGGTGGTCTTCGCCGACGCTATGGCGGACTGCCTGTTGTTTGTATGGCGGAATGGGAAAAAGGAGAATTTCTGGGACAGCCAGACTCGGTATGTCTGCAACAGGCCGCGCTGAAGGGGCTGACGCTTGTTACTTATGATCGCAGAACGATTCCGCTCTTGCTTAAGACCTGGGCGGACGAGGGCCGGAGTCATGGCGGGGTGATCTTTGTGGACGAAAAAACTATACCACCGTGTGATGTAGGAAGCCTCGTGCGAGCGCTCGGCAACCTGTGGCACAAAACTGCGAAATGGAATTGGGCTGACCGAGTCTGCTTCTTGCGGGCGTGAAAGCCGCGGCGACAAAGCAGTGTTCAGTCAGCAGAATCAGCAATTGGATTTGGCAGACGGCTGCAACGCCATCATTCCACGGGACTTTATAATTCGGGGGTCGTGTTCGAACCCACCGCCCCTACCAAATTCCCTTTGAATTCAAGGAGATAAAATTCTTGGGGGCAATAAGGGGGCACTAAGCCACTTGTGACGCCAAGACGAGGCGAACGACTTTGCCGTGCGCTTCGCGCTTGCTCTTATCCATGGCTGTTCCGTAGATGTTCATCGTTGTTCGGATATCAGCGCGGCGCATCAATTCCTGCTGCACCTTGAGCGGAGCTCCAGTCTCGTCAAGCAGACTCCGAAAGGTGTGGCGGAATGTGTGCCAGCCGATGTGACCGATGCCGCAGCGTTCGGCTGCGGGCGAAATATGCCGCTGCCGTGCTCTCCAAGGCTGCCACGGCATAGTGCCTGCTTTGAAGGGGCTGGCGAAGATCCAGTCCTCCGGGTTCGCGAATTCGCTCTTGCGCTGCCACTGCAATAGGACCGTCGTCGCGTTCTACGATACCTTGGGAATTGGGGGAATAGCGACTGCGATTCCTTCCGGCCCGGCCAACTGTCCCATTACGCGGCTCGCCCATTCAAACGGCTGCTGATTAAGCGCAATCGGGGCGAGAGAAAAACGGTGACCGTGATCACTGAGGTTCTGTAGCAACTACGCCGATCATTGCCCCGGCGAATGACAAGATGAATTTCCTCACTGGGAAGCCCAGATGATTCGCGATGCGCGTTACGCCCTTCGAATGCTGGCAAGAGCCCCCGGTTTTACGCTGATTGCGGTGCTGACGCTTGCGCTCGGCATCGCCGCCAACAGCACGATCTTCAGCTGGATCAGCTCGACGCTGCTGAATCCGATTCCCGGCGTTTCGCGGACATCCGATCTGGTCACGGTAATGCGGGGCGAGCGCAGCGACCATCCGAGTCCGCCGTTCTCCTATCTCGATTACCGGGATCTCCGCGAGCACAACCGGAGCTTTGCGGAACTGCTGGCGTACCACGACGATTTCATGTCGCTGACCGGAGCGGGGAAGCCCGAGCGCGTGTACGGGGCGCTGATGTCGTCGAATTATTTCGACATGCTCGGCGTGCACGCCATTCGCGGGCGCACCTTTCTCAGCGGGGAAGAAAACCCGGGCGCCGCCGTCGCCGTGATCAGCTACGCTCTGTGGCAGGCGCACTTTGGGCGCGATCCAGCAATCGTTGGCCGAACGATGCAGATCGATCGCCACCCGTACACCATCGTGGGAGTGGCCCCGCCCGAATTTCAGGGCTGCAAAACCGGAATACGCGCGGACATCTGGATACCGCTCGGCATGGACCGCCTGGTGTGGGGCTCGAATCGCCCCGCAGATCGCGGGACCTTCTGGCTCAACGTTCTGGGCCGGGTGCGGCCGGGTTTCACCGACGCGCAAGCGCAAGCCGAACTGAAGCTGCTGATGCAGCAGATCGTCGAACACACGCCCGACGCGCACCGCGGCAGCCCCAACCAGATCTCGTTCGATCCGCTGTGGCGTACGCCGTTTGGCGCGAACGTTTATTTCTATAAGACGCTGCCGCTTCTGCTCGGCCTTGCGCTCGTTCTGCTCTTGCTGGCCTGCGCGAACGTCGCGAACCTGTTGCTGGTGCGTTCGGTGGCGCGGCGGCGCGAGCTTGCCATCCGCTTGGCCGTGGGGGCCGCGCGCGTGCAGCTCGTCCGCCAATTGCTTGTCGAAAGCCTCATGCTCGGTCTGGCGGGCGGGGCCGTGGCGATCGTAATCACGTTTTGGACTTCGCGCAGCCTCGCCGGTCTGGTTCCTCCCAACGTGCTTCCCCTGACGCTCAACGCGCGCGTGGATCATCGCGTGCTGCTGGCCACGGCGGTTGTGTCGATTCTCGCGGCGCTGATTTTCGGCACGTTGCCGGCGATTCGTTCGTCGAGCCTGCCGGTACAAACAGTGTTGAAAGAGGAGGCGGGAAGCGTCTCGATGGCGTTCCACAAGAGCCGTCTTTCGAGCGGCCTCGTCGTCGCTCAGGTCGCCCTATCGCTGGTTTTGCTCGTCTGCGCAGGCCTGTTCACGCGCAGCTTGGAGAACGCGCAGCATTCCGACCCGGGTTTCGACCCGGAGCACGTTCTGGTCGCATCGTACGAACTTTCTCCCGCGGGATATAACCGCCAAACGTACGTGGCGTTCGACCGGGAAGTCATCGCGAAGCTGTCCACGTTGCCAGGCGTGCAGAGCGTCACGCTGGCCGACTTCTCGCCGCTCAGCTTTACCATCCACTCCGACTATCTCGGTATCGAAGGATACGTGCCGCAGGCGCACGAATCGATGGAGATCAGCCGCGCGATCGTGGGTCCGAACTATTTTCAGGTAATGCGAACGAGCCTGATTTCCGGCCGCGATTTCAGCGAGGGCGACGGGCCCGGCGCGCAGCTGGTGGCAATCGTCAATCAGGCGTTCGTCGACCGCTATTGGTCAGGCCAGAAGGCGGTCGGCAAGCGGGTGAACGACGACGGCGACTCGTTTACGGTTGTCGGCGTGGCCCAAAACGCGAAATATCGTCTGCTGACGTATCCGCCCGAGCCGGTGATCTATGTTCCGCTGTACCAGGTCTACCGATCGACGCAAGACACCGTCATCCATTTGCGCGTCTTCGGCGACCCGCAGGCCGTGGCCTTTTCAGCCGAACGAGCGGTGCACGAACTGAACGTCGATTTGCCGCTGTTCAACGTGAACCCGATGAAGGTCACCATGCAGTTTGGCGTCGTGTTTCAGCGCATTTCGGCCGTGTTTGCCGGCTCGTATGGCTTGCTCGCGATGCTGCTGGCCGCAGTGGGGATCTACGGCGTGGTTGCGTACACGACGCGCCAGCGCACGCGCGAGATTGGCATCCGTATGGCCCTCGGGGCAGAGAAGAGAGACATTCTTCGCCTGGTCTTGGGCCAGGGACTGCGTCTCGCGCTCGCCGGGCTTGCCATCGGCCTAGCGCTTTCGTTCGGCCTGACGCGCTTCCTGAAAAGCGCGCTGTACGGCGTTGGCGCCAGCGATGCACTGACGTTCGCCGCGGTCGCGCTGGGGCTGACGCTCGTCACGCTCGCCGCCTGCTACATCCCCGCCCGCCGCGCCACCCAAGTCGAGCCCACTACCGCCCTGCGGTGCGAGTAGGTTCCAGACAGGAACACAAGCCGGCTTGTTCTGCATGAAGACTTGGAGCAAGCGCAGGTGGGCGGGTTTCCGGCACGCCGACGTCCTTCACACAACAACTGATCGTTTTCTTGTGAACATCCAGTCCAACGTAATCCATACTCTGCATGGAGGAGCCTCCCTGGTCTCTCTGAATCAGCTTGGTCGCTGAGTTCAGCTTTTGTACACAAACGCTCCTCCGTCGACTCATGCATTCAAACTTACCATCCAAGTGCAGCGATTCGGCAACGAATCCCGTCGATCAGAATGGCCACCAGGTCCAGTTCGCCGATAGTTGCGCGTGCTCAGCCCCGCAATGAGTCCTTCGCGTACCGCGTGCTGTCGCCGCCCGTCATATTGCAGCCGGGCGTAACTCTCCAGAGGAACTTCCTCCCCTGGCGTGTGCGCACCCGCGGACCGCTGAGGGAGACCTTCTGCCGCCAAACACCACGTAGCCCGGTTGCTGCCCCCAAAGCATGCAGCCCGCTGCGGCATCGGACTGATAGCGTGGCCCGACGCTTTGCGCCACTTCGTCCTCGATCACCTGTCCGAATGATTTGCAGCCCGGCCCCCGAACGAATTCTAAGGAAAGCGCTCCGACGGCTTTGGATCTGAAATCCGGCAAGGGACGAAAAAAGACTGGTTACGCCTTCGATGCCCTGCGGCCCGACCAAAACAGGAAGGAAGTCCTCACAGCGCCACGCCCTTCGCCGCAGAGTGAGAAACACAGCCGCCCAGCGCCGTGAAAGCTGGTGTGACCGACACGAGGCCGTGACGGTACACGCGCATGGGGCTGTGACCTAGCTCACTGGAGTAGTGTGATCTAGCTCACCGACATGCGGACCGTGACCTCATACGTTGCGCGCGGGGTGGAATTCGCGGCTGCAAGGGGGCGCAACCGAAAGAAAGCTCCTTGGGGCTAAAGGCGCATTCAGGTGCGGGGAAGCATTCGTTTTGGGGCCGCGCAGGCCCTCGCCCGGTTGTTTTGGAATTACTAGCCGCCCGAATCGTTACAGGTTTGGCCCAAAAGTCGCCGCTTATCTCCCCTTTCACACTAATTCGGCCCTCACGCGGTACGAGCACCGAAGGGGTGCAAACGCCATGGGTGAAGAAGCAGAGCTGCACTTTCCAATCCGCCATGCCTTCCTGAGAGAAAGGGGACCTCTGGGTCTTGCGTGGGTTGGCGGCACGCTGCTGTTTGTGGCTGCCAGCGGAATTGCTATCTGGCTGCTGCCATTCAGCATTCCCACCGAATTCGCAGTTCTCATGCATACGATTCTTGGCCTTGTGCTGCTCCTGCCTTTGCTAGCTTGGCAAGTCAGCCACTGGCTGGGTGCGCGGCGCGCGAATCGCAGTTTCCGAAAGCTTTGCGGCTACGTCGGCGTCTGGACCGTAGCCGTCACCTTGCTGAGCGGTCTGGTGGTGAGCGCCCAGGCGGCCTTCTCGCTCTACGTGTCTCGGTTTTGGGACCAAGTGCACCTGTGGAGTGGCGTGGCGGCTGTGCCCTTCATCGTCTACCACGTTTGGCCGCACGCGTGGAAGCTCTCGGAGTCGCAAATGACCGCGCATTTTGTTCCGCCTGATTTTTCTCCGGGTCGTCGCCTGCTCTGGAAGCGCGCAGCCGGAATTGCGCTTGGGCTGACGGGCGTGCTGCTGGTGCTGAGCACTGTCTACGCGCGAAGTACGGCGCATCTCGAGCAAGCGGCATTCCCCGCGGGCTACAGTCTTCCTTATGGTAGCGACCCCTTCAGTCCCAGCCTGGCGACGACGGCAACCGGAAAACCCGTGCCGCCTGCGCTCCTGGCCAACTCCAGATCGTGTGGAACGTCTGGCTGCCACACCAGCATTTACGGCGAGTGGCGAGCCAGCGCGCACCGCTGGTCATCGGAAGACATCTTCTTTCAAAAGGTGCAGGCGGCACTCATCAAGAGCGAAGGCATCCCGGCAGCACGCTACTGCGCCGGTTGCCACGATCCCGTCTCTCTGCTTTCGGGCTACAAAGATGCAAGCACGGGAATCGAGGCCCCCGGATTCAAGGAGGGGGCATCCTGTACTGCCTGCCACGCCATGCGCGAAGTCGACGTGCAGGGCAATGGAAATTATGTGCTGGCTTGGGCCAAGCCGTATCTATTCGAGTATCAGGAGAACTCGCATTATGCTTTGACACTGACGCATTTCTTGATTCGGGCGTATCCGAAACAGCACGACCGCGATTACGATCTGTCGCTCGTCAAGCGTCCGGAGTCATGCGCGTCCTGCCACAAGCAATTCATCGACAAGAACATCAATCACGTGGGCTGGGTGCAACTGCAGAACCAGTACGACGATTGGCGGATGGGAATGTGGAACACAGCGCCGGCTGCGGCGAAGCGCCTGCGCTGCCAGCAATGTCACATGTATTACGAAACGGCTTCGAGCAGAAATGAGGCCGATCCGTACGATGCTAAAGCAGGCCTGGGACTGGAGCATCGCAACCACTGGTTCGCCGCGGGAAACCAGGTAATGCCGGAGTTGCTCCATTCGCCTGATTGGCGCGGGCAGATTGGGCGCGTGAACCAATGGCTCGAAGGGGAAAAAGTGGTTCCCGAAATTGCCAGCGTATGGCCCAGAGGCCCCGTCATGCCGATCCGTGTCGTCGCAACGCAAGCAGATGCGTTGCCCGGAAAACCGTTTGCATTTCAAGTCGTCCTCACGAACAGCAAAGCCGGCCACAGCGTGCCGACCGGTCCGCTCGATCTGATCCGGTTGTGGGTGGAAGTGAAGGCATGTGACGAGTCCGGGCGGGTGCTCTTCCATTCCGGCGAGCTAACCCCGGAGGATCATGTGGAACCCGGCACCTTCGTGTTGAAGGCGGTTGGCGTGAGTCCAAACGGGCACGAGATTGTGCGCCATGATTTATGGCGCTACATCGGCGCCAAATGGAAGCGCGCCGTGTTCCCCGGCTATTCGGACATGTATGTGTACCACTTCATCGTGCCGCGCGCCGTTCGGGGACCGCTTGTGATCACTGCGCGGCTGCGCTATCGCAAGGCCAACCAGTACTTTATGAACTTTGCTTTTCCCGGGAAGGATCTTCAGACGCCCATCACGGACCTGTCCTCCGATCGGGTTCAGATTCCGTTCGCCAAGGTGAGCCAGCACGAACAGCGCGCCGAAAGGAAAGAGGGAGAGGCCGCCTTTTCGGCTGCTGCCCGAGGAAGGAAATGAATCGGCGCGAGCTGTTGAAATCGGGGCTGTGGGCGGCAGCAGGCCTGCTGGCCGGATGTTCGAGAAATCGAACGCATACTGCCGAAGTCTTCGACAGCGCAGCGCGCAAGCTGCCGGCCGGACTGCCGTCGGTCGTCTTCACTGACGTCACGCAGCAGGCCGGCATCGATTTCATGCACTCTTCGGGCCGGCGCACGCATCAGCTTCCCGAGGACATGGGTTCGGGCGCAGCCTGGGGAGATTACGACAGCGATGGCTTCCCTGATCTTTATCTCGTCAACCAACCTGGTCCCTGGGGCCGCCCGGCTGCGGCCGACGCGCCGACGAGCCGCCTGTACCACAACAATGGCGACGGCACGTTCACCGATGTAACCGAACGCGCGGGTGTGGCGAACCGTGGTGGCTTCGGAATGGGCGCCGCGTGGGGAGATTACGACAACGACGGATTTCTCGATCTGTATGTGACCAACTTCGGCCGTTCCATCCTTTATCATAATAATGGAAACGGGACCTTCACCGACGTCACTGACCGCGCGGGCGTGGCCAACCGCCGCTGGGCGGCCACCCCCCTGTGGTTTGATTACGACAACGATGGCCGTCTGGATCTCTATGTCGCGAACTACATAGATTACAACCTTGCGGCGCAAGATACCCGGGCCTCGCAATGGTCGGGAGTCAACGTGCCCCTCGCGCTCAATCCTTCCGCATTTGGCCCCGTTCCGAACCGGCTCTATCACAATAACGGCGATGGAACTTTCACGGATGTGGCAGCGCGGCTCGGCGTTGCCGACCCCGAGGGACGTACCCTGTGTGCGAACTTTTCTGATTTCGGCTTCAAAGGACATCCGGACCTGTTTCTGGCCAACGATATTTCATCCAATCGCCTCTACCACAACCTGGGCCACGGGCGCTTCGCCGATATCAGCGCTTCCGCGTGGATCGTCGACAATCGCAGCACGATGGCCGTGGCCATCGGCGACTTCGACGGTGACGGCGCCAACGACATGTTTCATACCCATTGGGTTGGCGAAGGCTACGCGCTGTACCAGAACCTGGTCATGCAGCAGGGGGGAGGAGCATTGCATTTTGCAGATTCCGCGGACCTGTACGGCTGCGGCTCAATTGGGATGGCCGATGCGGGCTGGGGCACTTTCTTCTTCGATTTCGATAACGACGGCCGTTTGGATATCCTAGCCGTAAACGGATCGTCGCTCGAGCAATCTGCAAACCCTTTGTGCTTGGTCCCCCAGCGCCCGTTCCTGCTTTGGTCCAAGGGGCCCAGCGGATACTTCGACCTGGCGCGCTCAGGTGCCGCGGGCAGCGCGTTGCGGCAGCCGATCGTCGGGCGCGGAGCGGCGTTCGCCGATTTCGACCGCGACGGCGATTTGGACGTCCTCATCACCACAAACCACGGGCGCCCTATGCTGCTTCGCAACGACGGCGGCAACAAGAATCACTGGCTTGCAGTTCGCTTGCGCGGCACTCGAAGCAATCGACAGGGGATTGGAGCGAAGCTCTGGCTGAAGGC
>Ga0075272_1000179_pt1 | contig 14074 bp, 16 predicted proteins | sample SF_Rice_5C_0N_40_FD_69776 | JGI IMG/M metagenome (GOLD analysis project Ga0075272, IMG submission 69776) | Rice paddy soil microbial communities from Twitchell Island, California, USA - SF_Rice_5C_0N_404 | ecosystem: Environmental > Terrestrial > Soil > Paddy field/soil | place: USA: Twitchell... | reverse complement strand
CACCGATGCGGAAGGAGACAGCGAAACGGTGAACGCGAACGACCTCTTTTACTGGCCGCCGGGGCACAATGTGAAGGTCGACGCCGATGCGGAGATCGTCATGTTCAGCCCGCAGCGCGAGCATTCCGCGGTCATCGAACACATGCTGAAAAAGGTGAAGAGCTGAGCGATCACCCGACGAAGGAGCGCCTCCTGCGTGCCGGCTTGCAACTGCTGCTGGAGCACGGCTACAACGACCTCGGCATCCAGGCACTGCTCGAAGCGACCCGTACGCCCAAAGGGTCCTTCTACCATCATTTCCGCGACAAGGAAGACTTCGCGCTGCAGGTCATCGACCGCTACATGCAGGAGGTCCACGCCGGGCTCGATGCTTGTCTCTCCGACCCGAAGCGGCGCCCGCTCGAACGCGTGCGCCGCTTCTTCGAGCTGACGCAGCAGCATTACCGTGAAGAGGGCTACATGGGATGCCTCCTCGGCGGCCTGGGACAGGAGCTCGCCGGCGTGAGCGACGTGTTTCGCCGCAAAATCGAATCGTGCTTTTCGACGATCGCCCGGCGGATGGCCGAGTGTCTCGAGGAGGCGCGCGAGGCCGGCGACATTCCCCTCGAATCCGACCCGCGGCAGATGGCCAACCTCCTGGTCGACTGCTGGGAAGGGGCCGCACTTCGGAGCCGTCTGCGCGGGTCGCCCGCGCCGCTGTCGGCCATGCTGAACTTCTACCTCCACTCGGTGCGGTCCGAGGCCGGGAAGTCATGAAGCCGCATTGATGGCTACGATCACGTTTTGACTTTGGTATTTGCTACACCCTGTGGAAAATACCAAATTCAAGACCTGACCCCCATCCTACCCATCCTAGAAGAGATCGGGAACGTGCACGAAGTTCCTCATCGCGGCGACTGTGCGCGGCGATACATCGCTCAGGAAAAACGTGAGCGCCTCCACGGTCGACCGCGGAATGGCATATCGCGTGACGAACTCCACGTCGACGGCGCGGTTGATCTCCGAGCCGCCGCCACCGGCCGGCTCGCCGAACAGCGCACCGACCGCTCGCTCGTTCGGATCGACGACCGTGGCCTGCATCCCGGCGCCGGCGAGGGCGTCAACGAAGAGATCCTTCCGATAGCCGTAGTGCGTGCAGGCCAGAAAGGCGACGACCGGCACATCGGTCCGCGGCAGTTTCTCGATCGCCGCACCGACCCATCGGACGATCTCCGCGTTCGTCTTTTCTCCCCGGCGATCCTCGGAAATCGTATCGGCCAGCCCCGGACACGCCTGACTGACGATCCGCGACGCCGGCACACCATGCTCCCGGAGCAACCGCGGGTATGCGCCCGCGTCGATCGTCGTCTGCGTCCCGAAGATCATGGCCACGCTACGCGGATCGCGTTCGAGCTCGCTGCCGAGTTGCGCCGCGCCCGTTCCGACGATTCCCTTCACCGGAATGGCGGCAGTCCGAACGTAGGGTGTGTCGGCGAGCAGTACGGAGAGGGTGTTGCAGGCGACGTAGATGAGATCGGGTGCATATCGCGCGGTGACATTCCTGAGGTATCGGTCGAATGTCTCGAGTTTCACCTCGCGCGACGGCATGGAGTTGTAGCCGTAATCGTTTTCCGGGGCGGCGTTGGCGAACGTCAGGCGCACCGGTTCCACGAAGCCATGCGTGCGCACGAACCGCTCGGCGTACGCGCAGACCGAGAGGCCGCCGACTCCCGAATCGGTGACCAGGATGTGCATGGCTACGCCTCGAGGCCGATTCGGCCGGTCATGAGGTCGATGAGGATCGGGACGTGCCGGTCCTTGAGGTCGTACAGCGACGCCGCCTCGAGCTCCCACGTCACGAGCGTCAGCTTTCGTTCGCCGGCCCACGTGCCCATGGAGCCGGGCGTCGGATATCCGATCTCGGTCACGAGCGGAAGCGCACAGCGCGTGGCGAGCTGGCGTGCGAGGTGAGATCCGCCCGAATCGTCGATGCAGGCCAGCGCGCCGTGGAGGCTGACGACGGCGCGTGGATTCAGACGCTCGAGCAGGGAAATCAGCGCCGCCGTCTCCGGTTCGGATGCCGCTCGCTCGCCGGGACTCAACGCGATATCGCGCGGATCGTTCGCTCGCGTCTTGTAGCAGACCGGATCGGGACTCCAGTTCGACGTCGGAAAGTTGCGATTGAGATCGACGCCTCTGGCGTTCCCGCGCGTGCCGCGCAGGGCCCCGTCGGGATTGCCGCAGAGAATCACCGCCGCGCGCAGGTCGCCACGGACGATGCACCGCAGCGCCTCGGAAACGACGACCGTCGTCTCCGCCTCGTCGCCGTGAATCGCCGCCAGAAGAACGAGATCGGTGTTGCCGGAATCCGGCAGATGGACCGTGAGCGGAATTCCCTCGACCGAACTGCCGTACACAGTGTGCGCGTGGCGGATGACTCCCCGATCGCGACGCTCGACCATGGTTCCCATCATGCCCTCAGCGGCGAACCTTGTACCGCAGCCAGACGATGCCGGCGGTCCGCTTCTCGATCGAGAGCAACTGCAGGTTGCGTGCTGGAGCGCGGCGGTCCGCGACATCGAAGAGCGACGGCGTGCCGATGCTTCCGTCGGCGATGGGCGCGACGAGAACGCTCAGCTCGTCGATCGCATTCGCCGCGAGGAAGGAGCCGTTGATCGTCCCGCCGCCTTCCAGGAGCAGCGTTCGGATGCCGAAGCGAGATCGCAGTTTCCGCAGCACTCGGGGCAGATCGATGCGCGATTTCCCGCCGAAGAGGTACGAAACGCCTTTCGACCGGAGGAAGGCGAGATAGGCGTCCGGGACGGATTCGCCGAGGACCGTGATGAAGTGCTCGCCGTCGGCCTCGCCGCCTTCCCATCGCAGCTTACCGGACGAATCGATGGCGATGGCGTAGGACGTTGCCGCATGTTTGGCGATGAAGTCCCTGCGTGGGATGCGCTCCCGCGTCTTCCGCTTCGGGACGCGCGCCTTCCCCGCGTACGGCTCCATCGAGATCCGGCCGATGATCCACGCATCGGCGCCGAACGTCGCGGCCGTCCGTTCGTACTCTCGCGATGCGCCGGGGAGATCCCAGTCACGCGTGACGATCCGTCCGTCGATGGACGGGAGCATGTGGCAGATGACGTAGGGGCGGTTGCCGGTGCGCATGGGATGTTCATCATACGAAGGTTCGCGAGTTCCTCAACCGCCATGTCCTCGATGTAGACTCGGCAGGGATGATCGGCGCTCTGTTGATCGGAGCGATGTTGGCGGCTGCGCCGCCCCCGGCCGTGACGGATCTCGTCCGGCGGGCGGACGATGCCTTCGCGCTCGGCCGGCCGGATCAGGCCATCTCCCTTTACGAACAGGCGGAGAAGCTCGATCCCTCGTTCGACGACTTTCATCGCCTGCAGCACTTTCTGATGTTCGATCCCCGTCTGACCGCGCCGGATAGCGGCCTGCGGGAAAACGAAGAGGTGGACACGGCGCTCCGCGTCCGGATCGGGGAAGCGATGGCGCGGGCCTGGCGCCATCATCCCGACCGCGCCGAGATCCTCGAACGAGCGACCCGCACGCTGGTCAGCGAAGGCGCCTGCGACGCCGCTCTTGCATTGACGGGGGAAGCATTACAGCGCAATCCGCGCGACCCCGCGGCATTGACGGATGACGTCATGGCCCAGGAAGCCGATGCCGTCGCCAATCCTTCACGGGCAGAAGCCGACGCCGCGCGCATCAATGCCGACATCGATCGCCTCCTGGGCTCACCGGCAACGCCGGATCAGCTGTATCAGGCTGGACTTCAGGTCTGCGGGCTCGTCGTGAAGCCGACCATTACGGAGGCGGCGCGGATGGCCCTGATCCGGCGCGGTGAGGCCGCGTTCGAAAAAGCCATTGCCGGCAGGAGCGGTTACGCGCAGGCGATGATCTATCACAGCCTGCTGCTGCGTCAGGAAGCGCAGCGGCAGAGCGACCCGAAGCAGCGCGATGCGCTCGTGGCTCGCGCCAACAAGGAACGCGCCGAGGCCATCGCCGTCCTCACTCACCACCAGAACGAACATTGATGCGGCCGCTCCTGTCCAAGCATGGCTGTGCGCCGCTGACGGCCTTTCCGCCGAAGGCCCAGATCACCGAATTGCGCGGCGCACTCGATCAGGCGCGCAGGGCGATGGGACGGCAGCCGGTTCGTACACCCATCCGACGATCACGTCAGGCACGACGGTTCTCGAGGCCGTGCACCTCCAGGAACTTCGCCCTGGTCGAGTCGTGTCGAAGTTCGCCCCAGGAACGAGTCCGGACGGCGATGGGAGCTTCCCTAGACGACGGCCGCCTTGACGCAGTGGATCGGCGGGAGGGAATCGAACAACGAGTTCCACTCCTCGCCTCCTTCGCTGCCCATCCAGAGCTGGCCCGTCGTCGTGCCGAGGTAGAGAGCGGGTGATGGCAGCGAGTCGATGTCCATCGCGTCGCGCTGGACGGTGAAGAAGCTCTCCTTCTTCGGGAAACCGCGGGCCAGGCGCTTCCACGAGCGTCCGCCGTTCTCGCTGCGCCAGACCGCGGGGGCGCCGCCGGGGCAGGTGCGCGTCATCGGCTCCAGCGGCACGACGTAGACGGTGTCGGCGTCGTGCGGATGGACGACGATCGGAAAACCGAAGTCGGAGGGCAGTCCTTTGGCGATGGAATACCAGGTCCGTCCGTAGTCATCGCTGCGAAGGACGCCGATGTCGGGGCGCCGCCCTCCCGGACCCTCCCACTCGCCCCAGCCGCCATGGTTCTGCATGTAGAGACGTCCGGGCGCATCGTCGTGACGGGCGATCTTGTGCACGCACTGTCCGAATTCCGGGTACGGGTCGGGCCTGAAGCCGGCGCCGACTCCCTCGTTGGACGCGGTGAACGTCGCCCCGCCGTCGTCGCTCCGATAGTGTCCACCGGTCGAGATTCCGATATGGAGGCGATCGCCGTCGTGGATGACGGTGTGCATGCACATCCCTCCGGCGCCCGGCTCCCATTTGCGGGAGTGCTCGTGGTTGCTGATGCCGGGGACCATCTCCCACGAGTTTCCGTCGTCGACGCTGCGGAAGAGGGCGGCCGGCTCGACCCCGGCGAGGATCTCGCGCTTCCCTTTGCCGGGAGAGAGGGCCCAGATGTTGGCCAGCGCGCGGCCGTCGTCCTTCGGGAAGGCGGGGGCGGACTTCGTCTCCTTGAACGACTTGCCGAGGTCGTTCGAGGCGAGGACCTTCATGCCGAAGAAGGCGTTGCAGCTCGATGCGTAGATCCGCGGTTTGCGCCGCGTGTCGACCAGCGCGGAGTAGACGCTCACTCCTTTGCCGAACGGACCGCGCAGCTCGAACTTGCGCCGGCTCTTCGACGATTCGGCGACGAAAAGGCCTTTCCGTGTTCCGATGGCGAGGACGACTCGCTCACTCATATCACCCTCCTGAGACGGCCGGAAGAATCGTGAGGACGTCTCCGGCGGCGACCGCGGTGTCCAGCCCGTCGATGTCGCGAATGTTTTCCGAATTGAGGAAGAGGTTCACATGACGGCGCACGGCGCCCGTCTCATTGCAGACGCTGCGATAGAGCGCCGGGTAGCGGGTCTCGAGTTCGTCGAGCGCGGCGCGCACGGTTGCCGCGCTCACGGTCAGCTCCGCCGACCCCGCACAGGTATGACGGAGCAGTCCGGGCACGAAGATCGTGACCGCTGCGGCTTCCACGGCGCGCGTTGTGCTGGACATCGTGTCCCGCCAAATTAGCCGCGGTCGGGCGTGGAGTCAATGACCGCGACGCGCGCGCGTGCCTGGGAAGCTCCGAACACTCAGAGAAGCGTGAACGGCTGCCATGCACCGCCGGCCGCCCCCCGCCGAGCGTCACGAGCAGCTTCGCGACGTAGCGGCCGGGCGGCAGGGTGAGCGGCTCGGCGAATCCGGTCTCGTCGATTCCGGAGGCCGCCACACGCTCGCGGTCTACCGGGATCACCGCGTCGATCCGGTTGTTCCTTACCGCGATCTGCTCCTCGATCCCGTTTTGCGGAATGTCGTTGATGAGGTTGTCGGCCAGGCGGATCGCGTCGACGCGGACGGGAGCGCAAGCCACGCTGGAGAAGCTCCGCCGGTAGCGGAGTTCGGGGTCACGCGGCGTCCCGGCATCCGCCGGGGGGATCGCGCCGAAATCGATGACGTCGAATAATCGACCGGCTGCGCCTTCCCGTGTTCTCGCGCGTCAACGAGAACCGAAGCTACGCCGAGAGAATCGAGGTGTGCCCGCCGGCAGAGATCCCGGGAGTCTGGCCGTAGCTCGCTGAGGCGGTACGCGCCGCAAGCCGCACAGACTGCCGTGACCGGTGTCGCCGCGGCCCGCCTCTCCCACGCACTACCGTCCGCACGAACGGCCGCCGGTGCCTCGATCGGCGGCAGCGGGAGGTCGGGCAATGGCGGCGCGTCTGCAGCACTTCATTTCCACCGCGGTCGCGGCATTGGTTCTCATCGGCGCACCCTGCGCGCCGGCCTGTGCGACATCGTTCGCCACCAAAGTCGATGTCTCGGTGGGGATCGGCCCGGCCGCCGTCGCGACCGGTGATTTGAACGGCGACTCCATACTCGACTTCGCCGTCGCGAACTCGGGCGTCGACACCGTCTCCATCCTTCTCGGAACCGGCGGCGGCCACTTCGCGAGCAGCAGCGAGTACGCGACCTGCGACCGACCCGTGGCGCTGGCCATTGCCGACATCGACGCCGATGGCCGTCTCGATTTGGCCCTCGCCTGCAGCTCGGGCAACAGCGCCTCCGTTCTTCTCGGAAACGGGAACGGCACGTTCCAGACGCATGCCGACTTCGCCACCGGCAGCATGCCGTACGGGCTCGCGGCCGGCGATGTGAACGGCGACGGGCGCATCGACCTCGTCACCGCGAATTTCAACGCGGCGAACGTCTCGGTGCTGCTCGGAACCGGGGCCGGCGCGTTCGGAACCAGGACCGACTTCGCCACCGGGAGCAATCCCCAGTCGCTCGCCCTCGCCGATTTCAACGGCGACGGAAAGCTCGATGTCGCAACGGCGAACTACGGCGCAGGCACCGCGTCAATCCTCCTCGGAACGGGAACGGGAAGCTTCGCCGCGAAGACCGATTACACGACCGGCGCCAGTCCCGCGGCCATCATTGCGGCCGACTTCAACCGCGACGGGAACGCGGACCTCGCCACGGCGAACTTCTCCGCGGCGCACACCGTGTCCGTCCTGCTCGGAACGGGGAACGGGAGTTTCGGCGCGAAGACCGACTATGTGTCGGCAGATGCGACGGCCGCCGTCGCCGCGGCCGACCTCGACGGTGACGGTCGCCTCGACCTGATCGCGGCGAACTACACAGGCAACAACGCCTCGGTGTTTTCGGGTAACGGCAACGGCACATTCGGACTGAGGAGCGACTTCGCGACCGGTGCGGTGGCCATATCCGTGGCGGTCGCCGATCTCGATCGCGACGGCCGGAGCGACCTCGCCGTGACCAACTGGAACGGGGCCAGCGTCTCGCTCCTCCTGAACACGACGTCGTTCACACCGTCGGGTTCATTCGGCGCGAGGAGCGACTTCCCGATCGGTACCGGATCGATGCTGCCCCGTACGGTGGTCATGGCGGATATCAATCGCGACGGCGCGCTCGACGCCGTCACCGCCAACCTGCTCGGCGACAGCGCGTCGATTCTCGCCGGAAGCGGCAGCGGCACGTTCGGCACCTCGACCAACTACGCCACGGGTACGGGAGCCCATCCGCAGGCGGCCGTCGCCGCCGACCTCAATCGCGACGGTCACCTCGATCTCCTCGTCGCGAATTCGCTGATGGACACCGTCGGCATCCTTCTCGCCAACGGCATGGGCGGGTTCGGTCCTGGCGTCAGCAACTTCGCCACCGGCGACAATCCCACCGCGCTCGCCGTGGCCGATCTGAACCGGGATGGACGTCTCGACATTGTCACCGCGAACTACAGCGCGGCGAGCATCTCGGTCCTTCTCGGCGACGGGACCGGGAGTCTTGGAGCCAAGCACGATTTCGCGACCGCGTCCTTTCCCGCCGGCGTGGTGATCGCCGATTTCAACGCGGACGGAAACCCGGACGTGGCCACGGCCTGCACGAACAGCAACCAGTTCATCTCCGTTCTTCTCGGAACGGGGAGCGGCACGTTCGGAGCGAACACGGACTTCAAGGCCGGAGACAATCCGCCCGTCGCCATCGCGGCCGCCGACGTGAACGAGGACGGAAAACTCGACCTCGTCGCTGCGAATGATTCGGACGGGATCTCGGTCCTCCTCGGCGACGGAACCGGAAGCTTCGGCTCACCCGTTACGTTCCCGACCGGCGCGTATCCGAAGTTCGTGGCTATCGGTGACGTCAACAGAGACGGAAAACCCGACGTCGTGACGGCGAACTACGACGGACACAGTGTCTCGGTTCTCCTCGGAACCGGGAGGGGGAGCTTCGGTGCGAGGACCGATTTCGCGCTGCCGGCCGGTTCCTATTCTGTGGCCCTCGCCGACGTGAACCGGGACGGGAGAGAGGATCTCGTCGCGGCTGTCTACGGCACCTCGAAACTCTCCGTGCTCCTCAATGCAACCCCTCCCGCGGCCGACCTCGCGGTGACGGTGACGACGAACCCGCAGTTCGCGAGCGTCGGCGGCACGCTCACCTATACGGCGACCGTCATCAACAACGGGCCGTCGACGGCGACGGGCGTGACGTTCGTCGACGTCCTGTCGCGGTTGAGCCTCGTTTCTGCAACCCCGGCCGCGGGAAGATGCAGCGGCGCGACCGTGATCACGTGCGGGCTCGGGACTCTCGCCGGCGGTGCGTCGTCGACCGTCACCATCGTCGCCGCGATCCCGGCACCCGGCGCGTCGCTCCAGATCGCCTCCATCGAGGGGAACGTGGCGGACGGTGTCGCGAGCAACAACTCCGCGATCGCCGTGCGTTCCGCATTCACGGACGATCCTCTCGTCGCCGGCGCGACCGCGATCAAGGCCGTGCATCTGACGGAGCTCCGCTCAGCGATCGACGTGATCCGCGGGCTGACCGGCCTGCCCGCGGCCGTGTACGCCACCAACCCGGCCATCGCGGAGGGGACGACGATAGTGAAAGCCGCGCATCTCAGTGAGGTGTGCACGGCGCTGAAAGCCGCCTACCCGTCGGTCGCCTGCAACGCGACGCTCGCCGCGGGACAAACCATCCGGGCCGCCGATTTCACGGCACTTCGCGACGCGCTGCGATCGATCGAGTGAGGGGGCCGTCCCGGCGTGAGCACGGCGGTCCCGCGCCCACGGCAGATTTCGACTTGTTGTGGCGCTCGCCAGCCGTGATGGCACCGTCGAGCCGCTGGCGCTCGACCTCGAGCAACGCCTTCCGTGAGCAGGCGATCCCTCTACCCGTCCTGCCGGCCCTACCCATCCCACGCGGTCCTCTGGGGACTCGTCGATTTCAGAGCTCCAAGGCTGCGATCCGCGATTCGCGGCCTCGAGCTGCCGGCTTCCGGGCGCGTACGAATGCGCTCATGAACTTCGCATCGATCGCTGCGCCAAGGCTCTCGTCGGCGTCCGGGAAATAGGCGCGCATGTCCTGGAAGCGGTAGAACCGCGTCGGGACCACCTCGATGTCTTCGAACCCCGCAGCGGCGAGTTTCTGCTGGTACTCGTTCTCTTCGAGCGCGCCGGCCACGCAGCCGATCCACAGCTCGACGTTCTTGCGGATCTCCTCCGGCACTTCGCCGCGGACCACGACATCGGAGACGGCGAACCGGCCGCCCGGTTTGAGGACTCGCCGGGCTTCGGCGAAGACACGATCCTTGTCGGCGGCCAGATTGATGACGCAATTCGAAATGATGACGTCGACGGAGTTCTCCGGCAGCGGAATCGCTTCGAGCTCGCCTTTCAGGAACTCGACATTCGTTGCGCCCGCGTCTGCGGCGTTCCGCCGGGCGAGCGCGAGCATCTCGTCGGTCATATCGAGGCCGTACGCCTTTCCCGTGGGTCCCACGCGGCGCGCCGACAGGAGGACGTCGATGCCGCCTCCGGCGCCGAGGTCGAGGACGACCTCTCCCGGATTCAGCGTCGCCAGCGCCGTCGGATTGCCGCACCCCAGGGACGCGCGCACCGCCGCTTCCGGCAGTGTGGCGCGCTGGCCCTCGTCGTAGAGATCCGCCGTGATCGGATCACACGATGTCGTCGCGCAGCAGGAAGGTTTGCTTTCGTGCGCCGCGCGTGCGATTTCGCTGTACTTCTCCCGGACGGCTTCTTTGATGTCAGACATTTCTCCTCCTCATGGATTGACGATCGCGCTGTGTCAGCGTGATCAATGTGCGAATGCGGACCTGAATCTCGTCCCGAACGCGGCGGAACACAGACAACCGCCGATCGTGATCCCCTGCGGCGGCCGACGGATCCTCGAGGCTCCAGTGAATCCTCGCTGGATCGGCGGGAAAGATCGGGCACTGTTCGTTGGCTCGATCGCACACCGTGATGACGGAATCAAAGTTCTCGCCGCGGTAGCGGTCGAGAGTCTTCGATTGCTGGTGGCTGATGTCGATGCCGAGGTCGTGCATGGCCTCGATGGCCAGCGGATGAACACGAGTGGCCTGGGTGCCGGCGCTGAAAACCTCGAAGGCATCGCCACCGAGCTCACGGAGCAATCCCTCCGCCATCTGGCTTCGAGCCGAGTTGTGCGTGCACAGAAAGAGTACGCGGGTTCTTTCCATCGCTCCTCCTAGGCCGGCGTCGTTGCAGGTGCGAACCAGTGCTGGGTTGCGACGCTCATCCGGCGGACGGACAGGATGACCGGCACTTCGACGAGCACGCCGACGACGGCAGCCAGTGCGGCGCCCGACCGACCGTAGAGTGCAATCGCCGTCGCCACGGCGAGCTCGAAGAAGTTCGATGCGCCGATGAGCGCGCCGGGTGCGGCAATGGAATACGGAACCCGCGACAGCTTCATCAATCCGTACGTGATCGACGAATTGAAGTACACCTGAAGCAGGACCGGCACGGCGATCAGGACGACGTGAAGCCACCGCGCCGTGATGTTGTCCGCCTGAAAGGCGAAGATGAGGACGAGCGTCGCCAGCAGCGCGAGGATGGTGATGGGCGCAAACCTGGCCAGGAAGCGTCGCTGGAACCAGTCGGCCCCTCTGGCCCGGATGAGAACGACCCGGCTGACGACTCCGAGTGCCAGCGGAATGACCACGAAGACGACGACCGAGTCGAGAAGCACGCGGAACGGCACGTCCAGCCCTGCCGCGCCGGCCACCAGGAACTTCACGATCGGTGCGAAGGCCACCAGCATGATGAGATCGTTCACCGACACCTGGACGAGCGTGTATGCCGGATCGCCGTGGGAGAGGTACGACCAGACGGACACCATCGCAGTGCACGGCGCGGCGGCGAGGATGATCACGCCGGCGATGTACTGGCTGGCCAGCGCAGGTCCGATGAGCGGCAGAAACAGATGCCGGAAAAACAGCCAGCCGAAGAACGCCATGGAGAACGGCTTCACGAGCCAGTTCACCACGAGAGTGACCAGAAGGCCCTTCGGATGACGCCGCACGCGCAGGATCGATCCGAAGTCGATCTTCAGCATCATCGGATCGATCATCAGCCAGATGAGGATGGCCATCGGGAGATTGATCTGGCTGCCCGCACCCCATTCCAGCCGCCGCAGGGCGCCCATCGCCTCGCGGGCCGCTTTGCCGATGACCACACCGGCGACCATGCAGAGCGCGACCCATGCGGATAGATGGCGCTCGAATCGGTTCATTCGCATGCGATCACGATGCGCAGCGTGCGGCTTGAAAACATCATCGATGGATGGCATCATGGTCTCGTCATATCCACTTGGGTGAATATGACTGCAGGATAGTTCCCGCACTCACATCTGTCAATACGAATATGAAAAATACCTCCGAAGAACTGGAAGCGGTGTTCGGTGCGCTCGCGGAGCCCACGCGGCTCCGGCTCTTGAATCTGATGGGTGATGGGGAGGTCTGCGTGTGCTTCTTCGTCGAAGTCCTCGGGCAACCGCAACCGAAGATCTCGCGGCACCTCGCCGTCCTCCGCAATGCCGGGCTCGTGGCGGCGCGGCGTGAAGCGAAGTGGATGCACTACTCGATCGCCATGCCGAAGCATCCGACCGCGCGCCGGGTCTTTCAGCAGACACTCGAGGCCTTGAAGACCGACCCGGAAATGCAGCGTGATCGAGCGTCCCTCACCCGGGCTTGCTGCTCAACGCGCGGCCCCGCGCTGCTGAAGCGCGCGCCGAAGCCGGAGTTCATCGAACCACGGTCCTGACGTTCGAGTCCCTGCGATTGCTGCGGGATGCGCCCGGCCAGTGATCGACCCACCCTGCTCGCTGCGGGCAATGGGGAAGTTGACCTCTCCCGGCGCCGAACTCGAACCGCCTCTCCTTCACGCGATCCCGAGCAGCTCGCGGACTTCCTCGGCCTTCGGGATTCGCCCCGTCAGGACGAGCTTGCCGTCGACCGCGATGCCGGGCGTGGCCATCACCCCGAGAGCCATCATCCGCTCGATCGAGTCTTCTTTCACGACTTCGGAACTCAGCCCTGCCTGCTCGACGACGTGACGGACGACGCGATAGGTCTCGTGACAACGCGAGCAGCCACCGGTAGATCGCTGATGAGCTGTGCATTGTGGCGCGTCAGCCATTTCCTCAGAGCCTGCCACAGCGCGGGATGTTTCTGGTGCTTCGCCTCATGGTCGCGCAGCGCTTGTTCGGCATTCTTGTGTTTCTTGTACTTAGCTCACAACGCAGGAAACTCTTCAAGCACGTCGTAAAGCATCGCCTCGCGTTCGTGGTCAAGGAGCAGCCGCAGCGGTCCCGAACCGATGATATCGAGACAGAGTGCGTGGACCGTTTTGATGATCGGTTCGCCATCGTGTTGAGATATTGCGAGGCGGTCGCCGATTTCAGCCTTCAACTGCGTCGCGATCACGCGATTGAAGGCGACAATGAGCACGTCCTTACCGGCGACCGCGAGGCCATCGGGGTGAAGAATGCGCTGGACGCGTCGGACGAGGCCGAACGTTTCCCCGGTGCCAGGTCCAGCTTCAGCGCGGATTGTTTCAGCGTCGAGATTGATAAGCGGCAGGACCTGCGTGCCGCGAACCTTCTCATTCCACGGTTAGCTCATCGTTGAGTTGGCGGAACCTAAGTCGTCGACACGACCGAGAACAATTCGGGCGTTCGAATCCCTGCCTCTCTCTCGATCATAAATCCCAGATTCTGCAGGATGAAAAACCGTGGCTGGGAGGCAGGGACTTGAACCCCGATATGCTGGTCCAGAGCCAGCTGTCCTACCGTTGAACGACCTCCCAGCAAAAAGACGGCGCGCGGGCGCGCACACGTGGAGAGAACCGATGCTACACGGCGCCAAACGCGACGGTCAAGCCCTGAATTCCGCGACAAATCCGCCGTTCGGTGGCACAATCAAACACGATGTTGCCCGAGGTCTTCGAATGCCCGCAATGCAACCGGCAGTTCGTTTTCGAGCTCGTCGAGGCGTCCGAGGACCGCTCCATTTACTGCCCGCAGTGCAAGCGCTACCTCGGTGAAAAGGACATCAATTTCGTCCTGGTGACCGAGATCGAAGAGCTCGCTGAACGCCTCCGCTTCGAGCGCGACCGCCTGGAGAAAGACGAAGCCGTGTACGGGATGACCGACTGCGACGCCGAGATGCACCTCTACGGAACCGAGGTTCACAAGGTCGTCGGGATCCTCCGGAAGACGCTCGCCGAACTCGAGGCCCTCAAGCAGACGTACCGGTAGCGGCTCGCGCGAGACGGCCGGCGGCTACGCCGCTTCCTCGAGCACCAGGTGGAACACCGAGGAGTCGACTTCCAGCAGGTCTTTCAGCGCCTCATTCGTGGCCACCGAGATGCGGTCGCCGTTGCTTCGAAGCCGGCGCAGGAGCCGCCGCCAGTGACGCCGCTGCTCGCCATGGAACTGCGTGACGTGCAGGGTGACGGTCGAGGTCGTGTTCTCCAGCAGGTCGCGCAACGCGCGCGAGGTCTTCTTGTAGAAGGCTGCGTCGAGCCATCCCTGCAGGCGGAGTA
>Ga0075272_1000178_pt1 | contig 14174 bp, 7 predicted proteins | sample SF_Rice_5C_0N_40_FD_69776 | JGI IMG/M metagenome (GOLD analysis project Ga0075272, IMG submission 69776) | Rice paddy soil microbial communities from Twitchell Island, California, USA - SF_Rice_5C_0N_404 | ecosystem: Environmental > Terrestrial > Soil > Paddy field/soil | place: USA: Twitchell... | reverse complement strand
GCGAGATGGGGAAGGTCCTCGAGGAGACCCGGGGAGACGTGCAGGAAGCGATCGACATGGCCTTGCTGATGGCCGGCGAAGGGCGCCGGCTGTTCGGCGTGACCACGCCGTCCGAGCTCCCGAACAAGTTCAACATGGCGGTGCGCATGCCGCTCGGCGTGGCGGGGCTGATCACGCCGTGGAACTTCCCCATCGCCATCCCCGGATGGAAGTCGATGGCCGCGCTGATCTGCGGCAACACGGTGGTGATCAAGCCGGCGTCGATGACGCCGCTGTCGGTGGTCATGCTGGCCGAGGCATTCGAAGAGGCGAAGGTGCCGCGTGGCGTGTTCAACGTGGTCACCGGCGGCGGGCGCGAGGTCGGCCAGCCGATGCTCGAGCACCCCAAAGTCTCGGTGATCTCCTTCACCGGGTCGACGGAAGTGGGGCGCGACATCAGCGTGGCCTGCGCGCCGCAGTTCAAGCACGTCCACCTGGAGATGGGCGGCAAGAACGTGATCATGGTGATGGATGACGCCGATGTCGACCTCGCGGTCGACGGCGCGCTGTGGGGAGCGTTCGGGACGGCGGGGCAGCGCTGCACCGCCGCGTCGCGCATCGTCGTGCACCGCAAGGTGTACGACGCCTTCGTGGACAAGCTCGCCGCCCGCACGAAGAAGATGCGCGTGGGCAACGGGCTCGATCCGAACGTCGACATGGGCCCGAACATCTCCGCGTCGCAGCTCGAGACAATCGAGCAGTACGTGAAGATCGGAAAAGACGAGGGAGCGAAGGTGGTCACCGGCGGCTCCGCGCTGACCGACGGTGACTACGCGAAGGGCTTCTTCCACCAGCCGACGGTGTTCGCCGACGTGAAGCCCGACATGCGCATCGCGCAGGAGGAGATCTTCGGGCCGGTGACCGCGGTGATCCCCTGCTCGTCGCTCGAGGAGGCGATCGCCATCGGCAACGGCGTGAAGTACGGCCTCTCGTCGTCGATCTACACCCGGGACGTACGCAACGCCTTCGTGGCCATGCGCGACATGTACACCGGAATCTTCTACGTGAACGCGCCGACGATCGGCGCCGAGGTGCACCTGCCGTTCGGCGGCACGAAGCAGACCGGCAACGGCCATCGCGAGGCGGGGGTGGCGGGCATCGACGTGTTCAGCGAATGGAAGTCGGTCTACATCGACTATTCCGGGTCGCTTCAGCGGGCCCAGATCGATACGGAGGAACTCTGATGGCCGAAGATGTTCATGGAAAGAAGACCGCGAAGCAGGCGCAGGACCCCGTCTGCAAGATGATCATCGATGTCGACAAGGCGGCGGCGAAGATCGAGCACGGCGACCACACGCATTACTTCTGCAACGTGCGCTGCAAGCAGGAGTTCGAGAAGAACCCGGGCAAGTACCATTGATGCGCGGTTCGCTCCTGCGTCCCGCGACCGCTCTGGCAATCGTCCTTTTCGCCGCAACCCTCTCCGCGCAGACCGATGCCATCGTTCAGCGCGAGATGGCCACGTCACGCGCGTACGAGACGCTCGAGGTGCTGACCGACGACATCGGGCCGCGGCTCAGCGGTTCGAGCAACGCCGCCGCGGCCGTGAGTTGGGCGGTGCAGGCCTTCCAGAAATGGGACATCCCCGTGCACACCGAACGGGTCATGGTCCCGCACTGGGTGCGCGGTGACGAGCGCGCCACGCTGCTGTCGCAGCGCGGCCAGAAGATCGTGCTGACGGCGCTCGGCGGCAGCGTGGCCACGCCGCGCTCCGGCATCACCGCCGACGTGATCGAGGCGGCGTCGTTCGACGATCTGAAGAACCTCGGCGCGAAGGTGAAAGGGAAGATCGTCTTCTTCAACGTGCCGATGGACATGGACCTCGTCCGCGCCCACCACGGATTCGAGGCCTATCGCCTGGCTGTGGCCTATCGCACCGCGGGGGCCAGCCGCGCCGCGGAGCTCGGTGCCGTGGCCGCGCTGATCCGTTCGGTAGGCTCCGACTCACTGCGCACTCCGCATACCGGCAACCTGCACTACGACTCCAGGGTGAAGAAGATCCCCGCCGCGGCGATGGCCGCCGAAGACGCGATGCTGGTCGATCGCCTGCTGAAGAAAGGGGAGCGCGTGCGGATGCACCTCGTGCTCACGCCCCGCACGCTGCCGGACGTGGAATCGGCGAACGTGATCGCCGAGATCCGCGGCAGCGAACGGCCGGACGAAATCGTCCTGATCGGCGGCCACCTCGATTCGTGGGACCTCGGCACCGGCGCGATCGACGACGGCTCCGGCGTGGCCATGGTCATGGAGACGATGCGCCTGTTCCGCGAAATGCGTCTGCAGCCCCGGCGTACCGTCCGCTGCGTCCTCTTCATGAACGAGGAGAACGGGCTCAACGGCGGCCGTCAATACTTCGCCGATCATCGAGACGAAAAACACGTGGCGGCGATCGAGAGTGACGCCGGGGCCGCCGCCCCGATCGGATTCACGACGACGCTGCGCGGCGACGCCCTCGCCGAAATCGAGAAGCTCTCCGGTGCCAGATTCGAGACCGCCGACGAAACCGGCGCGGACATCGCCTTCCTCACCGAGGCCGGCGTTCCGGGCTTCGGCCTGGTGCCCGAGCCGCTGCACTACTTCGACGTTCACCACAGCCCGGCCGACACGCTCGACAAGATCGATCCCCACGAGCTGGCGCAGGACTCCGCGGCCGTCGCCGGGCTGACCTGGATTCTGGCGAACCGCTGATCACACTCCAGCGAAAACGGGGCGGCCGAAACCGCCCCGTTTCGATGAAGCGATGCCGCCGGCCTCTCTAAAAGCGAACCCCGACGTAGAGGAGATACTGCCGCGGCTGCACGTAGGAGGTCGAGCCGGTCGGATTTCCGAACGCCTTGCTCTTCGTGTAACTGGTTGCGTAGCCGAGGGGATCCTTGGCGCCGGTGTTGTCGGGGGAGATCGACGTGTTCCAACCGATGAGCGTCGCGGTGTTCAGGACATTCTGGATGTCGACTTTGGCCCACGGTGTGACGTTGTGGGCCACCGGAATGCTGTACTCGAGCGACATGTCGAAGATCGAGGATGGATTGAACGGACCGATTCCGCGATCGCCGAAGTAGGCCGAAGTAGATGGAGACCGAGTTACCGGGGTTGAGCTGAAATCGGGAGGTTCGAGCGCCGTGCCTATCAGCGTGGGGAGCGCCCGCGGCCGAGGCGCTCACCGCGGACACGGAAGGAGCGCGAGGCGCTCATGTTCCCGAGGTCGTGCATCTCGCGCGCGGCGACGAAGTACGTCGCGGGGACCGGCGAAGCCCTGACCATCGACTCGAGCGTCGGCTCGATCTCGTTGAATCGATGCTGGGACGCGAGCAGCAGCGCCAGGCGCACATACGCCTCGGTGGTCTGCGGTAAGTGCGCGATCTCGTTGCGGAATGCGGCCTCCGCTTCGACGTTGCGGTCCATTCGCGCCAGGATGTCGCCGCGGGTCGAAGAGAGTGTTGGGACGGGATGTGCCCCCTCCGTTGCCACGCGCTCGGCCGCGCGGTTCGCCGTGGCCAGCGCCTCGTCGAGCTTTCCCTCGTGCGTCAGCATCCGCGCCAGCATGATCAGTGCAGGGATGCGCTGGCGGTCGGCGGGACCGAGTCCCAGCCGCGCCTCGCGTTCCGCCGTGCTCCAGTCAGAGCGAGACTCGGCGATCCCGGCGAGAATCAGGTGCGCGTCCTCGGGATCGAGCTTCATCGCCTGACGGGCGTTCAGCTCCGCGGCCTTCAGATCGCCGAGATCGAGCTCCAGCTTGGCGATCTCGATGGCCACGGAATCGACGAGCTGCGGCGAGCGGCGGATGGCCTCGTGATACGCCTCGAGCGCTTCCTTCAGCTTTCCGATGCGGCGGAGGTCGCCGGCCATCTGCGTGTAGACGTCGACCAGATCGGGATCGTTTTTCAGGATCTGCTCACAGAGTGCGATGCTCTCCGTGTACTTCCCCTGCTGGTTGAGAGCGAACGTCTCCTGGATCTGTTTGAGGACCTGGATGTTGTCGCGCGGATTTCGGAGCGGGCCTGTCCCGCTGCTGGACGCGCCGGTCAGATATCCGAGCGCCGCGAGGCGGGCCATCTCCTCGGGAGAGGCCTTGCTCTGCGCCTGCAGGTTGAGCGGAATCGAGGAGAGTTCGTCGCCGAAGGCGCGCGATTCACGCCGGTGCGCGTCCCGCAGGTTGTGCTCTTCGGCCGGGTCGGCGACGATGTCGTACAGCTCGGGCTTCGGGCTCTCGATGTAGTGGTCGCGGTCGTCGGTGAGCGACCGTAACTGGCTCCAGCCGAGGTGGAGGCGGGGATACATCGTCTCGCTGTAGACGCTGCGGTCCGCGCCGCCTTTCCCCTCGGCGAGGTCGATCAGCGACATGCCGGGAAGTCCGGAAGGGACGCGTGCTCCGACGGCCTTGCAGATCGTCGGGAGGAGATCGACCAGCTCCGCGGGGGCCGCCACCCGGCGTCCGGCCATCTTCTCGCCGGGGAGCTTGACGATCATCGGGACGTGCAGATCCTCGCGGTAGAGCAGAACGCCGTGCTCCGCCTCGCCGTGCTGCCCGAGCCCCTCGCCGTGATCGCCGACGAGCATGATCAGCGAGCGGTCGTAGAGCCCGCGTTTCTGGAGATCGGCAAAGAAGCGGCCGACGATGGCGTCGACCGTGGCGATCTCGCCGTCGTACGGATTTGCGTACCTCGACTTGAACGGCTCCACCGGCTCGTACGGCGAGTGCGGCTCGAACAGATGCAGGAAGAGGAAAAACGGCTGCGCGCGCACGCGGTCGACCCATCCGAGCGCCGCCTTGACGGTGTCGTCGCCGCGCCGCTGCAACGCACCGAGCGTCGCCGAGTCCCACACTTCCATCGAATCGTCGTAGAACTGAAAGAGCGATCCCATCCCCGTGTCGCCGCGCAGGACGTACGCGGAAACCGCGCCGCCGGTCGCGTATCCCTTTTCCGCAAGGAGACCGGGAAGGCTCGCCTGGGCTTTGGCATCGAGGTGATAGCCGATGTTGCTGCGCACGCCGTTCTGGTAGGGGAGCTCTCCGGTCATCATCGTGGCATGCGAGGGGAACGTCAGCGGGACGTGCGAGTAGGCGTTCTCGAAGACGATGCCGTCGTGCGCCAGGCGATCGATGGCCGGAGTGTCGACGAGTTTCGCCCCGTAAATCGAGAGATGATCGGCGCGGAACGTGTCGATGGAGATCAGGATGACGGGCGCGTTGGGGAAGCGATCGACGGCCGCCGCCTTCTCATGGCGGCAGCCGGCGACGAGGAGGATCGCGGTCAGGGCCGCGAGGACGCGAGAGGAACGAGCCGTCAAACCGCGAGTCTACAACCCGTGCACGTGGAATTGTCTTTCCAGGTCGTAATTCTTTCCGAGCACGGAGTCGACCACGTGCACCTTGATCGTGTAATCGCCCGGAACGAAAGTCTCGAGCGGGATTGCCAGTCCGAGTGCATACCGGTTCTTCTCTCCGCTCAGCGGCGCCGCCTCGGCGGGGGCCATGGGAAGCTTCATCTCCACCGGCCCCTTCGCCGTCTTCCCCTGGATGTCGATCTTCACCTGCACCTTCGGCACGCCTCCGTCGACGCCCGGATTGCGCAGCTCGACGAAGTACCAGAGGTCGCCCTTCGGCGTAAAGACCGCGTCGCCCTTGGGAATGACTTTGAGTCCGCCGAAGGTGAACGGATCAGTCGCCCGCCACGTCGTCTTCAGTGGATAGATGTTGTTGGAGAGGATCAGCGGAGAGACCGCGGCCGCAGCCGGATCGAGCCCTTCGATCTTCATTTCGGTGCGCGTCGCGGAGAGGATGTGTCCATCCGCGGCGAGGCCGAAGGTGGCCGTGTAGGTCCCGGGGTCGAGAAGCAGCGACTTCTGGGCGTACGCGTCGTTTCCGTTGGCGTCCATGGTCGTCGGTTCCTCGTCGATTTCCACGATCTTGCCGCTGGCGTCCTCGATCACGTCGAAGAACGTGACCTTCTGACCGGGCGTGATCGTCGATCCGGCCGGTACGTAGAGCTGCGCCGAGGCGAAGTGGTCTCCTTCGGGTGAGACGAATTCGCCCCACGTCAGCGCCGCCGGGCCGACCGACGGCTTCTCGCCGTTGCGAAATTCCTTGTAGGCCGCGTCGAGGATGAGATCGCGGAATGCGGTGGCACGAGCGGGGGCAGCTTCGGAGGAGAACGGGGCCTTCTTCAGATTCGGGGAGACGATCAACCCGTTGACCGCTTGCTGGAGGATCCGCTGCGGGTTCGTGCGCTCGGTATAGCCAAGCTGCCACTCGTTCTTCCCGGCATCGAGAAAGACGAGAACGAAATCGGGGTCGCTGATGTACGGAGGCTTCCGCTCGTGGGCATAGTTCCAGACCTGTTTGTTTTCGCCGGCCGTCGGCCGGGGAAGGGCCACGCTTCCGTCCGTATTCGTTGGCACGGTCAGGCCCCCGGACATGGAGGTCGAGGGTGCGCCCGCGGATCCGCTGATCGTGTACGGAGGTCCGAGAAGGATGAGCACCTTGCCGGGATCGCTCATGGCTCCGCGCTTGTTGGCGGAAGAGAAGTACTGATCGGCCGTGGCGACGCGTTTGTCGAAGGCCTCATGGAACTCGTTCCGCGGCGTGTCGGGAGTCGGATCACGCCGTGCCCAGAAGAGATCGATGAAGGCCTGTGCCTCGGCGTCGGTTTGGAGCGCCTTCCACTGCTTCATCTCGTCCCTGGTCATGAGATGGTGGACCGGGCCGTCGGCCCATTCCGCGTATTTCGGCCCGACCTGACCGAATGCCAAGGTCGCTGCCAGGATGACGAGTGCTGCCAGGATCGCCTTCATGATTCCCCCTGATGAAAAAAACGGGGCGGCCGAAGCCGCCCCGCATACGACGATTGAATTGGAAAACGGATCAGAACCGGACGCCGGCGTACACCAGATACTGCCGCGGCTGAACGTAGCTGTTGGCAGACGTGGGGGTTCCGAACGTCGACCGTTTGACGTAACCGGTCGGATAGCCGAGGTTGTCCTTCGAGCTGTTCGGATCGGCGGTGATCGAGGTGTTCCACGACAACTGCGTCTTGTCGTTGAGCACGTTCGTCACGTCGAATTTGACCCACGGGGTGACCCTTCCTGCGACCGGGATACTGTACTGCAGGGAGAGGTCGAACAGTGACGAGGAGTTGAAGGTTCCGACTCCACGATCGCCGAAGTAGATCGTCACGTTATTGGACGCGTCCTTGTATCCGGGGTTGAGAGCCTTCGACTGCGCAGACCGGGGAACGCTCGCCGTGAAGCTGAACGTCTGGGGCGAGTCGTAACGGAACAGCAGGCCGGCGCTGAGGACTCCGGCGCTGTGGAGGTTGAAGTTGTAGGTCGTCCAGAGGCGGACGCGGTCGGCCTCGTACTGGGCGAGGTGTCCGACCGGGAGCTCGCGCGGGCTCTGCATCTCGGGGTAGTTGCCGAACGGCGAGGTGCCGATGCCCTGTCCGCCTTCACCCTCGTAGTTGCCGTCGTTCTTCAACTGGTGCGTCCAGTTGCCTTCGACGCCCCAGGCGCGGGTGAAATCGTAGTGCGACTGCAGGGCGATGGCCTGATAGTCGCGCTTCGGGCCGGAGGAATTCCGGTAGACGATGTTGTCGAAGCAGCCGGCATCGATGCCGCCGAAGACGATGTTCGAGCAGCCATTGTCGATGGTGATGAAGTCTTCGATGACGTTCTTGAGCTTGCGGTCGGTGAACGTCAGCTTCGCCCATCCGCCCTTCGGAAGCGCCATGCCGCCGGAGACGGTAAACTCGTTGTTGACCGGCGAATGCAGGCCGTTGGCCACGAACACGTTTCCGGTCGGGACGCTGGCGTAATAGAAAACATAGTTCGCCGGGTCGAAGCCGGGCGCGAAGTCGCGGCCCTGTCCCGCGGGACCGGTGTAGTAGCCGTACAGCAGCGCGGGATTGCCGACGTCGGAGTTGGCTCCGGCGAGCGCCGGGTTGTAGCGGCCGGCGTACTTGGCGTAGGTCACGTCGATCTTGTATTTCCCGTTGGCCAGCGGGTCGAACGAGGCGCCGAGGCGCGGCACGAATGCCGAGCTGTCGACCGCCACGATGTCGCCGGTGGCCTTCGACTTCACTTTTTCGTAGCGCGCGCCGAGGTTGAACGACCAGTGGTTGTTCAGATTCCAGCGGTCGTTGACGAACAGCGAGTTGGTGGTGATGTCCAGCTTCGCGCCGCGGGTGGCCAGCCAGTTGCCGATGGCGGTGTAGGAACCGTCGGCCCCGGTGGTCGAATTCAGCGGGTTGAAGACCGGAATCAGGTGACCGTTGGCGTCGAGGACGGGCGAGCCGCCGCTGACGGCGTACGGCGTGTAGAACACGTAGTTCGTCGAGGTCTGGCTGTTGCCGCCGTCGCGCGTATCGACGAAGTTCTCGAAGCCGCCCTTGATGTCGTGGCTGCCCCAGCCGGGCTTCGAAAGGAAATAGGACAGAGCGCCGAACACCTGCGTGTTGTTGCGGTGCTCCGGATCGGTGGCGTCGAAGTACGGCGCGTTGAACGTGCCGGAAGTCGTGCCGCCCTTCCCGAGCGTGCGCATCGGGCTGTCGACGATGTTGGTCGAGGTCCCGCCGCTGTTCTTGAACTCGAACACCTTGGAGGAGTAGCGCGCCTCGGCGAACAGATTGCTGGTCAGCACGCCCGAGTAGAAGGCGCTGTAACCGTGATTCGGCTGTTCCGGATTCGGAGCCAGCGCCGTGGTGTCGATCGGGGTGACCTGGCGGTCGAAATTCCGCTTCAGCGGGTTGTCGATGTAGTCGACCTGCAGCGTGTGGCTCGATCCCAGATTCCCGGTCAGCTTCACCTCGGGACGGCGGTTGGTCGTCGTCTGGACCGGGCTGTAGCCGGTGACCGGCAGGTTGATCGGGGTGTCGGTCTTCTGGTCGCGCCCGGCAAGGAAGAACCACAGCCGATCGCGCACGATCGGGCCGCCGAGCGTCGCTTCATACACGTTCGAGAGCTTTCCAGTGTGCGGAACCTTCGGGCCCGACGCCACGCCGTTTCCGCGGAAGCCCTCTTCGAACGGCGTCAGCGCGGTCCAGCTCGGCTTCGTGAGGTCGTCACGCACCGAACCGGTGAAGGTGTTGCCGCCGCTCTTGGTGATGACGTTCAGCACGCCGCCGGTGAAGTGGCCGTATTCGGCGGAGATGCCCGAGGTCAGCACCTGCGTCTCCTGGATGGCGTCTTCGATGAACAGGTTGTTCGTCTGCCCGAAGATGTTGTCCTGGACGTTGACGCCGTCGATGAGGAAGTTGTTGTCGTACGCCATGCCGCCGTTGATCGAGAGCTGCCCGGCGACCGGGGTGGTGGTGCGGCCGCCGCGATCACCGGTGACGCTCGCGGCCAGCGAGCCGATTCCAGTCGGCGTCCGGCCGACGGGGAGTTCCTGCACCGTGTCGTTCTTGATGTTCGCCCCGACCGTGGTGTTCTCCAGGACTGTCGGGCTGCTGGCGGTGACGGTGATGGCCTCGGCGACAGCAGTGACCTTCATCTGCGCGTCGGCCTCACTCGTGGTGCCGAGAGTCAGCGTCATCTTCCTCTCGATCGTCTGCATCCCTTCCAGGGCGAAACGAACCGTGTAGTTGCCGGGGGGAAGTCCGCGGACGACGTAACTACCGGTCGCCTCCGTGACCGCGGTACGTTCGCCCATCAGTGCTGGCGAACTCACGGTGATGGTGACACCCGGGAGTCCGGCGCCGTCGGGACCGAGTACCTTCCCCTCCAGCGTCGACGACTGGACGCCCTGACCGAAGACCATCGTGGTCGCGGCCAGGAACGCCAGCACGAAATACAGCAGGGATATCTTTCGGGCCATTCCTATCCTCCTGATTGATTGTTGGAACGAGGTTATCTCGAACCGATGAACCGATTCGTGCGTCGTTGTTGCAACGTTCCCGCCGGTCGTGCCGGACGGTTAAGTCCAAGAAACTACGATACGTGCTTCGAAACGAACTCGGCCTGGATTCGGGGAATTGAAAACCGGGTTCAAGAAAGCAATTCTTCGTTTGTTGTTGAAGTCCGGACCGTGACGGTCCGTACACCGTGTTGTGACGGTTCCGGGACCGCACAAGAATCAGTGCGCTGGTCTTTTACTTTCTTCGAGGAAAGTGACGATAAAAAGGGGCGGCCGAAGCCGCCCCCGGGGCTTTTCCTGGTTTCCTGAAGTGAGGATCAGAATCGCACGCCCGCGGCGAACGAGTATGTCCGCGGCGTCTGGTACGAGTTGACTCCTACGGCTTTTCCGAACGTCGAGGCCTTCTGGTAGTTCGCTCCCATCGCCGAGCAGGTCGAGGCGTTCGCGTCCGCCGGGCACTCGACCGGAGTGTCGGTGAACGGATTGAACGGCGACAGACCGCGCGACGACGAGGTGCGACGCGTGAAGACCGTCGTATCGGGATTGGTGATCGCGTGCTCGTTGAACACGTTGGTCATGAATGCCTGGAAGCGCAGCGACGCGCGCGACACCGGGATCTCGTACACCAGGCTCAGATCGGTGCTCTGGAACGCCGCGGCACGGAGCGCGCCGCGTTTGCTGAAGTAATACGTGTGGGACGTGCCGATCTGCGACAGCGTGTAACCGGGGTTCGTCGGCAGCCCGTTGTACTTGGTGCCGGTGGTGCGGCCGGTGGCATCGATCGTCCCCACGACCGAGTAGGGAGCGCCGCTCTGGTAGCTCTCGATGCCGGCGGCGCTGAGCGTTCCACGTCCGAGGTGGAAGTCGTACCCGCCGTACAGCCGCACGCGCTGCGGCGTGTCCTCGGGGAGAATGCCGGTCGGGAGGCGGTTCGCGTATCCGAGGTACTCCGGATAGTAGAGCGACAGCGGGTTGTTGGGTACGGTCGCGCTGCCCGCCGATTCTCCTTCATCGTTTCCGCGAAGCCGTGAATAGGTGTACGAACCGCCGATGTACGACACCGGCGTCGGCCGCCACTGTCCCTGCACGTCGATGGCGCGATACGACCGCTTGGTGGTGTTGTCGTTGACGAGGAAACCGACGTCGCTCTTCTGTCCGAATGGATCGGTCGCCGTCGGGTTCGTGACGAGGAGCTGGCGTGCGTAGAAGTCGCTCCAGTCACGCTTGAGGGCATCGAAGCGTACGAAGGCATTTTGCCGAAGCTGAATCCCGTACCCGAGGCTGAGCTCGTCGACGTGCGGCGAGGCCAGCGGTCCCGGAAGGACGGTGCTCAGTCCGGAGATGCTGACGCTGCGGAGGAACTCGGTGTTGGTCGTGCCACCGACCGAATCGAACCAGTTCCACAGCTCGGCGAGCGCCTTGTCGGTGGTCAGGAGCTGATCGTCGGGAGTGCCTGCGGGATTGATGGCCGGGCCCTTGTAGAACCAGGTGATGGCCGACGGATTGCCAGCCGCATTCGCGCCGCCGCCGACGTTGCCGTCCTCGACCTTCGACACGTAGCGTCCGTAGTTGGCGAAGACCTTGTGCCGGCCATCGCCGCGCACGTCGTACTGAAGACCGAGGCGCGGGCTGAAGGCGCTGTCGTTGGAGACGACGTGGCCGTCGTCGTCACGGGCGTCGTTCTTGTCGTAGCGCACGCCGACGTTGAAGCTGAGGTGGGAGTTGTAGTCCCACTTGTCGTTCAGGAAGTACGAATCGACGCGCAGGTGATCGCCGGTGGCCGTGAAGTAGATCGGGTTCCACTGGATGATCGACGTGCTGTCGAGCACCGGGAAGACGTTCGTGCCGATGATCTTGACGTTGCCGAGGATGCGGAAGTCGCTGCCGGACTGGTGATTGTTGACCAGCCGGGTTTCGGAGAACTTGTCGAGACCGGCGACGAGGTTGTGGCTGCCCATCGACTTCGTCGTCAGGAAGTAACTCACCTTTCCGGTCCAGTCGAAGTTGTTGCGCTCCTCGGGGCCGCACACGCCGCAGAAGGTCGGCGACCAGTAGCGGCGGCCGGTGGGGTTGTCGACCATCAGCGTGCCGTCGATCAGGTCGGTCGATTTCGCGCCGGCGTCGACGAACGAGAACTTCTTGTTCGAGTAGTTGGCCGTGACCAACAGATTCGAGGTGATGATGCCGTTGTACTGCGCGGTCAAGAGCTTGTTCGGGAGTTTCCGGTCGTTGAGGCTGCGAGTGTCGAGGATGGACCCGAAGAAGTTCCCGCCGTCCGAGTCGTTGACGTCGACGTACGACGCTGTGAGGTTGTGGCTCTGCGTGATGTTGCCGGTCAGCTTCCCTTCGAAGCGCTTCTGATCGCGCGCCTGGCTGAACGGCACGTTCGTGACCGAGGTGAAGGTCTGGGAGTCCGTCTTGCGCTGCCGTCCGGCGCCGAAGAACCAGATGCGGTCGCGCATGATGAAGCCACCGAGCGTCTCTTCGTAGATGTTGTTCGTCTTGCTGAGGTGGTCCGCCTCGCCGGGGAAGGGCGTCTTCCCGGTCCACGCGGAGTTCGAGATGTTGTCGCGGACCGAGCCGCTGAACGTGTTGCCGCCCGACTTGGTGATCGTGGAGATCACGCCGCCGGTGAACCGTCCGTACTCGGCGGAGATGCCGCCGGTCATGACGGTGGTCTCCTGCACCGCGTCCTCGATGTAGAGCTGCTCGGGCTGTCCGCGGAGGTTCTCGTTCACCACGGTGCCGTTCACGTAGTAGACGTTGTCGTACGACGGCGCGCCGGAGATCGCGTACTGGCCGTTGGGCGAGTTCGCGTTCACGCCCGCACCCGGCGTCAGGTCGACCGACGCGGTGATGGAGCGGTTCGTCGGCAGCTTCTCCATCGTCGCCTTGGTGAAGTTCGCGGCGATCTGCGTGCTCTCCATGACCGCCGGCGCCGCCGCGGTCACGGTGATCGCCTCGCTCACCGCCGCCTGCTTCAGATCGGCGTCGACGCGCGAGGTCTCAGCCAGCGACAGGTGCTTCCTGGACGTGACGGTCTGCATCCCCTCCAGTTCCACCTTGACGGTGTAGTCGCCCGGCGGAAGTGCCGGTATGTTGTAGTCGCCGTTCGCGCCGCTGACCGAGGTGCGCGTCCCGATCAGCGAGGGGGAACTGACCGTGATCGTCGCGCCGGGTAGCGGACTTCCACCGCTGGTAATCGTGCCGACGAGCATTGCCGACGTCCCCTGTGCGAACGCCGGTGCCGCCAGCAATGCGACGGCGAGAATGGCCATGATGAAGAGACGCGGGCTGTGCCTCATTCTTCCTCCTGAATTTGACTGCCTGCCGATTGTTGGACGGGAAAAGTCGGGCGATTGTAGTGCATGGCGGCGGCCACGCCCGTTTTTTCGTAAGGATCTATGGGGGAACGAGTTATACGAGTGGATCTAGTTGGGAGTCTAACTAAAGTTCAACGAAGCGGATCTCCTCGTGCGCTTGATTGAATCTCGTCCGGGTCGCCCCCGCCGTTGCCGAGGCGGTGTGTGTGGCAGCGAAAGAGGTTGTCGACGTTTGCCATGGCGACCGTGGACATCGTGAAGATCGTCACCGCGGGAATGGAGATCGCGGGCCTCCGAGTCGTCACTTCGCGCGCCGCTGCGCGAGCAGTCGCTCGCCGCGGGTACGAAACGCGCGCGCGCCCTCGTCGTTGCCGAGGTCTTTCATCTCGCGGGCGGCGAGGAAGCAGGTTGCCGGCACGGGTGAGGCGTTCACCATGGCCTCGAGCGTCGGCGCGATCTCGTTGAAGCGGTGCTCCGACGCCAGCAGCAAGGCGAGCTTCGTGTACGCGTCGGTGGTCGTCGGGAAGTGCTGGATCTCGTCGCGAAATGCCGCTTCCGCTTCCTGATTCCGTCCCATGCGCGCGAGGATGTCGCCGCGCGTCGAGGAGACCGTCGGCTCGGGATGCGCCCTCTGAGCGGCCGCGGCGCGATCGATCATGGCCAGCGCCTCGTCGAGTTTTTGTTCCTCGGTGAGGATGCGCGCCAGCATGATCATCGCCGGGACGCGCGGCAGCGCGAGCCTGGCTTGCTGTTCGGCGCGCGGCAAATCGTGCCGCGCCTCCGCCACACCGGCGAGAACGAAGTGCGCGTCGAGCGGGTCGAGTTTCATGGCCTGCTGCGCATTGATCTCCGCCGCTTTCAGATCGCCTCGGTCGAATTCGAGCTTTGCCACTTCGATGGCGATCGAGTCGACGAGCTGTGGCGAGCGCCGGATCGCCTCGCGATACGCGGCCAGCGCCTCG
>Ga0075272_1000177_pt1 | contig 14198 bp, 15 predicted proteins | sample SF_Rice_5C_0N_40_FD_69776 | JGI IMG/M metagenome (GOLD analysis project Ga0075272, IMG submission 69776) | Rice paddy soil microbial communities from Twitchell Island, California, USA - SF_Rice_5C_0N_404 | ecosystem: Environmental > Terrestrial > Soil > Paddy field/soil | place: USA: Twitchell... | reverse complement strand
CCGCGAAGCACAGCGGCACGATGCTCACCCAGACGGCCGCCATCACGAACGCCGCGTGGCGCGTGCCGGAGAGCGCGAGCAGGTACGCCCCGGCCGCCGCCGCGAAGATCGTCAAGCCCGCCGCCTGGAGGGTGTTGAGCGCGAGCGTGCGCCGCGCGGCCTCGTGCGTCTCCGCTCCGGCCCGCCGCATCGCCCAGAAGTCGACGGTGAGGCCGCCCGCGCCCGAGCCGACGACGTAGGCGCCGAGCCCGATCGCGATCACCCGCGCCGCGTCGCGATAGCGCAGGCGCGGACCGTCGTCGGCGGCGGCGACCGAGCGGTAGGCGACGAGATAGCCGAGATAGCCGAGCAGCTCGCCGGCCAGGCAGAGCGGCAGCCAGCTCTTGTCCGCGCGCCGCATCGCGCGCTCCAGCTCGCCGTAGCTCGTCACCTGGCCGATCACCGCGACCGCCGCGAGGCTCAGTCCGGCCGCGAGGGCGACGCCGAGCAGCGCCTTCCGCTTGTCGACCCCGAAGAGCTGCTCGTGCTGCTTCTCCTGTTCGTCCTGCCCCCGCCGATCGCCGGCCGGGCTCCGCTCCTCCGTCGCGCTCACGCGGCCCGTCTCCCCGCGCGCAGGTGGACGAATCCGCCGAACAGACCGAGGACGGCGCCGGCACCGACGGTGAGCGCCTGGGCGGCGACCGCGAGCGCGATCGCGTCGGCGGTGTCGATTCCGGCGCCCGAGAGCACCGCCGCCCCGACGCCGGCCTGCGTCGCCGCCCCCGCCGGCCCCATCGGGAGGGCGGCCGCGCCTGCGCCTGCGACGACGTAGGCGGTCGCGACCGGGAAGGACGCATGCAGGCCGAGCGCGCCGAGCAGGACGAAGAGGCCCGCGGTCCGCGTCAGCCACGAGCCGGCGACGAGCAGCCACGACCAGGCGGCGTCCGTCGGCGAGGTGGGCGCGTGCACGGCGAGCCAGTGCCCGAGCCGGTAGCGGACCAACCGCTCGCTCGAGCGGATCGACGGGAGCGCGGCCGCGAGCAGCCCCGCCCCGACTCCGATTCCGGTCAGGATCGCCATCGTCAGGCGGATCGCGAACGAGGCGTGCACGGCGACGGCCGCGAACGCGGCGAAGGGCGTCAGGGCGGCCATGTCCATCAGCCCGAGCAGGAAGAACGAGAGCGCGAGGGTGCCGACCGACGGCCCGCGCGCCGCCCCGAGCTTGCGCACGAGCCCGATCGCGAGCGCGTCGTCGATGCGCGACGGGAGCGCGAGCGCGGCGACGGCGGCCGTGCCGGTCGAGGTGACGAGCGTGAGCGAGCGCGGGCGCTCGAACGGCCGGAAGAGCCGCTGCCAGCCGACGGCGCGAAGGGCGAAGGTCGTGATGAAGAGCGCCGCCGCGGCAGCGGTCGGCAGGCCGCGCGCATGCCCGAGCGGCCACCCGATCGACCGGAACTCCCACCCGACGAGGACGAGGATCGCGAGCGCCGCAAACCCGAAGAGCAGGTTGAAGGTGCGCCGCACACGCGGCGAGCGCCAGCCCCGCAGGAAGACGCGCATCGCGACGAGCCACGCGTACGCGCCGACCGCGAGGACGTCCGCGAGCGAGCGGACGCGCTCGGGACGACGTCGGATCCGCGGCGGCGCCTTCGGCGGCGGCGGCGGCAGCTCCGCGACCCGCCGTGAGCCGGACATCCGCGACTGCCGCCAACTCCGCCGCATCGGCGTTGCCGCCCGCCGCCAGAGCGACGGCACGAACTCACGCAACAGCCAGACGCCGAAGAACAGCGTCGGCACGACGTAGAAGAAGAGCACGCCCCAGGCCGGGATCACGTCGACCAGCGCGAGGGACGCGATCGTCAGGGACCCGGTCGCGAGGGCGAGGGCGGCGAGGAAGGCGCGGGCCGGCAGCGACACGACCTTGGCTTCCCCCGTGCCGCGGACGAAAACGGCGCGTTTGCTTCGCCGGGGCCGCAGGCACCCCTTCCGTGTGTCCGCGACGCTCGATCTGCCCGACGGCCGCCGCGTCGCCTACGAGACGTTCGGCGACGCGGACGGCGCACCCCTCGTCCTCCTGCACGGCTTCTCCGACTCGCGCCTGACCGGCGCGATCTTCGACGCGGCGGCGCTGCGCACGGGGACGCGCCTCGTCGTCCCGGACCGGCCGGGCATCGGCCTCTCCACCGGCCGCCTCGCGACGCTCGCGGACTGCGCGCGGTGGCTCGCCGCCGTCCTCGACGGGCTCGGCATCGACCGGGTGCCGCTGGCCGCGATCTCGGGCGGCGGCCCCTTCGCGCTCGCGTGCGCCCGTTTCGCGCCGGAGCGCCTCGAGCGGGTGCTCGTCGTCTCGGGGCTCGGGCCACCGGAGGTCGGGTACGCGGGGATGCCGCGGGGCCAGCGCCTCGGGATCGCGGTCGCGCGGCGCGCGCCGCACGCCGCGGCGGCCGTGATGTCGGGCGTGGCCCTGCTCGGGCGGCTCAGCCCGGACGCGTTCCTGTCTCTCGTCGGCTCGCACTCGAGCGACACCGACGCGGCCGCGATCCGCCGCGGCGATTCCGAGCGGACGATCGTCCGCCCCTTCGTCGAGGCCTACCGCCAGGGCCCGGGCGGGGTCGCGAACGAGCTGCGGCTGCTCCTGCGCCCGTGGGGCTTCCTGCCCGAGGAGATCGACCTGCCGGTGCGGTTCGAGCACGGCGCCGACGACGCAACGGTGCCGCCCGCGGCCGCCCGCGAGCTGTGCCGGCGGATACCGGACGCGCAGCTGTCGATCCGTGAGGGCGTCGGCCACTTCTCGCTCGCGCCCCGGCATGCGGACGACCTGCTCGCCTTCGCGCATGCCCCGCGCGCGCGTTGAGCGAGCGCGGCTCGCCCGTTTCCGACGCGGGCCGGCGGGCATCCCGGAGACATGCTGCGTGGGGTCGCATCAGCAGAGGGGGGCACGCCGGACCTGCCGCCGGCGGAGGCGGCCCCGGGGATCGAGAGCATCGAGGCCGAGGCCTGGGACGCGATCGCCGCGCCGGGTCAGGGCCCCCTGCGGCACGGCTACGTCGCCGCCTGGAGCCGGGCCGAGCTGCCGGGCCTCGTGCCGCGGCCGCTCGTGGCGAGCGATCCGGAGGACGGGCACGTCGTCGCCGGCTCCCCCGCGTACTTCTACGACCTCGACATGGCCGTGACGCACTCGCCGTTCCTCGCCGGCGCCCTCGGCGCGCTGCGGCGGATCGTCCCCGGACTGCTCGTGACGCGCGTCTTCGAGATCGGCTCGTCGACCCCGCTCGTGCCGCCCTTCCTGCGCGGCCCCGGCGTCAGCACCGACACCGCGGCCGGGCTCGTGCTCGAGGAGGGGATGCGCGAGGCGTCGCGGGGCGGCGTCTCGATGATCATCGTCCAGAACTTCGAGACACCGGACGGCGGCTCGGCCGGCGCCCTGCGCCGCTTCGGCTTCACGCCGGTGCCGATCCCGCCGACTGTGATCGTCGAGCTTCCGTTCGACAGCTTCGACGAGTATCTCGCCGCGATGCGCTCGCAGTACCGGCGGCGCGCCCGCAAGACGATCGAGGGCTCGCAGCACCTGCGGGTCGAGCACCGCCGCGACTTCGCCGAGCTCGCACCGGAGCTCGCGCGCCTGTGGCGGCTCGTGTACGACCGCGCCGACGAGGTGAAGCGCGAGATCCTCCCCGAGGCGTACTTCCGCGCGGCATCCGAGCTGGAGGAGACGAGCATCCTCGCCCTGCGCCGGGAGGACGACTCGATCGCGTCGTACGCGCTCCTGCTCGACGACCAGCCCTGGCTGCACTTCCTCTTCACGGGCTTCGCCGAGGCCGCGGGCCGCGAGGAGGGCGCCTACTTCCGGCTGATCTACGAGATCGTCCGCCACGCGATCGAGCACGACTTCGGCACGGTCAACCTCGGGATCACGACGGTCGAGCCCAAGCTCGACGCGGGCGGCATCCCCGTGCAGCTCTACGCCTGGTTGCGCCATCGGCGACCGCGACTGCAGCGTGTGTTCGCGGCTCTCGGGGCCGGCCCGTTCGGGCCCCCGCCGGTCGAGCCGCGCAACGTCTTCAAGAGCTAGGTCAGAGCCGGAGGAGGGGCTCGAACCCTCGACCTACGCTTTACAAGAGCGTTGCTCTACCAGCTGAGCTACTCCGGCACGCGCGCGCCAGCGTAGCGCGAGGCCGGGCTAGAGGACGACCTCGCGCGCCTTCTGGTGCGTGATGATCTTCCGCTTGACGCGCTGGAGCGCGTTGTCGATCGTCTTCGTGTCACAGCCGAGCCGCTCGGCCATGTCCTCGTACGACGAGCCCTCGAGGTAGAGGCGCAGCGCGTCCGACTCGAGCGGCGAGAGGCCGCTGCCGAGGCTGAAGACGAGGCTCTGCAGCTCCTCGGTGGAGATGACCACGAGCGGCGGCTCGTGCACCGCCGGCCCGGGCAGGGCGTCGCCGAGCGTGCACTCGCCCTCGCCGTCCTGGCCGGCCGGTGTGTGGCTGAAGGAGACGTAGGTGTTGAGCGGCGAGTGCTTGAAGCGGGTCGCGGTCTTGATCGCCGTGATGATCTGGCGCGTGACGCAGAGCTCGGCGAAGCTGCGGAAGGAGGTCTCCTTGTCGGCGCGGAAGTCGCGCACCGCCTTGTACAGGCCGATCAGACCCTCCTGCAGCAGGTCGTCGTTGTCGCCGCCGGCAAGGAAGTACGAGCTCGCCTTGAGACGGACGAAGCCGGTGTAGCGGCGGATCAGCGCGTCCATCGCGACGCTGTTGCCGTTCCGCGCCTTGATGACGAGCTGCAGATCCTCAAGCTCTCGTTGAGCCTTTTGCGGCGAGTGAGCTGTCGCGGTACGAGCGGCCAACACGTCTCTCCCCCGGTTCGTCACGGGCGCTCCGGCCGCGGCCTCTTCCGCTCCGCCTCCGAAGTCTCACCCTGTAGTTGAGGGCGAAGATAGCAGCGGGTCCAAGGTTTTACAAGTCGCTTTGCACTGGACCCAACCTGCACCGAACGTGCGTTCGGGACGAGGCGGGTCAGCCGCCGCGGCGGAGGCGCTCGAGGCGGGCGAGCGTGGCCGCGTCGAGGCGGTCGCGCAGGTCGCCGCGCGGCCCGGAGTCGTGCGTCGGCCGCGTCAGCTCCGAGAGGAACGACTGCGACGAGAGCTTGCGCACCTCGACGCCCGCGGTGCGGCGCACGTCGGCGTCGGAGGAGACGACGGCCACCTGCTCGCTGCGCCGGTGCTCGGCCGCGAGCCGCTCGAGCAGCGCGTCGGCCTGCGGCGCCCAGCGGACCTCGAGTGCCCCGTGGCTCTCGTCCGGTCCATGCCCGTCGAAGACGAGGACGCCGCGGGCGCCCTGTCCGGCGACCCAACTCGCGAGCAGGTCGCGGAGCTCGTCCGGCGAGGCGAAGCCGCCGGCGTGGAGGAGGTTGAATCCGTCGAACAGGTACAGCGTCGGTTCCGCCACCCGAGCCTTGTAACACAGTGTTACGTGGAGCGCCTGCGCCGGGCTTCGTAGAGGAGCACGGCCGCCGCGACGCTGACGTTCAGGGACTCGACCCGGCCGAGCTGGGGGATCGCGACCTCGAGATCGCAGGTGCGCCGGACGAGCGGGCGCAGGCCCCGCCCCTCCGCGCCGAAGACGAAGGCGAGGCCGCCGGAGAGGTCGGCCTGCCACATCGGCGTTCCCGACTCCCCCGCGGCGCCGACCACCCAGAGGTCGCCGCTCTTGATCTCGGCGAGGTAGCGCGCGAGGTTCGTCACCACCGCGACGGGCAGGTGCTCGACCGCGCCCGCGGAGGCGCGGCACACCACGGGCGTGACGCGCGCCGAGCCGTGTGCGGGCACGACGACGCCGCTCGCGCCCGCCCCCTCGGCGCTCCGGATCACGGCGCCGAGGTTCCGCGGGTCGCTCACCTGGTCGAGGCACGCCAGCAGCGGGTGCTCCCCCGCCGCGAGCTCGAAGGCGTCGGCGTAGCGGTACGGCTCGCACCAGGCGAGCACGCCCTGGTGGTCGCGCGTCCCGGCCGCCTCGCTGAGCTCCCGGTCCGGCTTCACCTGCACGCGCGGCCCCGGCGCCTCGCGCAGCCACGCCTCGGCGCCGACCGCACGCTCGGTCGCCCACAGCTCGAGCACCTGCCGCGGGCCGCGCAGCGCCTCGCGCACCGGGCGGCGCCCGTAGACCTGCTCGCGGCTCATGCGAGCGGGACGAGCCGGAACCCGGGCGGCTCGGCGACGTCGCGGACCGACCAGCCGGTGCCGGCGATCTCGTCGCGCAGACGATCCGCCGCGACGAAGTCCTTGCGCGCGCGTGCCTCGCGGCGCTGCTCGGCGAGCGCGACGACCCCGGGCGGGGCCTGCCGGATCTCCGCGATCGCTCCCAGGCCGAACAGGCCGAGCCCCCAGCGCAGCGACGCCCACTCCTCCCGGTCCCGCCAGGCGTGGAAGAGCGCGAGCGCGTCGGGCGTGTTGAAGTCGTCGTCGAGGACGTCGACGAGCTCCTGCTCCAGCAGTTGCTCCCCGTCCTCGTCGCCCGGCCGCTCGTCGAGGAAGAAGTTGCGGAAGGTGTCGACCTGCGAGCGCGCCTGCGCGAGCGTCTCGTCGGTGAACTCGATCGGCTTGCGCCAGTGGCCGCTCATGAAGAAGAGGAGCACGACCTCCCGTCCCCACGTGTCGAGCACGTTGCGGAGCGAGACGTCGTTTCCGAGCGACTTCGACATCTTCTCGCCGCCGAACGAGAGCATGCCGTTGTGCGTCCAGACGCGCGCGAAGTCGTGCCCGAGCGCCCGCGACTGCGCGAGCTCGTTCTCGTGGTGCGGGAAGACGAGGTCGAGGCCGCCCCCGTGGATCTCGAAGGCGGGCCCGAAGGCGTCCTCGGCCATCGCCGAGCACTCGATGTGCCAGCCGGGCCGGCCGCGGCCCCACGGCGACTCCCACGACGTGTCCTCGCCCGGCTTGTTCGCCTTCCAGAGCGCGAAGTCCCGGGGATCCTGCTTGAGCGGGTTCGGCTCCTGCTCCTCGACCTGGTCGGGCCGCTGACCGGAGAGGCGTCCGTACTCGGAGTCGGAGCCGACGCGGAAGTAGACGTCGCCCTCGACCGGGTAGGCGTGGCCGCTCGCTATCAGCTGCTCGACGAAGCGGACGATCTGCGGGATGCTCTCGGTCGCCTTCGGCAGCGCGTCCGGCATCCCGAGGCCGAGATCGGCCGTGTCCTCCAGGTACCACGCGGTCGCCTGCGCGGCGAGGGCCGCGCTCGCGCCCGGGGCGGCCTCGTAGATGCTGTCGTTGACGTCCGTGATGTTGTGGACGAGCGTCACCTGGTAGCCGCGGCTCCGCAGCCACGTGCGCAGCCAGACGCCGAGCACGAAGGGGCGCGCGTTGCCGACGTGCGCACGCTGGTAGACGGTCGGACCGCAGAAGTACATGCGAATCGGCCCGGGCGGATCCGGCAGCTCCTCGAGGCGGCGGCTGAGCGTGCTGTAGAGGCGCATCGGCCCGGCTAGCCTAGTCCCGCCTCGATGCGGCGCAGGAGCTCGTCCGCCGGCAGCGCGGCGACGACGGCCGACAGCTCCGGGCCGCGCTCGCGGCCCGTCAGCGCGAGCCGCAGCGCCTTCAGGTCGCCGCCGACGGCCTTCAGCTCTCGGACGAGCGCGCGCGGCTCGACGCCCGCGAGGACGAGCTCGCGCGCGCGGCCGAGCGTCTCGGGCGCGGCCACCGCGGCCCGCGGCGGCTCGAGCACGAGGCCGGCGTAGTCCCGGGCCTCGACGAGGTCACGCGCTCCGCGGAGCACGGGCACCAGCGAGACCGGAACGCCGACCCGGCGGGCGAGCTCCTCGTCCGGGAGCGACGAGATCGCGTCGGTGGAGAGGCGCCGCAAACGGGCGAGGTCGAGGTGGACGTCGTGGCGCGGCAACTCCAGCTCGTCGAGGTAGGCGCGCACCGCCTCGGCCGGGAAGCCCTCTTCCCGCAGGTCGGCGAGCGACGAGGCGCCGTGACGCTTCGAGAGCTTGCGCCCGTCCTCGCCGAGCAGCAGGCCGTGGTGGACGTACTCGGGGGGCTCGCCGCCGAGCTCCCTGATGAGCGCCGCCTGCAGCTCCTCGTTCGCGCGGTGGTCGCTGCCGCGGATCACGTGCGTTATCTCGAGGTCGAGGTCGTCGACGGCGGTCGCGAGCTGGTAGGTCGGCGTCCCGTCGGGACGGAGGAGGGTCGTCCGGCCGAAGCGCAGCGCTCCCTCGCCGTCCGGCTCGCCGACGAGGTGCGCTGCTTCGCGGTGGCGCACGTGGCGCTCGCTCTGGCGCACCGGCCCCTCGTCCCAGGGCAGCGCGAGCCACTCGAGGTCGGCGAGGATCGCCGCCTCGCCGCCGGGCACGCTCCGTGCCGGGTCCGTGTCGTCGATCCGCAGCAGCAACCGTCCTCGGTGCTCGTCGGCGAAGCGGCGGTTGGCGACCGCGCTCAGTGCGTTGCCCAGGTGGAGCGAGCCGGTCGGGCTCGGGGCGAAGCGGACTCTGACCACCTGTCGAGTCTACGGCGGCAGCGGAGCGGGTCGGCTCGACGCCGGTCGGTCAGGTGGCCTCCCCGATGCAGTACGCGCCGCGGCGGGGCGAGACTGGATCGGAAGGAGGTGAAGCGAATGAAGCTCACGCGCGCATCCGGCGATTCACACATCGCTCCGATCGACCGCGCTCTACTCACCGTGGCGGTTCTGCTCATGCTCGGCGGCGCTGCCTTGCTCGTGGCGAGCGTCGGCAGCGCAGGCATCTGGATCCCGGTCACCGCAATCGGAATCGCGCTGGCCGTGCTCGTCCAGCGTCGCCGGCGCCCCTAGCGGCCGGGCCGGCCGGCCGAACGCGCGCCGGCGAGGAGTCTCGGACCGACCCACGACCCGGCGGCAGGCTTGACCGAACGCTTACGCCGGCCGCGAGACGCCTCGCTACGGTGGGGCCGATGCGCAGGACCGGGGTCATCCTCGCCGCCGTCGTCTCGACGCTCGCGGCCGCGCCCCTCGCGAACGCCTCGTTCATCGTCGCGCGGAACGCAAGCCACGTGTCACTGCGCGTGCGCGGCGGCCACGCGATCGTGAACTATCGGTCCGGCGGCCGCGCGCGCTGGACGGAGCTGTGGGGCGCGATCGGGGCACGTCGACCGGACGCACGACTGCCGCAGGTCGCCTTCCGCCGCGCCTACGGCGTCGGCCGACACCCCGGCGGCGCCTGCGGGCGCTACGACGGGCCGGCGCTCCCGCGTCTCGTCGCCGCGTGCAAGGCGACCGACGGCAGCTACTGGGCGCTCCAGTCGTGGCAGCGGCTGCTGCGGAACTACGGCGGCACGCGCGCGCCCTGGGAGCTGCACCTCTCGCACTGGCGCGGCGCGCTGCCGCAGCTCGCCGTCTGGGAGGACTGGTCGTACGGAGGGCGCTTTCAGCACCTGTTCGGGAGGCTCACCTACCACGGCGCCGGGGTGCACGGCTTCCGCGCCACGCCGCACGGCAACCCGCTCGACGGCTATGGGCGCAATCTCTATCTCGACACGCTCGACTCCCGCTACGGCGCCGGCTGGCGCCGCGACAACGGCTTCCTCGCGCACGGCCCGGGCGGCACCTTCTGCTACGGCCTCTACCGCCACGGCAGCCATCCGAGCGGGGCCGGCAAGGCCTACCGGCTCACCGTGGCCGGGCCCGGCGTGACGCCGGTGATCTCCTGGCAGGCGCCCGCCCCCGGGCCCTTCGACGCCCTACTCGATCGCCGGCTGAACACCCTCGAGCGGTCGTTCGGCGACCCGAAATGCCGCCGGGGATAGCGCGGACTCCTATATGACGCGCTCCGCCTCGCCGGTATAGGCTGGCGGCATGTACGTCCGTGAAGCGACACCCGAAGAAGGAGCGCTCGCCGAGCCGAAGGAGAGCGCCTGCGACCGCTGCGGCTCGACGAGCGACCTCCGTCTGATCGTCTTCCGGGGGCGGATCCGCTATGTCGAGCGCACGGTCTGCGACGAGTGCGCCGAGACCCTGTTCGAGAGCTTCATCGACACCGGCACCGAGCACTAGCCCCTCGAGGCCGAGCGCGCGCCGCTCGCGGCCCCGGCGCGGACGATCGCGCGGGCGGCGTCGATCAGCGACAGGTGCGTGAGCGCCTGCGGCAGGTTGCCGAGCAGCGTCCCGTCCGGGGCGGCCTCCTCGGAGTAGAGCCCCGTGGGGCCGCCGATCTCCATCAGGTCGCGCATCCGCTCCGCCGCCTCGTCGGCGCGCCCGGCCGACGCGAGCGCCTCCACGACCCAGAAGGAGCAGGCGAGGAAGGCGCCCTCCTGCTCGCGCATCCCGGAGTAGCGCCAGACGAGGGCGCCCTCGGCGAGCTCGTCGAGGACGGCGTCGAGGGTCGCGAGGAAGCGCTCGCCGGCGGCCTCGCAGAAGCCCATCCGCGCAGCCAGCAGGACGCTCGCGTCGAGGTCGCCGCTGCCGGCATAGAACGCGTAGGCGCCGCGCCGCTGCGACCAGCAGCGATTCTCGACGTAGGCGCGGATCTGGTCGCGCTCGGCCCGCCAGCGGCGCCGCTCCGTGCCCGGGATCTGGCCCTCCTCCGCGAGCGTGAGAGCGCGGTCGAGCGTCGCCCAGCAGGCGATCTTCGACGTCGTGTAGGGCCGCTGCTTGCCCTTGAGCTCCCAGATGCCGCTGTCGTCGTTGCGCCAGATGCGGCAGACGAAGCTCGCGACCTCGGCGATCCGCGTCCCGCTCTCGGGGTCGAGTGCGTTCCCGTGGCGCGTGTAGCGCCAGGCGGCGTCGACCAGGTCGCCGAAGTTCCCGAGCTGGAGCTGATGGGCGGCGCCGTTGCCGAGCGTGACCGGCCGGGAGCCGCGGTAGCCCTGGAGCGGGAGCTTCGCGTCGGGCGGCTTCGGGATCCCTTGGAGCGTGAAGATCGGCTGCAGCCGCGGGTGGGTGTGCCGGCTCGCGGCGAGCATCCAGGCGAACGCGCGGTGCGAGATCGCGTCCATCCCGAGCTCGAGCAGCGCGTCGACGGCGAAGGTGCCGTCGCGAAGCCACACGTAGCGGTAGTCGAAGTTGCGGCCGCCGCCGATCGCCTCGGGCAGGCCCATCGTCGCGGCGGCGACGAGCGCGCCCGTCTCCGCGTCGGCGAGCAGCTCGAGCGCGAGCGCGCTGCGGCGCACCGCGTCGGCGAACTCGCCCTCGTGCTCGACCTTGCTCCAGCGCTCCCGCCAGTAGGCGATCGTGTCGTCGAGGCGGCGCTCGACCCGATCGCGGTGGAGGCACGGGATCGGGTCGGCGTCCGTGAAGGCGAGCGCGACGAGACCGCGGGACCCCTCCTCGGCGGCGAAGGTGCCCTCGGCCGCGGTCGCCGAGAACTCGAGCTCGCCCGCGTCGAAGGCGTGGACCGCCAGCCGGCCCTCGCCGTGGATCGCGGTGACGATGCCGCCGTGGCGGCCGAAGCGCGGCTCCTCGAGCCCGTAGCCGAAGCGCGGCTCGACGCGCCAGCGCATCGGCACGCGGCCGGAGACCCCCTCGATCCGCCGCGCGAGCTCGCGCCACGGCAGTGGGCGTCCTTGCTCGAGCGTCAGCGCGTCCGTCACGCGCACCGTGCCCTCCGCCGTCGTGAAGGTCGTCTCGAGCACGTTCGTCTCGGGCACGTAGCGCTGCTCCGCCTCGTAGTGGACTGAGGGCGCGAGCTCGAAGCTGCCGCCGCGGCCGGCGTCGAGGAGCGCGCCGAAGATGCTCGGCGAGTCGAAGCGCGGCGCGCACAGCCAGTCGACCGAGCCGTCGAGCGCGACGAGCGCGGCGACCTGGCCGTCGCCGATCACGCCGTAGTCGGCGATGGGCGCGTAGCCGTCGACGCGGGTGGGCTGGGTGGGCATGGCTTGGAGGCTCCTCGATCGCGGTCGGGTCGTTTAGCTCCTACCGGCATGGAAACCCCGAAAACCATGAGTGACGTCGTCGTGATCACGGGCGCCTCGGGCGGCATCGGCCGTGCGACGGCGCGGAGGTTCGCCGAGGACGGGGCCAAGATCGCGCTGCTCGCACGCGGGCGCGCCGGCCTCGAGGGCGCCGCCAAGGAGGTCGAGGAGGCCGGCGGCACGGCGCTCGTCCTGCCGACCGACGTCGCGGATCCGCACCAGGTCGAGGCCGCGGCGCAGGCCGTCGAGGAGGCGCTCGGGCCGATCGACATCTGGGTGAACGATGCGATGGCGACGATCTACGCCGAGTTCCTCGACATCGAGCCGGACGAGTATCGGCGCGCGACCGACGTGACCTACCACGGCATGGTCTGGGGGACGCGCTCGGCGCTGAAGCGGATGTCGGAGCGCAACCGCGGCACGATCGTCCAGGTGTGCTCCGCGATGTCGTATCGCGGCATCCCGCTGCAGGCGCCCTACTGCGGTGCGAAGGCGGCGTGCAAGAACTTCACCGAGTCGGTGATCACCGAGATCAGGCACCACGGCTGGGACATCCACGTCTCGATGGTGCAGCTGGCCGGCTTCAACACGACCCAGTTCACGTGGGGCCGCACGAAGCTGCCGAAGCAGACCCAGCCGGTGCCGCCGTTCTACCAGCCGGAGGTCGCGGCGGACGCGATCCACTGGGCCGCGTACCACAAGCGCCGGCAGATCTTCGTCGGCGCGCCGACGGTGATGAACATCGTCGGCGAGCGCTTCGCCCCCTGGCTGCTCGACTGGTATCTCGCGAAGACGGCGTTCGGCTCGCAGATGACGAACCAGCCGCTGAACGGCGGCGCCGGTCACGACAACCTCTTCGATCCTGTCGACGAGGATCGCGGCGCGCACGGGCCGTTCGACGACAAGGCGCACTCGCACAGCTTCCAGACGTCGCTCTCGAAGCACCGGCGGCTCGCCGGGACGATCGCCGCGGGCGTCGGCGCCGCTGCGACCGGCGCAGCGCTGCTGCTCAAGCGTTAGCGGCTGAGGGCGCGACGCGCGAGCCGCGCGAGGTCCTCGACGCCGCCGCGCTCGTCGCCGCGCTCCTCGACGACGGCGAGCAGGGCGCGGAGGTCGGGCAGTGCGAGGACGGCGCCGCCGGTCTCGAGCGCCCGGTCGAGGACGAGCGAGAGGTCGCGGTGCCGCGACGAGACGCCGGCTTGCGCCGCGGCGGCCGTGCGCAGCTCGCCGACGATCTCCCGCCGGACGCCGACGATGTCGCCGAAGATGTCGAGCCGGATCTCGGGATGCCGCATGCGAATCCTTTGATGACCGCGTGCGCCGATCGCGCAACATGCGTCCCTTTGCGGGTCACGGGAGATCGTCTAGGGTCGCCCCGGTGGAGGGACTGCTCCTCGACTGGCATGCGGAGCATGCACGACCGCTTCCCTGGCGGAAGACGACGGACCCGTACGCCATCCTGGTGAGCGAGGTGATGTCGCAGCAGACCCAGGTCGAGCGCGTGGTGCCGCGCTGGGAGCGCTGGCTCGCGCGCTGGCCCGACGTCGGCTCGCTCGCCGCCGCGTCCGCCGGCGACGTGATCCGCGCGTGGCAGGGGCTCGGCTACAACCGGCGCGCGCTGGCGCTGCACCGGGCGGCGCAGCAGATCGCGACACACGGCTGGCCGGACGACCTCACCGAGCTACCCGGCGTCGGCCGCTACACGGCGGACGCAGTCACCTGCTTCGCGCTCGGTCGCGACGTGCTCCCCCTCGACGTGAACGTGCGCCGCGTCTCGGAGCGGACGGGCTTCGAGTTCTCGGCGGCGGCGGCTCAGGCGCTGATGGACCTCGGCGCCACCGTCTGCCTGGCGCGCGTGCCGCGCTGCGGTGCCTGTCCGCTCGCCGGGTCCTGCCCGTCGCGCGGCCGCCGCTACGAGCCGCTGCGAAAGCAAGGCCCGTTCGAGGGCTCGTTCCGGCAGCGGCGGGCCGAGACGCTCCGCCTCGTCGCAGCCTCGGCGCGCGCGCTCGCCGAGCTCGACGTGGACGTCGTCGACTCGCTCGCCCGCGACGGGCTCGTCGCCGTCGACGGTGGGGTCGTGTCCCTCCCCGCATAGCCGGGTACGATCCCCGCGATGCTGGCCACCGACTTCGTCACGCTGCTGATCCCGCTGTGGATCCTGCTCTTCCTGCTCCTGCTGCTCGGCGTGCTCGCCCTGCTCGGCCGCATCCAGAACGGACGCTATCTCCGGCCGCTCTTCGCCCTCATGTCGAAGGTGCCCCTCCTGCGCCGCTGGCTGCAGAAGGCGTCCGAGGCGGCGATGGAGCGCTCGAACCCCGAGCTCGCGAGCGCGATGCGGAAGATG
>Ga0075272_1000176_pt1 | contig 14248 bp, 12 predicted proteins | sample SF_Rice_5C_0N_40_FD_69776 | JGI IMG/M metagenome (GOLD analysis project Ga0075272, IMG submission 69776) | Rice paddy soil microbial communities from Twitchell Island, California, USA - SF_Rice_5C_0N_404 | ecosystem: Environmental > Terrestrial > Soil > Paddy field/soil | place: USA: Twitchell... | reverse complement strand
GAGGAGGTCGTCGACGACATTCGGGTCTTCACAAACGATCAGAGCCGGCGCGGCGATACGCGCCGTTATACGGGCCCGTCCGGCCTGGCGTCGGCTAGACGTACGTTCTCAGTACGCCTTATGGCCGTGCCAGCCGCTGCATGGCGGCCAGCCGATCCGGATGCCCCAGACAGATCATCGTGTCCCCCTCGTCGACGACGTAGCTCGACTCGGGGTTGAAGATCGACTCGCCGGCCGCCTTGTTGACCGCGACGACGATCACGCCGTGCTCCCGGCGGATGGGACTTTCCGAGAACGGCACGCCGCAGAGGCTCGAACCGGGTAGAACGTGGATCTCCTGCATCTCGAGCTCGACGTTCTGCTTTCCCGTCGCGAGGTGGATGAAATCGACGACGGCCGGCATCAGGAGGTGCTGGACCATCTCCCGCCCGCCGATCTGCGTGGGCGCGATCGTCCGGTCCGCTCCCGCCCGCTTGAGGCGCGCCGAGGCCGTGTCGTCGCTCGTCCGCGCGACGATCCGAATCCCGGGGTTCGATTCGCGCGCCGTCAGCGTGACGTAGAGGTTGTCCGCATCGGACTCGAGCGCCGCGACGAGCCCCTTCGCGCGCTCGATTCCGGCCTGCGCCAGGACGCCCTCGCTCGTCGCGTCGCCGAGGATCACGTCTTCGCCGCGGGCGATCCGTTCGCGGACCGCCTCCTCGCTGCGCTCGATGATCACGAAGGGGACGCCGTGACGGCCGAGCTCCTCCGCGACCGTCCTTCCGACGCGCCCGTGGCCGCAGACGACGTAGTGCCCTTCCATCCGGCCGATGCGGCGTTCCACCTTACGCCTCCAGAAAACCCGCCCCATCTCGCCCTCGAAGACGAAACGGGTCGCGATCGACGCGGCGTAGCCCACCACGCCGACGCCGCAGACGAGGAGGAACGCGTTGAGTTCGCGGCCGGCGCGGGAAAGGGGCGGCATCAAGCCGTGCCCGAGCGGCGTCACCGACAGGAGGGCCGTGTAGAACGCGTCGAACCAGTCGAGCCGCTCGATCGAGCGAAAGAGGATGCCGCCGAGCAGGATCACGGCGCCGAACAGAGTCAGGGCCCGGTAGACGCGCTGCATGGGACATGAAGCTCCAGGGAATCATACCGTGCGGGGCGGAGGGCCCGCGCCCGCCGCCCGCGGGACCGGTCCCGCGGCGTCAGCGATTGGAAATCGTCGCGGTCGACGGGGGCTCGGCGGCGAGCGAGCGAGAGATCGCCTCGACTTGCGCGAAGAAGCGCAGGAAGTTCTCGCCGAGCACGCCCCGCACCTCCTCCTCGGAATGGCCCCGCCGGAGGAGCTCTTCGGTGATCCGGGGAAGCTTCGACACGTCTTCGAGGCCGTCGGGAGGGTCGGGGATTCCGTCGAAGTCGCTGCCGATGCCGGCGGCGCCCGGCCCCGCGATCCGCATCACCCGCTCGATGTGCTCGACGACCTTCTTCCCGTCGGCTCGCGCGGGCGGGACCGCGTCGAAGAGCGCGTTCTCCTCCTTTTCCCGCCGCAGGGGATCAGACGCCCATTTCGCCTCGAGCGCCTCGTACTGCGGCCGCAGGGCTTCGATCCGCGACCGGTAGGCCGCCGCCGCTTCGCCGTCGAGGAACATCGCGCTGACGTTGACCATCACGACGCCGCCTCCCGCGCCGATGCGACGGATCTGGTCGTCGGTCAAGTTGCGCGGGATCGGCGAAAGGGCGCGGCACGAGGAGTGCGACGCGAAGACGGGCGCCCGGGAGGCGGCGAGGACGTCGTCGATCGTCTCGTCGGAGACGTGAGAGACGTCGACCATCATCCCGAGGCGATTCATCTCCCGGACCACCGCGCGGCCGAAATCGGTCAGGCCGCCGTGAACGCGCGTCTTCTCCGGATCGAAGTCGGGCGAGGTGAAGGAGCCGGAGGAATCGGCCCAGTGATTCGTGTTCGTATGCGTGAGGGTCATGTAGCGGACGCCGAGCCGGTGAAAGTCGCGCAGCGCGCCGAGGGAATCCTCGATCGCGTGCCCTCCTTCGATACCCGTGAGGACTGCGATCTTTCCTTCCGCCTTGATCCGCCGGACGTCGGCCGCCGACGCGGCGAAGGCCAGATCCGCGGGGTGCGCGTCGACGACCCGGTGGACGAGGTCGACGAGCTCGAGAGCCTTCTTCGCGGCCCCTCCCGTCTCGGCGTAGACGGCCGGAACGTAGGCGGCGAAGAACACTGCCGAAAGGCCCCCTTCCTTCGCGCGGGGGAGGTCGAAGTGGCGGGTCGCGCCGAGGACGCCGACGTCGGCCCATTTCTCGTCGAGCTCCCACGGCACGTCCTCGTGCGTGTCGACCACGATCGCGGCGCGGTGGAGGCGGGCCCCGCGGAGCGCGACGGCGTCGGGCTCCGCGGCGACGGCCGCCGCCGCGGTCGCCGCCGGGCCTCGTCTCAGCACCGGCGTCTCCTCATCGTCCTTCGGCATCGTTTCTCCTCAGCACCTCTTCGACGAACTCGCGGACCGCTCCGCGTCCGCCGGGGCGCTCGAGCACGAGGTCGACGCGCTCGCGCACCACGCTCGGCGCGTCGCCGGGACAGGCGCAAAAGCCGCAGGCGTCGAAGAGCGGAAAGTCGGGGAGGTCGTCGCCGCAGGCCGCCGCCTCGGCGCTCTCGATCTTCCAGCGGGAGAGATACTCCCGCGCCGCCGCGCCCTTGTCCCGGACCCCCTGCTTGAAAGCGCGGACGCCCAGGTCGCGGGCCCGGACGACCGTCGCCCCGGAGACGCGTCCCGATATCCACGCGACCTTCAGGCCCGCGGCCATGGCCATCTTGATGCCGTGGCCGTCCTTCGTGTCGAAGATCTTGAGCTCACGCCCGCGGTCGTCGATGAAGAGCCGTCCGTCGGTCAACACCCCGTCGACGTCGAAGAAGAGCGCGCGGATCAAAAGAGGCCGACTCCCCAGAGGTCATGCAGGTGCAGGGCGCCGATGAGGCTCCCCGCGCCGTCGACGACGAAGAGCGACGTGATCTTGGCGTCTTCCATCCGCCGGAGCGCCGCCGACGCGAACTCCGCTTCCGCGATCGTCTTGGGCTGCCCGTGCGCGCACTCGCCCGCGGTCTTGACCAGGAGGCCGTCGTCGGCCTGCAGGAGACGGCGGAGATCCCCGTCGGAGATCGCGCCCCGGAGCGTTCCGTCGGCGCCCACGACCGCCGTGATCCCCATCATCTTCGCCGACATCTCGTGGATCGCCTCGCTCATGGTCGTGTCCGGCCGCACGCGCGGGATCCGGTCGCCGCGCCTCATGAGGTCGCGGACCCTCAGGAACTTCTTCCCGAGCTTCCCGCCCGGATGCAGGGCGGCGAAGTCCTCTTCGCGGAACCCTCTCTTCTCCGAGAGCGCCATCGCGAGCGCGTCGCCCATCGCGAGCATGGCCGTCGTCGAAGCGGTCGGAGCGAGGTTCAGCGGGCACGCTTCCCGGGAGATCGCGACCGAGATCGCGTGCTCCGCGGCCCGCGCCAGCGTCGATTCCGGCTGCCCGGTCATCGTGATGAGGGGAATCTCGAGGCGCTTGACGAATTCGAGCAGGCGGACGATCTCGTCCGTCTCTCCCGAGTACGACAGAGCGAGCACGACGTCTCCCTTGATCACCATCCCGAGGTCGCCGTGTATCGCCTCGGCCGGATGCAGGAAGAAGGCCGGGGTCCCGGTGGAAGCGAGGGTCGCCGCGATCTTCTGACCGATGATCCCCGATTTTCCCATCCCGGTGACGACGACCCGCCCCTGACACGCGTGCATCGCCTCGACCGCGGCTTCGAAAGCGGGCCCGACGTTCTCGATCTGTTCGCGGACGGAGTCCGCCTCGATTCTCAGAACTCGGCGCGCGCTGTCGAGGATCACTTCCTAGATATTAGCGCGGACCCTATGCGACGTTATACGGGCCCGACGGGCCTGCCGCCGGGCTTGACGTACGTTTTCCGTACGCTGCGCCCGCCGGCAGGCCCGTCGGGCTCGTCTTCCACCAGGTTTGGCCGCGCCTCGGCGTCCGTTCTTGGGGGAACGGTCGGCGGGTGGTCGTCCGGCGCCTCCAAACTCAATGGTGGGACCCCGGAGCGGTCGAGGGCACATGGAGCCGCGAGTGAAGCGAGCTTCCGAATTCCCTCTCCCTTGGGGAGAGGACGCCGCGTACCCGCGGCCGGTGAGGGTCCGCGTTAGGAGCCCGAGCCGCGGAGGACACGTCGCGGAAAGTCTCGCCGAAGAGTATTCAGCGCGATCCTTCGGAAGAAGGATCCGCCGCGAAGCGGCGAGGCGCGAGGCGCCATGCGCATCAATCGCCGCGCACGGCAATGAGCGAGCTACCGAGGCAAGGAGGTCCGCGATGTGGGAGGTTGCGGGCCTCCCGCGGAGCGGGGCGCGCGGCCGACGAGTCTCAGTGGGCGGAGCGGGTTTTCAGTGAGTGCTCCGGATTCCAGCGCCGGCGCTGCAGCTCCTGGAGGTACCGCACGATCCGGTCGGAAGGAACGAAACCCTTGACGTCGCCGTTGATCTTCGCTCCCGCGTGATCGTTGCGGGACCACCCGCTCACGGCCTGGAAGAGACGACGATGCGGCATGACGCCCTCCGGGGCGGAATAAATTGCAAGATCCGCGCCATGGAGACGCCTCCGGATGCGTCGCCCGGTCAACGTCGGTAGGTGCTCGGGTTCGGCCGAATACGTCCCGGGGAGGGTCAGAGGTGGAAGATCCTCGTCAGGAAGACGGCCATCTGACTTCTCGGGACCGCCGCCTTCGGACAGAAGTCGCCGCCGCCGCAGCCGTTCGTGATCGACTCGCGCGCGAGCTGCTCGATCCACGCCGCCCCGAAAGCGTTGGCGGGAACATCCGCGAACATCGCTCCGGTCGCGGCGGGGGGCGCGTACGCGCTCCCGTGCTCGGCGCGGAGAAGGAAGATGGCCATTTGCGCGCGGCTCACGTTGCCCGAAGGGCAGTACGTGGTCGCGCCGCAGCCGTCGGTGATCTTGCGCTTGCCGAAGTCCTCGATGAAATCGTAGGCATAGGCCCCGGGAGGGACGTCGGTGAAGACCTGCGGCTGATTCGGCAGCGGCACGAAGACGTTGAGTCCGCGCTCGATGAACACCGCCATGTCGGCGCGGGTGACCAGGGTGGAGGGACAGAACGCCGTGGCGGTGCAGCCCGGAATGATGCCCCATGCCGCCATCGTGTAGATCGCCGGAGCGAAGCCGTTGCTCAGAGGAACGTCGCTGAAAGTTCCTCCCGACATGCAGTCCGGCGCCAACGACGCGGCATTCAGGATCGTCGGGCGCAGCTGCTCGGAGATGCAGCGCGAATGGAACTTCAGCGAGATCTCGCTCCAGCCGAACAGGTGGCAGTAGCTCATGATCGTGCCCACGCCGGCGCCCGGGTCGACGTTCGGGCCGCTGTAGCATCCGGGCTCCGATCCGTAGCACTCGTCGATCGGCGGCGAATAGCAGTGGGTGTGCTCCGACCCGAAGTTGTGGCCGAGCTCGTGCGCGACCGCCTCCACGTCCCAGACGTCGCTTCCCGCCGGCGGCGAGTGGAAGTTCGTCATCGAGCCCTCGATGTTCCCCACGACCGCGTACCCGCCGGCCCAGTGGCCGTCGGCGGAGTCCCACTGGTCTCCCTGGCAGACCGTCGAGAGCCACGCGACCCCGCCTCCCATGTTCTTGCCGCTCAGGAAGAGGACGGTCGAGCGGGCCGTTCCCGACCCGTGTGCATGCCAGTAGTCGCCGACCTGGAAGAGCGCGGACAGGGGGTTCGACGTCGTCCAGGGATCGCTCGTCGTCGTCCAGACCCGCAGGAAGCCGATCTTCAGGCGGGTCTTCAGGTCCCGCCAGTAGATCGCGGAGACGGCGGCGAGCTCGTTGGAGAGGTAGTTCCTCTCGGTCGCCGCGTTTCCGAACCGGTGGAAGAGCTCGTAGTCGGTGTCGACGGCGATCGAGGCGGCGAACGGCTGCCCCGCGTCGGAGATCGCCGCCGTCGAAAGGAGGGCTTCGCGCGAAGGCGTCGCGGTCAGCCGTTCGGCGTCGCAGCGCCACGCGCGGGCGAGCGCCGCCCACTCTTCCTTCGAGAGACGGCGGACGACGTGCCCGGGCGTCTCCCGTTCCCAGCGGCCGAGCGGCTCGACGGCGTACGTCTCTTCGCCACGCTGGATGATCGCGTGCACGCTGGATCCGAAAGCCGAGAGGAAGACCCGCGAATCGGGATCTCCGGCGACCGTTCCCTCGTAGTAGGCGGCATCGGGGAGGGGAGCGTCGGTTTCGAGGCCGCCCGGACCCACCTCGACATTTCGGGCGGCGTCCGAGAAGAGGTCGAACCGGCGGAGCTCGAGATCGACGGATTCCGTGGAATCGAGCGGGAATCCATCGACCTGGACGGGTTCTTCCGGCTTCACGCTCCGAAGATCGGCGAGCGCGCCCGTCCGGAGGGAGAGGACGGTCTCGGATGACGACGCGACCGAGCGCGGCCGGACCGACGTCGAACCGGAACGCCGGATCGGACTGGGGACGGTCAGCGCCGCCGGCCGGGGGGATCCGAGGGAGGCCGCGGGGAGCAACGGAACGAGGAACGCCAGGAGAATCCCGCCGGGTCGATGCATCGAGTCACGGTACCAGCGGCGGCCGGATTTGGGCACTGGCCGGCGGGACAGGGCTTGACAAATACCTCGCCGTAAGTTAACGTTGTTAACAATGCAGATCCGAATCGCGGACGGCGCAATCCTCGGCGCGGCCCGGCGGCTGGTCGACGAAGAGGGGCTGCGCGCGTTGACCATGCGCCGTCTCGGCGACCGGCTGGGCGTCTCGGCGACGGCGCTCTACCGCCACTACCGCAACAAGGACGAGATCCTCGAAGAGCTCGTCGACGCGGCGAACGAGGTTCTCGGCGGATATCTCCGCCGGGCCGCCTCCGGCCCGAGCCCGGAGGGGCGCCTCCGAGGGACGGCTCGCGAATACGCCCGCTTCGCGCTCGAGGAACCCGAGTTCTACCGGATCCTCTTCCTCACGACGGGGCGTCCGAAGATGGACATTCTCCCGGAAGAGAGCCGCTCCGCGAACTTCCAGATTCTCATCGATCGGGTTCGCGCGTGTTCCGCGCGGGCCGCCGCCGATCCCGCGCTCGTCGCCATCTCTCTGTGGGCTCACTGGCACGGCCTCGTCGCGATGTACCGTGCGGGCCGATTCGGCGCCGATCCGGAGAAGTTCCTGGCGCTCTTCGAGCGGTCGGCCGACGTCTTCCTGCGGGCGATCACGTCGGGGCTTTCACCGGGCGAAGGCCGGAGATGAGGCGCGCATTCGCGGCCGCCGCCGGCCTGGGCCTGATCCTCTGGGCGGCCGTTCGCGTCGACCGGGCGCCGCGGCTCGACCGCGGGTCGTCCGATCGCTTCTCGGAGGCGCGCGCCCGCACGCAATTGCGCCGGTTGATCGGCGGGATCGCATCCCATCCGGTGGGCTCTTCGGAGAATCGGCGGATCGCGGACCGGCTCGTCGAAACCCTCGCCGCGATGGGATATCGCCCCGAGCGGCAGAGGGCCTTCGTGTGCGGCGACTTTCGTCGATCCTGCGGAGAGGTCGAGAACGTGATCGCGACGGCCGAAGGCTCCGCCTCGACCGGCGAGATCGTCCTGAACAGCCACTACGACTCGGTTCCCGCGTCGCCCGGCGCGTCGGATTCGATGGCGGGTGTCGCGGCCCTGCTCGAGATCGCGCGCGATCTGAAAACTCGTCCGCCCGGGCGGAACACCGTTCTCTTCGTGTTCGCCGACGGCGAGGAAGCGGGACTCCTGGGATCGACGGCGTTCGTGAACGCCCATCCTGCCGGGCGGATCCGCGTCGTCGTGAATCTCGAAGCCCGGGGCTCGCGGGGACCGAGCCTGCTCGCCGAAACCTCGGGCCCCGCTTCCGGCGTGCTCCTGCGCTTCGCGGCGAAGGCCCGTGGGCCCTTCGCCGATTCCGCGGTCACGGCGCTGACGGCGCTCCTCCCCAACGCGAACGACCTGGAGGAGTACCGGCGAACCGGAGCCGTGGGCCTGATGTTCGGTTTCGTCCAGGGGTTTCGGCAGTATCACTCGTCGACGGACACGGCGGAGGCGCTTTCACCCGAGACGCTCGGGCAGCACGGCCAGAATGCGCTCGATGCGCTGCAGGCGCTCCGGAACGAGGACCTCGGTGCGCTGCCGCGCGGCCCGGCCGGGTTCACGACGATCGTCGGGAAGCTGATCGTCTGGCCGCTCGGCGCGGCGTTGCCGGCCGCCCTCGCCGCGTTCGCGGTCTCGGTCGGGGCGGTCCTGATCCGTCGCCGAAGGGAGGGGATGCGCATCCGGGACGTCGCTGCCGCCGCGGGGTGGATCGTCGTCTCCATGGCGCTGGCGGGACTCGTGTCGCTCCTGACGATGAAGGTCATGCGGGCGGTCGCCGCATCGCCGACGCCGTGGAAGAGCCGGCTCGAGCCGGACTATCTCGCCGGTTGGGCCGGAGCGGTCCTGATTTCGATCGCCGTCGCCGGTCGAGCGGCGCGGCGCCGCGGGGTACCCGCGTTTTGGTCGGGCTCCCTGCTCGTCTGGTCGGTCCTGGCTCTCGTGCTCTCCGTCACGGCGCCCGCCGCGTCGCACCTCCTCTCGATTCCCGCCCTCTTCGGGGGCGCGCTGGCGCTGTTGCCGCCCGGACGATCGCCTTCCGGCGTCGTCGATCGTTCGCTCCTGACCGGCGTCGCGGCCGGATTGCTGGTCGCTCCCCGGATGCAGGTGCTCCTCGATCTCGGGGGGATGACGATCGTGCCCCTTCTCGCGGTATTCGCGGCCGGGATCGCCTCGTTCTTCGTTCCCGCCTGGTGCTCCGCGCCGCGAAGGCGGATTCTGCCGGCCGCCGCGCTCCTCTGGGCCGCGGCGATCGGCGCCGCGGCGGCCGTGCCGGCGTTCACGCCGAACGCGCCGCAGGCGCTCAGCCTCGCCTACGCACGGGACGCGGATTCCGGGGCCGCGCGGTGGGTCTCGAGCGGGTCGCCGTTGCCGGGTCCTCTTCGCGCCGCGGCCCGCTGGACCGAATGGCGCGCCCCGTTCGACTGGCTCGGCGCGAACGAGACCGGCCCGTCGGCGTCCGCGCCGGCGCTTGCACTGCCGCCGCCCCGATTCGACGTGCGGGAATCCACGGCGATCCCGGGAGGGCGCGAGGTTTCGGGGAAGCTCTGGTCACCGCGGGGCGCGCCGGTCGTGTACCTGGCGATTCCGGCGGGGGTCCGCGTGGAGGGGATTCGAATCGGGGGGCAGAGCGTGCCGCCGGATCTCGTTCGCCGAAGGCTCTTCGCCCCCGGGTGGGAAGTGGCGATCGTGTGGACGGTGCCGCCGGAGGGGATCGATCTCCGGATCCGGCTCGGACAGCCGGGGCCGGCCGAGATTACCCTGGCGGACCGCAGCCGGGGCCTTCCGCCGGAGGGCGCCGGGCTCGCCGCCGCTCGCGGCGCGGCCGCTGCTCCGAATTACTTCGGCGATTCGACGCTCGTCGAAACGCGCCGGAAGATCTGACCGGTCAGCGGCGCGCGGTTTCCGCGATCTCGAGGACCTCCCGCACGAGCCGGGGCAGGAGCTTGACGTCGAGCTGCGTCGAGGCGTCGCTCTTGGCGTGGTCGGGAGCATCGTGGACCTCGAGGAAGAACCCGTCCACGAATCCGGTCGCCGCGGCCGCGCGGGCGAGCGCCGCCGCGTACTGCTTGACGCCGCCGGTCTCCTTGCCTCCTCCCGGAAGCTGCATCGAGTGCGTCACGTCGTACACGACGGGGACGCCCAGCGCCGCCATCATCGGGAACGCGCGGAAGTCGACGACGAGGTTGTTGTATCCGAAGCTCGTCCCGCGCTCGCAGAGCATCACCCGTCGGTTTCCGGACGCCGCGCACTTTTCGACGGCGAAACGCATGTCCGGCGGCGCGACGAACTGCCCTTTCTTGACGTTGATCGGCTTCCCCGTCTCGGCCGCCGCGGTGAGGAGGTCGGTCTGCCGGCAGAGGAAAGCGGGGATCTGCAGCACGTCGAGGACGCGGGCCGCCTTCGCGGCCTGCCCCGGCGCGTGGATGTCGGAGATGACCGGCAGCCCCGTCTTCTCCTTGACTTCCGCGAGGATGTCGAGGCCCTCCTCGAGCCCCGGGCCGCGGAACGAGGAGATCGAGGAGCGGTTCGCCTTGTCGAACGAGGACTTGAAGACGATCCGGGCGCCGGTCTTCTCGGCCACCGCGCGGATCTTGCGCGCCATCGCGAGGGAATGCTTGCGCGACTCGATGACGCAGGGTCCGGCGAAGAAGAGCGGGGGAGAGCCGCCGCCGATCGCGAAGCCGCGAGCGATCTCGATTCGCGAAGAGGACATTCGGCGGAAGCTTATCAGCGGGCCTTCGCCCGCCGCCCCACTAAGTCCGATCGGTTCGAACGCCCGCCCGTTCGGCCGCCGCGGCGTCGGTCTCGAGTTTCGCCGCCGCCCGGTGCGCCTTGGCCGCCCGGATGAAGTCCCGGAACAGCGGATGGCAGGCGAACGGCTTCGACTTGAGCTCCGGGTGGAACTGGCAGCCGAGGAACCACGGATGGTCGTCGTGGATCTCGATGATCTCGACGAATTTCCCGTCCGGCGACATCCCGGTGAACGAGAGGCCGTGCTGCTTGAGCTGGGGGAGGTACTCCTGGTTGACCTCGTAGCGGTGCCGGTGGCGGTCCCACACGAGAGACTCGCCGTAGGCCCGCGCCGCGAACGAGCCGGGGGAGAGCTCGGCCGGGTACTTGCCGAGGCGCATCGTGCCGCCGAGCGCGTCGACGCCGATCAGGTCCCTCAGCTTGTAGATGACCTTGTACTTGGGCTCTTCGTCGAATTCGGTCGAGTTCGCGCCCTCGAGCCCGCAGACGTTGCGCGCGAACTCGATGACGGCGCACTGGAGCCCGAGGCAGATCCCGAAGAAGGGGACCTTCTTCTCCCGCGCGTAGCGGATCGCGCGCATCATTCCTTCCGTGCCGCGCTTGCCGAAGCCGCCCGGGACGAGGATCGCGTCGGCGCGGAAGAGGTCCTCGGGGTAGTTCTCCCCTTCGAGCGTTTCGGCGTCGATGTACGTGAGCTTCACCTTCACGTCGTTGGCGATTCCGCCGTGCACGAGCGCCTCGTTGAGCGACTTGTAGGAGTCCCCGTAGTCGACGTACTTTCCGACGACGCCGATCTCGACTTCTCCGTGAGGCGACTTGATCCGGTTGACCAGGCTCTCCCACTTCGAAAGGTCCCGCTCGTAGTGCGGAAGGTTCAGCAGGTCGAGGATCTGCGTGTCGAGGTTCTCCGACGCGAAGGCGAGCGGCACCTCGTAGATCGACGGAACGTCGCGGGCCGTGATGACGGCTTCGACCGGCACGTTGCAGAAAAGGGCGATCTTGCGCTTGATCTCGAGCGGCAGCGGCCGGTCGGTCCGGCAGAGGAGGATGTCGGGCTGGATCCCGATCGAGAGGAGCTCTTTGACGGAATGCTGGGTCGGCTTCGTCTTGAGCTCGTCGGAGGCCTTGATGTAGGGCACGAGCGTCAGGTGGATGTTGACGGCGTTTCCGCGGCCGACGTCGAGCCGGAACTGCCGCATCGCCTCGAGGAAGGGGAGCGATTCGATGTCGCCGACCGTCCCGCCGATCTCGATGATGACGACGTCGGCCTCGGAGGAGACCGACCGCATCGCCTCCTTGATCTCGTCGGTGATGTGCGGGATCACCTGGACGGTCTTGCCGAGGTAGTCGCCGCGGCGCTCCTTGTCGATGACCGCCTTGTAGATGCGCCCCGTCGTCGTGTTGTTGAGGCGCGACCCGGTCATCGACGTGAACCGCTCGTAGTGTCCGAGGTCGAGGTCCGTCTCCGCGCCGTCGTCGGTGACGAACACCTCGCCGTGCTGGAAGGGCGACATCGTTCCGGGGTCCACGTTCAGGTACGGGTCGAGCTTCGCGAGCGCGACCGTGAATCCGCGGGCCTCCAGCAGGGCGCCGATCGAGGAGGCCGCGATCCCTTTTCCGAGCGACGACACGACGCCGCCCGTGACGAACAGATATTTGGTGCTCATCGTGGTCTCCTTCGTTCGGTCGGGTCGAGGTGTTCGAGGGGGTGAAGGGTCGTTTCCGAGAGGTTCGGACAGACGAGTCCGGGGACGGGAACGATCGAGCTCATGCGCGCATTCTTGGTAATATTAATCGTGCGTTCCGTTTTCGTCAAGAGGAGCGCGATGGCGGGACTCCTCGCCATTGCCGCGTCGGGCGCGGCCGCCGCGCGCGCCGTCGATCTCGCCTGGCGGCGGATGGAATCGTCCGCGACGGGGCGCGCCCGCTGGATCTGGGCGACCGACGACGTCCGATCGCCGCAGCCGGCGCGGTTCACCGCGTCGCGCTCGGTCGCTCTCGACGCGGACGTTCCCGGAGCGCGCGCCAGAATCTTCGTCGACCGCGCGTACCGGCTCTTCCTCGACGGGCGTCTCGTCGGCGCCGGCGGGATGCGGCCCGGAGACGCGATGGATTCCTTCGCGCTTCCCGCTCTGGCGCGGGGCGTCCACACCATGGCGATCGAGGCGGGGAGTCCGACGGGGATCGGCGGAATCCTCTTCGCCCTCGACCTCGACGGCGCCGGCCGCAACGCCGTCGTCTCCGACTCGAGCTGGAAGGTCGGCGGCCGTCCCGTCTTCGTCTGGGGCGATCCGCCCATGTACCCGTGGGGATTCCCGCATCCGCGGCGTTGAGCCGCGCGAAGAGTCGCGGCGTTGAGCCGCGCGGAGGGACGTTGAGCCGCGAAAAGATGCGTCGATGAACCGGCGTGAGCTCCTCGGTCTCGCCGCGGCTTCCGCGGCCGCGGCGGCCGCCGGGTCCCTTCCCGGCGCGGCCGAAGCCGCTTCTGAGATTTCCTCGGGCCGCGCGCGGCGCCTCTGGATCGACGGCTGCGGCGAAGCCTTCGACGTGGACGGAAAATTTCCGCCCGGGGAAGCGGCGCTGGCGGCGCTCGCCGCGTCGAATCTCGCGGCCGTGAACTTCACGGTCGTCGGGCCCGGGGCCGATTTCGAGAAGACGGTGCGCGCGATCGCGTTCGTGCAGGGGGCGGCCGCGCGCCGTCCCGACCGGCTCCTCGTGGTGCGCGGCATCGCGGACCTCGGCCGCGCCGCGGCGGAGGGGAAAGTCGGGCTCATCATGGGCTTCCAGACGACCGGGATGCTCGGCGACGACCTCGGCCGCATCGACGTCTTCGGCCGGCTCGGCGTGCGGATCATGCAGCTCACCTACAACGATCGGAGCCTCTACGGGGACGGCTGCCTGGAGCCGTCGGACGCGGGCCTGTCGCGCCTCGGCCGCCAGGCGGTCGAACGGATGAACGCGTCCGGGATCACGGTGGACGTCAGCCACTCCGGCGACCGGACGACCCGGGAGGCGATCGAGGCGTCGGGCAAGCCGATCGTGATCTCGCACGCCGGATGCCGCGCGGTCTTCCCGCATCCCCGCAACAAGGAGGACGCGGCGCTGAAATCGCTCGCCGGCCGCGGGGGCGTCGTCGGCATCTACCTGATGCCCTTCCTGTCGGCCGGACCGGGCCCGATCACGCCGGACGACCTGTATCGCCACGTCGCGCACGCGCTCTCGATCTGCGGCGAGGACCACGTCGGGATCGGGACGGACCAGGGGATCGAGCCGATCGCGGATACGCCCGAGTACCGCAAGGCGCTCGCCGCGGAAGTCGAGACGCGTCGCAAGGCGGGCGTCGGCGCGCCGGGAGAAAGCGCGGACCGGCCGCCGTTCATCCCGGAATTCAACCGCGTGGACCGGTTTTCGAGGCTGGCCGACGATTTCGCTCGCCGCGGGATGCCGTCTTCGGTCATCGACAAGGTGCTCGGGAGGAATTTCGAGCGCGTCTTCGAGGAAACCTGGAGGGAAAGTTGAGAGTCACGATCCTGGCCTTTCTCGCGGCGGTCGCCGCCGCGTCCTCGTCGGCGGCCGCGGGGCCGGACCGGTACACCGTGCTCCTCTCGGGCAACCGCGCCGGCGAGGAAACCGTGCTTCGGCTTCCTTCGGGCGAGCTCGCGATCCATTTCGAGTTCAACGATCGGGGACGCGGGCCGAAGATCGACGAGCGGATCGCGCTCGACGGGCGCGGCTGGCCGGCGTCGACCGACGTCGCCGGCAACGACTACTTCAAGGGGGCCGTCGCCGAACGTTTTCGGCGGCAAGGGGGAAAGGCGCGCTGGCAGAGCGACGTCGAGAAG
>Ga0075272_1000175_pt1 | contig 14335 bp, 10 predicted proteins | sample SF_Rice_5C_0N_40_FD_69776 | JGI IMG/M metagenome (GOLD analysis project Ga0075272, IMG submission 69776) | Rice paddy soil microbial communities from Twitchell Island, California, USA - SF_Rice_5C_0N_404 | ecosystem: Environmental > Terrestrial > Soil > Paddy field/soil | place: USA: Twitchell... | reverse complement strand
CACGGTCAGCCCGAGTTCGCGGGCGACGCGCACCGTGTCGTCGCGGCTGTGATCGTCGACCAGAATTTTCGCGTCGACGATGGCGGGGAGTTCGTGCACGGTGGCAGGCAGGGTCTTCGCCGCGTTATATGCGGGCATGACCACCGCGACCCGTTTGCCTTCGATCATCGGTTCTCCGCGTGCAACGGCGTTTCTGAGCAGACGAACTCTCTCCGTGCACGGCGTATTCTTGAGAATTTTAGCATCATAACTGCCGCGATTTGCGTATGATCTCAGGGCTGCAAGAATGGCGCTGCAGCAGTGGTGCTCGCGGGATCACAAATTCTAGCCGGGGAGACGCACGGATGAGGAAAGATGACCGGACATTGCTGGGATTTTCTGCTGTGGCGGCGGGTATTGCGGTTGTGGCGCTGACGCTGGCGGGCGGAGCCGCTTCCTTGAGCGCGCGAACGTCGCCGCGCGGTTCGCGCGCCGAAGCTGCCAGAACGTCGACAGGCGCGGCGCAGGCCGGCGGGGCGCAAGAGAAGCAGCCGAACGCGCAGGAGACCGCGGGGCAGTTCTACATGAACGTGCAGGTGCTGAAAGACATCCCGTCCGATCAATTGATTCCGGCGATGCGCTACATCACGGGGGCGCTGGGGGTTGAATGCGAATATTGTCATGTGCGCGGGCACTTCGACAGCGACGACAAGCACCACAAGGTGACCGCGCGCAAAATGATGCAGATGATGTTCGCCATCGATAAAGATAACTTCAACGGGCGGCGCGAGGTCACCTGCTACACATGCCACCGCGGCGCAGCCCATCCGGTAGGCGTGCCGGTCCTGACCGCGGAAATGGCCGGCGCATCGATGATGGGACATTCCGGCATGATGGGCAGCGGGAGTGGTATGGGGATGGAAAAGCCGGCGCAGGGCGCGGCTGCGTCCACGGCGCCGCCGCTGAGCGCGGACGCGATTCTGGCGAAGTACACGCAAGCGCTGGGCGGCGAGGCGGCAATCCAGAAGATCACCACGCTCGAGGAGAAGGGAACGATTTCGGCGCCGGCTCGACCCGGCATGACGGCGCAGGTGGAAGAGGTTCGCAAGGCTCCGGACAAAGCCCTGGTGACGATCCGCATGGCCAACGGGCGAGGCATGGAGCGCGGTTACAACGGCACGATCGGCTGGGAATCGTTTCCCGGGCGCGGCGCGGAGGACCTGACCTGGGACGATCTGGCGCGCGCCAGGCAGTGGGCGGCGTTCATTCCCGGGCTGAACATGAAGCAGGATTTCGTGCGCGAGCAACCGGTCGGCACAGAAAAAGTCGGCGATCAGGAAGCGTACAAGCTGATGGCGTTCCGCAAAGGCGGCGGGCGCGTCATCTTCGACTTCGATGTGCAGACGGGCCTGCTGCTGCGCGTGTCGCAGCGCATCGAGAGCCCGCTGGGAGCGCTGCCTGAGAACATCGACTATTCCGACTACCGCGAGGTCAACGGCGTGAAGCTGCCGTTTACGGTGACGGTCACGCACGTGCAGGGGCCGACCGTCTATAAATGGGATTCGATTCAGGCCAATGTGCCGGTGGAAGATGCCCGCTTCGAGAAGCCCGCACAAAAGGCAGCACCGGCACAGAACTAAACGCCCGCAGCACGCCGGCGCAGAACACGGCGCGGGCGTAGCACCAAAGCGGGGCGGCGCAGTTCTTGGAGGGGCGAGCTACTCGCTTGCTTTGTGAGATGCGGCGGGCGTGTGCGGCTTGGAGTTTGGCGCGCTTGCCGTTGCCGGCGTCGGCGAGGCCGGCGCGGGGGCCGGTTCGGGGGCGGCGAGCAGCGGGCCGCCGCAGGTGTCGCGGACCTGCTGCGCCAGTGAATCGTTGAGGATGGCGCCGGCGCGGGACTTGGTCGAGCAAACTTGCGCCGCCGTGAGACTCAAGGCGCCCCGCAGATCGGTGCCGTCGATCAGGGCCCCGGTGAGATTCGCCCCGGTCATTACCGTTCCCGAGAATTGCGCGCCGCGCAAATCCACATTGCGCATATCCGCATCGACAAAAATCGTAGAGCCCAGCCGCGCATCCTGCAGATCGGAACCAGCCATTTTGGTGGACCACAAATAAGCATTCTGCAGATCGGCATGCTCGAGTTTCGCGGTTTCGAGGAAGGCCGATCGCAGGTCGGCGCGCTCGAAATTGGCGCGTTCCATCGAGGCCCCGGTGAGCCTCGCGCCATACAGGGAAGCGTCCTGAAATTGCGCGTCGATCAGGATGGAATTTTCGAGCGAGGCATAGGAAAGATTTGCGCCGCGAAAATCGCCGCGATTCAGGTTGGCGCCGAACAGGTCCGCACGATCGAGATTGGCATGATAGAGCCTGGCGCGATCCATCACGGCGAAGCGCAAACTGGCCTGGCCGAGATCGGCATCGCGGAAATCGGCGTCGGACAGGAATGAGCCCTCCCAATTGGTGTGCCAGAGGTGCGCGTGAGCGAGAAAAATTCCGTACGCTTGCGCGTAGCGGAAACTCGTGTCGTTCAGGCGAGCGCCCTTCACTTCGGAAAGCTGAGAATCGGCGCCGCTCCAATTCGGGGGCGCGGTAGAGATGGCCGCCTCGGTCACATTCGCGTAGGGATCGTAGCCGAGGGCCCAGAAAACATCGGGGGCCCAGCGGCGAACGCTGGCGGTGGAAAACTGGGGCGCGCGATTTTTGCCGTGAGGAACCCCTTTGACGGTTCCGACCGAAAGAAAGAGCAAGGCCACGAAAAGATAGGCGGCCGCTTTTAGCGGGTTGAAGTCGCGCAACCGGGAGAGCCACAGCCAATTACGCCTGGCGTCAACCGACCAGCGTTCCTGGGGGCGCCCGATTTTCGTGCTGGAATAGAGAGCGACTCCCAGGGAGACAGCGACCAGAAGCGCGTGCAGCAGGGTGCCGTGCAAGTCCTGCAGCGTGAGGTAGCGCGCCCAGAAGAGCAGCAGGATCGCGGGAGCGAGCCAGTAGGCGAGGACGCGGGCGAGCATGCGCTCGATCACGCGCGTGGACGGCGCGTCGTGGTTCATCCAGCGGAAATGGGCGCGCAGGAGCGCGCGAATCATGCGCGGGGAATCCTGGCCGATTTCGGCGCCGTCGGGGAAAACGGCGGGAAGCTGCAAGACGGCGTCCCACAGCGTCTGCAAATGGAATTGCAGGACGAGATAGATGATGAAGAGGGCGATGGGCGCGATGAGATAGACCTGTGCAGTGGGCAGAGCGGCGGCGGCGCGGGAATGCAGGAAGGGGAAGATGGACGAGTCGGTCAGCAGCTGAATGTCTCGGGTTTTCCAGATGGCGAGAGCCGAGATCGCGCTGATGGCCATCATGGCGGTGAAGAGCTGCATGATGAGCTGCGAGGCCTGCGCGAACAGGCTGCGGGCCTCGAAGCGAGCGATCGGATCGGGAATGGAGGCGTCGTGGAGGTTGGCGCCCGCGAGTTGGCGCGGGAGGAGCCCCATGGCGCCGTCGAGATTGGCGCCCTCGAGATTGGCGCCCTCAAGATTCGCTCCGACCAGGCAGCAATCCTGCAAATTGGTGCGAACGAGGCAAGCGTCGCGCAGATCGGCAAGAAGGAGATCGGAACCCTTCAGATTGGCGCCCTGCAGATCGGCGTAGCGCAGCTCGACATTGATCAAATCCATGTGCTGCAGTTCCGCTTCCGCGAAATCGGCTTTCTTACCGGCTGAGCCGCGCGATTCGACCCATTCCTTGTGGACCGCGAGTTTTTCGGCCAAGGCCCAGTCGCTCGCGGGAAGCTGCGGCGAAGGAACGGGAGCGGCGGCCTGGGCGGGAGCAGGCGGAAGAGGCGAAGGCGGCGGCAATTCCTGTCGGGTTGCTTCGTCGACGGCCTGTTCCGCAAGATTGATGCTCAGAGTAATTTCGGGCGGCAAATCGGTTTCGGGGAGGGAGTCCGCGCCGGGAAGCAGCGGCTCAGTCGAAATCGTTTGCTCGACCTCGGAGGGAATTTCCGGCTCGGCCAGGAGCGGCGTTTCGGGCTGGGGCTCGGCGGAAGGCTCGGGCTCAGGCGAAACGGCCACAGGTTCGGGGGAGGCGGCGAGTTGGGGCTCCGGAACGCTGGACACGTCGGGCTCAGCCGCTTTTTCCTCGAGCGTTAATGTGGTTTGCGCCGTTTGTGCAAAGGTATCGAGGCGGTTTTGTGCCAGAGCTTCGTCGGCCTGATCGGCGTCACGCGGATCGCCATCGAACAATTCGGCAAGAGTGTCGGCAGCGGAAGGGAGTTGCGAGGCAGGGATCAAGCCTTCCGGGGCGGAGCGAGAATCGTCTTCGACGGGAGCCGCGGGCGGCACACGGGCGTCGTCCGCCTCGCGAACCCAAGACGGGAATTGGAATATGGACTTGATCACCGACTTCTTCCCCCGACACTGCGGTGCAAAATGCGACACCCGGCGCGCATGGAGCTGACGCGCGTAACTTTTGGTTTTTCCTATTTTCTAACGGAACCATCGTAGCCTGAATTCAATTTGAGGACTGCCTGTCCAACAGTGCAACAGACGGCCAGCTGTTCACGAGGAGACAAGGGAGCGAGGAGGCAAGGAGGCAAGGAAGCACGGAAGCAGGGAACGAGGAGTTGGGGTTGAAGGTAGGAGTTGCAAGTCGAAAACAGCGCTGGCGTGGCGGCAACCGGGCCGTCCGCCCCCACGAATCGGCGGTCCTCCTTCATTCTTCCAGGTGTAAGTACTAGAATGGCTGTCGTTGCAGGTGGGCCTGTGACTGCCTTCGGGTCTCAATGCGGTTTTCGTCGCGCGATGTTTTTCCCATCGTGTCTCGCGGTATGCGTGATCTCGTTTTCTGTGCCAGCCGAGCGCCTTCCGGTGGCCCCGGCATGTGCGCAGGCCGCGGCACAGCAACCGGTTGGGCACGTCCTTCATACCGAGGTGAACGTTCAGACGGTCGATGTGCGAGTGACGGACAAGCACGGAGATGACGTGCACGGCCTTACGCCGAACGACTTCACGATTCGCGAAAGTGGGAAACGGCAAGAGATTGCGTTTTTCGATGCGGGTGCGGCGCCGGTCACGGTCGCCGTGTTGGTTGATTCGTCCGCTTCCGTGAGTCAGAGCAGCAAGGCAGGCTCGGCCGCACAAGTCGCGGCAGAGTTCATGCGCATCGCGCGTCCGGGCGACCGCATTTACGCCATGGATTTCACCGAGCGCACCGGCCCATTCGAACGCCTCACGGCCGAGCAGTTGCGCAATCCAGGCGGGGTCACGGTGCCTGCGGCGAGGGGGTCGGGATCGGCGGTCTACGACGCGATTGCCACAGCAATCTGCCGCCTGCGCCATTCCAAGAACCCGAGGCAGGCGATCATCGTCATCACGGACGGCATTGACGAGCACAGCCGGCTTAGCCTGAGCCAGTTGGTCGATGCGATCCGTTCGCAGCGGGCGCAGTTGTTTCTCATCGGATTGCACAGCAAATCGCAGTTCCGTTTTCAGGGCCACATCGATCCGACGATCGCACTCGTCACGGGTCACGACATCGATAATCCCGATTACGTGTTTTATCGCCTGGCGGAAGAGGCGGGCGCTGCGACCTTCGTCCTCAACACGGAAAGCGGGCTGCAGAAAGCGCTGAAAGCCGTTTCTGATACGCTGAATGCCGAATATACGCTCGCGTACTATCCGCCGCGGTCGTCGTGGAAGGTGAGAAAGATCGAGGTCAAGGTGAAGCGGCACGGCATGCGCGTGCTGGCGAGCCGCACGATTGCTTCAAATCAAGATACGGACGAAATCGTGCGCTATTCGCCCGGCACCTGCAATGTTTCACCCGCCGCGTATCCCTATGCCTACGAGGCGCGAATCAGCGGCAAACCGCAGCACGAAATTTATCGCGACGATTTCTCCGACCCGCACAGCGGATGGCCAAATCATCCCGAATCGCATTACGTCGCCGGCGGATACGAACTCTCGACCGCCGAGCACGCCAGCAAAGAAGCTGTGGCTCCGGCCCCGGGGTTGCTGCCGAGTGCCTCGATGGGTGGAGTATTCGCGCCAGCGAGTCCCAATAGTGCTTCGCACGCCAGTTCGTATCGACAAAACGTGATCGCGGCCTACGGCCCGCCGTGGGCCGATTTTCGGGTCTTCGCGAATGTGAAGGCGGAGTACGAACCGCCGCTGCAGTGGAACGCATACCCGAAATTCTCGCCCCCGGTCCGCGCCGCGGCCGGCCTGGTCTTCCGCATCAATCAGAATGGGTATTACGCATTGCTCGTGAGCCCCGCTGCGGAGGACCAAAGAATGCTGGCATTCGAGCTGGTCGCTCGCGCTTTTGTGGGTGACTCCTACGCGGAATGGGTGATTCTGCCGTGGACGACGGTCGCGCACGACTCGCCCTTGGACGCGCAGCTATCGGTGCAAGCCGTCGGAGATCAGATCACGCTGTTCATCGATGGGCGACAGGTTGGCACGGCGCGCGACGACAGATTCGACAGTGGTTACTCAGGATTCATCGTCTCCGCTCCCACCCACGCGAAATTCAGCGATTTGCTTCTGGAGCGCGAATCGGTTCAACGCTGATGCGGTTGTCCCCCCAAGCGGGGGCTCATTCCTGAATTGTGCCGTGCAGGAGGAGGTTGCGGGAGGATGAGCCGACGCTGAGGGTGCGCGGGCCGGCGGCGGTGATCCATTTCTGTTGTCGCGTCGACCAGTACTGCAGCTGGCGCAAGGGCACGTGCAGGGTCACCGTTCTGGAAACGCCCGCGGGGATGTTGACGCGGTCGAAGGCGACGAGCGCGCGGACAGGAAACTGAACGCCCGGGGGAATTTCGCTCGGCGCGCCGAGGTAGACCTGCGGCACTTCGTCGGAATCGACAGGCCCGGCGTTCTTGATGTCGACGCTGACATCGAGGCCGCCGCCGGAGGCCTTGGCGATTTTCAGATTGGAGTATTCGAAGGTGGTGTAACTCAGGCCAAAGCCGAAGGGAAAAAGAGGCGCGATGTTTTTCTTGTCGAACCAGCGATAGCCCACATTCACGCCCTCGCTGTAGGTGGTCTTGCCGTTGACGCCCTTGAACGAGCGCTCCGGATGGGCGGGGTCCGTGGCGGGATAATCCGCGAGGCGCTTGCCCCAGGTGACAGGCAGGCGTCCGGCCGGACTGACTTTGCCCAGGAGAATGTTGGCAGTGGACCAACCGCCTTCGTCGCCGGGCCACCACATTTCGAGGACGGCTCTGACCTTACTGAGCCAGGGTAAAGCGACGGGCTGGCTGGTGTTGAGCACGACGATGGTGTTGGGATTGACGGCAGCGACCTCGTCAACGAGTTGGTCTTGGCGGCCTGGCAGACCGAACACGGGCCGGAGGCGCGTCCAGACAAACACGATTGCGATCTTCGCTTTCTTTGCGGCAGCGATGGCGGCCGCGTGGTCGGCTTTGCGCTGCTCCGGCGTGTACCAGTTCAAGCGCACCTGGGCGGGTGCGCCGGAGCTGTCGGGTGTGATTCGGATTTCAATGGGGTGAGCGCCGGCAGTGAGCTGCACCGAACGGCGGACATTGTCGAGACCGTCCGTGGTGGGAACTACGTTGTCTTGATTAGCCTGCAGGATATCGCCGTGGACGCCGCCTTGGACGGCTCCCGTGCGAGCGAGTGGCTTGCCATCGATGGAGATGATGGCGTTGGTGCCCAAGGCTTGCAGATAAAGCCAGTAAGCGCCGGCATGCGGGATGGTGAGCGCGCCCTTCCAGTCGAGAGTCGAGTTGGGAGGCAATGCGTTGCCGTGTTTGACGGTGAAATTGAGCTGCGGATCGATCTGCGGCGCTGCACCTCCCGTGCGTGCGAGGCCGGGCTTGCCGTCGTGGGTCAGCGCACTGGCCGGAATCGCCGTGCCGGTCATGTCGTCATTGACAGCGAAACGGATATTCGGATCGCCCGAGATTTTGCGCATGGCGGCCAGCGGTCCTACTTGGCGCCAGGGCAGCCCGACGGAACGCTCGCCGCTGATGCCGATGGAGTCGACTTGGCCGGCGGTGGGGCCGATGAGCACGACGGAACTGAGGTCCGCGGCCCTGAGGGGCAGGATGTGGTTCTCGTTCTTGAGCAGGACGGCGGCATCTTCGCTCGTTTTCTCGATGATTTTGGCGTTGGCGTCGATCTTCTGCGGCGTGACGCTGTGTTTTTGCATGCCGTCCATGTAGCCGAACTTGACGATCTCATGCAGGACATAGCCGGCGGCGCGCGTGATGGTCGCCTCGGAGACCGTGCCGTCCTTGAGCGCTTGCGGCATCTTTTCGGGATTGAGCTTCACGCCGAAATCGCCAGGAATGAAGGGCGGCGGCGGAGGTTCCTCCGGAATATGACCGCCGAACATATTGGCGATGGCGGCCTCAACTTTGCGCCGCGGCGGTGGCGGCGGAGCGGGCTTGGAATCGAAGAAGGAAGGGATCGTAAAGCCGCCCAGGGAGACGCTGCCGGGCATTTCCATATCGAGGCCCGCGTTGATGAAGGTGACGGAATGAGTGGCGCCCCAGTCGGAGGTGACGAACCCCGTGAAGCCGAGCTGGTCGCGAAGGATTTTGGTGAGCGTGTCGCTGTTCCCGCAGGCGTAGGTGCCGTTCACACGGTTGTAGGAGCACATGATGGAAGCGACGCCGGCGTGGACGGCGGCCGCGAAGGGCGCGACGTAAATCTCGTGCAGGGTCTGGTCGTCGACGTAGATATTGCCGCTGTTGGAGTCGTAAGCGACGTAATGCTTGACCTGCGCCATGACATGCTGCGACTGAATGCCACGAATCTCCGCGGCGCCGATCTGGCTGGTGAGGAACGGATCTTCGCCGAAGGTGTTGTAGCCGCGGTTGAATGCGAGATCGCGGTCGATGTTGACGAAGGGCTGCAGCGAAACGTCGATGCCGTTGGCGCGGTCTTCGCGGCCAATGACGAGACCGTTCAGCTCGGCGTCTTTCACGCTGAAGGTGGCCGCAACACCCATGGTGGCGGTTTCGCCCTGCGAGGGCACGCGAGTGAGCACACCCGGGGGGCCGTCGGCGAAGCGCAGCCCGGGAATGCCGAGGCGCGGGACGCCGGCGAGGTAGCCGGCCTGGCCCTGATACACCTTGGGGTTCTCGTTGGTGCCGTGGATGAGCGTCAGTTTTTCCTGCAGCGTCATCTGACTGAGAAGCTTGTCGACCCGGGGATCGCCGGTGACGACAGGCGTGGTTTGCGCGAGCGCGAAGAGGGCGCTGCACGCGAGCACAACGATGGCGAAAAGTGCCGGGGGGATTACGGAAGGATGAAGGAGCGCGCGCTTGGTTCGATCGAATGAATTCACGTTTATCCTCTGAAGGTTCGCCTTACATCGAACCGCGATAGAGCAGATAGCACATTCGCCCATTCGAGATCAATGTTGGAAGGAATACAGAAGCAAAGAGGCAGGGAAGCAGGGAGGCAGGGAAGCGAAGGCTTGGGGTTGAAAGTTGAAAGTTGAAGACAGACGCGGCAGAGGCAAAAGCCTGCGCCCAGCGGGGAATAACCTGATAGGGGCAGAATCGGCATGCTGGTATAATCCGCGAACAAATTCCCCGGGGTGCGACGATGGCGACAAGCGAGACAACGCAATCTGCGGCAGCCGTTTCCGGAGCGCCCAGCGCGGTACGGGGCGAGCGCATTCAGTCGGTGGACGTCTTCCGCGGGCTGACCATCGCGCTGATGATTCTGGTCAACAACGACGGCGACTATAGCCACACCTACTGGCCGTTCCTGCACTCGCAATGGAACGGCTGGACGCCGACAGACCTGGTTTTTCCATTCTTCGTGTTTATTGTAGGCGTGTCGATGGTGTATTCGTTCCGGGCGCGGCTGGCCCGGGGAGACTCGCGGGAAAAAATCCTGATACATGCGCTGCAGCGCGCGGTGATCCTGTTCGCGATTGGCGTGCTGGTCATCAACAGTTTTCCCGATCATTACAATCTCGCGCACATCCGGATCTATGGAGTGCTGCAGCGAATCGCCATCTGCTACCTGGTCGCTGCGGTGTTCGTGCTGTGGTCGGGCGTAGAAGGGAAGATCGCGGCGATTGGAGTTTGCCTGATCGGCTACTGGATTCTGATGCGCTACGTTCCCGTGCCGGGATTTGGCGTGCCGACGCATGGATTTCCGCTGCTCGATCCGGATAAGAACCTGGCGGCTTGGCTGGACCGCAAGCTGCTGATGGGCCATTTGTACGAAGGCACGCGCGACCCGGAGGGCCTGCTCAGCACCGTGCCGGCCATTGGAACCATTCTGTTCGGGGTGCTGACGGGCGAATGGTTGAGATCGAAAGCGACAGCGCGGGCGAAGGCGTTATGGATGCTGGTTTTCGGCGCGATCGGGCTGGCGGCGGGGAAATTCTTCAATATCTGGTTTCCCATCAACAAGAAATTGTGGACCAGCTCGTACGTGCTGTTCACGGCGGGGTTTGCTTTGGTTGTGCTCGCGCTTTGCTACTGGCTGCTGGACGTGCGCAAGCTGCGCGGGCGCTGGACGATGCCGCTGCTGGTCTTCGGCATGAACGCGATTGCGGCCTACACGCTGTCGGAGGTGCTGGCGTCGACGCTGAACAGCTGGCATGTCGCTGTGGCGCCCAACGAAAGCATTCCGCTGCAGATGTTCATCTATCACCACGTGTTTGCATTCCCCGGCGGCGTTTCGACCAAGAACGCGTCGCTGGCGTACGCCCTCGCGTTCGTGCTGGTGTGCTGGCTGGTGATGTGGATTCTCTGGCGTAAGAAAATCTTCTTGAAGGTGTAGTCTCGCTCGGCTGCTTGGCAGGGCGTGATCGCATGCTCTCTGGGCGAAGGGAAGAATTTACCGCAGAGACGCCGAGTTCGCAGAGAGAATCAACCTAAATTCAGTACGCCGACTTATAAGCTTCTGTTCGACAAATCCACCCGCTTCGGGAGCGGTCGCGGCGTGAGTTATTTCTGAGCGAGCAGGGAATCGAGGTAGGAGAGCATGGTGGGGCTGGTCCAGTCCTGGGGGCCGATGAATTTGCGGTCGATGCGGCCATCGCGGCGGATGACGTAAGTATCCGGATACATGGTGGTGCCGTACGCGACGGGAATGCTTTTCGAGGGATCGCGGAAGGTGGGGAAATCGACGTTGTACTGCCGCAGGAATTTGTCGTAGGCCGCCGGGTCTTCGTCCACGCTGACGCCAAGAATCGTCCCGCCACGCGCCTGAATTTGTTTTTGGAGCTGATTCAGGGCTGGGGTTTCCTCGACGCACGGCGGGCACCAACTGGCCCAGAAATTCAGCAGAACCACCTGGCCGCGCAAATCCGAGAGGTGCGTCGGCTTGCCGTCGAGGGAGAGCGCAAAATCATGCTCGGGCGTGCCGCGCAGGCTGGGCTCGCCGTGTCGATAATCGGGGTGGGCAAAGGCCGCCACAAAGCCCACGACGAAGGCGAGAACCACGCCGGTCTTGATATTGCGTTTTAGGCGTTCGCTCAAAGCACTTCTATAATAAAAGCAGCGCGTTCCGCATGCCAGTGATTTGCGTCACAGTTGATTTTTGGGCTTGCGCAGGTGGCATGCCAGAGGTTGAGAGGCGCCTGGGTTGTAACGAAACGCCCGGCCGGCCCTCTTTCTATATGGTGGATTGGGTCTCGTCGGGCTTAGCGAGGCAACGGCATGGTTTCAGCGGTCATACCGGCGCGGAATGAGGAGACGTCGATCGCGCGCGCGGTGGAGTCGGTGGCGGCGCAGCCGGAGGTCGCGGAAGTGATTGTGGTGAACGATCAATCGACCGATCGCACGGGGGAAATCCTGGCTGCGCTCGCGGCGAAAATCTCGAAGGTGCGCGTGCTGGAAACCGGTACGCTGCCGGGCGGCTGGACGGGGAAGAACTACGCGCTGTCGATTGGGGCCGCTGCGGCGAGCGGGGACTGGCTGCTGTTTACCGACGCGGATACGTTTCATTTGCCGGGTTCGACGGCGCGCGCGCTGGCGGATGCGCGGGAGCACGAGGCGGCGCTGGTCTCGTATTCCCCCGAACAGGAAATGGGGACATTCTGGGAACGGGCGCTGATCCCGCGTGTCTACTGGATGCTCTCGCACCGATACTCGTTCGCGAAGGTGAACGAACCCGCAGCGCCGGACGCGGCGGCCAACGGCCAGTTCCTGCTGATTTGGCGGCAGGCGTACACCGCCATGGGCGGCCATGCAGCCGTTGCGGCGGAAGTACTCGAAGACGTGGCGCTCGCGCGCCGCGTCAAGACAGCCGGTGACAAACTGTTTTTTGCGAGCGGGCGCGGGATCGTGCGGGCGCGAATGTATCGCTCGTTTCGCGCCATGTGGGAAGGCTGGACAAAGAATCTGTATGCGTTGATTGGCGGGTCCAAGACCGGGCTGTTGTCGCAGCTTATAGATTTGCTCGCGCTTGGGGCCATCGTGCTGGCCTGCTCGGACGCTCCTCTGACCGCTCTCGATTGGATTGCAATTGGAGCAGGCGCGGTGCTGATCGTGACGCGATTGATTGACTATGCCGCCTTTCTGCGCCGGAATCTTTTGCCCATGTCGCTGATCCAATACTATGTTCCAGGAACCTGCCTGTATTGGGCCGCTCTGCTCGCGTCCTGGTGGAAGACAAAACACGGCGCGGTGGCATGGAAGGGCAGGGCGTATCCGGCGGGAAGCTCATGATACGAATCACGCGCAAAGTGGAATTTTCGGCGGCGCACTTCTACCACAACCCGAATTTGTCGGCGGAAGAGAACCGGCGAATCTTCGGCAAGAGCAATAATCCGCGCGGGCACGGGCACAATTATGTGTTGGAAGTGACGGTGGCGGGCGAGCCGGACCCGGAAACCGGGATGGTGCTGGATTTGAAGGAGCTGAAGGAGATTTTGCAGCGCGAGGTGGTCGAGCGCATGGACCACAAGCACCTGAACTACGAAGTGCCAGAACTGGCCGGGAAGATTCCGACCTGCGAAAACATCGCGGCGGTGATCTGGGGCTTGCTGGAGCCGAAAATCAAACAAGGGAAGCTGGACCGCGTCCGATTGTATGAATCGGCGGATTTGTTCGCCGATTGCACGGCGGACTCGTCCGACGGCCTTGGCTTTGCCGGAGGACGCGCGTGAAAATCTCCATGGCGCGCCGCTATCGTTTCGCCGCTTCCCATCGCCTGCACAATCCGAAATGGAGCGCGGAAGCGAACCGGCAGCTCTACGGGAAGTGCAACAGCCCGCACGGACATGGCCACAACTATGTGGTGGAAGCGACGTTTACGGGACACGTTGAGCCGGGCACAGGGATGATCGCAAATCTGGCGGAACTGGATCCGTTCGTCGAGCGCGAAGTGCTCGAGGCGTTCGATCACAAGTACTTGAATGAAGAAGTGGAGGAATTTCAGAACGTAGTGCCCACGACGGAAAACCTGGCGCGGGAAGTCTTTCGGCGGCTGGCAACTTTTCCGGGCGCGAGGCTGGAGCGCGTGCGGATCGAAGAGACCAGCAAAAACAGTTTCGAGTACTCGGGAAAAGAATGAGCGAAGCAGGGGAACCGGGCTGTTGGGGCCGCAAGGAGGGAAAAGCAGATCCCTCACCTCCACTCCCGCAAAAATCGCGGGACTGGGTTCGGGATGACACGCAGCATCGGCAGGAGTAGTGCAACGTGAGGAGCGTCAAGAATGACCAAGACGACCGAAATCGAAGTTCCTGAGACGTCGGGCACCGGAAGCATTGCGGAACTCGTGCGCAAGATGCTGATTCAGCTGGGCGAGGATCCCAACCGCGAAGGCTTGCGGCGCACGCCGGAGCGCTACGAGAAGGCGCTGCGCTTCCTGACCAGCGGTTACCGCCAGGATCCGGAAAAACTGCTGAACGGGGCGATGTTCACCGTGCGCTACGACGAAATGGTGGTGGTGCGCGACATCGAGCTCTACAGCCTGTGCGAGCACCACCTGCTGCCGTTTTTCGGGCGATGCCACGTGGCTTACATCCCGAACGACAAGGTCGTGGGGCTGAGCAAGATCGCGCGCATGGTGAACATGTTCGCGCGGCGGCTGCAGATTCAGGAACGCTTGACCAGCCAGATCGCCAACGCCATTCAAGAGAAGCTGAGCCCGCAGGGCGTCGGCGTGATTGTCGAGGCGCGGCACTTGTGTATGGTGATGCGCGGAGTGGAGAAACAGCACTCGACGGCGACGACCAGCGCGATGCTGGGCGTCTTCCGGGAGAATAAGCAGACCCGGGACGAGTTTCTGTCCTTAGTGCGCGGCGGGAAGGTGTAAAGGTTTTGGACGCGCCGCGGCTATGAAGGAGTGAACTGCTTTTGTTTTGCAGCCTCCCGCAGCGCACTAAGGACAGAAACTCGTCCCGGGTCTGCTTATTCTCCCGGAAG
>Ga0075272_1000173_pt1 | contig 14392 bp, 14 predicted proteins | sample SF_Rice_5C_0N_40_FD_69776 | JGI IMG/M metagenome (GOLD analysis project Ga0075272, IMG submission 69776) | Rice paddy soil microbial communities from Twitchell Island, California, USA - SF_Rice_5C_0N_404 | ecosystem: Environmental > Terrestrial > Soil > Paddy field/soil | place: USA: Twitchell... | reverse complement strand
ACGAGCGCCAAAATGGTGGCCGCCGCGGCGATTCCGGCGAGAACGGAAGTCCGCCCGGGAAGATGCCGGTTACGGGAGGGTTTCACCGAGCGGGACCAGGCTCGCAACGGCCCCGTTTCCAGGTCCCGTTTGAGCCGTCGCAGGTCGCTGCGCACTTCCGCCGCTGACTGGTAGCGCAGTTCGCGATCCTTCTCCAGGGCCTTGTTGATGATCCGCTCCAGGTCGGGCGGCACTTCCGGGTTGAGTTGTCCCGCAGCTTGCGGAGTGCGGTGCAGGATGGCGTCAAATGTCGCTATCGGATTCTTGTGGCTGAAGGGCAGAGTGCCTGTGCTCATCAGGTACAACACCACACCCAGGGAGAACACGTCACTGCGCGCGTCCAGTTCCTTTCCCAGCGCCTGTTCGGGCGACATGTAGCTAACCGTTCCCAAGGTCAAACCCCGGCTAGTGGCTTCCGCCTGCGAGACCGGCAGAGCCACGGTGGGTGCGTTGACGGTTTGCGCCAGCTGGCGTTCCAGCGTCGGCTTGGCTAGCCCGAAGTCCAGCAGCTTGACCTGTCCACGCGCGACTAGAAAGATGTTTCCCGGCTTGACGTCGCGGTGGAGAATGCACTTGATGTGCGCGGCATCGAGCGCCTCCGCGATCTGGACGCCCCAATCTAATACCTGCTCCAGCGGCAGGGGCTGGCCGTGCATAATCTCGCCCAAGGTCTTGCCTTCCAGCAATTCCATGGCGATAAAGGTCTGGCCGGCAGCCTCTCCGATCTCGTAAATGGTACAGATGTTGGGGTGGTTGAGGGCGGAAGCGGCACGCGCTTCCCAGCGGAAGCGGTCCAGCGCCTGCGGGTCATCGGAAAGCTCATCGGGGAGAAACTTCAGCGCTACGTGCCGGCCAAGAGTGAGATCTTCGGCTTCGTAAACTACTCCCATCCCCCCGCCCCCCAGCTTGCGCAGCAGGCGGTAATGGGAAATCGTCTGACCGACAGTAACGGTTGGGGAGGACATTGGACGGGGAACACGCTGGGGGGACAGCGTTTTTCCAGTACTCGTATGGAACGACTGAGTTTACTGCCAGACGTAATAAAAGCCAACCTGCGTCTGCAGAAGCTTGACCCGATCCGGTAAAAAATTGGATAAGTCGCCGAACAGCAGGTCGAGAAGGGTTCGGCGCTCGCTTGCCGGCCTGACCAATTCGGGTTCGCCCTTAATGCCCACCGACCGCGCCGTATCCTTGACGGCAGCGCGGAAGTCCCCAATCTGGTCAATCAGGTGCAGCGGCAGCGCCTGGTCGCCGGTCCACACCCGGCCATCAGCGATGGCCTGCACGTCCTGAATCTTCAGGTGGCGGCCATCGGCTACCGCCTGGATGAATTGGTTATGCATGTTGTCTAACAAACCCTGGAAATAGGCCTTCTCTTCCGGGGTCATGGGACGGGTAGGCGATCCGGCATCTTTCAGTTTGCCCGCCTTCATGGTGATGTCCTGGAGCTTAGCCCAGTCCATCAGCTTGCCGTAGTTGACCCACTCGGCGATGACGCCGATGCTGCCCACGATGCTGCCCTTGTCGGCAAAAATCTTGCCGCAGGCTGAAGCCACGAAGTAGCCGCCGCTGGCACCCACCGTTTCCACCGAGGCGATCACTTTTTTGTGCTTTTCCTGCTCGATGCGCCGCACTTCCTGGTAGATCTCTTCAGTGGCGGCCACGCCGCCGCCGGGCGTGTTGATGTGCAGGATGATGGCTTTGATGGAATTGTCATCGCCGAAGCGCTTGAGCTGGCGAACCACCACTTCCGGGGTGACAATCAGCCCTTCCAGGTCCACCACGCCGATCCGGTTGTCTCCGCCGAAGACCGATGCGGATTCGCCGGATGGGCGCAGGGTGATGTAAAGCAGGGCGAAGACGGCCAGCAGGAAGAGAAAGAAAGCGCCGCCGCCAATCAGAACCCAGAGCAGGACGCGTGCCCGGCGTTGAGGCTGGCCTTCATCTGCCATAGGAAGGCGTAGTGTAACACCAGTTGTCAGTTGTCAGTTGCCGGTGGTTAGCCTTCAGCTCTGCGGCCTTGACGGCTAAATGACCTGAGCTGAGAACCGAGAAGCGAGAACTGCTCTACCCCACAATCACCCGCAGCGCTTTCGGAGTCACGTTCACTTCTACCGGCGTTTGGCCTACTGGTTCGCCATCCGCGTGTACGCCGAGCGGCTGCTCGCTTTCAATGCGCACGCTTCCGGCTCGAAAGTATTCCACCTGCGGCAGGCCGACGTGGGTTCCGCGGTAGACCTTGGGAAAGAAGCGCAGAAGGCGCACCTTGCCGACCCGGCGCACAAAGCAGACCTCGAGTTGGCCGTCGTCAAGTTGGGCTTGAGGGGCAATGCGCATGCCGTGCCCATACCAGGGCGTATTGGCGGCGGCCACCAGGATGCCGGGTTCGGAGATGGTTGGTTGAAACGCGCCCTCTGGTCCGCTGGCAGATACGCGGATCGTTTGGGCGCGGAAACGCAGCAAGGCTGAAATGGCGGCCAGAAAGTACCCGCCATGGCCGCGCAGCCAGCCGGGCATGGAACCGGCTTGCCGCGCCGCCAGGGCGTCCACGCCCGCGCCCGCAGCACAGCAGAAGTAAGTCGGGGTCTTGGTGGCGCGGGCGCCCTCGCCCGCGAAACGCAGCACTCCAACGTCTATTTGCCGGACATTGTTGCCGCTGCGTACAAACGTTGCCCAAGCGCGCAGCGTTTGTGCCCTGGTTCGCAGTCCCAGCGCCCGCGCAAAATCATTGGCGCTGCCCGCGGGCACCACCAGCAGCGGAATTTGGATTCGCACCAGATCCGCGAGTTGCCGCTGCACGGTGCCGTCCCCGCCCAGGAGCAGCACGGCGTCGGCTGCCTGTTGTGCAGTCGCCTGCGCCAGATCTTTGGTTACGGTGACCTCGCCACCCGCCGCGCGGAAGGGGGCAAGGTCCTGCTCTCGTGCATTGGGGCCGAGAATGGCCAGCGCGCGCATCTGCCGCGCAGATTAAACCAACAAAACCTTTTTCACCACAGAGGACACAAAGGACGCAGAGGAATTGCTGGAGTAAGGCGGATTAGAAGCAGTTGATTAGCGAATTATAATTTTCTTAACGCTTCTGCCGATTCGAATGACCGGCGCAAACAGAACAGCCCGACGTGTGCACACCGGTCCTGCCCCGAGCAGGATGGCGGAAGACACGTGCGTTATGGCTCACCAGGAGACAACGACTTTTTTGACTTTACGACCCAGACGGATCGTGATGGGGGAACCCAGCTCTTTGAGAGAAAACACTGGGTCCGTTACGATCTGGTCGTTTACGCGAACAGCCCGCTCTTTTATCTTTCGTAAACCCTCGCTCGCGGAATTTACGAATCCTGCACTTGCTAAGAGCTTGTCCAACTTCACCGGCCACCCGAGTTCGGTCTTGACGGGCTTGTCAGTCGAGGATGTCAACTTCGCGACCGAGGAGTATTTGAGCTCAACCTGCTCAACTTCCTCTGGCGCTTCGCGTTTCTGGAACTGCGTGGCCCAGTCGTCGGCGGCACGGTTGGCGGCCGCCTCACCGTGGGCGTCGGCCACGATGCGCCGCGCCAGCTCTTTCTTGTACTGCATGGGATTGGCGCGACCGGCGGCCGCCTCCCCCGTCATCTTGCTGATCTCCAAGGTGGAGACATCGGTCAGCAGCTCGTAGTAGCGCCACATCATGGGGTCGGAGATTGACATGACTTTGCCGTACATCTCCAGCGGCGGCTCGGTAAGCCCGATGGCGTTGCCCAGCGACTTCGACATCTTCTGTACGCCATCCAGGCCTTCCAGGATGGGCGTGGTCAGCACCACCTGCGACGTCTGCCCGTAGCCGCGCTGAATTTCGCGACCGACTAGAAGGTTGAACTTCTGGTCGGTGCCGCCCAGTTCCACATCCGCTTCCAGCGCCACCGAGTCGTAGCCCTGGGCCAGGGGATAGAGCAGTTCGTGCATGGAGATGGGCTTTTCTTCCTGAAAGCGTTTGTGGAACTCTTCGCGTTCCAACATCTGCGACAGTGTGAACTTTGCGGCCAGGCGGATAAAATCATCGGCGGTGAACTTGCCGAACCACTCGCGGTTGTAGCGGATTTCAGTCTTATCGTGGCTGAGAATTTTGTACACCTGGTCGAGATAAGTCCTGGCGTTCTCCGTAATCTGCTCGCGCGAAAGCGGCGGGCGCGTGACCATGCGCCCGGTGGGATCGCCGATCATGCCGGTGAAGTCGCCGATCAGAAAGATGACGGTGTGCCCCAGGATCTGGAAGTGCCGCAGCTTATGGATGAGCACGGTGTGACCCAGGTGCAGGTCGGGAGCGGTGGGATCGAAGCCAGCCTTCACCCGCAGCGGCTTGCCGGTGGCGAGCGACTTCTCCAGACGCTCGCGCAGCTCGCTTTCGCGGATGATTTCCACGGCGCCCTTTTTGATGAGCGCGAGTTGTTCGTCAATGGGAGGGAAAGTAGCCACCAGCTCCTAGCTACTAGCTGCTAACCAGTAGCTCTCCTGTTCTCAGAATAACAAACCGAATACGCTGACTCCGGACCACCCGATCCCGGCAGCCGACGGCCAATGACCACCGACTAACGACCAGCGGCGGCTACTTCCCCAGAATCGGGAAATGGCTCGCCGCGCCCATAAAGAACAGGAGCGGCAGCGTGAGCCAGGCGCTGATCTGCGACACCAGAAACGATTGCCTCGCCATGCGCTGGGCCTTTTCCGGAATGGGCGTGCCCTGTTCGGCGAAGGCCCGAGTCCACAGAATGATTCGTTTTTGAATGCGCCACACAATTCCCCACACATTCAGCAGCAGCATCCAGCCGATGCCGCCGCCAATGCCGATGGAGAGCAGCCGGTTGCTTTCCCAGCCGTGATTGTTGAAGTGAACGTAGAGACAGCTGGCGGCGGCGACGTCAATGGCCACCAGAATGGCCAGCACCGGCCCTTTGTTCAGGGGCCCCTTCAGCGGCATGACCAGGCCATTTTCGATGGCAAAGGCTACGGTCCAGATGAGAAAAAAGCTCCAGATGGCGATGCCCGGGGAGGCCTGCGCATTGCGGGCGTCGGCGGTTACAATCATCATCCAGTAAGCGATGCCGGCCAGCACAGTGAGCAGCGCGCTCCAACGGAACCACCACATCGCCCGGCTAAGCAGCGCGGGCGCCACCCTGGCCCGTGTGCCCGCATCCATTTGCTTCATGACCGGGTTGCTCACCAGGTTGAAAAAGTAAAGCAGCCCGATCCAGGTGATGCCGGCGAGAAAATGGATCCAGCGCAGAATGATTTGGGTAGTGGCGGTGGAGCCGGGGACAGAGAGTGCAGCAAACAAATGGCTTTCCATGGTGGCCTCCGGGCATGCTTATGGTGCCGCCGGCGCCTGCGCCGGAGCAGCCGATTGTATAAGCTTTGGCGGCCTGCTAGCGAGGTTGAAAACTGCGGGCCAACGCCGTATCGTACAGGTGTCCCGTGCGGACTGGTTTTATCAGCGCTTTCTGGCGGGAACAGCAGATTTCGTCCACGCTCGCGATTCCCCGTTTTGTCATCGGCGCGCGGACTGGCGGTTTCTAACAAAAGGAGATCGGCAGATGGACAGCAAGCCGGCGCAAAACATCCAGGATTCCTTTCTCAATACGGCACGCAAAGATAAAACTGCCATTACCCTTTATCTGCTCAGCGGGGTCAAGCTGACGGGCCGTATCCGTTCCTTCGACAAATATTCGCTGGTGCTGGAAACCGGCAACCAGGAACAGCTGATCTTCAAGCACGCCATCTCCACCGTGGTGATGCCCAAAAGTCTCCATGTGGAGCGCCCCGCGGCAAGCGGCGAAGCCAAACCGGCGCAGCATGCTGCGGACGTGGCCACAGCGGGCACGAGTTCGGGTACCGAAGGTTAGGAGCAGTACGGTCCTTGCGTCTGTCCACCAAGCTGAAGTCGGGTAAATCCTCGCGCGTGGTCGCCACCACGGCTGGCGCTGGTAAATGGGGGAGGCCGGAACGCGCTTTTCTGGTAGGCATTGAATATCCCATACGGGTGCGCGCCAGCGGCAGCGAGCCGGCGGTGCCGCCCCAGGCACGAATGGCGCGCAGCACGGCCTCGGCCGAGGACGCCGATCAGGAGAAACGCCCAGCCGCGCGCTTCAGCGCCGAGGAATCGCTGGCGGAATTGCGCGAGCTGGCGGCCAGCGCCGGCGCCCAGCTGGCGGGAGAGTTTCTGCAGCATCGCGACCGGCCCGATCCGGCTACCCTGATCGGACGCGGCAAGCTGCAGGAGATTTCCGGCGCCGCCGCTTCTGCCGCAGCCGACCTCATCATCTTCGACCATGAGCTTACGCCCTCGCAGCAGCGCAACGTGGAGAATGAAGTTTCCGCGCGCGTGATTGACCGCACCCAGCTCATCCTCGACATTTTTGCCCGCCACGCCCGCACCCGGGAAGGCCAGTTGCAGGTGGAACTGGCCCAGCTTGAGTACCTGCTGCCGCGCCTGGCTGGACGCGGCATCGAGATGTCGCAGCTGGGCGGCGGCATCGGCACTCGCGGCCCCGGTGAAACCCAGCTGGAAACCGACCGTCGCAGAATCTACCGCCGCATCCGCCACATCCACGGGCAGCTGGAACAGGTGCGGCGCAGCCGCGCCCAGCAGCGCCAGCGGCGGGAATCGGTGCCCGTGGCCACCGTCGCCCTGGTGGGCTACACCAACGCCGGCAAGTCCACGCTGTTTAATGCGCTCACCAGCGCCGGGGTGCTGGAATCGGCGAAGATGTTCGCCACGCTCGACCCCACCATTCGCCCGGTCACGCTGCCTTCGCGGCGTAAGGTGCTGCTCTCCGACACCGTGGGATTCATCCGCAACCTGCCGCACACGCTGGTGACGGCGTTTCGCGCCACGCTGGAGGAGGTGCAGCGCGCCGCCCTGGTGTTGCAGGTTTCCGATGCCAGCAGCCCTATTGCTGTCGAGCAGGCGGTGCAGGTGGAAGCGGTGCTGCGCGAACTGGAAGCGGCCGGCAAGCCCCGCCTGCACGTGCTCAACAAAGTTGATCTGCTGCCCGCGGCCGAGCGCGACGCTGTGCGCGATGATGCGGCCACGGTGCACGTTTCCGCGCTCAAGGGCATCGGCCTCACCACCCTGCTCGATCGCATTGATCGTATGCTGGTGGAGGACCCTATCAGCCGGGTGCGCCTGAAAGTGCCGCAGAGCGAAGGCAAGCTGCTTTCCGCCCTGGAAGCCCGTTCCCGCATCTTTTCCCGCCAGTACCGCGATGGAGTGGTAGAACTGGAGGCCGAGGCGCCCGAATCGCTGCTGAGAAGGCTGAAAGGGTTTGTGGTGGAGTAAATCAGCCGGCCACACTCAGCAGTCAGCCGAAAAGCGCAGTAGGCACTTAGCTATTGGCACTTGGCAGTGAAGGTCCATTTCGAAATTGAAAGAGAATCGCGGGGGCCAAATGCCAATAGTCCTTTTCGGCTGAGTGCTGAATGCTGAGTGCTAGCTCTTGGCGTGCTGCTTCGCCTTGGCAATCAGGTCCAGCACCTGCTGTTTCTGCTGGTAGTTAGGATTGGTCTGGAGCAGCTGCTCCCAGGCCTGCACGGCTCCGGCGGGGTCCATCTTGCCCTGCCACTTCACTACCCCCATGTTGAACAGGGTGCCGGGATGGGTGGCGTTGTATTTCAGAGCCCGGTTGAATTCGGCAATGGCCTGGTCGGGATTGCCGGTGTACCAGTAGGCAGTTCCCATGTCAGTGCGCACATCGGAATTCTCCGGCCGGAGCTTAAGCGCGTGTTCGTAGTACTTGATGGACTCCGGGTAGAGCTTGGAGTCGTAGTAGAGGTTGCCCACTTTCACCAGAGTGTCAAAATCGCGCGGGTTCTGCTTCAGGCTATCGAGCAGCGGCTGTGCCGCCTCGTTCACCATTTCCGAGGTCTGCTGCGGGTTCAACTCTCCGGCGCCCGGCGCAGTCATGCTGGCGGGAACGGCGGGCGTGCCGGCCGGAGCTGCCGATTCGGAGGCGGTTGCCGCAGTCGCCGTTGAAGTCACCGGGGCCGAGCCGCGGAACAAATATCCCAGAATCAGTCCGAAACCCAGGCAAAAAACCGCCAGCACATAAGCCTGAGCGCTGGTCCAGGTTGGCCCCGACTGCGCGCGCGAAGGTTCCACTTGCTTGGCCATGATCAGTTTCCTTTCGCAATAGTGGCGCCGGCAAGCGCCTTTTCTGGCGAACCCAGGTGAAACAGGCGCTGGACTGCCGCCGTCATCTGTTCCTGTTCCACCTTCTCTGGCATCTCCTTGAGCTCGCGGGCCAGCGATCCTGCGATGCGTTGGGTAATGCGCGACGTCACCGTGTGCAAGGTCTTGTCCTGCTCCTGGCTGAATGGCCCGAACTCGTGGCAAAAGGAGTCCAGCTCTTGCCGGCAAAGCTCTTCCAGACGCTGGCGCAGGGCGACGATGGTGGGCACCACGCGCTCCGCCTGCAGCTTGCGGCGGAACTCGTGGGCTTCGAGTGCCACGATTTTTTGTCCCTCTGCCGCGGCCGCCAGGCGTTCCCCGCTGTTGTGCTTTACCACCTGCTCCAGGTCGTCCACGTCATACAAAAAGACCCCGGAAACGTGCCGCACCGCGGGATCAATGTCGCGGGGCACGGCGATATCTACCAGGCACAGCGGCCTGCCGCCGCGCTCGTGGACAATGCGTTCCGCTTCATCTTTGGTGAGGATGATGTGCGGGCAGCCGGTGGAACTGATCACGATGTCGGCCTCCACCAGGTGAGGCCAGCGGTCTTCAAAAGCCACCGGCACCCCGCCCAGCTTCTCGGCGATTTCGGCGGCATGCTCGAAGGTGCGGTTGATGACCCGCACCTGCCGGGCGCCGTTATTGACCAGGTAGCGGGCGGAAAGCTCGCTCATCTTGCCCGCGCCCAGCAGCAGGACAATACGGTCTTCCAGCGAACCAAAGATCTGCTTGGCCAGTTCCACCGCCGCGTAAGGCACGGAAACCGCCGAAGCGCCGATGGCGGTTTCGTTGCGCACCCGCTTGGAAACCGTCAGGGCTTTCTGCAGCACCGCATCCAGGAAGCGTCCGGTGGTGCCCACCTGCTGCGCCTGGCTCCAGGCCGCCTTGACCTGGCTGATGATTTGGGGCTCGCCGATAATCATGGAATCCAGGCTGGAAGCCACGCGGAAAATATGTACCAGCGCGGCTTCATCGAGCAGACGGTAGAAATGCTGCCATTCGCACAACTTCAGCCCGTATTCGCGCGCCAGATAGGACAGTATGGAGGTGGCGGCCACGCTGGGCTCGCTCGACCACAGGATGAACTCGGTGCGGTTGCAGGTAGCCAGCACCACCACCTCGTCAACGCCCTCGGCATTGCTCAGTTCCACCAGCGCCTGGCAGCGGCGAGTCTCGCTGATGTAAAAACGCTCGCGCACCGCCACCGGCGCCGTGCGGTGGTTAAGCCCGATTACCATCAGGTTGGGTTCCAAGGCAGCCCCCAAGGATCACCCGTGTTAGGGCATTCACACTGCCAAACACAGGGCGGTTGGGGGGAAGGGTTTCCGCCAAGTCTTTTCAGGAGTTTGGACCGGCAGCGCCAGCTGCAAGGCGGAGCACAAAAAGTGTTCTATTGCGGGATAAGACGCTGCAGCGGGTATTTTCCCCCGCTTCCCTCCTGGCATCCGTGGGGGCGGGCGAGCTATCTTATTGTCCGGCAAATACATAGTTTGGCGGCTGATTGGCAGGCCAAATGCCTCTCCCTTTTTGGGAACTATTGCGCCCACCGTCAAAGGAGATAACAGAGAATGAAAACCACTGCCTCATTCATCGTTTTGGCTGTTGCCCTGATGTTTTCCACCTCGGTTTTTGCTGCCGATTCCGGCGCCGACCTGTTCAAGACCAAGTGCGCCATGTGCCACGGGGCGGATGGCAAGGGCGAGACCGCTATGGGCAAGCGCCTCGGCATCAAGGACCTGGGCTCAGCCGACGTGCAGAAGCAGTCGGACGCCGACCTCACCACGATCGTCACCAAAGGCAAGGGCAAGATGCCGGGTTATGAGGGCAAGCTGACGGGCGATCAGATTCAGGAGTTGGTGAAGTTTATTCGCACCCTGAAGAAGTAGCTGGTGCCAGGAGCAGAGCCTGAGCCGGTGGAAGGGTTCTGCAAGACTGCATCAAGAACTTGTAAACGAAGCATGGGCTCTGGCCCCTGAGGAGAGCTACGCTCCGCAGGGGCTGGTTGCTTTGCTGGCCTGAGCTGGCTTTCTAATATTTTCTAATATTTTGAAGACGAGCACTGGTACAAAAACAGATCTGTGTGTTCGCAAGTGGCCTGAGTTGCTCCAAGCGGCAACCCTGGCTTGACAGAAATGGCGGGGCCACGGCACCATTGATGCCACTTGTTGGGGCGGCGCGCAGCCACTTCTGAAGCGCGAACCAAGTAACGATTCTCTCTGGCCGGAAACGCGGGTTCTCCCAAAGATGGGAAGCACCAAGCCGGCCCCTGTGCAAATTGGAAGGGCCCTCATCCTGTGCGTGGATGACAACCAGCTCGGGTTACTCCTTCTCAACGAGGTTCTGGTTAGAAGCGGGTTTGCGGTCCTGATGGCTTCCACCGCCGAGGAATCCCTGGAGATGCTGCGCGATGCGCCCGTGAGTTTAGTGATTGCAGACCACATGCTGCGCGGGAGCAGCGGCACAGAGCTTGCCGCGCAGCTCAAAGCCATCAAGCCCACTGTGCCGGTTGTTCTGCATTCCGGCATCAATCCCGATACTGTTCGACATGTGGACGCCTTCATCCACAAGGGCGAACCAGTCGAGGCCTTTCTATCGCTCGTCAGTGACCTGGTGAAGCGATTTTCCAGTTAGGCGCCCTGATCGGGCCTCGGCCCGGAACTCAAACCGCTTACGTTCCCGCAGTGATTCGTTCCAACTCTTCTACCACCCTGGCCACTTCTTCGGCGGTGTTGTAGTGCACCAGTCCGATGCGTAACCAGCCGCCCGTCGCTTCCACATCCAGGCGGCGGGCCAGGTCGAGCGCGAAGTAATGCCCATCCCAGGTGAAGATGCCGCGCTCTCCCAGCTTTCGCGCCAGTTCGATCGGACTGTGGCCTTCGACGCGTACGGCTACGGTCGGGGTGCGCTCGCTAAATCGCGCCGAGTCGGTAATGCCGTACACCTTTAGCCCGGGAATTTGCAGCAGTCCGGAAATGAGCGACTCCATCAACCCCCGTTCATAGTTGCGGATGGCTGCATAGGCCGCCAGCAGCGCCGCTCTGCGGCTCGATGCCGCCGGTTCGCAATGGCGCCCCAGGCCCGCCAGGTATTCGACTGCCGCCAGAACTCCGGCGATATTTTCGTGCGACAGCGTGCCCGTTTCCCACTGTTCCGGCAGGCGGTCATACTGCGCCCGGACTTTATACGGCCGCAACCGGCTGGAGACCGCGCGCTTGCCATACATCACTCCGGAGTGGGGGGCAAAAAACTTATAGGGCGAGCACAGCAGGAAGTCGCAATCCAGGTCGCGCACGTCAATGGAGCCGTGCGGCGCATAATGCACCGCGTCAATGACTGCCAGCGCCCCGGCGGCGTGCGCCAGGCGCACAATTTCCTTCACGGGATTGATGGTGCCCACAGCGTTCGAAGCGTAACCTACGGCCACAACTCGGGTTTTGGGCGTGATCCTGGCGGACAGATCATCCATCCGAAGAGTGCAGTCCTTCGGGTTGACCTCAGCCCGCCTGATGATTACCCCCTTTTCTTCCAGCGCCAGCCAGGGGGACACATTGCCGTCGTGGTCGAGCCAGGTGAGCAGGACTTCATCTCCTGACCCCAGTTCGCGGCCAATGGCGCGGCTGAGCAGCAGCGTGAGGGTGGTCATGTTCTGGCCGAAGGAGACCTCGTCGGCATCGCAGCCCAGCAGGTCGGCCATGGCACGATGCGCCTCCGCCAGCATGGCGTCATTGCGCTCGCTGGTGAGATAGGCGCCGCCGACGTTGGCGTTCGACTGCAAAAAATAATTCGTGACCGCATCCAACACCCGCTGCGGCACCTGCGTGCCCCCGGGACCGTCGAGAAACGCCGCCGGGCGGCCGTTCACCTGCAATTGGAGGGAAGGAAACTGCTCCCGCACCCAGGTGATATCGAGCGTTGCCGATTTGCTACTCAGTGTCTGTGTGCCCATCTGCTTCTATATTAACCACGAATGTCATCCTGAGCCGGCGAAGTCGAGGGACCGCTGCGTCGCTGCCGGATGCAATAACTGATTCAGGGAATTTCTACGACACACTCCATCGTTAATCCTTGGCAGAAACTCCCTGGAGCAGGCGGGGTGTTTCCGTCAGTACAGGTCTTTCGACTGGGGCGTGCGCCCTCGCTCAAGATGACATGCATTCAGTACGGGTACCGACTGCCCTCACCAAATCCGCCAGCAGACCATAAGCTGTTTCCGTCACTCCCGGGTTCTGTTCCGTTATCGCCAGACCGGGGAAAATATCGGTTTCGAAGTAAATCGCGGACGAGGTTCCGTTCACCCAGGCCAGGGGATCGCCAAGCGGCAACTGCTGCGGCCGCACACTGGCCCGCGCGCCATCGCTCGCGCGCCGCGCTTCGCATACCAGTTTATAAGGCCGGCCGGCGCGCCGCGCGGCTTGTACGGCCAGAGGGTGAAGATCTTCAATCCCCTGACGCTCGATCGCCTGGGGCTTCAAGGGCGCGCCCATCAACACCGTGGCCAGTGCCGCTACTTTCACCGCGGCATCCCAGCCTTCCAGGTCGTCGCTGGGATCGGTTTCCGCTACGCCCAGTTCCTGCGCCTTGGCGATGGCGCGGTTCAGAGTGCTGCCTTCTTCCATCTGTTGCAAAACGAGATTGGTGGTCGAGTTCAGGATGGCACGGAAACCGCGCACTTCCACGGTGGGCAGGGTGTCACGAAACAGGCAGAAGATGGGCACACCATCCATGACGGTGGATTCGAATAAGAATCTGCGCCCGGCCTTCTGCGCCAGGGCGCTCAGTTGGGCATAACCGTGCACCACCGGGCCTTTATTGGCGGTGATGGCATGCGCACCGCACTCCAGCGCCGCCCGCAGATGATCAACGGCGGGCTGTCCGGTTTCGCGGTTGAGCGAGGTGACCTCAAATAGTACGTTGGCGCGGGCGGCGCGCAGCCATTCGCGAACATTGTTCGGCCGCGGTTCTGCCCGAGCCGGAATCTCTCCCCGCAGCAAGCCCGTCGTATCCAGCCCCTCCGCAGCCGCAATCCATCCCATACGGCGCGTGGCCACGCCCGTCAGCCGCCATGCGATGCCGTACTGTTCCCGGAGGTCCTGGCGCTTGCGTTCCAGCAGGGAAAGAAAGGCTCGCCCCACATTTCCGAAACCAAGCACCGCCAGGTTATAGGTGTTGACAGTCAATTGAGTCGTTACAGGGAAAGAATCACAACGGCATCAGGTAGCGATAGTAGTCGTTATCACGCTTCCAGCCCAGGCTCTCATACAAGCGCTGCCCGGGATAATTATCCACCGCGGTTTCCAGCCACAAGCCATCAGCCCCGGTTTCCAGCGCCCATTGCCGAGCTCGCTCCATCAGAGCCTTGGCCGCGCCCTGCCGCCGCGCGCCCGGCGTCACGAACAGGTCGTTCAGAATCCACATGCGCTTCATGGCGGTTGAGGAGAAGCAGGGGTACAGTTGCACGAAACCCACCGCATCTTCGCCCGCCAGCGCCAGGAAAATCACCGATTCATCCCGCCGCAGGCGCTCGCCGATGAAGGCGCGCGCGCGCGGCAGATCAGGCTTTTGCTTATAGAACTGGCGGTAGGAGTCGAAGAGCGGCGCCATGCGCTCCACGTCGGTGCCGCTGGCGCGAACAATTCGAACCGAATTGGCGGCGGGTTTGGCTGATGACATATGGAATTTCAGTAGAGACGTAATGAATTACGCCTCTACTGCAGTATTAAGCAAAAGAGTGCACGATTCCTATCCCATGGTATGCGTGCGTTCCGGCTCAATCTTGAACATGACCCGCACTTCGCCCGGCTTGCGGTTGGGATACTTATCCATGCCTAGATACTTCTTGGCCATCTTATCAATGTGAGCGTCGGCGCCATTCTTGGTGACTTCCGCCACCTTGCCCTCTACGCCCAGGTAGCGATACGGATTGTCGGGGTCCATGATGGCAATGGCCACGCGCCCGTCGCGCTTCAGGTTACGGTCTTTGACCCGGCCTTCGGCGGTATTGACGATCACGTGCTTGCCGTCGTAATCAACCCACACTGGCGTCACCTGGGGACTGCCGTCGGGTTTCAGCGTGGCCAGGCTCGCGAAAGCTTTCTTCTTGAACAGGTCGGTATATTTTTCCGGTATCACTCCAGCCATCGTGCGTCCTCC
>Ga0075272_1000172_pt1 | contig 14418 bp, 17 predicted proteins | sample SF_Rice_5C_0N_40_FD_69776 | JGI IMG/M metagenome (GOLD analysis project Ga0075272, IMG submission 69776) | Rice paddy soil microbial communities from Twitchell Island, California, USA - SF_Rice_5C_0N_404 | ecosystem: Environmental > Terrestrial > Soil > Paddy field/soil | place: USA: Twitchell... | reverse complement strand
CCCGATGCGTTCGGCAGCAGGGTGATCAGGAAAGGGCCGAGGCGCTGAGCTTGAAGGCCCGCCCCGAGGCTTTCGATCAACACGCCGTCCCCTTGCGATCTCGGGCGATGATTGCGTCGCACCAACACGGTCGAGCGCTGCTGCTTGCTCTCAAAGAACTCCGTGACGTGTACGCCGAGTGCCTGGGCACACCGATGCAGCGATGACACGGTGGGGGAGCTCTCTGCGCGCTCGATGCGGCTGATCGCGTTGACCGACAGGCCGCAGCGGTCCGCCAAACCCCGCAGGGACAGTCCTCGTTCCTGTCTCAGGCTGCGCAGCCGCGCACCCACATTGCCTGGTTCGATCTCGGTCATGGCTCGATTCTCGTGAATGGCATCGCCCTGTGTCCACAATAGAGTAATTCTATCATACTATAAGGGTTTTTAATATCTCTATAAATGGTTGATATACTATGATAATGGAGCTTTTGGGGGAACGTGGTGCGTTGGAGAGACAGCTTGCGATCGAGCGGCTTGGGGCCTCGGTGCTCCGTCAGCCCGCCGAGGCCGTTGGAGAGGTGGAGGACGGGGTCCGCGAGTTGGTCACGTCCATGTTCGCCACCATGTATGCCGCGACCGGGCAGGGGCTGGCCGCTCCGCAGGTAGGAATATCCCGGCAGATCGCGGTCGTGGACGTCCCGTCCCAACCGGGGGCGGTCTACGTGCTCGTCAACCCGAGGCTGGTGATGGCGAGCGAGCAGCGGACGCGGGCCCCGGAGGGCTGCCTCAGTGTCCCGGGCGTGTCGGCGGTTGTGGAGCGGCACGCGCACGTGGCCATCGAGGCGATGGACCTCGAGGGCCACCCCCAGCGCTTGGAAGCCAGCGGCGAGCTGGCGCGCTGCTTCCAGCACGAGATCGACCACCTGAACGGGATCCTCTACCTCGATCACGTCTCGCCGCTCGCTCGGCGAGTGCTGGTGGATCGTTACCGCAAGCAACGACGAGGCGGGAGGGCCTAGTGCGCACCTCCCCGACCGCAACAGGCGCCCGATCGGAGCCAGATGAAGGCGCTGGTCCGCCCTCGATAACGTCAAGGAGGTGGCGATGCATACGGAATTGATCGAAGGCCTCAACGAACAGCTGAATCGGGAGATCGAGACGTTCCTGCGCTACATGCTTCAGGCTGCCTCGATCAGAGGAGCCCAGCATGAGCGGCTCCGCCAATTCTACCTCGAAGAGGTGAGCGACGAGGTTGGCCACGCCCAGTATCTCGCGAGCCAAATCGTCCTGCTCGGCGGCGTCCCCAGGCTCGCGCCGAATCTCACGCCGCCCCCGAGCGACGTGCGGGCGATGCTCGAACGGGACGCCGAGGCGGAGAGCGCGGACGTGAAGCGCTACGTCCGCCTCGCCGCGCTGGCGGACCAGGCCGGGCTCATCGCCTTGAAGCTGAAGATGGAAGCACAGGCCGGCGACGAAGACGAACACGGCCAGGAGATGCGCCGGCTGCTCGGCTGAAGAGCCCCAGGGTGGTGACGCGCCGCCGGGAAGGAGGCGTTAATGAACGACAGGGCCCTGATCATCGTGGACGCGCTGAACGAGTTCGTCTACGGGGGCATCAAGGGAGAGGACCCGGAGCGCATCGTGCCGTATCTGCAGCGGCTCCGGTCCGGTGCATGGCGCGCGGGAGTCCCGACGGTCTATTGCTGCGACGAGCACCTCGCAGCGGACCGCGAGCTGACGATCTGGGGCAAACACGCGATGCGGGGATCGGAGGGTGCCCAGATCATCGCCGCGCTCCACCCCGAGAACGGGGACTACGTGGTCCCCAAGAGGACCTACAGCGGGTTCCACGACACCGGCCTGGATTCCCTATTGCGCGACCTGGGCGCAAAGCGGCTGTTCGTGACCGGCTTCTACACCGATCCGTGCGTGCGGCACACCGTGGCGGACGCCTATCTCCGACGCTACGAAGTCGTCGTCGTGACCGATGCGGTCGCGGCGCTCGAGGCTGCTAAACGCGAGCAGGATCTGGAGTACATGAAGAAGATGTACGGTGCGCGGCTCGCCCAGGCCGATTGCGTGCTGGCCGCGTTCGCGGAGGAGAAGGTGGGTGGCTAGGCGCCCACCGTAGCCAGAGGAGGAAATCATGCGATTGTGCATTCCCACCGGCAGCGACTGCGGGCTCGACGCTCCGATCGCCGCTCACTTCGGTAGCGCGCCCTACTTCACACTCGTTGACAGCGAGTCCGGCGCGGTGCAGGTGGTCGCCACTTACCACGCACACCACGCGCACGAAACATGCGAGCCGCCCACGAGCCTTCCCGCCCACGGAGTGGGGGCAGTCATCTGCCTCGGTCTCGGCCGGCGCGCCTTCGCCAGCCTGCAACAGCTCGGTATTGACGTCTTCCTGACCGACGCGGGCGCCGCGGGCGGCGCCGTGCAAGCATTCCGAGACGGTCGCGTGCGCGCGTTCGCCTCCGCGGCAGCGTGCCAAGGCGGTCACAGGGACGGGCAGCAGTGTCACGGGGGGTCGTGAGGAGAGGACGATGCCGCTGCGACCACTTGCGGGATTGCGCGTCGGGGTCTTTGGCAAGGGGGGCTCCGGCAAGAGCACCGTCGTGGTTCTCTTGGCGAGGGCGCTGCGGGAGCGGGGCTACGGAGTCCTGGTGCTCGACGCCGACTCCACCAACGTGGGGTTGGCGCAGGCCTTAGGGTTGGCGAGTGAGCCGGTCCCTTTGCTGGACTACTTCGGGGGTATGGTCTTCAGTGGCGGAGCCGTCACGTGTCCCGTGGACGATCCCACGGCGCTCGCCGGCGCGAGGCTGTCGCTTGCCGCATTCCCTCCGCAGTACGTGGGCCAGAGCCCCGACGGCATCTACCTGCTCGTGGCCGGCAAACTGGGCACGCTCGGGCCGGGTGCCGGGTGCGACGGCCCGATTGTCAAGATTGCCCGCGATCTCCAGGTCACGGGCGTCGGTCGCGCCGGCGTGAGCGCGATGGGCCAAGGGTGATCGGGGTGCTGGCTGAAGATCCATCGATTCGGGAGCACTGGTTACGGGCCCAGCCCGTGGACTCGGCCGAGCTTGCGGACGCGGTGGTCCGGTTGGCGGAGGCGCTTGAGGCGGCCGTGCCCATTGTCGCCGCCGGCTTGGATGCGTAGATGAGCGCGCGCACCGCTGTTCCGCTCAGCGAGCTGCCGCCTCATACGAAGGCAGTGGTCCGTCGGCTCGCCGGCGGCCGCCCGTTCGCCGGCCGGCTTGCTGGCATGGGCGTCGTCGTGGACTCGCCGCTGGAGGTGCTGCAGAACGTTGGACATGGGCCGGTGCTCATTCTGGTGCGTGACACGCGCATCGCCCTCGGGCGTGGTGAGGCGGCGAAGATCCTGGTGGACGCGGCCGCATGAGTGCGCCGCGGCACGAGAAGGTGCGCGAGATCGTCCTGGCCCTGGCCGGGCAACCCAACGCCGGGAAATCCACCGTCTTCAATCTGCTGACGGGCCTGTCGCAACACGTCGGGAACTGGCCGGGCAAGACGGTCGACCGTAAGGAGGGAACACTGGAGCGCGGCGGCGCGCGCATACGCGTCATCGATCTGCCCGGCACCTATGGCCTGAGTGCGCACTCGGAGGATGAGCGCATTGCGCGCGACTTCATCCTGCACGAACGCCCCGACGTGATCCTGATGATTGCGGACGCCTCAGCGCTGGAGCGCAGCCTGTATTTGCTGACCGAGCTGGTCGTGTTGCCGGTGCCGGTGGTGCTCGGGCTCAACATGATGGACGTCGCCGAGTCGGAAGGCATCGAGATCGAGCCGCACGTGCTTGAGGCCGCGTTGCGGATGCCGGTAGTGCCGCTCGTGGCCCGGCGCGCACAGGGGGTCTCGGCCCTGCTGAGCGTGGCGCTCCGTGTTGCCCGCGCACCGCAGGAATGCGTACCGGCCCGTCCCGAGATCGCCGCCTCGCACCGCGACGTCTTGACGCGGGTGGCAGACCTGCTCGTCGGCAACCTCCCGGCGCCGTATCCGCCGGACTGGGCCGCGCTGAAGCTGCTCGAAGGCGATCCGGAGATCGCGGAACGCGCGCGCCAATGGCTCCCGGCCGCCGCCTGGAACGAGATTGATGCGTTGCTTCGCGCGCACGAGGACGCCGTGCTTGACGTCGCGAGCGGACGCTACGAATGGATCGGCCGCATGCTGCGTGCCGGGGTGAAGCGGCCGCAGCTCGGTCAGGTGAGCCTCACGGACCGTCTGGACCGGGTCGCCGTGCACTGCGTGTGGGGCGTGGTCCTGCTGCTCGCCGTGTTCGCGCTGGTGTTCGGTCTCACGTTCGGCATCGGAAGCCCGCTCCAAGAATGGCTCGACACCGGCGTGGTGCTGCCGCTACGCGATGGAGTGAGAGCGGCGCTGGCCGGGCGGCCGGCGTGGCTCGCCGGTCTGCTGGCCGACGGCATGTTGGGGGGCGCAGGCCTGGTGTTCACGTTCCTGCCCATCCTGGTCGTGTTTTTCGCCGCGCTCGCGCTGCTGGAGGAGACCGGCTATCTGGCCCGGGCGGCGTACGTCGCGGACGGGTTCATGCACTCCCTGGGCCTCCACGGCAAGAGCGTCCTGCCGCTGTTCCTGGGCTTTGGGTGCAACGTGCCCGCCGTCATGGGCGCGCGTGTGATCGCGTCGCGCAGCGGCCGTCTGCTGACCATCCTGCTCGCACCGCTGGTGCCATGCAGCGCGCGGCTCGCCGTGCTCGCGTTCCTGGTACCCGTGTTCTTTCACGAGTATGCGCTCGCCATCGCGCTCCTCTTCGTCGTCGCCAACCTCCTCGTGCTCGCGGGCGTCGGCGTGGTGCTCAGCCGCACCGTATTTCGCGGCCAGCACGCGGCCTTCATCATGGAGCTGCCGCTGTATCACGTCCCGGATCGCCGCAACATCGCGCACTTCGTGTGGAGCAATACGTGGGCGTTCCTGCGCAAGGCGGGCGGCCTGATCCTGCTCCTCTCGGCGCTCGTGTGGGCGCTGAGCTACTCTCCGCAAGCCGGCGTCGAGGGCAGCTTGCTCGCGCGCTTCGCGCAACGCCTCGCGCCGCTCGGCACGGTGCTCGGCCTGGACTGGCGCATGCTGGTGGCGCTGCTCACCAGCTTCATCGCCAAGGAGAACGCCGTCGCCACCCTCGGCATTCTGTACGGCGCCGGCGCCAACGGGGTGGGGCTCGCCGCCACGCTCGCCACGCACGTCGCGCCGGCTTCGGCGCTCTCGTTCCTCGCGGCGACGATGCTGTTCATTCCCTGCGCGGCGACCGTGGCCGTGATGCGTCAGGAGATGGGCGATTGGCGCTGGACGCTGTTCGGCGTCACCCTGCTGCTCGCGATTGCCCTGGGCGCGGCGGCGCTGATCTACCAGGTCTCCCGGATGCTTGGCGTCGGGATGGTCCATGCTTGAGCAGCTGCTACGCCTGGCGGCTGCGCGTGGCACCATCGAGCTCCGCGCGCTGGCATGCGCCCTGCACGTGAGCCCCCGCCAGCTCGCGCCTATGCTCGATACGCTGGTGCGCCTGGGATATGCGCAGGAGATTGCGGCTGGTTGCGATCAGCCGTGCGAGGGCTGCCCGCTCCAGGCAACGTGCGCGAGCCGGAGCCGCCCACGGCTGTGGCGTCTCGCCGCGAAAGGCGCATCGTGACCATCGCCTTCGGACCCGTTCCCTCTCGTCGCCTGGGGCGCAGCCTGGGGATCAACAACATCCCACCCAAGATCTGCAGCTACTCCTGCGCCTATTGCCAGCTCGGCCGCACGATGGGGCTCCAGGTCCAACGCCAGGCATTCTTCGATCCGGAGGAGATCCTCCGGCAAGTCCAAGAGAAGATCGCGGCGGCCGAGCACACCGGGGAAGCCATCGACTACCTCACCTTCGTGCCTGATGGGGAGCCCACGCTCGACATCAACCTCGGGCGGACGATCGCGGGGCTCAGGTCGTCAGGCCTCAAGATCGCCGTCATCACCAACGGCAGCCTGCTGTGGCGCGCGGACGTCCGGGAGGATCTCGCGGCCGCGGACTGGGTGTCGCTCAAGGTGGACGCGGTGCGCGAGGAGATCTGGCGGCGGATCAACCGGCCGCACGGGAGCCTGCGTTTGGAGGTGATCTTGGAGGGCGGGCTTGAGTTCTCCCGGACGTACACCGGCGACCTCGTCACGGAAACGATGCTCGCCAGCGGCATCAACGATGCCCCCGACGTGGTGCGCGGGGTTGGGGCCCACCTGGCCCAGCTCAGGCCTGCCAGGGCCTATCTGGCCGTTCCGATCAGACCCCCGGCGGAACCGTGGGTGTATCCTCCCGACGAAGGCGTGGTCAACCGGGCGTTTCAGATCCTGCAGGAGGCGGGGAATCACGTGGAGTTGTTGGTGGCATACGAGGGGAGCGCCTTCGCCTCCGGCGGAGATGTGGAGCAGGACCTGCTGGCCATCACCGCCGTCCATCCCATGCGCGAAGACGCGGTCGCAGACCACCTCGGCAGGGCCGAGGCCGACTGGGCCCTGGTGGACCGGCTCATCGCGGAACGGCGTCTCGTGAGAACGGCGTACCACGGCAGTGTATTTTACCTGAAGCGGTTGCCGGGGCGTGGGGCCCATCGGCGCCGGGGAGAGGCATCATGATTGTGTGTGTGCCGGTGGCGGGCGACGGGCAAATCGACCCGCGTTGGGGCCGCGCGAACCGTGTGGCGGTCGTTGATGTGCGGGATGGCAGGGTGACCGATTGGCAGGAGCACGCGGTTGCCTGGGACGATCTGAAAGACTCGGGAACTGAAGGCTCCCACCACGCGCGCGTCGCGCGGTTTCTGCGGGAGCACCACGTCGAAGCCGTGGTCGCGGATCACATGGGCCAGGATATGCACCACATGCTCGAGAAGATGAGTGTGCGGGTGCGCCTCGGTGCCGCCGGCGATGCGCGGGCGGCCGCGATCGCGGCCGCCGGGTAGGAGCGAAGCGCTACTCGTCCTTGAGGCGGTATCCCACGCCGGGCTCGGTGAGCAGCCAGCGCGGGCGCGCGGGGTCGGGCTCGATCTTGTGCCGCAGCTGCGCCATGTAAACCCGGAGATAGTGCGTGTGGCCCATGGCGTTGACGCCCCACACCTCGCGCAGCAACTGCCGCTGTAGCACGACCCTGCCCGCGTACTGCACCAGCGTCACCAGCAGCTTGTACTCGGTCGGCGTGAGATGCACCTCCCGCCCGCCGACGGTCACCTGCCGCCTCGCGCGATCCACCACGAGGTCGCCAACCGCGAACACGGGCGCGCTCTCGCCCGACCCGGCCGCACTCGCATGACGCAGGGCCACCCGCAAGCGCGCCAGCAGCTCACCTACGGCGAACGGCTTCGTCAGGTAGTCATCCGCGCCGGCGTCGAGCGCTGCGATCTTGTCCTGCTCGCGGCCCCGCGCGGAGATGACGATCACGGGGGTCTTGGACCACTCCCGCAGCTGGCGCGTGAGATCCACCCCGTCCATGTCGGGCAGGCCGAGATCGAGCAGGATCACGTCGGGGTTGCGCCCGGCCGCCTGGGCCAGGCCTTCCCGGGCGGTGACCGCCTCGATGAGGCGGTAGTCGTGGCTCTCCAGGGCGGTGCGCAGGAAGCGCCGCATCTGCGGTTCGTCCTCGATCAGCAGGACGAGGGGAGGAGCGGCGCTCACGGGGCCTCCGTCGCGACCTCGGTCTCCGCCGGAGGCGCCTCGGGCGGCGGCCCCGAAAGCGGGATCGTGAAATGGAACGCCGCCCCACCGCCGGGCCGATGCGCGGCCCAGATGCGACCGCCGTGCGCCGTGATGATGCCCCGGCAGATCGTGAGCCCCAGCCCGATACCGCTCGTCGCGGGGGCGCTCGCGGGGCGGTAGAACTTCTCGAAGATCCGCGCCTCCTCGCCCGCCGGAATCCCGGGCCCGCGATCCGCCACGGTCACGCCCCGGCGCGACAGCGAGCCACGCCGCGAAGAACGGCCCGGCACGGAGGGTTCTGGTGGGGATCGGCAGCACCTCCGCAGGCAGGTTCCCACACGCCCGGCTCAGGAAGCCGCTGTCCCAGTCGTGTCCCGTCGCTTCGAGCCCACGACGAACGCGCTCCGGGCCAAGAGCCTCGAAGACCCGCGTCAGGAACGCTCGTCCCGCACGTCGCATGTTGGCCTTGCCGCCAGGCCCCGTGGCAACGGAGTCCGCACAGGGACGAACCTAGGCGCTCACAGGTCAGGATGGTTTCAGAAGAGCCGCCGGGCGCATCAAGAAAGCCTCAAGGTTGCCAGGCTTGGCCCCTCCACACAGCTTCATTTCCATGCCTTCGATCCTCGCGATCGACCAGGGCACCACCGGCACCACGGCGCTGGTGGTCGCCGACGACGGCCGGGTGCTCGGCCGCGGCTACCGCGAGCTCCCGCAGCACTTCCCGCGGCCCGGCTGGGTCGAGCACGAGCCGGAAGAGATCTGGCAATCGGTGCTCGACGCCGTGCGGCAGGCCCTCGGCGCGGCGGGCGAGACGCCCGAGGTGCTGGGCATCACGAACCAGCGCGAGACCGTCCTCGCCTGGGAGCGCGCCGGCGGTCGGCCCGCGCACCGCGCCATCGTTTGGCAAGACCGGCGCACGGCCGAGCGCTGCCGCGAGCTGGAAGCGGAGCTCGGCCCGCAGTACATCGCCGAGCGCACCGGGCTGATCTGGGATCCCTATTTCTCCGGCACGAAGATCGAGTGGCTGCTGCGTGAGGTCGCGGGGTTGCGCCAGCGGGCCGAGCGCGGCGACGTCGTCTTCGGCACCGTGGACACGTGGCTGATCCACCGCCTGACGGGCGGCCTGGCGTTCGTCACGGACCACACCAACGCATCCCGCACGTTGCTGTATAACCTGCGTAGCAGAACGTGGGACCCGCGGCTGCTCGCGCTGTTCGGCGTTCCCGCCCGGGCGCTGCCCTTGATCCAGCGGTCCGCCGGCGTGATCGGCGTGACGGACAAGCGCCACTTCGGCGCCGGGATGCGGATCGCGGGGATCGCGGGCGACCAGCAGGCCGCGCTCTGGGGACAGGGGTGCTGGAGCCCGGGCCAGGCGAAGTGCACGTACGGGACCGGCGCGTTCCTGTTGATGCTGGTGGGGGACGCGCCGGCCAAGCCCGCGGGACGCCCGCGCCTGGTGCGCACCGTGGCGTGCGGGCCGGACGGCGAGCCGGTCGCGGCGCTCGAGGGATCCATCTTTGTGGCGGGAGCGGCGATCCAATGGTTGCGCGACGGCCTGGGGCTGATCGCGAGCGCGGAGGAGACCGAAGCGTTGGCCCGCAGCATTCCGGATACGGGCGGGCTCTATTTCGTGCCGGCGCTGGTAGGCCTGGGTGCGCCGTATTGGGACGCCGAAGCACGCGGGACCATCGTGGGTATCACTCGGGGGACCACGCGCAGCCATCTGGTGCGGGCGGCGCTGGAGGCCATGGCGTATCAGGTGCGGGACGTGGTCGAGCAGGTGCGCGAGGAGACCGGCGTGGCGCTGTGCGAGCTCAAGGTGGACGGGGGAGCGGCGGCCAACGCCTGGTTGATGCAATTCCAGGCCGACGTGGTCGGGGCGAAGGTGGGCCGGCCGGACGTGGTCGAGACCACCGCGCTGGGCGCCGCCGGGCTGGCAGGGCTCGGCGCCGGCATCTGGGCCAGCGCCGACGACTTCCTGCAAGCGCGCCGCTACCAGTGGTTTGAGCCGGCGGATCCCGGCGAGGCGGGCTACGCCGGCTGGCGCCGGGCGGTAGGGGCCGCCCTGAGCTGGTCGGCCGGGGCGGCGGGACTTGATAAAGGGACCTTGAGGTGAACTTTACGCTAATTGTGCCGTATAACCCCCCACTATATTACGCACTATGAAAGCACGCACCCGAGTATTGATCGGCGCCGGCCTCGTGGTCGGCACGGTCGGCTACCTCATGGCTTCCGGGATCAAGGATACGGGCGTCTATTTCCTCACGCCCACTGAGCTCGCGCAGCGCGTGTCGGCCGACCCCTCCTTCCGTGACGTCGGGGTCAAGATGGGGGCGCGCGTCGTGCATGGAACCATCCAGCGCGACGTCGCTTCGCAGACCATCGCCTTCAAAGTCACCGACGGGACGCAAACGTACCCCGTGGTCTACCGCGGCCTGGCCCCGGACACATTCAACGACGACGTGGACGTGGTTGTCGAAGGGCGCCTGATGCCGGACGGCACGTTCCGCGCGACGACCTTGCTCGCCAAGTGCGGCTCGCGGTACGAAGTGGTCCCTAAGGCGTGACCACTCTCGGCCAAATCAGCCTCTGGCTGGCGCTGCTCGTCGCCGCCTGGGGCGCCGTCACCGGTGTGCTCGGCGGCATCCGCCGCCGGCCCGAGCTGATCCACAGCGCGCGGCGCGCGACGTACGTGCTGTTCGGCCTGCTGCTGGTCGCCGCGGCCTCGCTGCTCACCGCGCTGCTCAAACATGACTTCAACGTCGAATACGTCGCCGCCTACACCAGCCGCAACCTGCCGCTGGTCTACACGGTCGCGGCGTTCTACGGCGGCCAGGCGGGGAGCCTGCTGTTCTGGGCGTTCGTGCTCAGCATCTTCGCGGCGGCGGCGCAGTGGAGCACGCCGAAGCGCTACGAGACGCTCATGCCGTACGTGGCGGCCGTGACCAGCGGAATCGAGGTGTTCTTCCTCGCCACCCTGGTGTTCGCCGCCAACCCGTTCACGCGGCTGCCGTTCACCCCGGCCGACGGCAGTGGGCTCAACCCGCAGCTGCAGAACCCGGGCATGGTGGTGCACCCGCCCATGCTGTACCTGGGCTACATCAGCATCTCCATCCCGTTCGCCTTTGCGGTCGCGGCGCTGATCTCGCGCCGGCTGGATACCGGCTGGCTGCACGCCATTCGCCGCTGGACCCTGCTATCCTGGACGTTTCTTTCGATCGGCATCACGCTGGGCATGTGGTGGGCGTACGTCGAGCTGGGCTGGGGCGGCTACTGGGCCTGGGACCCGGTGGAGAACGCGAGCTTCCTGCCGTGGCTCACGATGACCGCATTCCTGCATTCGGTGATGATCCAGGAAAAGCGCGGGATGCTCAAGAAGTGGAACATGACGCTGATCACGATCAGCTTCATGTTGTCGATCTTCGGCACGTTCATCACGCGCAGCGGCGTGATCTCCAGCGTGCACTCGTTCACCGAGTCGAACGTCGGCTACTTCTTCCTGGTCTTCCTGGTGCTGACCGCGCTCGGGCTGGGCTGGCTGTTGTGGACCCGCCTGCCCGATCTCAAGACCGAGGCGCAGCTCGAGAGCGCGATCTCGCGCGAGGCGAGCTTCTATTTCAATAATCTGGTGCTCGTGGGGATCGCCTTCTCGGTGCTGTGGGGGACGATCTTCCCCATCCTGTCCGAGTGGGTGCGCGGCCAGAAGATCACCGTGGGCCCGCCGTTCTTCAATCTCGTGAACGTGCCGCTGGGCCTGCTGCTGCTGGCGCTGACGGGTATCGGCCCGCTGATCGCCTGGCGCAAGGCGAGCCTGGGCAATCTCCGGCGCCAGTTCACCGTGCCGGTGGCGGCGCTGGCCGTCACGGCGGTGATGCTCGCCGCGATCCGGTACAGCAATTTCTACGCGGGTGTTGCGGCCTCGCTGGCGGCGTTCGTCGTGGCGACCGTGGTGCAGGAGTTCGTGCGCGGCACCTTCGCGCGGCACCGGCTGCACGGCGAGAACTACGCGCTGGCGTTCGCGCGGCTCGTGGGCCGGAACCGCCGGCGCTACGGCGGCTACGTCGTGCACCTGGGCATCGTCACCTACATGGTGGCGTTCTCGGGGCTCGCCTTCAAGCAGCAGATGGAGGCGTCGCTCAAGCCCGGGCAGAGCACCACCATGATGGACCCCTACGGGCACCAGTACACCTTCACCCACCTCGGCATCTCGCAGTACGACCGGCTGAACCGGTTCGTCACCGCCGCGAGCGTCGAGGTGCGCCGCGACGGCAAGCGCGTCGGCGTGATGAGCAGCGAGCGGCGCCAGTACGTGAACTCGCTCAACCAGCCTACGTTCCAGCCGTCGACGGAGGCCGCGATCCGCAGCACGCCGCTGGAAGACCTCTACATCGTCTTCGGCGGCGCCGTGGGCAACAGCGAGGAGGCGGTCTACCGCTTCACCATCAATCCGCTCGTGTGGTGGGTGTGGTACGGCGGCGCCATCCTCGTGCTGGGCGGCATCATCGTGATGTGGCCCGGGAGCGGGCCCACCAAGGCGTCGCTGCGCCGGGCGCTGCCCGGTTACGCCGTCACCCTGGCGGGCTCGGCGGCCGACCGTGACTGACGCGTCGCTGTCCCGCCGCCGCGCGCTGGTCCTGCTGGCGGGCGTGGCCACGCTGGGCTGGGCCGACCGGCTGATGGCGCAGCAGGGACAGGCGGGGCAGACGGCGCCGCCCCTGCCCGATTCCACGCTCGGCCGGCTGATGGACCCCGCCGCGGGCGGCATGGAAGGGCCCATCACGCAGTACGAGAACGATCCGTTGGTGGTGGGGATCGAGGAGAAGCTGCGCTGCACGTGCGGCTGTAACCTGAGCGTCTACACCTGCCGCACCACGGACTTCACCTGCTCGGTGTCGCCCAAGATGCACCAGCGGGTGGTCGAGCTCGTCAAGCAGGGCAAGACCGCGCAGCAGGTGATCGACGCCTTCGTGGCCCAGTACGGCCAGGCGGTGCTGATGGCGCCGCCGCGCCGGGGGTTCAACCTGCTGGCGTACCTGCTGCCCGGCAGCCTCCTCCTGATCGTGGGGAGCGCGCTCACGTGGATGCTCGTGCGCCGGAGCCACGCGGCAGGCCGGTCGGGGGGCGGGGGCGGGGGTGGGGGCGAGCCGGGCATGGATCTCGCGCTTGCCGACCGGCTGGCCAGCGGTGCGGCCGACCGTCCGTTGACTCTCCCTCCTGATGATGCTGCCAGGCTCCGAGCGGAGCTGGATAAGTTGGAGTCGTAGTCATGTGGGAGCTCGTTGCGGGTCTGTTCGTGGCGCTCGCGGCCCTGGCACTGGTGCTGGAGCCCGTGGCGCTGGCGCGCGTGCGCGGTGGCGCGGCCCCGCTCGCGGCCGCGCCGGCCGACGATTCCGATCTCGAGGACCTCACCGAGTCCGACTCGCCCAAGATCAAGGCGCTGCTCGCGCTCAAGGAGATCGAGTTCGACCGCGCCACGGGCAAGATCAGCGACGAGGACTACGTCCGGCTCAAGGCGCGCTACGAGTCCGAGGCGATCGCCGCGATCAAGGCGGAGGAGCAGGTGGCCAAGCGGACCGCTGGCGTGGCGGACCGCGCCGAAGCGGCCATCCGCCGCGCGCGGGAGCGGGCCGGGGCGGGGCGGCGCGAGTGTCCCAGCTGCGGGCCCCGGCCGGAAGACAACGCGGCCTTCTGCTCCAATTGCGGCCGCTCGCTGGTCACGGTGTCGGCGCCCCGCTGCGCGCGGTGTGGCGCCGAGCAGCCCGACGGCGCCAAGTTCTGCGCGGAGTGCGGCGGCGCGATCGCGGCCTGACGCAGCACCACCATTGCGGTCCGGAGGAGGGGTCGAGCGAGCCATCGCTCGACCCTTTGTTCTCGGGCCGCGGGCGTGCAAATTGGGAGTCCATGCCTAGGCTATCGTGTCCCCGCGCGCTGGTGCGCGTGCCGGTCCTCGTGATCGCCCTGCTGGCCGCGGCGGGCGCACCGTGGCTCGCCGCGCAGGCCGTCCGGGGCCGGCTGGTGGACAAGGTGAACGGCGCCGCCATCGGTGGGGCGTTCGTGGTGCTCCTGAACACGCAGGGCGATGAGGTCGCCCGCGCGCTCACCAGCGCCGAGGGGACGTTCGTGGTGCGGGCCCCCGGGCCGGGGACGTACGTGCTGCAATCCAAGCGGATCGGATTCCGGATGTCCGCTTCGCCGCCGATCCAGTTGGCGGCGGGTCAGACGCTGGCCTACCGCCTGGAGGTCGAGGAGGTCCCGGTTGAGCTCCCGCCGGTCGTCGTCACGGGGAAGCCGCGCTGCGGCACGCGCGGCGACGCGGGGACCGCCGTGGCGCAGCTGTGGGAGGACACGCGCGAGGCGCTCACCGCGGTGCGCTGGACGCTACGACAGGGCTCCCACCGCTATACCCTCGACATGTACGAGCGCGACCTGGACGCGGACGCCCATCATGTGCAGCACGAGCGGGCCTGGACCAAGACCGGCCGCTCCGCGGTGCCGTTCGCCAGCCTGCCGGCCGAGTCGCTGGCCGTCGTGGGATACGTCGTGGGCGACGTGCTGGCCGGAGAGACGTTCTATGCGCCCGACGCGGACGCCCTGCTGAGCGATGCGTTCCTCGAGACCCACTGCTTCACCGCCCGGGAGGGCGAGGGGGGCGACAGCGGGTATGTGGGACTCGTGTTCGAGCCGGCACCCCAGCACGACCGGCCCGACATCCGCGGCGTGCTCTGGGTGAGCCGGCGCACCGGGGAGC